>Ga0256839_1004281_pt1 | contig 14092 bp, 5 predicted proteins | sample 354166metaG_FD_185968 | JGI IMG/M metagenome (GOLD analysis project Ga0256839, IMG submission 185968) | Hydrothermal vent microbial communities from Mid Atlantic Ridge, Atlantic Ocean - 354-166 | ecosystem: Environmental > Aquatic > Marine > Hydrothermal vents | place: Atlantic Ocean: Mid... | reverse complement strand
CTTCAGCCACTGCCTGGGGAAATTCCCTGTTTTCAACGACCAAAACCTCCTCTTCGGCATCGCAACCGTTGAGCTGATTTAAAACGACAAAAACATAAGTGCCGGCCTGACTAACCACAGCTTGTGCCGTGGTGTCGCCCTCAAGCGGCAAACCCGGCGGCAAACTGCTCCACTGATAGCTGATATGCGGCCCCAAAGAAGAAGCGCTGCCATCCAAAATGACCTCAGGCTGCGCACAAGTAATGGTATCTGTTGGGGCAAGCACAATTTGCGGAACTTCAAAATCCGATCCAACGTACACCATTGCCGTATCCGTACAGGCATTCAATCCGTCCACCACCTCCAACACATACCAGCCCGCACTGTCCACAACCGCCACAGCTTGATCTTCACCATTGACAAAGTGCCCATCCTGGCTCGTCCAACTAAAACCCGGAACCCCTCCCGCCTGAGAAGCACTGCCATCTAAAAAAACCGCAGCCTGAGCACAACTAACGAAAGGAGCAGAAGCCTCTATCACGGCCTGAGGAGGTAAAGTATCCCAAACCACCAAAACCGAATCGTAAGCAGCACAACCATTCACTAAATCTTGTACCACAAAGACGTAGTACCCTCCTTCTGCTACCCAGGGCATTAAACTGTCACTGGCCACGGCCTGCCCCTCAGCTCCATACCAGGTAAAATCGTATAACGACTCCAAGCCAAACAACTGCCCCTCCAATTGCACCGAAGAAACTGCACAAGTCAGAGCCTTATCCACACCTGCATACGCCAAAGGAGGTACCGTATCTAAAAAAATCTGCACCGAATCCACGGCAACACAAGCCGTAAGGGAATCCTCTATCCGGAGAAAATACCAGCCCGGAGCATCCACCAAAGGAGTTAAACCGTCCGCTCCACTGAGAATGTTCCCATTTGGCGAAAGCCAGGAATAAACAAGAGAAGACCCCGTATCGGATGCCGTACCATCTAAAGAAATCACATCCTCCATACAAGTCAAAGTATCCGAAGACCCTGCATCTGCCACCAGAGAAGTTGACTGATCTATAACTTCCAGCTGAGCCGCTGAGCTGCAAGTCGTTTGCGGATCAAAAACCTCCAGAAAATAGGTGCCCGCACAAGATGTCAACAGTTCGTAAGAAGCCGGATCCGAATCAAAGCACCCATCCTGTGTGTACCACTGATACTGCAAGGACGGGTCAAAGGTTTGGTCGGGAATGAGCGACAAAACAGTATCAACGCAGTTCAACACTAAATCTCCGGAAAAACTCACGGCAGGTGTGTCCACTTGAAGCAAAAGCTCCACACAGACGGAATCCCTGCAGTGATTTTGCTCGTTGACAATCTCCAAACAATAAATACCGGGCTCCGAAGCGGACCAACTGGAAATGCCCTCAGCCCAAGTCAAAAGTTGGCCATCCTGATACCAATGCCACGATAAATTCGGCCCGAAATCCGAACCCGCTCCCGTCAAAAGCGAACTGCTGTCTTGGCAGGTCAAAGGGCTCGGATCTGCCAAAACCACAAGTGGAGGCAAGGTATCGTAAACCACCAAAACCGTATCCGAAAGCACACAACCATTTGCGTTATTTGTCAGGCTCAAAAAGTAGGTACCCACACAAGCCACTTCCGCTACGGGAGTCTGTTCTCCACTTACTATACAGGAACCCGGACCACCACTCCATTGATACGACAAACTGTCAAAACCGTCCGAAACCGTCCCATCCAAAAACACGGGTTGACCCGAACAATCTAAAAAGGCCTCAGCCGGCAAATCCAAAACAGGCACAGCTGTATCAGCTTGAACTTCCACCACAGCCAGGCAATTCAACCCACTACTCAAATCCACCACTTCCAGTTGATAAATTCCCGGAGAAGCTGCGCAAGCGCTGAGCTCATTAGATGCCGAACACAAACTACCCGAAATAGCCTGCCAAGAATATAAAATATCCGGCCCCACAGAAGACCCTAAGCCCGACAACAAAACACTATCCGTCTCACAAGTAAACAACTCAGTCGCAGAAGCTGTACAATCCGGTGGACAAGGACTGGGCGCCAGAATCTCCACAGTGTCTGTAGCTGTACAAGCATTGATGGTGTTCTCTACCTCAAGATAAAACTCAGCTGAGCCTGTCGGCACATAGGCCGTAATGCCCGCTTCATCTGTAGGGCCTAAAATCTGTCCACCCGACACAGACCAACTATAAATATAAGCCCCCCCTGCCAAACAGCTGTCTACCAGAAAAATGGCCGTATCATAACAAGGCGTCTGCAAGATATCCGGCAGGCAAAGAACAGGCATGCTTCCGAGAAGCTGAACTTGCACACCATCTGTAGCAGAACAACCGTTTGAGATATCCGTTACCACCAAATCGTAAATACCAAAAGCATCAATCAGTGGAGTCAAGCCATCCTGCCCACTGAGAATATTGCCCTCCAGCGTCGACCAAAAATAAGTGTACTGCGCTCCCTGGGAAGAAGCTGTACCATCCAAAGTTATAGGCTGATCTAAGTCGGAACAGGAGAGCAACAAATCGGGGCCTGCATCCGCAATAGGCTTCTCAAAATCGGTTAAAACTTCTACGGTATCAAAAGCATTTAACCCCCAAAGAGAATGGCTAACCTCCAGCACATAAGTTCCCGCTGTAACTACAGGAGTCAAGCCATCCTCTCCGGAAATAATCTCCCCACTCAAAGCCTGCCAGGAAACATTCCAGTAAGGCTCCAAAGGCGTAGCTGTAGCATCCAGGGTATCGTAAAGAGGCTGATAACAGTTGAGCAAGCCGTCTGGCCCGGCAAAGGCCACCGGCATACAAGCCAAACTATCCAGATAAACCTGAACAGAATCATAAGCAACACAGGAAGTACTCGTGTCCACAACGTTAAGAACAAAAGCAGCAGGACCCTGCACTTGTACCTGCAGCTGGGTGGAATCGCTGAGGAAAGCTCCGGAAGGACCGGACCAAAAGAGCTGGTAAGGTGCCCCAATGGAAGAGCCCGTTGCATCCAAAATTGCCTGACCCGTTTCACAGTCAACCGCTTGATCGGCTCCTGCATGAGCCTGAGGCAAAGCCAAATCCGCTGCAATGATCACACAGGCCGTATCTGCACAAAAATTCAAGCCATTGGTCGCCACCAGGCAATAAGTATCCGCCTGTCCAACACCCACCTGCACGTCCATCCCGATAAGTTCACCGGAACTGTTGTACCAAGCATAACTCATAAACGGGTTTTGCGTAGAAGCAGAACCATCTAAAATGGCCAGAGGATGTTCACAAGTCAAACTATCCGGCAAACCAGCATCAGCCTGCGGATAAACCTGGTTTTGAAAAACCTCTGTCGTATCCATAACCCAACAGCCGTTGCTCGTATCCACAACAGTAAGCACGTACAGCCCGGCTGTATCTATCGTCAAGTGCAACTCATCACCCAACACCTCCCCGTTTCCATTGCTCCAGCTGTAGATAAAATCAATACCTTGTGAAGTACCTGAAACTTCCCCCAACTCCCAGCTGGTAATGTCACAATTCAAAGTGATGGACAAACCCGATTCCACCATGGGTGACAGCGTGTCTACCCCCACAAAAACGGAATCGATCGATGAACACTGGCTCACCGTATCCGTAACCTGCAAAAAATACCAACCCCCGGCATCTACCTCCGCCAATTGCTGATCAACAGCACCGACAAAATGCCCGGAAGATGTACTCCACAAATAAGTCACAAAACCAGGAGATTGCACTTCTCCCTGTAAAAACACAGAACTTTCAGCACAGGTTAAACTGTCCCATTCACCTGCATCCACTTCAGGAAATGCCATATTTTCAAAAACAATAGCACTATCTACGGCAGAACAGCCCGTTTCCAAATCTACGACTTCCAGATAATAAACCCCCGCTTCACCCACCGGCAGTTGTAGGACGTCCTCCCAAGGCAATGCCACACCCAGGCTATCCGTCCATTGATACATATAGCCTTCCGGCAAATAAGAGGCACTTCCATCCAAGATCACCGAATCGTGCAAGCAATTGAGCAAGGCATTCGGCCCGGCCTCGACAAAAGGAGGCAGTGTATCAATCCCCACGTACACGCTATCCACACCCACACAACCGGAAAGTGAATCGGTAACTTCCAGCATGTAAAGACCGGGAGCATCTACCAAAGGCTGCAAGCTCGATTCCCCGCTGAGAATATTCCCGTTTGGCGAAAGCCAAAAATATCCCAAACCCTGTCCCATAGCCGATGCCGTACCATCCAAGGTTAATTGCGTGATAGCGCAAGTAAGGGTATCCGACAAACCTGCATTTGCCTCCGGAATATCAAACAAAGCAACAACAACAGCTGTATCCGCAACCACACAGCTTCCCTGACTGACTTCCAGGATGTATGTGCCCGGCTGACTCACCTCTACCACGGTCGAATCCACACTCCCTTCAAATTGCCCTCCCAGGGTGTACCAGTGGTAGTTGACCGGCCCGGAAGAAGAAGCGCTGCCGTCCAAAACTACTAGGGGTACTGCGCAGCTAAGCGTGTCCGAAGGTGCAATGTTTGCCTGTAAATCTAAAACAGTCAAATCCAAAACAACCGTACTGTCGCAACCCGTAAGCTGAGAGGAAAAAGACAAGCTGTAGTTCCCGGAAAGAGTAAACAGAGAATCTCCTATAGCATAAACTTCGCCCTGACAAATGGTATCAACCAGGTAGGTTGTGTCTAACGCAAAATAATCCAGTTGAATTCTAAGCAAGCTGTCACAACCGTGCTCATTCTGAAGCAAGACAGCATGTCCTCCTAAACCAACCAAAGAAGTGTCAGCCACAAACAAAGAATCCCCAGGACAAAGCACATAGCTCAAATCCGTAGTATCTGCTTGAAAAACCGACAAGTTTAAAAAGACCAGGCTATCACAACCGGTCGAAGCTTGCAAAAGCAGGCTATAATTCCCCGCTTCATAGAAAAGACTGTCACCCAGCTGAAGACTATCCCCCTCACAGAGGCTCTCCTCCAGGAATGTCGGCAAAGGAGGATCACTGATTTGCACCTGCAAACAAGAAGAACTCAAATCCCCGCAAAAAGGCGGATCGGGGCCGCTAAACATACTCAACAAACTATCCACAGGAAGGCCCGGATTGATTACATAGAGGCTATCCGACTCGGAAAGCCGATAAGAAAGCCCACAAACATTGTAAACACCAGCTCCATAATTGCTCAAATCAGCTACAGTATCCAACTCAAGAATAAGGCCTGCCGAGTCTGAAATGAGATATTGATAACCGTATTCTGCAGTATCCGGAGCCTGAGCGTAATACACCGGAGGAATATCCAGCACGATGGAATCTCCTTTACAAGCCTGCACATCGGGATAAGGAGCCAGGCTTCCCCCGTCCGCTTCACAACACAAAAGACCCGAATTGTCACAAAGCAAAATCTCAAAGTCGAGAATTTGCCCGGGATAAAAAGAACCTTGGTTGTTTACAATCAAACACCAAGAGCCGTTTACCGGGCCACTGGCAAAGCTCTCCAGGCAGTTGTTACCCACAGGATGATAACTCCCCCCAATAATGCCTGCAAAAGGCCAATCCTGGTTGTTGGTCCAAACTTCGGCCAAAGGCATGCCATTGACCGTATCTGGCGTTACCGCAGCACTGCAAGGTAAAAAAAGAACATCCCACAATACGCTGTTGGTCGTACCAAAATAAGGCAAAACCGGCCCGACTAAAGGAACGGTATCTCCAGCAGGAGACACCAAAGAAATCTCCAAATCCCAAATGTGCTGATGAGTAAAAGTCAAGCGCACACCACAAACGCCCTGAGCAGGATCGGCCAAATCATTGTTAAAAGCATCCGTAATGTCGTAACACAACTGAAAAGATGTATCCGGAGCTATGGGAAAAGGACAGTTGGTAGCATCTGCACAACCACAAGTCTGGGCATATACCAGCTCCATTGGCCAAAGCAAAGCCAAAATGAAAAGAGGAGTCCATGGGATAAAAGTGCGCTGCATAATCGGTTTTGGAAAGCCAAGGCCTAAGCCTCCTTTTTGTCCAACGCATCAAAAATAGATAAATTTTGGCAGAAAAAGGAAAAGGGGCGTCAAAACGCCCCTTTCTTTTTACTGCTTGATTAAGGGAAAAGAGTAGGTGCCCACCGAACTCTTCAGCCGCAACAGATACTGGCCTTTCGGCAAATGCCTCACGCTTTGCAACCACTGCAACTCCCCGGAAACGAGCTGCAACTCTTGATGAATCAACTGCCGACCCGCCCAATCCAGCAAGTCCAGCTGCACGACCTCATCTACAGGCCAGCGACTTATGTCCAGCTGAAAAAAGTCCGGTGCAGGATTGGGGTAACATTTGGCGGAAGCCCCAAAAGGCAATTGCTGCGTACCTACATTTTGCATGACATCAATCGTCATGGTATGCACTTCGCTGTAGTCCAAGCCATCAAAAACGGAAAAATTGAAATGAGCATAATCTTCACCAAACTCGTCATCCTCCGGCCTGAAAACCAAGTCGGAAACCTGATCGGCAGGAATCAACAAACCCACCGTAACCGGATTTCCCTGAAAAGTGAGCATGCCCTGATCGATCAAAGACTCAATGCGAATACCTGCTATGGGGTCGTTGTCGGCATCGCTATAGGGAAAATCAGATAAGGAAAAGGCGTAGTCGTTGTTGGCAAAAACCGAAACCACAGCCGTATCCGAAACCGGAGGCTGATTGACAAACTCCTGATTCTCGTAAAAATGAAAAGCAACCTCATAGGTAAAATAATCCAGATGACAACTCAGTATGTCTGTATCCGAATCGCCATCCAAGTCACCTAAGGCAAGAAAATCTACAAGTAAGTCGAGATTCAAACCAAAAGCATCTTCCACCGGTTCAGCGAAAGAAATATTGCCCGCACCGGACTGATTTTCGTAAAAGTACAAGTTGTTTAGATAGGTATAAGAACTGTAATCGTAGCTGTAAACCGCACACAGCAAATCTTCATCCCCATCGCCATCCATATCGGCAAAGTCAAAAAACCCAACTTCCAGCTCTCCATTTCCCGGCAAGGTCAAGCCATAACTGCCGAATACTGCCGATCCAAAAACCGGAGCATCCGGGCTGCCGGTATTCTCAAAGAAGAACAATCCACCATAGGCAGGTCCTCCGTAATAATCATAAGCAATCCCCCCCAGCAGCAAATCCTGGTCCCCATCGCCATCTACATCGGCCAAACGCAGTGTTTTCAACCCCTGGGGAATATCTCCGGAATCCATGCCGAAGGGGTTGTACTGAACCGACCCAAAGACGGCAGACTCAGCTGTCCCGATGTTTTCCCAAAAAGCGACAGAAGAAGTGCCATAACCCGTCAAAGCGCCAAAGGCATCCAGGTCGCCGTCGCCATCGACATCGGCAAAGTCCAGATTAAACAAATCGTCATCACTCAGAGCCATTCCCCAAGGATCCTCGAGGTACTCCCCAAAAACCGGTTCAACGGCAGAGCCCACATTCTCAAGAAAATACGGTATGAACTTTCCCCCCGACGAGCTAATAGTACAGACCACCACATCCAAATCGCCATCGGCGTCGATGTCCACCAAAGTAGGCATGAAGAAATTTTCATTGACCGGTAAAAGGCCAAAGGAATTGACTTGAGGTGCTGCAAAGCTCTGGGCCTGAAGGCTGTGATTGCCTGCGGTAAGCCCCAGTACAACGGCAGCAGCCCCCAAAAGCCGCCGTAAACGAACAGTTGAAAAAAAACGCCCTGATAAACGATACAGGCGATGCCATTTGTTCAGCCAATGGCGGCGTTTTTCAACAGACCAGTTTTGAAAATCGCCGCACTCCACGGCTTTGCGTAAACGACGAGACAAATACTGAAACTGCCTACGCTTACGCGCAAAAGGAAGACTCGTGTGTCGCATAAGTAAAGATTAAAAAAAAAATGGTATCTTATCTGACTCCCTTTCCCAAACAATTAGGACTTATCATCCATCAAAAAATGACCAAGTACTTCGACAAAAATCCTGCGCGCAAAACTTGGTACCCGACTTAAAGATAACGTCTCAAAACGACAGGCCGTTGCTTAGCTCCACGCTTTAGCGCGAAGCAGGTATTTGCCGATCAAGTCAAATTCCAGGTTGACTTTTTGCCCGGGTCGCAAACTGCCAAAATTTGTGTGCTCGTAGGTATAGGGAATGATGGCCACCTGAAATTGGTCTTTCTGAGGGTCTATCACCGTCAAACTGACGCCATTGATGCAAACGGAACCCTTATGCACCAACAAAGCTGCATGACGCTCATCAAAGGAAAAGGTAAACAGCCAGCTGCCATCCTGTGGCTCAACGGCCTTGCAAACGCCCACATCATCTACGTGGCCCTGCACCAAGTGCCCGTCCAAACGCGCCCCTAACTGCATGGCCCGTTCTAAATTGACCTTTCGACCGACTTCCCACTCCCCCAAGGCCGTACGCTGTAAAGTCTCCTCTATAGCCGTCACCCGATGCACTTGACCCCCAACCAAAACCACCGTCAGGCAAACGCCATCATGGGCCAGACTCTGATCGACCTTCAAAGCCGAAGAAATCGGAGATTGAATGTCAAAATGCAAATTGCCGGCCTCGCGCTCTATGGCCACAATTTCCCCTTGTGCTTCAACAATTCCCGTGAACATCTTACACCATTGAACCGGTTTGAGCTATCTTTGAACCCTATCCCGCTTGCCCAAAATATCGGACAGGCAGAAATCCATACAACATCAACCCCACACGCCCAAAGGTATGCAAAAATGAAAAACTGGCGCAAACTTCTCACTTTTCTGGGCCCGCTCGTAGCTCTAAGCCTGTTGCTATTCGCTCCCTTAGCCCCTCAAAAACCGGAAATCTCCCGAACCCTGGCCATAGCCCTCTGGATGGCACTGTGGTGGGTGGCAGAGATAGTGCCTCTGGCCATCACTTCCCTCTTACCGGTCGTGCTTTTTCCCCTGCTGGGGATCATGAACGGCAAAGAGGTCAGTTCTACTTATTTCAATCACGTAATCTTTTTGTTTATAGGTGGTTTTCTAGTCGCTTTGGCCATACAAAAGTGGAATTTACACAAGCGCATAGCCCTGCGCATCTTACAATTAACGGGTAGCAGCCCCGGCAGCATGTTGTTTGGATTTATGCTGGCTACAGCTTTCCTATCCATGTGGATATCCAACACAGCTACCGTCATGCTCATCATTCCCATTTTGCTGTCAATTTTAGCCAAAGTCGAAGAGCTGAACGAGCCGGAAATCGGAGCAAACTTTAGTGTAGGTATGCTGTTGGCCGTAGCTTACAGCGCTTCGATAGGAGGGATTGCCACCTTGGTAGGTACACCACCCAACCTCTCTTTTTCGCGCATTCTCTACATTTATTTCCCCCATGCGCCGGAGCTGTCCTTCGCCAATTGGTTTCTGTATGCCTTTCCCATCAGTTTGGTTTTGTTTGGCGCTCTTTGGCTCTATCTCTACCTGCTTTACATCCGCCCCAAAGGTCATTGGATCCATCTCCAACGAGAAGACATCAACCGCCAATATCGCGAATTGGGACCTATGAGCTATGAGGAAAAAATCCTAAGCCTTGCCTTTATCGCCCTGGCTTTGCTGTGGTTCTTTCGAGCCGACATCAAGCTGGGCAGTTGGCAAATTCCAGGCTGGTCAAATCTATTTGCTCAGCCGGCTTACATCAACGACGGTACGGTAGCCATTCTCATAGCTACCCTGCTCTTTTTAATTCCTTCGCAGCAAAAGAAAGGGGCTTTCATCATGGATTGGAAGACCGCAGAACAGATACCCTGGGGAATCATTCTGCTCTTCGGCGGCGGTTTTGCCCTGGCCACCGGATTTAAGGAATCGGGTTTATCTCTCTGGCTGGGTGAGCAGCTGATCGGAGTCCAAAACTTGCATCCGCTGTTGCTTACGGCGGGCATCACCTCTTTGGTTACCTTCCTCACCGAGCTGACCTCCAACACGGCTACGGTCGAAACCATCTTGCCCGTTCTGGCCGGCTTGGCCGTAAGCATCAAAATGAACCCCCTGTTGCTGATGCTGCCGGCCACCATAGCCGGCTCCCTGGCTTTCATGCTACCCGTAGCTACACCTCCCAATGCCATAGCTTTCGGCACCGGAAAACTGCCGATGATCCGAATGGTCAAAGCGGGCTTTTTCCTCAATATTTTCGGCATAATCATCGTAACTTTGCTGAGCTGGTTTTGGGGCATGAAAGTCTTTGACCTGGATTCCGGCATCTTCCCAGCTTGGGCACAGTGAAATCAAATATATGGAAAACCAAGTCGAGCAAAGGCTGCTATCAGCCGCCCATTGGATACGCAGCCGCAGCAAACAGCAAGCCCGCATTGGGCTCATCCTCGGCTCAGGCCTGGGAATCTTAGCAGATGAAATAGAACAAGCCGATCGCTTCCCTTACGCCGACATTCCTCACTTTCCCCTTTCCACCGTAGAAGGCCATGCCGGCAAATGGGTCATGGGACAGCTGGAAGGCCAAGCGGTTATAGCCATGCAGGGAAGGGTACACTACTACGAAGGCTATGCCCCTGAAGAAATCATCTTCCCCACCCGCCTGATGAAACTGCTGGGCGTAGAACACCTCATCGTAACCAATGCCTGCGGATCTCTGCGGGAAGACTTCCCGGTGGGCAGTATGGTCTTCATCAAAGACCAAATCAACTTTATGGGCAGCAGCTTCCTGCGCGGCCCCAATTTCGATAAACTGGGACCCCGCTTCCCCGATATGTCCCAAGCCTACGACCCCGCCTTTCGGCAAATGGCCACCCGCATAGCCCAAGAATTGAGCGTCAATTGGAGAGAAGGTATTCACCTGGCTGTAAGCGGCCCCTGCTTCGAAACCAAAGCAGAAATGAAAGCCTTTCGCTTACTGGGCGCCGATACCGTGGGCATGTCCACCATACCCGAAGCCATCGCAGCAGCCCATGCCGGCATGAAAACCCTCGGCATTGCCTGTGTGACCGACCTGTCCGTACCCGACAAACACCAAGGTGTCTCACACGAAGAAGTCATGGCCATAGCCGAACGCATGAAACCGGATTTCATCCGCCTGATCAAAGGCATTTTGCGCGCTCTGTAAAAAATGCCGCCCCCCGACATATTTTCATTTTCCTCCAAACATACCCAAACCATTTCGGTTTAGATATATTTATACCCAAACTGAAATGGTTTGGGAGATTTACAACTCACAAACTAGCGAAAGATAAGAAGTTTGGGAGGCTGACGCCTCCCAAACCACTTCGCCATGAGTATACAACTCGCAAACCAGCGAAAGATAGGTTGTTTGGAAGGCTGACGCCTCCCAAACAACACTTTACCACGGGTATACTTGACCACAAACAGCCAAAACAACGCCATTTTCTAAATCTTTCAAGTATATTTGTGTCCTGATACCCCAAACCACATTATACTTTTTGTAGTGCTGCGTTCCTAAAAGCCGATTTACGCTTTTGAACGCTTTGTTTTTTGCCTGAAGGCAAAGCAGCTGCAAGTACTACAAGGCACATGGCGAAAGATGTTTCGCCATCGCAATTGTTGCTCTAAGTAAGAGGACATCTCTCTAAAAAACAGACCAAGTCTCATTTCTATACCAAAATCACTCAACTCAGGGAAACATGGACTTCAACAAACATCTACGCCAAATCATTGCTTCACTTTTCTTTCTCCTCTTTGCGCTCTCTTTGCCGAGCCAAACCATCGACATACCTCTTGAGCCGGTACGGGAAAATCCCGACATACAAGCCATGCTCCAACACCAATTTAAAAGCTGGGAAATCATCCGGCTAAACCCCCGCCCCATCTGGGAAAAACTGAGAAAAACCAATACCGCTCAAATTGAGCTAAATTTCTATGGCGAGTCCTGGCCCTTAGTTGTAGAACCTGCCGGTATCCTGCCCCCCCGGTACACCCTCACCATACACAGTGAAAAGAGTACACAACAAATACAAAATTCCTCCTGCCTCGCCCTTAAAGCTTACCCCCAAAATTGGCAAGATGATATAGAAGCCCGCCTAACGCTCAACAAAAACTATTTCTCTGCTTATTTCCGCAAGGGTAAAGACCATTTTTACATAGAACCCCTATCCAATTACATCAGCGGCCATGATCCACAACTTTTCATCGCCTACAAAGCCTCTGAAGTGATCCCCATAGAAGGAGCAAGCTGTGCTGCCTTGGAAGTCAAAAAAAAGAAAAAAGAACTGACACAATCCGATCTCTACAAAGCCGGTAACTGCTATGAAGTAGAGCTGGCCATAGCCTCCGACGGCCTGATGTACCAAAAATACGGAAGCGTAGCCGGAGTTGAAAACCACAACATCACGGTCATGAACAACGTGGCCGGCAATTGGGACGACGAATTTGCCGATGAAATTCAATTTGTCATTGTCGAACAATACGTCTCGACCAGCCCTGCTGCGGACCCCTGGACTTCCAGTACCAGTGCCAATGCACTCCTCAACAGCTTCACTGCCTGGGGCCCCAACGGCTTTAGCCAAACCCATGATGTGGGGCAACTCTGGACCAACAGAGATTTCGACGGCTCAACCGTGGGCATCGCCTGGCTAGGCGTCGTCTGTACCTCCAGCCGCTACCACTGCTTACAAGACTTCACCACCAATGCCGAATACCTACGCGTATTGACTTCTCACGAATTGGGCCACAACTTTGATGCCTTACACGATGCCTCAGGCGCTCCCTACATCATGGCTCCTGCTGTCAGTGCAGCAACCCAGTGGTCTAACGCTTCCATAACAGCTATCAACGCCCACATCACAGCCAAAGCAGCACCCAATGGCTGCCTGGCAGCCTGCCCGCCTCCCGCCCCGCCTGTGGCGGCTTTCACACCCAATGTGAACCCCTCCTGCCCGAACGGCATGATTACCTTCTTCGACCAATCACTCAACAGTCCCAACTCCTGGCAATGGAGCTTCCCCGGAGGCTCTCCTTCTTCTTCTACAGAACAAAACCCCACCGTTACTTACGCCAACCCGGGAACTTACACCGTCTCTCTTACAGCCACCAACGCCAACGGATCCAACTCCACTTCCATGCAGATATCCGTCATTCCGACAGGAGGAACGGAGTTCTTTTACTTTGAAGACTTCGAAAACGGAATGGGCGGATGGACTACCGTTAACCCGGATAACAACATCACCTGGGCCTTGCAAAGCGTCAATGGAACTCGCCAAGGTGGGCAAGCCGTCTATATGGACAACTTCAACTACAACACCAACGGCCAACGCGACGGACTGGTCTCACCCCTGCTGGACTTTGCCGGGCGCAGCTCCGTAAAATTGGAAATCGAATATGCCTATGCCCGCTATAGCCCTTCCAGCAGCGACTCCCTGGTCGTCTATATCTCCACCGATGGAGGCAATACTTACCAATGGATCTGGGGCAATGCGGAAAACGGCTCCGGCAATTTTGCTACCGTGCCCGATCAAACTACAGCCTTCTCTCCTGCGACAACAGAAGATTGGTGCTATGCCACCACCTACGGCCCGGGATGCCTTGACATAGACCTCTCGGCCTATGATGGTATGAGCAATATCCGAATCAAAATCGAAAACGTCAACGACTACGGCAACAACATGTATGTGGACAACATCCGCCTCTTCAGCTCTTGCCTGATGCTCAATCCACCCATTGCCGAATTCACCGCCAGCCCCACTTCAGGCTGTACCCCCCTGCAGGTGCAATTCACCGATCAATCCCAGGAAAACCCCAGCAGCTGGACCTGGAGCTTCCCGGGAGGAATCCCTTCCAGCTCTAACCTCCAAAATCCCAGTGTGGTTTATCTCAGCCCGGGAGACTACGACGTTACGCTGGTCGTCAGCAACATCGCAGGTACCGATGCCATCACCAAAACCGACTACATCCACGTAGATGGACCGCCACAGGCCGATTTTAACTACAACATCAACGGAGCTACCGTATCCTTTACGGATGCTTCTTCCGGCAACCCCACCACCTGGCTATGGAGCTTTGGCGACAGCGAAACTTCTTCTCAGCAAAACCCAACACATACCTATGCCCAAGACGGCACCTATACCGTTGC
>Ga0256839_1004280_pt1 | contig 14093 bp, 19 predicted proteins | sample 354166metaG_FD_185968 | JGI IMG/M metagenome (GOLD analysis project Ga0256839, IMG submission 185968) | Hydrothermal vent microbial communities from Mid Atlantic Ridge, Atlantic Ocean - 354-166 | ecosystem: Environmental > Aquatic > Marine > Hydrothermal vents | place: Atlantic Ocean: Mid... | reverse complement strand
CAGAAATTGTGCCTAGGCTGCCTCTTGCGGGAGGGGGTGAGGTCTTACGCCTAGGACTAGCGATTATGTGGCTGGTTCACACGGCTGGTCTTGCCGTGGTTTCGCCACGATCGGCTCGCTTCTGCCTGATTCAAATCCGACTGACCCAGAATTCTGAACCATTCAAGATTCTTCGCTTGTTCCTAGAGAAGTATATCGGTTCGTTATTTACTCGAACCCAGCGTATAGATCCGATATACCTTCTGTCGGAATCATTGTCCTCCTCGTCCTCTGGTTGGAGATAAATGGAGTCTCCCTCTTCCCAAACGATCTCACCTTCTGATCTGAAGGACTGATTAAAAGATTGAACTGCGTCAATCTTATTCTGGAACAGCCCAAGGAGCTCTCCGTCTCTATCGAATGCGATATACATCGACTTCTCCTGTTATAAATGTACTACCTCATCCCAAACGGGGACGTGCTCCACACGTCCGACGAGAACGTGCTTGTTCTTGATGGGGAGCTCGATATATACCTTATCCCCCCTGAAGACGAGGTCCAGATTCTGCCTCTCATAAGAGGCTTTGAAAGACTCTTCAGCCAGTTCCCTGGTGGTGAAGAGTCCCAAGAAACTCCGGTTATGGTCGGTTACAACGTACATCCTACTTCCCCTTCCTCCCGCCGGGGAGGTTCCGCCCGAGGACGTAGTACTCCCTGCGAAGACGGATGATGATGTCGGGATCAGAGCCTGCTGCCCTGATGTCTGCGGGGACATGAAACGGCTGTCCCTGACGGGGAGGCTTCGTCCCATCCTTTCCTTTCTTTGCCATCGATTCCTCCTTTTAAACGCAAATGTGGTAGGAAGTATCTTGCCATTCCCCTCGGAAGAGGATCAAGTACCCACACCTATCGGTGTAGAATCTTCCCACCTTCACCCATTCTAGGGCGATGTATTCCTCCCTGTCTACGTACCGGAGCTGCTCTACTGAATGGAGTAGGTGCTCCTGGGGAGGTCGATCTTCTTCCTTCGCCGTTGCTTCATCTGCCTCCTCGACATGTAGAATTTGTATTCTGGTCGGGGCGTTCCAGCAGTAATCAAACATCAGTTCCTCCTACTGCCACAGTACCGGCTTGCGCTCCCGAGGGCACAGGCCAGCGTTCCTGTGGTAACGCTTCGTGTTGTACTGGGATTTCTCCCAGCGCTCCCTCTGAACCTCATCGAATGGGGATCGGAATCCCTGCGCCTCCCTGGCTACCGCCCGTGTTATGAAGCTCATCGGGAGTGGGTCTTTGATGCTCATCGCTTGCTCCCACTCTCACTCTCGCCGCTCGCTCTCGCTCTCGCTCGCAGCGTGTACTAGTACAGCCAGCGTGGGCAGGGCAGACCTCGCCCCGCCCCGCATGGCGTGTACTAGTACAAGCTCTGAACTACAGGTAGTTCACCCCGTACTCAGAGCTTGTACTAGTACAAGCGTATGCGGTATCCTAGACACGCACGCACGTGCCTATGTAGAGGAAGGGCAGACATATGCCTGCCCTATCCTCTGGTGCTGGCGCCGATCAGGCAGCGGCGGACTTCTTCAGGGACTCCAGGGAGTTCTTGATGTTGTTCCGCACGGCCTTGATCCCACGGTTCAGAGATACCTTCGCCTGCTCCACGGAGTACTGCTCCAGGTCTGCTACTTCCTGGATGTACTCTTCCATCAGGCGACGGATCTCTTCGTCCTTGATGAGATCAAGAACCGATCCTGTTTCGGCGTCGTCGTCGGCGTTCGTGATCGCAGAGAGATTCGCTCCAGATGCCCGGATAGCGTCGAGGTCCACCTGGCGACGGGCTTCTTCCTGCTCGGTCCTGCGTTGCTTGTTCCACTTTTCGATGGCCGTCTTTCCCCCGAGCACGAACGAGCCTGTGGCATCGTCCCGCTCTTCCAGAGGAGCATTCTCCGACATCGCGAAGTGAAGGGTATTCACAGCATTCTTGAACGTCTTGATGTGCTTGTCCTCGAAGCCACGGACCTCTCCGGCTGCGATAGCCTGGGTTGCCTCCTCCTTGAAGGCAGTAGCTGCCGCTTGGTACCAGGTCACGTCCGGGTTGTTCCATCCGCCCTTCAGATGCAGTTCGTGCATCTGTGCGAGGATGATCCTGGCGCGTACTAGTACGTACCCGAACACGTTCGACTTCCCCTTGTTCACCCGCTCCTGGAGTTGTTCCACTACCACGGATGCCTGGAGGGCCTCGAACATGGTCTCCGGCTCGAAGTTCCCCTCGATCACGTCATTCACGTCGATCATGATGATCTCCTGTCACGATGGTACCTGCCATCATCAGCATGTAGGAAGTACCCTACATGGACAGGATCACTACAGGATCAGCGCCTGTGAGTCCTCATCGGAACCAGCCTAAGCTGATTCCTTGGGGATGGGGTACCGGTGAGGCGTGGCAACCCATCTCCCTCGGACCTGGTTCAGGATCTTACCCCTAAGGGTAGTCCTGAACTGATCCACGGTTACCCATTCGGAACGGACCCATCCGTTCCGCTCTACAGCTCGGTACTGTTGTACCGAGTGCAAGAGGTGGTCGTAGATTGGACGCCCTAAGGCGTCGGCGAGGTCTGGGTCGACCTCGCTTATCCGCTTAGAGTCCACGCGGGTAGGTAACCCTACTTCATATTTCCACATCAGAGTCTCCTATTGGTTGGCTCCGATGAGGACTCACTGTGGTTCCTATAGCTACATCCCAGCTATAGTGCAGGGCCTGCCAGCCCTGGCTCGCATGGTCACACGGACCGTACTAGTACACCCTCAGGCTGCAAGCCTGTACAGGCTCAGGCTGTGCTTCGTCCTAAGCGTGTACTAGTACAGTCTGTCAAGTAACTTTGTAAAGTATCTTGACGATACTTTTCGATAGGCGAACGGAAGCCAGGCACACACGGTACCTGGCCAGATCATGCCTTCGTTTCATCAAGTTGATTCAGCAATCTGCCGATACTCATTTCCGGATAGTGGTCCGGATTGATACCAGCCTGCCTCAACAGCGCGAGGGCTTGCTTGTGTTGCTTCGCCAGTAGCTCATCCTGATTGCGTTTCCGCAACCGTGATAGCTTCGCTTCCTGGCGTTGCTTTGCAAGCACGCCCTCGACATAGGATTTTGAACGCCCATAGGTTCCTGGCCAGGGGCGTTCGCGGTAGCGCGTGATCTCATTGAGATTCGTGCGCTTCGTGCGAAGGATCTTGTCCCGTACCAGCACCTTCGGGCATTCCGGTTCGTCCGAATCTCGATCTAGCAACCAATACTCATCGGGGTCTACCGTCACGGTAGACTCGATCCCATGCCCGAAAAAGTCATGAACGGGCATTGGAGTACCGGTCGCCATTCCTCCTTCGGACTTCAGGAACTTCGGCACTGCTCCACGTTCGGCATCTAGGATGCCGTCCGTGTAGTCAGGCCGATATGAACCTTGAACCATCCTACCGGTTGAAGGCATGATCCTTTTCCGATACTTGATCTTGGACATGCCAAGCCTCCCTATCGTTAAAGGATCATCATGGTTCTCACGCGCACATCCCGCACGTGGTGCGCCGTATGCCAACGGCGGCTCTCGACTGACCGCCACCTGGCGGCCAGCCGATGGTTGTACTATGCGCCAGGTAGCTTCGGGATGCAACCCCGAAAAACTTCAATGAAATCAACGACTTACGCGATACCATGACAAGGTACCCATAACAAATACCGTTCGCTGGCATGTTAGCCCAGCGAGAATGCAGCTTTCAGGGCATCGAACTAACAAGCGAACGAACGGGATCTACCGATGGAAGAACCCTGGAAGGAAAATGGAGAGACGATGGATACCGTTGGGCTGGGTACCACCATGCAAGGTTCATGCCATAACAAGCGAACGAACGGAGGACGTACTAGGGGATCGTACTACTGTATGGATGTACAGTATCGTAGGTATCGGGATACTGTAAGGTATCTTGACGAGCGGTAGGGAACCTTCCATTATAGCATGGGATCCAGGATCACGTCAACACTTTCTTTTTTGGCAGATATGGTATAGTGGGCCTGAAACCATGGCATGGTGTCATGGTATGTTGGAGTATTTGTTATGGAAGAACTAATCCAAAGAGCAATAGCTGGTATGAATGTTCGCCAAGTTCGCTTCGAGAGAATGCTAGAACAACGCGTACTGAACAACGGACAAATAATGTCCGTTTATAACATTGTTATGAACGTACCAGTAGGTATGAAAGAATTGGTAGGTGATGTTAGCTTGGCAATTCAAGGAAGAATTGTAGCCGTAGACAATAGACCGAAAGAGATTAAAATTTCAATTGTTGCGGCATCGGTCACGGATCAGTTTGGCAGGATACGGTATCCGACTGATGATCTAACGCCTTTGGTTATGACAGAAAAGGTATTCCGTACATTCAGACAATGGCATCAAATGAATTTCCAAACAGGAGATAAGTAATGACAAAGAAACGAACGGACATGGAAGCATGTATTTTCGAGATGGCAGCCCATGGATTAGATCTGGAGCGGATCTACTATGGAGATCCGTGTTTCTCATACGGGTATACTCACTCAAACGATGCTCTTTCGTTGGGTGCGTACGCTCGTATGTTAGTGGGCGTAAAGGTTTCATGCCACATGGAACCGAAGACGATGCTTCGCATCTATTCACAGATTGCTACTGCTAGCGTATTCAAAACAAGCTAACGGTACCGTCCTTAACATGCCCGTTCACGCGGGCATTTTTTTGCCCAGGTGATAACAAGCCAGCGAACGGGTAGATAACAAAGAGACGGACGTTCACAGTAACAAGTGAACATACGTTCACAGTAACAGGGGAACGAACGGGAAGGGACGTGTAACAGGTTGTCAGTAGTTCGTGGGTTCGTTTGTTGTGCCCTGGCAGTACGATGAGTCACGTTGAACAGGTTGTCACACTATGTGGGGTGTTGTGTCACTTGTCACGTGAGTTAATTTGTCACGTGCGTTAACATGTTACCCCACAGGAGGGGGATGGGGGCAGAATCCATATATCATTAAGCCCCTCAAAAATTTCTACAACATTTTTTACGAAACCAGCCCCTCGAAAATTTCTACAATAAAATTTAGGACTTGACCCCTCAAAAATTTCTATGGTATTTTTTGAAGTTCAGTAGTACTGTTGTAGTACTGTTGTACAGTATGATACCTTCGGTATAATCTTATAGTATTATATTATTATAATACTATCCTAGTACTGTATTATACATTAAGATACGTACTCTCGAAGTATCTTTCTTTATAATCATATAGTATTTATATAATATAATAATATATAGTATTATATTTAGTACTATAATTGAACTTATAGTATTATAGTATTGTCTTATAGTACTTTAGTCTGTACATAGTACTATAAGATATAGTATAGTACTTAGTATAGTACTATATACAGTACTATATAATATATTCTTTATGTGGAGAACATAATTATGGAATACGTACTAGTAGGATTCTTCGTAGTCCTTGTGGCAGCAGTGGTAGTATCCGCTAAGATCCATAAGGATGCTACACGTGGCGGTGGCACGGACCGTGGCGAACCCCGGAAGCGAAAGAATTAATCCCGGAACTAAGATACTCTAAGGAACACAGCATGGCTAATCTCTACGATGTCCACCACCAAGTAGGCGTGGACGAACAACGGAAGTACGTGATAGCTGCAGATGAAGCAGATGTCCGGGCGTACCTCGCTGACCAAGAAGCGAACTCCGTGATAGAACCGAACTGGACCATCTTCGATATGGGGGTTGTGGAAGGTACCCCTGGCACCTTCGGCCCTACACAATTAACTAAAGATCCCGTGGCTGGGGTCTGGAACGAAACCGCCTGAGGTAATACTTTGTGCCAGTACCAATTGAGATCACACCAATGAGTGTAAGGCTCCTAGCTCAAGCGGGCGGGAACGCAGCAGGGGAGGATACCACCCCACCTGCTGCTCCTGTCGGGGTGTATACATCAGCGGTAACCCAGACTGAGTTCCGGGTGAACTGGACCGCTAATACCGAACCAGACGTCCAAAATTACCGGACGTACCGCTCCTCCGTGTCTGGCTCCAGTGGCTTCGCTCTCGTGGGGACGACCCCACACCCAACTACCTCCTTCCTGAATACGAATCTCACAGCGAGTACACAATACTGGGTATACGTGACAGCGGTAGATAATGCAGGGAACGAGTCCCCCGCCTCCTCCGTGGTAACGGTAACCACCTCCGCAGCTCCTGCTGGCTCTAATGCCTCCAGGGTAGCTGCCTCCATGAACGGCAGGACCCCCCAGTTCGCGTACAACGTACCAGCTGACCCCTCAACGAACCAGACCATCAATATCACGGCAGGGGATAGCGCTGCCCTTGCGGCAGCTGTCCAGACCTCTGGCGCCCTGATCAACGTCCCAGCGGGAACGTACACCACCGACCTGTTCTTCTATGCGAACGACGTGGACCTCGTGATGGATAACGGCGCTACCGTGGTAGGGAACGTGACCTTCGGGAACGGCCCAACCGGGGCAGCAGGCCGGAACCGTCGGGTAAGGTGGACCGGGGGGAACATCGACGGCACGACTATCACCCTGAACCACTTCGACGACCTGATGGTGGACGATGTGTACATCGCCACGAACAACGCTTTCAATGAGATGTCGGGCGGCTCGGACGGCACAGACGACGGCTGGCGGCGCATATGTTTCCGGAACGTGACCTTTCAGGATAGGCTACCTGCCAATGGCGGGCCGCCCTACGGATGGAACTGGTTCACTCAAGGCTACACCAGCGCAGTCACAGAGGACCTCTTGTGGCTCGGTATCAAATCTATTACGAACGGCGCTCAGAATAATCGCATACAAGGCATCACACGCTTCGTCTGTGTGGACTCTGCGTTCAACCATGATTTCAACAGTGCGAACGGGATGAGGAACGGTGCTGGGCCGAATGGGATCTGCACAGACCTCTATCTTGATAATTGCATCATCAATGACGGGTACCTGTTGAATTACTCAACGTTCAACGCTAATCAGAACGTAGCGAACTACTTCGCATCACGGATACACCGATACCACTCAGCAGCAGGATTCTGGAACTACGCAGATCAACTTCCGGGGAACACTGGCACAGTAAGAGATAGCATCGCTTTCGGGCATGGTGGGACTCCTCCTTCTAGTATGGATGGGGTTTCACCATTCACCAGCATCAACAACACGGCACAGTTGTTCGATGGGGTAACCCCACCGACGACGATGCCTGACGGCGTGACCTTGGTTTCTCAGGTTGGGGCTGTAAGGCCATGACGATACAAGCCATAACAGATAACACAACCCAGCAGAACGGCACCACTGCGGATGAAACGTTCGCTGCGAATGTCGCTATGACCCAAGTCAAGGAAAGCGCTGCTACAACGAATTACGGAACCAGTAACACCGCAGAGTCCACAAAATGGGCCAGCAGTGACCACACACACACACTGGTAAAACTGGACACATCAAACATACCAGCAAGCGCAACAATTAACTCGGCCACCTTATATCTGAAGGTCCAATTCATCGGAGGCGTATCTCAAACTATGGACGCCCGAGCGCTTCTTAGAGATTGGATAGAGGCACAGGCAACATGGAATATCTATTCAACAGGGAATTCGTGGACCACCGGAGGTGCGCTTTCTGCCGGTAACGACAGAAGCAGCACTGTGCTTGGAAATGCCACCGTCCCTGCAGTGGGGTCGTGGATTGCTCTGGACGTGACATCTCATATACAAAGTGTTGTTAATGGGTCCGTTACAGATTACGGGTTTCATATCGAGCGAAATGGCACAGGAAATGAGTCGAGTACTTGGTGTACGTGGTACACGGACGATTCATTAACCCCAAATATGCCAGAGCTAATTGTTGATTACACCGCCTCTAGTGGCATTTCGATTCCTGTCGTCATGGCCCATAGGCGAAACCAAGGAATGATCTAAAGGACAACATATGATTTTTCTTCGACAAAGCACAGCGTCCCAGGAGGTCATCCTTGGGCCGTTCGTGGACTCAACAGATGGCGTAACTCCAGAGAATGCTCTGACGATCGCTAATACAGATATCCAGATATGGAAATCTGGTGCTATTACCCTTGCTAATAAGAATCTCGGTGGTGCTACGTATATCACCGGCTCGAATGGCCTGTACTACGCAGTACTTGATGCTACTGATACAGATACCGTTGGCGGGCTGGACATCCATGTGTACGTAACAGGCGCTCTTCCGATTAAGAAAGAGGCGTACGTCCTTGAGGAAGCTATCTATGATGCTCTGTTCGCAACGGGGGCCTCTGGCTTCGACGCGAACGCACGGGTAGATGTAGCCGCAATAGCTGGCGTAGCTCAGACCGGTAATGACAACGGTGCTGATATCAATGCTATCCTTGTGGATACGAACGCACTGAATGATACTAAGATCCCTGATACGATTAGTCTTGCTAATATCAATGCTCAGGTAGATACAGCTCTTACTGATATAAATCTCGATAAGCTCGTATCTGCAGCAGTGATAGGCACTGACGTAACAGATAACTCCATCATCGCACGGATGGTATCCTCTGCTGCAATAGCAGACTGGGATACGTTCGTGAATACCACAGATTCCCTACAAGCTTTGAGGGATCGTGGTGATGCGGCATGGACCACCGGAGGTGGCGGTAGCATCACGGATATCGTGAGCTGGCAACCTCTGATCCCAACAGCTATTGACCTCGCTAATACGAAGCCGTGGCGCCTTGGGATCGCAGTAACTAACATGCTCGACGATCTTCCAACTACCCTCGAAATCACTCCCGGTACTATCAGTATCGAACGGGCAGCTCAAGGTGGAACTACATGGGCAGCGGTAGTAACAGATGCACCGATGTCTGAATCCGATGGCTTGATCTATTATGATGAGGTATTCGATACAGCTACTGGGTACGCAGCGGGAGATGTGATCCGTATCACCTTCAAAGGCCAAACGGTAACGGTATCTGCTAACGACTACAATATCACCCCGGCAGCTGGTCAGATGTTCTACACAGGGATCATCGCGGTGAATCCTGATGTGAACATCGCACAGATCTCTGGCTCCTCCGCAGCGGCAGATGCTCTCGAGCTGTTCTCCCTTGCGGTAGACCAAGGGACTGGACAACTTGATGCTGGCTCATTTCAGGCTGGAGCGATCTCTTCTACTGCTATCGCAGATGGGGCGATCACGTCAGCTAAGTTCGGGCCAGGGGCAATTGATGCTGCTGCTATCGGTACTAATGCTATCGATGCAGATGCCTTAGCTGCAGACGCAGTAACTGAGATCCAGTCAGGCCTCGCAACTTCTGCAGCACTAGCTACAGTAGATGCGAACGTGGATGCGATCCTTGTGGATACAGGCACTACGATCCCTGCAACACTAGGTACGCCAGCGGGTTTAGACCTCTCAGCAGACATCGCAGCGGTTCAGGCCACAGCGAACGCTGTAGAAACCGATACCCAGGATATCCAATCACGGTTGCCAACGACGCTGAACAACGGGGCAATCCAAGCGGATATTCAGCGTATCAATGATGTTGCCGTAGTAGGTGACGGATCCATAACGCCCTTCACGGTATAACGTGGTATAACAGATGGCTATCGGAAGAATATGGGGCGAGATCTGGAACGAAGGCATATGGGATAATCCTATATGGGAACAGCCCCAGACGAACCCACCCGGGGCTGTATCTTCAACAGGGAACATGCGTCGGCATACCCTCGGCTTAGCTAGTTTTAAGAGACGATAATGGCATATACACGACAAGACGGCGGCGTTAGAATGGACCCAGGGAACCTAGTATTCCCTGTGTTCGCTCCTGATGTCGCGAATCAAACCACAGTAGCTTCTGGGCTTTCCTCTGCTAATCAGGTACTTCCAACGAATACCAGAGTATTCAGGGTTCATGCGGACCAAGCGTGCTTCCTGAACTTCGGTACCGCAGGAGTAACTGCTTCTAATACATCGATGCCCTTCGATGCAGGTGTAGAGATCATAGCAGTACCAGAACCCTATACCCATATCGCTGCTATACAAAATAGTGCAGCAGGGACTGTAACAATAACTCCAATGGGATAACCCATGGCACTGACATATACACCTCAAGATGTCCAATCTGGATTTCAGTCTGAGTCCTCACTAGACCAGAATTTTACTGATATCCAAACAGCATTAGCGGACGGCCTTTCTCGATCAGGTTCTGCTCCTAATGCTATGTCAGCTACGCTTGACATGAATAGCAATAGGATAATTAATCTACCTGCCCCACAGTCGAACTCTGATGCAGCTAGATATGCAGATGTTCTGGGTGGCATCACTACCACAGATGCTATCTTACCTACTCAGTCTGGTAACACTCAACGGTTCCTCTCTACTGATGGTACTAACTGGGTTTTCAAAGATATCATCGATGATGAGACTTTATACCAATCACCTGTAACAGGGACAGTTGATAGAACTCTGCTATCCAGACTCCAAGATAGATACTCGGTTATGGATTTCGGTGCTGTAGGTGATGGTGTAGCTGATGATACAGCTGCAGTTCTTGCTTGCATAGCTGCTTCAGGAGTAGCGTACTTCCCCAGAGGAACTTATAACATAAGTTCGCTATCTCTCTCAACTTCTGCCCTCCTTTTTGGAGAGTCTGCTGAGCTAGTTACGCTAAGGCCTACATCCTCGACTGGATCTTTATCCTTCATTAGCACTACAGCCAGTGGCCTGGGGATTAGGGATCTAACTATTGATCTTCTGAATACTGATAATACGATCGCTAATGGTTTCATTTCTGGGAGAAAGGCTATCTCCTGTGTTGGAACTTCTGGATCTTATCTAACGGGAATTAACATCAGTGATGTGCGGATAAAGAATTGCGGGGAGAGCGGGGTATATCTGAAGTGGACTGATCAGGTTTATCTAAGTGACATTGAGATAACACGCTGTGGACGATACGGGTTTGAGGTATTATCTTCCAGACGTGTAAAGGTGATTAACCCATTCATCCGTGATATCTTTCCAGGATCAGGGGGTTCGGCTCCATACCTTAATGCATACGGCTTAACATTCACTAATCTAACAGCAGAACAGCCCTGTGAAGACTGTGAAGTAATCAATGGCTATGCAGAGGATGTTACTGGCTGGGAAGGCTTCGATACCCATTACGGACGAAGAATTCGATTCATTAACTGTTCGACGAAAAATTGTGGACAAGGTATTGTAGTACAGTCAGATTTCTCTGGGCTCGAGTCTTCTGATATCACAATTATAGGTGGGACTCATTTAGGGTACGGAACTAGTTATCTCAGAGACTCAACATCTTTTGATACAGGAGCAGCTATTACTGCAAATATGGGAACTAGTAGCTCTAATGGAACTGGCCTTATCATTAGAGATACTATAAGCAACGGAATGGGATCTGGCAAGAATTCTTCGGACGGGGCGATAACAATTTCCAATTGTGATACTTATAGCATTTCTGGAAATGTTATTTCTAATGCCTTTAAGCGTGGAATTGCAAGCATAGGTACCTGTATAAACGGTGTGATTTCTAATAACACAATCAAAACAGTCACCTCAGTAGGAAGTCTCTCTGCTGGCATCGAAACAAGTAATCAAACTACTGCGGTTATCTCTGGGAACTTTGTAACAGGTACAGTTAATGAGCCGTACAAAATTCTAATTCCAGCCTCCAGTTCTTACTCGATCCTCTTTGGACAGGATAACTTAGAGACAGTTACTAATAATACTCAAGCCATTTCTGCTCCAGGGGCCATTTCTGTTAATCCGTATTATTATCAGGTCGATGTAACAACCTCAGGATCTCAGACACTGACATTAGCAGACGGCTTTGAGGGGCAACGAAAAGTTATCACCATGGTTGTTGATGGTGGTGATGGAACACTCACCCCTACTAATTTTACAAATGGGACTAGTATCGTTTTCAACGATGTTGGAGATACTATTGAACTAATTTTTTCAAGTGGAGCATGGCGAATTATCAGCGCATACGGAGTATCAGTAATCTAAATGGCTCTTCTGTATACTAAAGATAAATTCTACTACGGGAATGGAACCCCCTTCCATGGGATCTTCAAAGAGATCCCTATGAGTGGGGCACAGAACGTGCCTGCGGATCCAATGGATCCTCTGTACACAATAGACACAGAGGATGGGGACCTCCCCTCCGCGCACAAAATCTATATGGAGTCCATGAACGAGTACGATGCTGCATTGAAGCTAGTACCTTCGTGGCCGTTCTGGCGTCAGATGCTGAAGACCTCAGTGAAAATTAGACGGTTGATCTCAGATTGGCGTGAAGAAAAACTTCTTAAGGATCAAGCAGCAGCACGGGCGATGCTCTGGGAACAGGCACAGAAAGGAAATGTTTCAGCTCAACGTATTCTGTATGAGTCCAAGAAAGAGGAAGCGGAACAACGTCGGAAAGAAAAAGAGACGAAGAGCATCGAGGCCAAGGAACAATCTGTTCTGGAAGCGCGGCTAGAACGTCTCACGAACCTTAAGGCTGTGAAGTGATCCCAGCTCTGAAGAAGATCCATGACGAGAAGAAAGATTACCAGAAGAAGGTAATCGAAGCTTGTGAGCAGAACTTCTTCGCATTCCTGACCACAGTGAATCCGTATTACCTATATGGAGATATACATCAAGATGTAGCTGACTGGCTCAGTACTTCAGATGCTGATAGACAGCTCCTACTGATGCCACGGGGGCACCTTAAGTCACATCTGATTGCTGGATACTGTGCGTGGCGGATCACGTATGAGCCTTGGATCACTATCGTGTACCTCGCATCACAGGATGATCTAGCGAAAGCTCAGTTATATGCTATCAAGCAGATCATGACCAGTGATATCTATACGATGCTCTGGCCAGAGATGTTCACGGAACAAAAGAATATCAAAGGTGAACGCGGAACATGGTCAGCGTACGCATTCGATGTGGATCATCCACTTCGGCGGGAGCGTGGGGTACGGGACCATACGATGCAGATCAAGACGGTGAAGAGTAATGCTCAGGGACTACATTGCGATGGGCTTATTTTTGATGACGTTGTCGTCCCACAATTCGCTGATACTGCGACTGGTAGGAAGGAGTTGTCTCGCTCTCTGGGTTATTTTTCTTCCATTCTTAATCCTGGCGGATGGATTAAAGCGGTTGGTACTAGGTATCATCCAGAAGATGCGTACGAAAGTATGATCCAAGCTGTGATCCCGATATGGGATCCAGAAGTCGAGGACTTCACAAGTCATATTCCAGCATGGGAAGTGATGGAGAAGGTAGTAGAGGATTCTCCTAATAGATCAGGCATAGGCAAATTCCTATGGCCGAGGGCAGAGTCCCCTCACGACGGGAAGTCCTATGGGTTCGATATGAAGGAACTCGCTAAGATCAAAGCGGACTACGTCTCTCACCAAGGCTTAGTTCATTTCTTTTCCCAGTACTATAACGATCCGAACGATATCGGTACGGAACGAATCAAGAAGGAGAACTTTCAGTATTATGACCCGAAGTACATCTCGATCAGAAACGACAAAGTCTACTTCCAAAAGGAAAAGCTCAACGTCTATGCGGCAATGGATGTGGCGTGGACTACAGAGGATCGGAGCGACTACACAGCTATTGCTGTTATCGGGATTAATTCTGATGGCTTCATTTATATTCTGGATCTTGATAGGTTTCGAACGTCTGACTTCCTTACTTACTACGAGCGCGTCCAAGCGCTGCAACATAAATGGTTCTTCCGTCGACTCCTTGTCGAAACAAATGCGGCGGGATCTTTTGTTGCACAAGAAATTGAGAATCATGTCCGCCGAAACGGAGGCTCTCTTGTTGTGGATAAACGTGCCACAACTAGCAGAACAGGTGATAAGTATGAGAATTGGGCAGCAATCCTCGAACCAAGATACCACAGCAAAAGTGTATTCCATAGCCGAGGCGGCCTCACGCCGACGCTCGAAGAAGAACTCATCTCCGCGAAGCCCAGACACGACGATTTGAAAGATGCACTATGTGCAGCTATCAGCATCGCTAC
>Ga0256839_1004279_pt1 | contig 14097 bp, 12 predicted proteins | sample 354166metaG_FD_185968 | JGI IMG/M metagenome (GOLD analysis project Ga0256839, IMG submission 185968) | Hydrothermal vent microbial communities from Mid Atlantic Ridge, Atlantic Ocean - 354-166 | ecosystem: Environmental > Aquatic > Marine > Hydrothermal vents | place: Atlantic Ocean: Mid... | reverse complement strand
ACAGGCTTGTACAAACTTCTTCGACAACCTCGATGAGCATCATGCTCCTTTGCGTGCATTGTTGAATGAAAAGTTTCAGATTATTGAGGGCAAAGCCGGGTATTCTTGATCGTGGATAGTATAAATTCATGACTGAATTATACTTCGCGCGGTCACAGATGCGGAATTTATAGCGCACTGATTTTTGTCGAGAGCAAGGCACTAAAATAGGCGCATAGCAAGCTACGCAACTGTTTTAGTAACGCAGCTATCGGCAAAAACTCAGTCGTTAGAAATCCGCAATCGTGACCGCGCGAAGTATAATTGCCTGAGCTTACCGAGAGCCGCTACATTGCAACTGCTCCAAATCACTCAAACTTTTTTCGATATCAACGGCTTCATTCATGCTCTGTTGTAAAAAATGTAATATTTCTAGCTGTTTTTCGATAGCCAAATCAATTCGCGGATCTGTTCCTTTCTGATACGCGCCAACATTAATTAAATCCCGGTTTTGCTGATACAGCGAATATAATTGCCGCAGATCGTTGGCTAATTTGATATGCCGTTCTGTTGCAATGTCCGGCATGACCCGACTAACCGATGCTTCAATATCAATAGCAGGATAATGACCTGATTCTGCCAAGGTTCTGGACAGCACAATATGACCATCCAACACCCCTCGCGCCGCATCGGCTATCGGATCATTGGTATCATCGCCTTCCGCCAGCACGGTGTAAAAAGCTGTGATGGAACCGCCTCCCACATCGGCATTACCTGCCCTTTCTACCAAGGCGGGTAATTTTGCAAACACTGAAGGCGGATACCCTTTAGTTGCTGGCGGCTCATCAATGGCCAATGCAATTTCACGGTGCGCCTGGGCAAAACGGGTTAATGAATCCATCAGCAGTAAAACATCCAGTCCTTGACTGCGGAAATATTCGGCAATACTGGTTGCCAACATCGCACCGTTAGCCCGCATTAATGGAGAATAATCGGCCGGTGTGGCAACAACCACAGCTTTTTTCAGGCCGTCTTCACCCAGGATTTTCTGCACAAATTCTTTAACCTCCCTGCCCCGCTCACCAATTAGACCCACAACCACAACATCGGCTGAAGTATATTTGGTCATCATCCCCAGCAACACACTTTTACCAACGCCAGTTCCTGCAAATAATCCCATGCGCTGGCCGCGCCCCACGCTTAAAACAGCATTGATTGCCCTGATTCCCACATCGAGCGGCTCCCTGATTGGGTTTCTGTTCAAGGGATTCATTGGAACCCCGGTCAAAGAAACCTTGGCATCGGTTTTTATCGGCCCTTTACCATCCAAAGCTTTACCTGAACCATCGACAACCCGACCAAGCAAACCAAATCCGACTTTTGCCAAACTGTTTGTTCCCAGCGGAATCACTCTGCAGTCTGGTTCAAGACCCTGCGGATCACCAATTGGCATTAAATATATTCTTTCCCCTGAAAAACCCACCACTTCCGCTTCAATCTGACTGCCATTCTTGTTTTCCACCAGACAACGTGAACCAATGGCAGCGCGGCAACCTACTGCTTCCAAAGTCAATCCAACCATTCGAGAGAGTGTTCCTTCAACAATCAGCTCTGTTGGCTCGTGACTTTTTTCAGTGTAAGTATGGAGTTTTTCCAGCCATAATTTCGAACGATTTATTTCAGGAGCTTGCCTGGCATTCATTGTTCCGGCTCCTGGCCTCGCTGATCTCCTAAAACATTGGCTATCACCTGCGCCAGTCGATTTTCTACGGAAGCATCAATTCTGGAAGTTTCAGTTTCAATTTTGCAACCGCCACGGGAAATAAGCGGCTCCTCGATGATTTCCCATGCCTGTGACATTTCATCCAATGCCAGCGCTGAACGCACCAAACTGACATCTTCAGGATGCAAATGTAAAATGATTTTTCTTGAAGAAACCGGAAGCACTGAAATTGCCTCACGAACTGCGCCAATGACTTGCCCGGGATCAATTTTTATTTCCCTGCGAATAATTTGTTGAGCGACTCCCATCGCCAATTTAACCAGCTCTTGCTCGACTTGCTCATCCAATTCCTTGAAAGGCTCAGCTAATGCTGAAATAAATATTTTGAATTGCTCTGCCTGATCTTGCAATAATTGTCGATTTTCCTCGTAGCCTTTATTAGACCCTTCTGCAAATCCCTTTTCATAACCCGCTTCATAGCCTTTTTTTTCGCCTTGTTCAAAAGCTTCCAGATATGCCTGATCCTGCATGGCCTCAATTTCTTCGACGGTCAAAATCTTTGGCTTTTCTGCTTCCTTTGCCTCCTCTTCAGCTAATTCAACGATTTTTTCCTCAGTCTGCTCCTTGGGCTGTTTGGTCACTACGTCAGGAACTTCCCAGACCTTCAGTAAATCCAGTTCAGTTTTGGAAAAGCCGCTCTTAAACGAGCTCATCACCGCCGCCCGCACCTAAAGAAATTTCACCGGCATCAGCAAGTTTACGGGCAATGCCAAGAATATCTTTTTGCGCCATTTCAACTTCACTGAGTTTAGTAGGCGGAGCAGCCTCCAAATCATCACGAAGCATTTCTGCTGCCCGTTTAGACATATTACTGAAGATTTTTTCCTTCAATTCATCTTCCACACCACGCAAGGCCAACAATAACTGATCGGTGGAAACTTCCCGCAGCAAGGTCTGGATGCCACGATCATCAACGTCTTTAAGATCCTGGAATACAAACATCTTGTCCTGAATTTCCTGACTTAATTCTCCATTAGCTTCGGAAATTTCCTCCATCACCACTTCGCTGATTGCTCCATCCAGATAATTCAGTATGTTAGCAACTGAATCTATACCGCCCAATGAAGAAGATTTCATGCTTTCACTACCCGTCAGTTGTTTTTCCATGATTTCATCCAGTTCTCTCAATGCAGCCGGTTGTACACTTTCAAGAGTAGCAATTCGCAATAATAAATCCGAGCGCATATTTTCTGGTAATAAACTCAGTACTTCAGCCGCTTGATCGCTATCAAGCAAAATCAGAATGATAGCAATAATTTGCGGATGTTCCAGACGTATCAAATCGGCAATGGAACGAGCATCCATCCATTTAAGCTGCTCAATGCCCTTGCTGTTTTTACCCAGCAAAATTCGATCGATCATGTTGCCGGCTTTATCTGCACCCAATGCATCGGTGAGCATATTGCGAATATATTCGTCAGAATCAAGACCCAGTGCCGTCTGATTTTTAATTTGGGTAATAAATTCTTCCAGAACTTCATCCACCATATCTGAAGAAATATTCCCCAAGGTAGCCATCGTAGTTCCAATTAACTGAACCTCTTTGGGCCCCATGTTTTTCAAAACTGATGCCGCCCGATCCTGACCTACTGCCAGCAACAAAAGGGAAGCCTTTTCCGCCAGAGTTAATCCTTCTTCCTGTTCTTCAGCCATTTTGCGTTACCCATGTTTTTATCACTGTCGCAACCAATTTGGGGTCTTCGTCAACCAGTTTTCTGACATATTCCAGACGTTTTTCATAACTTTGCGGCGCCTCCAGTAGTAACAAATCTTCGGTTTCCATACTTTGAATATCATCGCCATCTCCATCTTCGGCTGGAGTTGCAATCGGTACGCCATTTTCATCGTACTGCACCGAGTCATTATCATTTTCAAGTGCTTTCAGTTCTTCAGGATCTTTGCCAATCAAAGTGCGCATTGCCGGCCTAAGCACCGCAAAAATCAATAACAACACAACGACGACCGCTGCCAACTGTTTCATCAAATCAATAAACCAGCCTTGTTCCCATAATGGAATTTCCGGTAAGGCCTCCATTGTTTCTGGTGTCATAAACGTAACATTGCTGACAGTTACCTGATCGCCGCGACTGACATCATAACCAATGGCCTGCTTTACCAGATCGGTAAAACGATTAACATCCTCCTGGGAATAAGGTCGGCTGATCACTTCGCCATCTTCACCGTAAATACGCTGATTATCGATAACAACCGCAACCGACAACCGTTGTAATTGGCCGGTCGACATACGGGTATGAGTGATGGTTTTATCCAGCTCAAAATTACGAACCGCACTTTTACTGGCGGATTTCGGAGTTTTTGCATTGGCGGAAGCTTCCTGACCAACGGCTATTTCTGGCGCCACACCGGCTGGAGGCGGCTGATTACTTAATGCCCCAGGAATACCCTGAATTGCAGACAAGCTACTTTGCTGTTCCTGTACCTGTTCGCTGCGCAATGCAGGCAGATCAGGATTGAACATTTCCTGGGTCTTTTCAGTGACGGTAAAATCAACATCGGCAGATACCTGAACACGCAAACCGTCCATACCCACAACTGGTGACAGAATATTATTGATGCGTGCCATCAAATGATCTTCAATTTGTTTTTTATACTCAAATTGCTTGGAACTCAGATACATATCATCTGATGAATCCTTAGTATTAAGCAACCGGCCTTTTTGATCGACTACCGTCACCTGTTCTGCTTCAAGTAACGGCACACTTGATGCAACCAAATGCACAATCGATTCAATCTGGTTTTTCTCCAGGCTGCGCCCTTGATAAAGCTTCACTATAACTGAAGCGCTGGGTTTTTTTCGTTTGCGAATAAATACCGATTGTTTCGGCATAGCCAATAATACCCGGGCAGATTTGATACTTTGAATACTGGTGATGGTTCGTGCTATTTCCCCTTCCAAGGCTCGTTGAAAACGAATGGCCTCGGCACTTTTGCTGGTACCAAAGCCGGTTTCCTTGTCCAGCAATTCATAGCCAAGGCTGTTGCTGCGCGGCAACCCTAACGCTGCCAATTTCATTTTTAATTCGCGAACATCATCGGTCGGCACCATAATCGCCCCGGAACCGGTTTCCACCTTGTAGTCAACACCTTGCTTATCAAGAATTTCCAGAATTTCGGCCGCATCTTTTTCAGCAACATTTGTCATCAACAAGCTATAGGAGGGTGTTTGCGACCACAACACCACCGCCACACCAATTGCGACACTAAAAGCCAACGCCAGCATCAAACCAATCTGACGCGCCAAAGATAACTTGGCTATCCCTTGTAAAGCTGGATGCGCGTTATCTTCCTCGACCAGTTCCTGTTCTGGAGGCTGGGGGTCTGCCTGGACCAGGGTATTTAATTCTTGTTCACTCATTAATGTGGGTTATTTTGAAAAAATTGCAGCTTTTCAAGCAAAGGTTCGCAGGATGAAAAAGTAATGACATATTCTGCTAAATTGAATCCAGACTTTTAGTTGAAGTGAGCTATCAATCACCATACTAATGGCCAACGATCTAATGCATCATTTATAGCCTTCTGAAAACTCTGCTTGCTTTTTCTATGCTCACTAGCGATGAATTGGACACGCTCCACAAATTTTTCATTTCTTGCATGATAATTTTTTGGTACTTCGAAATATGATATGAGATTTTCATAGCTAATCCATCTTCCGTTTATTGACCAATGGTGTATTGAATTAATTTGGTTTTCTGTAAATCCATTTTTTTTTAAATACTTTAAATCTTTTGAAATTGTCACTTACTCACCTCTTCAAATAAAATCAATTTCTAACTCTTACCCTACATTGCACTATCACCAAGAAAAGAAACTGACCGCTTTTGGTAGGAGTGGCTTCAGCCACGATTTTCTTGATCTTGTTTCGATCGTGGCTAAAGCCACTCCTACAATTTCTAATTTTTCTTTACTTGATGCTCGTAACCTTACATTGGCATATTCATCACTTCCTTATACGCATCAACCAGTTTATTCCTGACCTGTACCATTGCCTGAAAAGACACATTGGCTTTTTGTGCCGAAATCATTACTTCTGCCAGGCTGACATCGCTCTCTCCCAGTTCAAAGTCTTGCGCCATTTTAGCGGCTGTTTGCTGAGTCTGGTTGACGCCATTGATGGACTGCTTCAGCAATGTAGAGAAATCAACTTTACTGTCATTTTCTACTTCCTGTGGCTTGCTGGAAGCTTCAATAGACATTGAACGCATTTGCGCCAATACCTGGTTTATATTCATATCACTCATGGTTATGCCTGTTTTTTGTCATTAATTATTGCTTAAGCATTTTTTAAGCCAATTTTTATTAACAAGCGATTTCCACGCCTGCTTCTTTCATTCGGGCAATTTTATATCTCAAGGTTCTTGGGCTAATTCCCAGCTTTTCAGCCGTAATTTTTCTGCTGCCCTGTTGTTCCTGCAGGGTTTTTAAAATAATCTGTTCTTCTACTGAACGTAGCCCCTCTCCCAGATGGACTGTCTCCTCTACTGCTGTAGCAGTAGGCTCCGGAATTGAAAAATTAATATTTTCCGTAACCATTTCGTCTTCAAAAACCAGATCAGCCGGTGTTATCACGCCACCAGACTGCATTATTAATGCTCTTTGCACCACGTTTTCCAGCTCTCGGACATTCCCGGGCCAATGATAACCCTGCAATTTTTCAGTTGCTCTGGAATCCAACACCGGAACAGTACCACCATTCCCCGCGTGCCTTGCCATCAAATCTTCGGCCAACGGCAAAATATCACTGGGGCGTTCTCTTAGCGCTGGAATTTTTAATGGAAAGACATTCAAGCGATAATAAAGATCTTCCCGAAACTGGTTTTGCTCGACATATTCCTTCAGATTGCGATTAGTAGTAGCCAATATTCTGACGTTCAAACTGATTTTTTTTCGCCCTCCAAGACGCTCCACTTCTTTTTCCTGAATCACCCGCAGAATTTTCGCCTGCAATGCCAAATCCATTTCAGAGATCTCATCCAATAGCAAGGTACCGCCTTGCGCTTGCTCAAATTTTCCTGGCGTTGTTTGTGTGGCTCCAGTAAATGCACCTTTTTCATATCCAAACAACATGGCTTCCAGCATATTTTCTGGGATTGCCGCACAATTAATGGCAATAAACGGCCCCTGATAATTCATTGAGTTTTCATGTAAATAACGCGCCAGTACCTCTTTGCCCGTGCCACTCTCTCCCTGAATCAGAACCGTGACTGCTGTTTTTGCAACTCGCACTGCCATGGCATAAAGTTTTTTCATACGGGGATCATGAACCGTTCTGGCCTTATTCTCCGTCTTGTTTGTTTTTTTGCTGGCCAGTAATCCTGTCACTTTTTCTTCCAGCACTGAAGCTTCAAAAGGCTTGACCAGATAATCTGCAGCGCCGGCCTGAATCGCATCGACTGCCTTGGGAATTGAGCCATAGGCTGTCATCAACAGTACGGGAACATCTGGATAATAAGTTTGCATGGCAGCTAATAGCGCCTGTCCATTCATAACCGGCATCTGAATATCGCTGGCGACCAGATTGACTGCTGATTCAGATAATATCTTTAGTGCTTCGCGGCCATTGTTTGCAGCTTTAACCTTGAATCCTGAGATTTTCAGGGTCTCACACAAAGCCTCGGATAAGGCCACATCATCTTCTACGATTAATACATCATATTGCTTCATTTCATGTTCCTCACGTCTTTATTACTCTTCTCACCCAAACCTTGTTGAGATGAATTAGGGATAAACTCCGAGTTTGAACAAGGTAAAGTAAGAATAAATTCAGTACCTCTTCCGGTTTTTGAATCGCAGCGTACATCTCCACCATGGGCTCGCAATACGCTATCAACAACGGCCAACCCCAATCCAGTGCCATTTATCCGGGTGGTGAAAAAGGGCTCGAAAATCCTTTCTTGGTGCGATTCAGAAATACCCGGGCCATTATCTTTAATTACAATCTCAAGGTTTTGATTCCTGCCTCTGGCAATTAACTGTAAGCTTCCTGTATTGTTAAGGGCTTGAATTGCGTTAGTCAGCAAATTCATGATTGCTCCTCGCAACACACTTTCATTGCCTTTTAATTGTTCAACCTGACTCGTATCAGTCATTGAAAACTGAATCTTTGTTGATTTGAGTTGCTCCAGCACCTCATCAGAGATCTTTTTCAACATCTCCTTGCAGGAAAACGATTCCATGGTTAACCTGCCTTGCTTCGCAAACACCAGCATGTCATTGACCTGTCTTTCCAAAAAATGCAATCGTTCCAGTATTTTTTCTGAAAATTCTTGCTTTTTTTCTTCCGGAAGTCTGTTATTTGTCAGTTGTGAGGCATACAGAATCGCCGTTGATAATGGGGTTCTGACCTGATGTGCCATGCTGGCGACCATTTCTCCCATTGCCGACAAATGTTTCTGTTGATTCACCATATCCTGCAGGTTCCTCATTTCACTGATATCGGTTAGCAAAACAATGTGTCCGGCAAAATTTCCCAAGGTATTTATCGTAATATTGAGATGCTTACCATTGTGTAATTGCCTTTGGTGAGGATTTTCGGTGTCGGGTACAAAGCACTGTTCTACAATCTTGGGCCAGAAAAACCCCATCAACGAATCACCAAGAAAGTCTTCAGCTGCTTTGTTGCAATCAATTACCTTATCTGTGGCATCAAGCACAATCACACCTGCAGGTAACGCTGCAAGCAGTTTATGTAATTGGTTAGCCAGCTTTTCTTTTTCTATCAAGGTTTTTATGCGTTCATTTCGGGCGATAGCCAATTCCTGACGCAATTTGGCTACCTGTTGTTCTAATCCTTGATAGGATTCAGTTAAATTTTCAGTTAACTGATTGAATAAATGGAAAGCCTGGGTTAATTGCTGGGTTTTTTCTGTTTGCATTCGAGTCAAATAGTTTGCTTTTTCATCTTCGGTAGCAAAAATTAGACCCGATTATTTATTACCTGCATTTCAATAGCTTACTTAATGTGTCAAAAAAACATCCTGATTCAAGTTTGAAACAATCGAGAAAAAAAACTGACAAAGTTACATTCCATGATGAGCAGTATATAATTGAGAATTAATTTGTTATCACTTTACAAACAATCCCAATATGAATTTCAAATTATCCGACCGAGTTCAAGCCGTAAAACCATCGCCAACCCTTGCAATAACTGCCAGAGCTGCTGAAATGCGCGCTGCCGGTAAAGATATCATCGGCCTTGGAGCTGGCGAGCCAGATTTTGATACGCCTGAACATATCAAAGCCGCCGCCATTGAAGCAATTAATAATGGCTTTACTAAATATACGGCAGTTGATGGCACACCAAGCCTTAAACAAGCCATTATTGATAAGTTTAAAAATGACAATGGCTTTTCCTACCAGCTTAATCAAATTCTGGTCTCCTGCGGGGGGAAGCAAAGCTTTTACAATCTGACTCAGGCCATCATTAACCCAGGCGATGAAGTCATTATTCCTGCACCGTACTGGGTTTCCTACCCTGATATGGTGTTGTTGGCAAGCGGTAAGCCGGTTATTGTCGAAACAACACAAGCAGAACATTTCAAAATTTCCGCAGAAAAATTGCGTAACGCAATTACCGATAAAACTAGGCTACTGGTCATTAACAGCCCCTCCAATCCTACCGGAGTGGCTTATAGCGAAGATGAACTGAAACAATTAGGCGAAGTGCTGAAGGATTTTCCAGATATTATTATTGCTACTGACGATATGTACGAACATATTTTGTGGCAAGCCGACAGTTTTGTGAATATTTTGAACGCCAACCCTGATCTTTATGACCGGACCATGGTACTCAATGGCGTTTCAAAAGCTTATTCTATGACTGGCTGGCGAATCGGGTATGCTGCGGGACCGGCAAAAATTATCGGCGCCATGCGGAAAATTCAGTCTCAAAGCACATCTAACCCAACATCAATTTCTCAAGTTGCTGCTGAAGCTGCTTTAACCCAGGATCAAAGCTGTATTCAGAAAATGCTGGTTGAATTCAAAAAACGCCATGATTTTGTTGTTGATGAATTGAATAACATTCCCGGCATTGATTGTTTAAGCACAGATGGTACTTTCTATGTTTTCCCTAACATTGAGAAATTGCTGGATAATCTCCCGGACATTGCTGATGATTTAGCGTTTGCCGAATTCCTGATTGAAAAAGCCGGCGTGGCATTAGTTCCCGGTACGGCTTTCGGCAGCCCTGGTCATATCAGAATTTCGATTGCCACCAGTATGGAGAATCTGGAAAATGCCTTGGCTAGGATCAACAAGGCTGCTGGAGGATAATTTATTTCTTCTTATACTTTCAGCAATAAAAAAGGGCCGAATATTTTCGGCCCTTTTTTTATTAAATAATAGAAAGAATTAAACTCAAACCTTTCTTCGTTTCAACCCAATTAACCCAACAATACCACTAAGGAATAATATTGCAGCCGGTGGCAGTGGAATTGGCGATACTTTGTCTGTATCAGCAATAAACTGAAATGATTCATCCTCTGATAAGCCACCAATATCAGTAAAATCAAATGTTATCCAACGATAAATATCGCCTTCTGGATCTGCGGCGGTTTCTAATCTTACTAAACCATCAAAAATAATATCCACAGCATCAGGCCCATTAACATAAACAAAAGCTCCACGTTCAGACTTATCTGTTAACTCCGGTTCAGGAATATTGTCAAAAACCGAATCGGCACCAAAAGCATCGAGTTTTACTGTATTTATTATGCCAAAACCGCTATTCGTAAATTTCCAAAAACCTCCCATGGTATCTGATCCGGTATATGATAAATTCCAGCTATTGCCATCACCATCAGCGGACGTGCCATTCCAAATTGCTGTAGATGTACCATTTACCATAATCTGCATACCCACCAAATCGTTTGCAGTCATCGTATGTTCCTTAATCTCCTTGATCACAAATGACGAATCCAGAGGCGCAGGCAGTGTTACCGCAAAAACAGAATTAATATTCAAAAAACCAATAATTAATGCTATAAAAAAACTTTTCTGTATTTTCATCGTTCTATACTGTTTACGCTGAAAAATGCACTTTTGACATCCTGTAACATACTGAATATTAATAAATTACAATGAATGCAGTGAGGTATTTTTGACCGTAAATAGTATATCCTTATTTCTTACTCAAAAAACCAAGATTTATCTTTATAAAACATCTAACGTTGTAACGGTTTCAAAGGTATCTTGCTGAATACCCTGACTTGCTGTTAAAGACCCATAAACAGCAAGATCATCCGCATTTAATGCTATCGTTGAAGATCCGGCAGAATCACCCGTCAAAAAAGTATCTGTCGTATCAAAAACATCATTAAAAGTAATACTGATGCCCGCAACAGTAGAAGAAACAAATGACCCATTGGAATTTTCTACGGTTGTCGCAATGACAAGGGGAACATTATCAGAAACATCATTCAACGCAATTACAGGTATTACAAATTCGATAGCTTCACCTTGCGAAGCACCCTCTACATCTATCGTGACTTCCCATGTTCCGTCCAATGATTGTACCGGACCCTGTTTAAAGCTAACCTGATAATTTGCACCTATGGATGACGCTTCAGCATAGGGCGCTATCAACCAATCAGATTGGGTTGGGTCAATGTTTTCGGGAAAACCACTAATGGTAATAGATGTCACCTGATCTTCTGCATTCGGTTCAACCCGAAACCCCAACAATCTGGATGAATCACCTTCTACTAGTTCTGGTCCGCCAACGATTGATTCCTCATTAACAGTAAAAATTGATGCAATTGGTGCTTCAGGGCTTTCATCCTGTAAAAAAGCGATATTAACATTATCGACACTGGACGAAACAAAACCACCATTCTCATTATCAATCGTAGTTTCTATTGTAAGAGGAATATTGTCAGAAATATTATTCAACGGTATCACTGGTATCACAAACTCTACTGATTCCCCAGGCAATGCGCCAAGCACGTTTACTGTAAACTCCCAAGTGCCATCTTCAGCCTGAACCGGACCCTGTTGGAAAATCACCTGATATTGCGCTTCTGAATCAGAAACCTCCGTATGTGGGGCTATCAACCAATCGGACTGGGTTGGGTCAACATTTTCAGGAAAACCTTTAATGGTAACTGCAGTCACCGCATCCCCCGGAGAAGAAGGCTCTATTTTAAAGCCCAGCCATTTTGATGAATCACCTTCAATAAGATCAGGTCCTCCAATAACGGAATCTTCACTGAGCGTAAAAATACTGGCTAGAGGCGGTATTTCATCCGGTCCACCGGTTACTGGTGAAAGAATAGTTCCAGTTATAGCTTGAGATTCTGGTGTCTCTAGAATCAGTTCAGGAATTGTTTCCGGAAGCGTAAAACTGATACCCGTTGTTTCAAATCCACTAAAGGGTGTTGCCCGCGGCTCAGCATAATCAATCTGAATAATTGTAAATCCATCATCATCTCCTGCTCCTTCAACTGCACCTGCTGCTGGGGCTTCCTGATCTGCTGTCGGATCAAAATTTTGGTCCGCTAATAAGGCTTCCTGGGTTGCTTGAACCTCCTGTTTTACTTCAGCAATATCTTGTTGGCTAATTTCAAAGTCAAGATTTATTATTTCCTCATCAAGAACAGTTTGGCTGTTACGTCCTAAATCTAACTCCTTTCCGTTTTCAAGCTCAATAATGATATTACCTGCTTGATCCGTGAGGATTTGATCACCAACATACACTCTGTCACCATAGTGCAAAATCCTTTCTTCGCCATCAGCAGAAACAGCTTTTACCACTCCTGTTAAAAAAATTACATTGCCGGCTGCGGTATTCATAAGAAGCTCCCTATGTAATTACTATATATGTCATATAGTGATAGCTTTAAAAAAAATTGCAAGTGTACGATAGTACTAATTTTCATCCGACCACATTCATCATTCAATAATTGATGTTTTTCAATAAGAATTGCTCATAATTCTTTTTATAATAAGGGAGATCTTAACAGTATTTTGCTTTCATTTCTTCATGGAATTTTTCATGCTGCTCAGCTTGAAGTTCCAGATCAGATGCAGTGCAAGCATCCAAACCCACTGGCAAAAATGTCGTGAAGAACCGAATTTTTCATGATTTTATCGACCAATTGCCCCTAGGTGTTACAGCAGGACGCACCCTGGCTTCCGGCTTTAAAACACCTTCATTTATCCCGCTAATTGTGAAAAAAATGATAGCACCCAGAGAAGAAACAGGAAATCTGGCCCCAGTTCCGACACGAATTGCTGATTATTTTCAGCAAGAGCTGGAGAAAATCCTAAAATTTATCAGCAAAGCGATTGAGCCAATCATGTTGCTGGTAATGGGCGTGATCGTCGGCTTATTGATCAGCTCGCTGATATTACCCATCTTCAAACTCTCCCGCGCAGTTCATTAATTAATATCTCCTCACCCCGCCCCTCTCCATCAGGAGAGGGAGAATAAAAAACCCATCTCCTGATGGAAAGAGCCGGGGCGAGGAGAATAATAACTGGTGTCAAGTTCAAATCAAATAATAGGCTTTTTTACACCATCCGACAAACCATTTTGCTTTTAATTTGTGCCCGACCCCAGCCAGTTATATACACTTATATTTGACAGATTATAACGATTACTTTAGTTTCTTGATGTGTCAACAACTCAGACGATGTATTACCAAATTCAGGGAAATTCAGGGGACACAATACCTATTTCTGATGTTGCGCTGGTAATTAAATATTGTATCCCCTGAATTTCCATCCCCTGTTAAACAATTAATAACTGAAAAATTAAAATTGGATAGAAAATAGGCCAAGTTAAAATCGCCCTCATCTTTGTGCCAAATATTTCACTGATTGTAGCATTCACTGGATGCCAATCAATCAAGCGAGTAAGCAATTTTATGTTAAGAACTACCCCTATTGAGATATAAGACAATACTAGGGTTAGAAATAACCAGCCTTTTTTCAACTCATGTTCTGTGCCACGAATAAAGGTATTGTAGATAGCATCTAAACCTAAATAAATAACATATTGCAATAAAAAAGCAGCTATCACTAGAATCAAAGCATATTTTAAAGATATAGACTCGAATTGTGTATTATGTCTTGGCGCTATCACGATAGGTGCACCACACCCAAGACAAGTATCAGCGAAATCAGACACAGATCTTCCACATTCATTGCATTCAATTAAAGCCATTTTTCTTTTTGAAATTTGATTAACACTATACTATTCGCGATTAAGAATGCACATTAACTAGCTGGCGCATTACATTGATTGCGAATATAATAGCGACATGAATGATTACCACCTATCAGACGACGAGATTAAACACCTTGAAGTGTTGCAT
>Ga0256839_1004278_pt1 | contig 14098 bp, 11 predicted proteins | sample 354166metaG_FD_185968 | JGI IMG/M metagenome (GOLD analysis project Ga0256839, IMG submission 185968) | Hydrothermal vent microbial communities from Mid Atlantic Ridge, Atlantic Ocean - 354-166 | ecosystem: Environmental > Aquatic > Marine > Hydrothermal vents | place: Atlantic Ocean: Mid... | reverse complement strand
GGCATTGCGTGCATATTCTGAAAACATTAAGAATGTTGCGCCATAAGGTACAAAACCACCGTGCAATGCGATACCATTAATGATCGCCGCCATACCAAACTCGCGCACACCATAGTTTACATAGTTGCCCGCAGGATCTTTAACCACAGGTCTCGCACCTGACCAAAGTGTCAAGTTTGAGCCTGCAAGGTCGGCAGAGCCTCCCAAAAATTCCGGGGTTACTTTTGCAAGTGCTTCAATCGCATTTTGCGATGCTTTTCGTGTTGCAATTGTATCCCCTTTTTCTGCTGTTGCCGCAATATAAGCATCAACTGTTGCTTCCCAATTCGCGGTCAAATCTCCCTTCATGCGGCGTGTAAACTCTGCCGCTTCTTCAGGGTATTCTGCTGCATACGCTGCAAATGCTTTGTCCCATGCTTCTTCTGCTGCACAACCCTTATCTTTAGCGTCCCAGCCCGCATATACATCTTCAGGGATTTCAAATGGTGCTGCATCCCAGCCAAGCTCTTGGCGAACCAATGCAATTTCTTCATCACCCAGAGCAGCGCCATGGCAGTCGTGTGTCCCTGCTTTATTTGGTGAACCAAAGCCAATAATGGTTTTACAACAAATCATTGTAGGCCTGCCTGTTTCCGCTTTTGCTGTTTCTATCGCGGCCTTGATTTCATCAGCATCATGACCATCAACACCACGAATCACTTGCCATCCATAAGACTCAAAGCGTTTTGGCGTGTCGTCTGTAAACCAGCCCTCAACTTCACCATCAATGGAAATACCATTATCATCCCAAAACGCAATCAACTTGCCTAAGCCTAGCGTGCCTGCTAGAGAACACGCTTCATGAGAAATGCCCTCCATCAAACAGCCATCACCCAAGAACACATAAGTATAGTGATCAACAATAGTATGCCCTGGCTTATTAAACTGCGCAGCCAATGTTTTCTCAGCCAGTGCCATGCCTACCCCATTGGTAATCCCTTGCCCCAACGGACCTGTTGTTGTTTCCACACCTGGCGCGTAACCATATTCAGGGTGTCCTGGCGTGCGTGAATGCAATTGGCGAAACTGCTTGATATCATCCATGCTCAAGTCATAGCCTGTCAGATGAAGCAGCGCATAAATCAACATCGAACCATGCCCATTTGAAAGAATAAAACGATCGCGATCGACCCATTGTGGATTGGTTGGGTTGTGTTTCATATAGTCATTCCAAAGCACTTCGGCAATATCCGCCATACCCATGGGAGCGCCAGGGTGCCCTGAGTTGGCTTTTTGTACGGCATCCATCGCCAATGCGCGAACAGCATTCGCCAAATGTCTACGGTTATTACTCATATCTACCTCTTACTGTATTATTTTTATTCGTTACTAAGAATTTGATAAACTAAACATGCAATGTTGTTTGAACACGACGAATATTGCCGACAGAACCTGAAAGCACCACAGTATCCGTGACCATATATTTGCCATCAGCATCTGTACCAACTTTAACATGATCAACATATTCACCATTGGTCAATCCTGTAGCAATAAACATGCAGTCATCCGATGTAACCAGTTCATCTCGTGTTAAATATGTTGTCGTATCAATACCTTCTTTTTTACACAACTCAATTTCAAAGCCTTTTTGTGGCGCCATGCGACCAAACATTTCCGCCCCCATCGCACGCGCTGCACATGCTGTCACAATACCTTCTGGGGTTCCACCAATACCAAACAAGGCATCAGAACCCTTATTCAAAATTGCTTGAATCGCACCATTGACATCACCATCAGTTGCAAGCCTAACCTTTGCACCACACGCATAAATTTCTTTCAACAGCGCTTGGTGCCTAGGCTTATCTAAAACAAACACTGTCACTTCCTGCACAGTCTTGCCCAATGCTGTTGCCAATTGATGCAAACGATCTGCGACAGGCGCACACGGGTCAATTTTGCCTCGTGCAGCCTTTGGATACACTTGCTTCTCCATATAAAAGCATGATCCTGGGCGATACATTGTCCCTTCTGGTGCTGCCGCAAGTGTTACAATTGAACCTGAAGCATCTCTTGCAAATAAATTCGTGCCTTCAATAGGATCCACGGCAATATCAACACCAATACCCTCACCCGTTCCAACTTCTTCACCATCATACAATGCTGGTGCTTCATCTTTTGCACCTTCACCAATCACAACCACGCCCTTCATCTTCACCTGATTAATGCGCTCACGCATCGCATCAACAGCTAAACCATCACCTTCATCTTTCTGACCCGACCCAACATATGGTGCACAAGCACGCGCAGCAGCTTCACAAACTTCGACCAAATCAATTTTTAGATCTGCAACAGTGGACATTAGCCCTCCCCAATACCTTATTAAACCAACAAATTACCTTACGAAAATATTCTGAGGACGCGCATTATAACCAGGAACCAGCAAAAAATCGACCCTTGAATCAACCTCACACTCAAAAAACTTGATTCCTTACCATTACGACTTGATCACTGTCCAAATATGTTTATACAACAGCTTTGAGTATTTAGTTGACTTTCCTACTTTTTTTTCTCGCTTGGCATTGCGAACCAACTGCCCAAATACTTGTATGTTAACATCAGGAAACTGGTTCAAAAAAGAAGTCAAACCTTCATTATTATCTTCAAGCAAGCGTTCTCGCCATAGCTCCGCCCTGTGAAGCAAGGCGCTGGCAGCATACCTTTCTTGTTCTGCCTCTAAAACCATACGCTTGGCAAGTTGAACATCCTCATTTCGCAACAACTTTGCCACGCGTTTTAACTGCCTCTTCTTCGCTCCATGTTGTGTTATACTTTTCAAGCAGTGGATTTCTTCCAGCACTCTGCTTGATAAGCCAAGTGCACCCCATGATGACTCTTGCAACTGTACAATTGCTTTTGCAAGCTGAAGAATATCCTGCGCCTCTCGTTTAAGCTGAGACTTGTTAGGTCGCCCATCACCTGAAAATTCATCCTCAGTATCAAACATTCGCGCAACGCTAGTCGATTGACCGCCAATTGTCTTGCTTCATCACGCCTTAAAGCAATAAAAAAGCCTCTTGGAGCAAACCAAGAGGCTTCATAATGGCGGAGCGGACGGGACTCGAACCCGCGACCTCCGGCGTGACAGGCCGGCATTCTAACCAACTGAACTACCGCTCCATGGTGGGCGCTGCAGGACTCGAACCTGCGGCCACCGCCTTGTAAGGGCGGTGCTCTACCAACTGAGCTAAGCGCCCGCTTTTCAAGACAATATCCTCAAAAAGTGGGCGAACAATAACGCTGAAATTCTACATTGCAAGCGTTAAAATCGTTCTTATTTTACTGCGTCCTTTAAGCCTTTGCCTGCTTTGAATTTTGGTGCTTTAGAGGCAGGAACTTCAATAGGATCACCATTGCGTGGGTTGCGTGCTGTACGCGCTGCACGATTGGTGACCGAAAATGTACCAAAACCAACCAAGCCGACAGTTTCCCCTTTAGCCAAAGCGCTTGTAATACCACCAAGTACGGCATCAACAGCAGCACCAGCATCCGCTTTACTTAAGCCAGCTGACTCAGCCACATAACTAATCAAATCTACTTTTTTCATTATACCCTCCAGAATTTTAACCATCTTAACTTTAGCAAGATAAAGCGAACTTAAGCAGCCATACCTTATATCGTCAATGGTTTTTTCAAATTAAATACACTAATGTGCAACTTTACCTTCTCCATCCATATGAATACCTGCAATAATGGATGGCACAAAAGCCACACTACCTTGCATGCCTTTGGGTAAATGTGTTAATGCGCTCTTGAGCACCTCATCCATAGTTTCAGCATAGACAATCTTCAAAGAATCCTTAATGATATCAGGAACCTCTTTTATGTCTTTACGGTTTTCCTCTGGGATAACAGCCACCTTCAAGCCACCCCGATGCGCAGCCAACAATTTTTCTTTAAGACCACCAATAGGCAAGGCTTTGCCTCGAAGTGTAATTTCCCCTGTCATACAAACATCCCTACGCACTGCAATACCTGTCAGTGCCGAAACAAGCGATGTTGCCATACCCAAACCTGCCGAAGGTCCATCTTTGGGTATGGCACCCTCGGGCACATGCACATGTATATCGATTTTTTGGTGAAAATCGGGCTTAAGTCCTAACAACTCAGCCCGAGAACGCACATAGGTCAAAGCAGCTTGAATAGACTCTTGCATCACATTACCCAGCTGACCTGTCACAATTAACTTACCTTTTCCTGGTGTGAGTGCGGTTTCAATTTGAAGAAGTTCACCTCCCACCTCCGTCCAAGCAAGACCTGTTACAACACCCACTTCATCTTTAGTTTCTGCCAAACCAAAGCGATACTGCTGAACACCCAATAAGCTTTCTAGGTCTTCCGCCTGCAATGGTGCTACATCAGATTGCTGCGTTGACACAACTTGACGCGCAATTTTACGACACACTTTAGCCAAAACACGCTCTAGCCCACGCACACCAGCCTCTCGAGTATAGTGGCGAATCATCGCAATAATCACTTCATCAGGTAATTGAACCTGATTGGACTTAAGCCCATGGTTTTTAATCTGCTTAGGTAGTAAGTAGTTTTTAGCAATCGCTAGCTTCTCTTGCTCTGTATAACCTGAAATCCGAATAACTTCCATTCTATCCAAAAGTGGACCTGGGATATTCATGCTATTTGCCGTTGTTACAAACATCACATCGGACAAATCATAATCAACTTCCAGGTAGTGGTCGTTGAATGCACTGTTTTGCTCTGGATCCAAAACTTCCAACAATGCAGCAGATGGATCCCCCCGATGATCAGCACCCATTTTATCAATCTCATCCAATAGAATGAGTGGGTTTTTAGTGCCTGCTTTCTTCATTGATTTGATGACCTTGCCTGGCATGGAGCCAATATATGTCCGCCTATGCCCACGAATCTCCGCTTCATCTCGCACACCACCCAAACTCATACGAACAAACTTCCGCCTGGTCGCACGCGCAATAGATTTTGCCAATGAAGTTTTACCCACACCCGGTGGGCCAACAAAACAAAGAATAGGACCTTTTGCTTTTTTCACCAAGTGTAAAACTGCCAAATGTTCCAAAATACGCTCTTTAACTTTCTCTAAGCCAAAGTGATCTGCATCAAGCACTTTTTCAGCTGCGCCCAAGTCTCGACTCACTCGTGAGCGCTTTTTCCACGGCAAATCAACAATCCAATCCAAATAGCCACGAAGCACTGTCGCCTCAGAGCTTGAAGGAGGCATCATTTTTAATTTTTTCAACTCTGAAGTCGCTTTCTCTTTCGCTTCTTTTGTTAAACCAATCGTTTCTATTTTTTTGGCGATTTCTTCTAAGTCTGAGTGCACATCTTCTTCACCCAGTTCTTTCTGAATGGCTTTCATTTGCTCAGACAAGTAATATTCCCGCTGGCTTTTTTCCATTTGCCGCTTCACTCGCGAGCGCACTCGTTTATCTATTTGCAACATATCCATCTCTTCTTCCATAAAGATGAATATTTTTTCTAGGCGCACAATGACTGAAGTCATTTCTAGCAACTCTTGTTTTTCTGCCACTTTCAAATTCAAATGTGAAGCTATAGTATCTGCCAAACGATCAACATCTTCAATGCCAGAAACAGAAGCTACTACCTCAGGTGCTATCTTTTTATTAAGCTTTGCATAAGCTTCAAATTGATTCAGAACTGTGCGTGCAACCTGCTCTTGCTCTTGCTCATTTTCCTCAACCTCAGGCAAAACATCATACTGAGCTCGCAAGCAAGTATCTTCTTGCAAATCATGTACCCGTACTCGCTCTTGCCCTTCAATCAACACCTTAATCGTACCATCTGGCAACTTAAGCAATTGCAATATATTTCCTAATGTGCCTACGGAAAAAAGATCGTCAAAGCCAGGGTTGTCTTCTTCTGGTTTTCGTTGTGCCAGTAAAATAATCTTTTTACCTGATGACATGACCTCTTCTAAAGCAACAACAGACTTCTCACGCCCAACAAACAAGGGTACAATCATATGAGGAAACATCACAATATCACGCAGTGGAAGAACAGGTAAGGTTAATACTTTATCACCAGATTCATTCGATTTTGAGCTATCTACTTTAGCCAAAGGTCACCTCGTTAAAAGCACTTATAAAACACAAGCATATAAATACCGTTTTTTCTTGAAAATTTCAAGCCCCAACAACAACGAAAATTTTAGGCTGCTTGTTCACCTTTTTCTTCTTTAAGGACAAACTCGGGGGCCTCGCTACCATCGACGACACCTTTTGTAATTGTACATGCTACAACATTACCCATCGTAGGCACATCATACATAATATCAAGCATGGTCGATTCCATAATAGAGCGTAAGCCTCTCGCTCCAGTTTTGCGCTGAATGGCCTTTTCAGCGATAAGATCCAGCGCCTCATCAGTAAAAGTTAGATCCACACCATCATATTTTAGTAGCGCAGCATACTGTTTTACCAACGCATTTTTAGGCTTTGTTAAAATTTGCAGCAACGCTTCCTTATCCAAATCATTCAAGGTTGCCACAGCAGGCAGCCGCCCCACCAACTCAGGAATTAAACCAAACTTAATTAAATCTTCAGGCTCAACATCCTTAAGGCGCTCGCCAATATCAATCTCATCTTTAGCCTCAACCGTTGCACCAAAACCAATAGAACGGGTTTTTCCCCTTGCCTCGATAATCTTTTCTAAACCCGCAAACGCTCCACCCAAAATAAACAAGATATTACTGGTATCCACTTGTATAAACTCTTGTTGAGGGTTTTTACGCCCACCTTGTGGAGAAACCGAGGCAGTGGTTCCTTCAATTAATTTTAACAATGCTTGCTGCACCCCCTCACCAGAGACATCACGAGTAATCGATGGTGAGTCGGATTTGCGTGCCAACTTGTCCACTTCATCAATATAAATGATTCCTCGTTGTGTTTTCTCAACATCGCCATCGGCAGCCTGGAGAAGCTTTACGATAATATTATCAACATCTTCTCCTACATAACCAGCTTCAGTTAGTGTTGTTGCATCCGCAATAATAAAGGGCACATCAAAGATACGAGCCAAAGTCTGAGCCAACAGTGTTTTACCACAACCCGTAGGCCCTAAAAGAAGCACATTACTTTTAGCGATTTCAACATCATCTTTCTCATTATGGGCAAGGCGTTTGTAGTGATTATAAACAGCTACCGATAAAAGCCGTTTGGGCTCATCTTGACCAATCACATAACCATCTAAAAATGCCTTGATTTCATGAGGCTTGGGCAACCCTTTCTCTTTATCGGAAGATGCTTTACCCTCACCTTCAAGCTCTTCAACGATAATATCATTACAAAGCTCAATACATTCATCACAAATGAATACCGTTGGGCCAGCAATCAGTTTTTTTACATCATGCTGACTTTTTCCACAAAATGAACAAAACAAAGTTGAATCGCTACCTGAAGAAGAACTCATTGAACCTCACTTACCGCCGCCACAATATCATCTCGCGATGATAACACTTGATCGACAATACCATATGCACGCGCTTCTTGAGCATCTAGAAAATAATCCCGCTCAACATCTTCCGCCAATTTTTCAAGGGGTTGCCCCGTATGGCTTGCCATCATTTTGTTTAGATTGTCTTTAAGCTTCAGGATCTCTTTGGCATGAATCTCAATATCTGTTGCTTGACCTTGAAACCCTCCCAAAGGTTGATGAATCATAATACGCGCATTCGGTAAGGCATAACGCTTGCCCTTGGTTCCCGCAGCCAACAAATGAGCCCCCATGGATGCTGCTTGACCAACACAAAGTGTTGAAACATCACATTTAATATATTGCATGGTATCGTAAATTGCCATACCTGAAGTGACCACACCACCAGGACTATTGATATACATAAAAATATCCTTGTCCGGACCTTCAGCCTCCAAGAAAAGCAACTGGGCAATAATCAAGTTTGCCATATGGTCTTCAACCTGCCCATTCAAAAACACAATACGCTCTTTTAACAGACGGGAAAAGATATCATATGAGCGTTCGCCACGCGCCGTCTGCTCAACAACCATAGGTACTAAATTCATGATAATGCTTTATCCTGTTCCTTCTGCCACGCTGACAAGGTTTTTACGACCTTTTTCTTTTGTGCCTGCGCCACAACATAGTCAATACATTTTTGTTCCAGTAGGCGATCTTTTAATGCACCCATTTGTTCTTGGTTATCACGGATATACCTTGCATAATCATCTCGCATATTCTCTGGATAATCGGCTACAGCCTCGTCAACACCAGCATCTATTTCCTCATCCGTCAGCGAAATATTAAAATCTTTACGCACAGCTTGCAACAAAACAGACAAGTTCAAGCCGCGAATCGAGCGAGCGCGCACTTCTGCTTGAAAAGCCTCATCTTGCAACATTTCTTCCGTTGCTTCCATACCTTGCTGCTTCATATTCTGAACAACACGGGCAGTTGTTGCCTTGATATCTTCAGCAATCAAGCCTTCTGGAAAGGTCATGTCATGCGCTTCAATCAAGGCAGTTAAAGCTGCTTCATGGGTCGTGCGTCTACTTGCTTGTGCCGCCTCTTTTTCCAAGCCTTTGCGAATATCTTGTAACATCGCTTCAGCACTATCAAAGTTTAGCATTTTTGCCAAATCTTCATTATCTTTGGCTTGAACCGCTTCACCTACACTTTTTACAACCACTTCAAAACGCGCATCTTTCCCCGCCAAGTTTGGCGCTTGATAGTCTTCAGGGAATGTAACTTCAACTGTACAGGCATCACCTGCTTTTTGACCAATCAACTGTTCTTCAAAACCTGGAATAAAGCGACCCTCTCCCAAAACAAGACCAACATTTTCCCCTTTGCCGCCTTCAAATGCCTCATCACCAATAAAACCTTCAAAATCAACATGAAGCTGATCGCCTTTTTCAGCAACACGATCTTCCTTAACTTCATAACGAACTTGTGAGCTATGAAGCCGCTCAAGCACAGCCTTGACATCTTCATCATCTACAGTGACTTCTGTTTCTTCAATATGAAGCGTGCTTAAATCTACCAACTTTACCTCTGGCCAAGAAGACACTTTAAGAGAAAATGAAAAGTGCTCTTCGGGCTGCACTTTAGGCAAAGATAGCTCAGGCTGAATAGCTGGCGTCAACCCAGAAGACTCAATCGCAGCGACATAATGCTCTTGCAGCAATTGAGATACTGTATCCTCATGGATTTTAGAGCCAAACTGCTTCTCGATAATATGACCTGGTGTTTTCCCTGGGCGAAAACCAGGAAGCTTGACCTGGGATGCTAGCTTGGCTTTTTCTTCAGCGTAAACACGGTTGTACTCTGCCTTGGGCAAACGCACTTCAACATCATATTCGTTTTCACCCAGTTTCTTTACTTCAGTTTGGATCATGTAAGCCCCCCACAAGGAAAAAAGTAAGTACAAAAAATCAATGCGCTCCTGTATAAGAAAGCGCATTGACATCAAATGGTACGAGAGGGGGGAGTCGAACCCCCACGTCGTAAGACACTGGAACCTAAATCCAGCGCGTCTACCAGTTCCGCCACCCTCGCATATGTTGGTTGTTTCGCATGCCACTAAAAAGTGACTTATCAAAACGATGGCGCACTATGCCATGTAAATTTCTCAAATCAATGCTAAAAAAAACACCCCGCTTGATTCTTTGCGTTTTCTTTGCTTCAATTGACAATCACAATATACGCAAAGGAGGTTATAACAATAACAACAAATAAAATAATTAAGAGAGGAAAAGTATGCTAGTAGAAGAAATTGTAAGCAACGATGCTGTATCTGTAACCAAAGATGACAGCTTACGCAAAGTTGTCTCAAAAATGGTGCTCAACAACTGCGCATCAGTTACCGTGGTTGACCAAGACCAAAATCTTATAGGCGTAATAACAATTCGCGACATTATGATGCCACTCTATCCAAAGCAGGGTGACTATGTTCACGACACACTTGCAGCCCGAGACTTTGAAGCGATGGAAGAAGGCTACCCTAAAATATTAGAGAAAAAAGCTGGGGATATCATGACTGCAAACCCCGTTTCAGTTTCTGCCAGCGACCCTGTGCTCAAAGCACTTTCTTTTATGGGTTTGCGAAACCTAAGGCGAATCCCTGTTGTTGATGGCTCCAAACTTATTGGCATTGTCACCATCGAAGCCATCAACAGCGCAATGTTTATCGAACACGGTTAAAACAAAGCTATCTCACAGACAAAAGCCCCCTCAAATATAGGGGGCTTTTTGGATCACCTGAAATCCAGCCAAGGCTTCAAATCAAGACTCTCCATGTAAAATGGCAGCAATTTTACTGCGAAATAAAACATGACAAGACATACATGCACCCAACATTTGAGACTGTTTCGCAATCAGCGCCGTCATATCTTGCGTTTTGGCGGCTTCTTTAATCTCCAAAGCAAGCTTGTGTACTCTGTCATCTGCCGCCTTAAACTTGGACATATCCGTGCGCAAGCTTGCCAACAACTTCATTTTTGTCCCCAAGGATGGTGTATCATGGTATGCAATGGCATGAGCCGCTTTTTCTGCCATCGCAAAGTCTTCCACTAATATTGCGCTTTCTAATGCTAAGAAATCAATACCCAACTGCTGCATAATCGCTTTAAGCGAACCAGCCTCAGCAGTTACGCTTTTATCTATCTTATGCATAGGCTGATGCGGTTTGGTCGATGAAGTTGTACACATCATATCGTATTTCTTTTGATGCTTTTGATACAGCTTCATTTTGCCTTCTTGCTTAAACCTCTCTGCTGCATGTTTCCAATGGTTACACGGTGGCTCAAAGGTCTCATCATGAATGTATGCGGCAATTTTACGCACATCATCTTCTTCAAAACCCATATTTGGCATCACGCCCAACACCTTCACAGGCTCTTTGAGTATGGCTTTATCTTCAGTAGGGTTAGTCACAAAAGCCGTAACTTTATCAACAAATGCAGCCTTATCTTTAGTCGCCATCTTATATTTCATCTGCACACCAAACATGGGTGGTGCTTGCGCAGGTTCTAGCTCCGCATTGTGGCAAGTTAAACAGTTCTCTTGAAAAAGTTTTTTGCCCTCCATAAATGTTTTATCGCTCGCCGTAGCTTGCGTTGTCATGGCAAGGCTTAAACCCACCAATAAAATTACCTTTTTCATATGATCTCCTATTTTAGAATGTGTATTCAACTTCTGCATACACCCTGTCATTATCATTAAATTGTCCAAAGAAGTCTGTCGCATCACCCGAAAACACATCCAAACCTAAACGACCCAGTGTGTTATCTGAAAATTCATACGAAACCTTAGGGCGCAACATAGAGCTGCCATCTGAATAGTTCATTAAAGCAATCATTTCAGGTTTAAGCTTATCATTCATAAAGTCCGTTGATACCAATAAAGTGATAAAACCTGAATGCTCTTTTTCAATCATGGTCTTATCCCAGTTTTGAATATAGCGCACAAACACCTGACCACTGATAAACCAATTGTTGGCATTGTGATCCAAACCCAAGGCTGCATTCCATGTGGTTGTACTTACTGGGGCAACACTGGTTGTAATGATTTCATTGCTATTCACCGCAACTTCACTGCGAACCACCCAAGCACCAAAGGCATTGGATGCAGAGCCACCCACCGTGTTCATGCGCTGATATACAGGTGTTAAAGTCAATACACCTGGGCGAATTGACTTTTGAATCGCAGGTGTGTCCTTCCAGCCGTTAAACCAATTCAGCGACACATCCCACCCATCCAAATTAGCCCGCCATGCCAAACCGTATTCAGCATCACTCGCACCAAAGCTTGGTTTATTGCCTTCGGCTACATTTAAGCTGAACCCAGCAGGTGGTGTTGGTATTTGATACGCCCAACGCGAACCTCTGGGGGCAAACTCAGCAGGTTTGGCATCAGGTATCAACACAAATTCAAATTCATGTTCATGCCCATCAACGACCGCATAGTAATTGAGCCGTGCTGCCACCAAACCCATACGCGAATCCAAGAAGTCATCCATCAAGAACTCGCGCATATTTAACGGGTTCACCACATCCAACAAGCGCAAACCATCCGTTTTCCCCCACACGATTTGCTGCTGACCAAGTCGCAAATCAAAAGTATCACCTGCATATAATAAATACGCCTCTTTAACCTCTGAATAGGTGCGATAATAATCTTGAATTGCAGGTGTATAGTCGGTGGTGTTACTTGCTTCAATATCCGTTGCCGCATCATACCAACCCAAAAAGCGACTACGAAACTCCCACCTATCACTCAGTATCGCTTCAGGCTTTAAATCAATGCGATTTTGCATTTTATCCAAACGATTCTCACCTGAAACAAAATATGCCGTTTCATTTTTTACAGCACCATGCATCGTCCATTCCATAGCCGAGGCATTGCTCGCACACAACACCCCCGCCGCTGCCAAGATACTTACATACCTCATACTTTGCCTCATACTTTAATTTTCTCCTTACCCAAACCAAGCAAAACAGGGAACAAATAAACCGTTGCCAGATAACAAATTATCATGGTTGCTGCAATCAGAGCACCCAGCTTCATTTGTGGATAAAGGGCAGCGGATAACAAGACCAAGAATCCACCCACAACAACAATCGTGTTGAATAAAATCGCATGACCCACACTGCGATTGGTATTGATGACACTTTCTTCATAGCTGTGATTAGCCATGCTTTCTTCGTGGTATCTGTGCAAGTAATGAATGGCGAAATCCACACCAATGCCCAATGCCATAGAGCCAGTGAGCGCTGTTGCCAAATCCAATGGAATGCCAATATTACCCATGGTTCCGTAGTTGACTGTCACGGCAAGTGTTACTGGAATCATGGCAATCACCGCAATCAAGATACGCTTAAACATCACCAAACAAAGCAAGAAAATGGCAAGAACTGATAATGCCAATGATGTCACCTGACCATCAATAATCATCTTAGCTAAGCTGTCCAATGTGTAGCCTGTGCCTGCCCACTTCACGGTATAACCTTGTGATTCAGGAAACCAAGCTGCTGTTTTATCTTGTAAACGACTCAAGATATTGGCAACCGCTTCGGTGCTATCACTTTTCATATTGATGACAACATGTGCTTCACGGTAGTCACTGGTCATAAACTTCTCAAAATCATCAGGTGCGCCTGAAAATGAATACAATAACAAGTATTGCGCTGCCAAGTCGGACGAATCAGGCACACGATAGTAATCTGGATTATCTTCATTGAGTGCCTTGTTCATAATCATCAGGAACTCAGCAATGGATGAAGTATCACCCACCAGCGGGTCTTTCTCGATTTCAGCTTGTAAATCGACAATCTTTTGCAAAAACGCTGGCTCAAGCAAACCATTTTCTTTGCCTGTATCAATCATAATATCAAGGCTGGTCGTGCCTGCAAAATGCTTGTTCAATACTTCATCAGCATGCCGAATAGGGTCATCGGGCTTAAATTGCGCCACCATGGATGCATCCACCTTGATCAAGGTTGCGCCATAAACCGAAACAACAACCAGTATCGCAAAGAATGCCATGATTTGTTTAGGGTATTTTAATATCGCTTGGCTAGACCACTCCACATAATCGGTAAACAATGGTTTTCTATCGGCATGACCATCTTTTTCAGGCAAGACCATCAATGCCGCAGGGAACAATGTCAACGTGATAATCAAGGCATACGCAATACCCACGGTAGCAAAAATACCAAACTCTTGAATTGGTGGTAAATCAGAGGTCAACATGGATAAAAATCCAGCACCTGTGGTTACCGAGGTCATCACCATGGGTTTCCACAATTCATGCATCACTTCCACAATGCGTTCTTTGCGATGCGCATATTCCGAGAAGTGCGCCAACAGCCTTTCTCGACTTAAAAAGTGAACCGCATCAGCAATACCAATCGCCATGATCAGAATGGGTAACATGGTTGTAATCGTGTAAATGGAATAACCAAAAGCAGCCATGGTTCCTACTGTCCACACTTCCGCAATCAATACGGTAAGCAAGGGAAGCACTACACCTCTGGGTGAGCGAAACGAGACATACAACAATAAAATAAGCAATGCGATGATAATGGGTTGCATG
>Ga0256839_1004277_pt1 | contig 14100 bp, 16 predicted proteins | sample 354166metaG_FD_185968 | JGI IMG/M metagenome (GOLD analysis project Ga0256839, IMG submission 185968) | Hydrothermal vent microbial communities from Mid Atlantic Ridge, Atlantic Ocean - 354-166 | ecosystem: Environmental > Aquatic > Marine > Hydrothermal vents | place: Atlantic Ocean: Mid... | reverse complement strand
CAATACTGTGCTGCCACAGCGCCCTGGGTGTAACATAGCCACTTTCTGCTTTCTAACCACAGTGTTAAGAGCCTTCCTTATCAAATCCTTTACATAGCTAGTGGCCTCCATTATTATTCTTTTATTTGTTCTATTTCACTTTTAGTCAATATTCTTATCAATCTTGCTGGTGCCCCCCCCATAACCGCATAATCAGGGAATGCCTGATTAACAAAGCTATTGGCGGCCACTACACAAAACCTGCCGAGGGTTACCCCGGGCATTATACAGGTGCCGGCCCCAATCCAAGTGTGGTCGCCAATAGTTACCGGCTGTTTAATTATCGGAAAAACCTTTTGCATAGCCGCTGACGCGTTGGGGCCCGAATCCACCATAATGTTTACATTCTGGGCAATGCTTACATGGCAGCCAATGGTTAGCTTTTTAACAAAGCCATTAAGAATGGCATTCATACCCACGTATGAATGAGCCCCTATTTCCAGCAAGTTTTCCGGCCCGCCATAGATACTGCAGTTTTTAGCAATTTTAACATTATCGCCAATATCTACATTATTTATACTGGTGGTAGGGTCAATGTTTACGTTGTCGCCCAAATATATATTTTGCTTAATCATCTGTTTTCCTTATCGATTCTTTCATGTTTTCGGCTATGTACTGTAAATCTTCTTCCTGTAAACGCTGATGCACCGGCACATAAAAAGCCTGCTCTCCGTAAAACACACTGCATTGAATGCCCCTGCCCTGCAAAAAGCTTTTCATTTTAACCGGATCAGCGCCCTCGGGCACGGTAAAAAGAAATACCCCCGGCACCGTTCCCTCCGCCAGCGACAGCCGGGCTGCACAACCTAAGGGGCTAAGCCGGCCAAGCAGCCACCGGTAATTGGCCAGTCTTTGTTTTTTTACCTTGTCCAATTCGGGCAGATAACGGGTCAATGTCTTTTTTATATACCTAAGCAACCCGTCCGCCATCGCTACCGTTGGCAGGGGTATGCCTTCTCTGGCCGTTAATACCCCCCCTACCTGAACGGGAAAATATTTGGGTAAGCTGTACAGGGCAAAATCCCCTGCCCGGCCAATGGCCTGCCGGCTATCTTCAGAGGCAAAGGAATAGGCACAATCCTCTATTATGGGGTAACCCAGGCTGGCTACCCCGGCCAGGTCGCTATAAGGATAACCAAACTCATGGTTTACCAGCACAACTTTGGTATTGGGCTCTATTTTCATCGACCAGCGGCAAAACTTCTCAATCTCCCTGGTTACACAACTGCTAATATACCGGTTACCACTGGTGGTGAGGATGGTAACAACATCCTCCGCCCCCAAATGATAGTAGCTTAAGGCGATATTCAGAGCCGTACGGCCATTGGGCGTGTAAACAAAATGCCGCTGGGCAAAACGCTGGGCAAAATAAGTATCGGCCAGGTGCCCATCATTAGCCAACCGCGCATTAGAATGCACATCCCGGGTAACAAAAGGGCTTAAGCGGTATGTTGGTAATAAATACGGATCCGGGTCAGTAATGATCATTTTAGCTGATACTGCCAGGTAACTTTGAGGTCAGCACCACAGCCAATACTTTCTTTAAAATCGCAAAGGCCGTAATTGGGTATGGAATCTTCCGTTGAAGGGCCCACATCAACATAGGTAAACCCATGTGCATGATAATAAGCAAATATTTTGTAAGCCATAAAATTCATCGGACGCAGATAAGCATATCCGGGTAAATCCCCCCAATATACCACCTGGGCGACCTTGTCACTTACCCGGTACACCACGGCTGCCGCCACCGGTTGACCAGCATATTTAACTAAAAAATATTCAATTACTATTATTTTACTTGTATGCCGTATTTCTTCCAGAGTCAGGCGCAACGGGTAACCTTTGCTTTGCCGGTTTTGTTTAATGAGCTGATAAGCCCGGGTTTTTTCCTCCTCTTGCTGGCAAAGGGTGAAGCTTAAGTTGTTTTTAAGGGCATTGGCCAAATTCTTCCGGGCATTTTTTGGCAGTCCGGCCCTATACTTCTCCTTTTTAAACCCTGTTAGGGCAAAAGCATAATTGAGGTCAATTTTTTTCGGCACAAACCCCAGGCGCTGTAAAGCATTGCTTGTTTTGGCAACCAAACCAGGATGATACATAGATGGCGGCAAACCCATACGAATACCTATGAAGTTTTTGGTCTCCAGCCAGGTAAGCAAGGCCCTGGCAGCCTCCTCTACTTGCTTTACACTTACCTCTTTTTTAATAAGGGAGAATCCCCCGAACGGGGCCGAAAAAGGGGAGCGTAATTCATTATTAACCAGGCCGGCAATCAGGCCGAGGCGTGGTTTACTATCCCGAAAAAGTAAGTAATATAATTGTTCCGTCTTGCTTTTATTTAATGTATTGAACGCAACCGTATTAAATGCATGCAACGGCCCGGAACATAGCGAGTCGTAGGTTTGGCCGGAAAACTCTTCAACTTCCATCACGCTTGCTTATACGCTATAAATTTCGGGTAGTCCCGGATGTAATCTTTTTCATCATACTTTGCCGAAGCCAGCACCAGGCAAATGGAACCGGCTGAGAAATTATCCAATTCGCGCCATAGCCCCGGGGGTAAATATATCCCTTTATGCGGTTGATTTAAACGAATTGTTTTTCTGTTTTCGGAATCATCTATAACCACATCAAAGCTGCCACTGGCAGCCACAATCAATTGGTGTAACTCTTTATGCGCATGCCCGCCCCGTGCTGTCCCACCGGGTACATCATACAAATAATAGCAACGTTTGATAATAAAATTAACTTCACAACTACTATTAATTGCCGTTATATTACCTGATTCGGCATGTATCTTCGGTAAGGAAACTACCTGTACATCTGTTACCGAAGTGTTTTTCACAGCAGATTTGTAAACGCCTTAAAGCTTCTGATATAATCATCAGGGGTAAACTTAAGGCTGGATAAATGCAGGCTCAAGGCGTTGGTGCTGAAGTTCTCCATATGCCGCCAGGTCATCGGGGGCAGATACAAACCGAAGTAGGAGCGGTTAAGGTTGTATTTGGTGATCGCCCCATCCCCAGAGGTAATGACCACATCAAATGACCCGGAAAGGGCAATAATAACTTCGTGCTGTGTTTTATAGGCATGCCCCCCGCGTTGCTCTCCCCCCGGCACATCGTACGTCCAGAATACCCTGCGGATGGTAAACGGAATTTGGTTGTTATTTTCAACAAAGGTTAAATTTCCCCGGGGGTCGGTAATTTTAGGAAAAGCAAGCAGCTTAACGCCTGTTACCATAATTGCAGACGGTGCCACCATTTTTTAGGCTGATGGTCATCATCATAATAACCACCACCCTTCCTGTGGCCGTAACCATAGCCATAGCCATAGCCATAGCCATAGCCATAGCCATAGCCATAGCCATAGCCCGGGCCAAATTTGTAGATATCATTAAAAACGAAGCTGATATTCTTCAATTTACCTTGTTTTACTTGTTGGTCTATACTACCAATAGCCTCCAGCGGGGTATAGTTCTGCCGGGTAATAAACAGGGTATGGTCAACATGAGAAGTTACCTCGAGGGCATCGGCTACAATGCCTATGGGGGGGGTATCTACCAGCACAACATCATAATTTTTTTGCAGGGTTTGCAGCAGCGCACCAAATTCCGGACGAAGGATAAGCTCACCGGGGTTAGGCGGTACCGGCCCGCTGCTGATTACCGAGAGGTTCTCTACTTTTGTTGCCTGGATGGTCTCCTCAATGGGCGCCTGGCCGACCAGATAATTACTTAACCCCACCGAATTACTAAGGTTGAGCTCCTGAAAAATACGTGGTTTACGCATATCTGCCCCGAGGATAACTGTTTTTTTACCCGAAATAGCAAAGATATTGGCCAGGTTAAGGGTGGTAAACGACTTCCCCTCCCCGGAAATAGAAGAAGTAAGCATTAACGTAAACTTTTCCTTACTGATAAAATAGTTAAGGTTAGAGCGTAAAGAACGGAAAGATTCAGCCAGTGAAGACTTGGGCTTATTGCTCACCACCATGCGGTCCGGGTCGTTATTGTGGCCGATTACACCAATAATGGGAATAGAAGAAACTTTTTCAATATCTTCTTTCGATTGTATTTTATCATTAAAAAATTCTTTGATGATGAAAAAAGCCAAAGGAAACCCAAGCCCCAGGAATAAGGCAAGCGAATAGTTAAACCTGGTTTTAGGGGAAATCGGCCCTCCGGCCAGATGTGGCCGGTTTACTGTGATAACATCTGAAACGGTAGAGGCCTCGGATATAGCGGCTTCCGTACGCTTTTGAATAAGAAACACATATAGGTTTTCACCCAGACGGTAGGTACGCTGGATGGTTACCAGCTTGCGCTCCTCGCCCGGCAATTGCGCCAATTGTTGTTCATGCAAGTTAATTTGCCGGTCTAATTGTTCAACGGTTATCGCATCGGTAACCCTGAGGTTACGGATACTTTGTAAAATACCTTGCTTCAAATCGCCAACCCGTTTATCCATCTCCCTGGTCATCGGGTTTTCCCGGCTGGTTGTAGCCAGCGAATTACGTTCCATTTGCAACTCAACCAATTGTTGCATCAAACTAATTAAAATCGGGTCTTCTACGCCAACAGCAGAGGGTAGCACAATATAGCCGGCCGCCTGGGTATCCTGCAAATAATTAACCACATAATCATAATAACTGTTGCGGACAATATAACCGGTCTTTTCCCTTTCAAGTTGTTCAATACTCAACAAAAATTGCTCCGCCTTGTCACTCAGACTAACTACCGTATTACGGTTTTTAAACATTTCCAGTTGTTTTTCAATTAACAATAGGGAATCAGCAATAACCGATAATTGGGAATCGATAAAGAGTTTTGAATTACGTGCCGCTTCCTTTTTCTTGTTTTCATCCTGCAAGGCATAGAAGTATATAAGGGCATTTAAAAAATCTATCTCCTTTTCCGGCACAGCCCCGGTCAGGGATAAATTAATCACCGAAGCCCCTTCCTCGGCCCACTCAACCTGTAACTTGCCACTATATGACCTGGCCACAGCATAGCCATCAAGAAAACCGATGCTTAAATCCTTACTGGTAAATGAAGTAAGGTCACCAAATCTTTTAATTAAAATAGGAAACCCGCCAATTTTTACCGTATCACCAAACCGGCCCCTATACTCTACTTTACTTACCTGCTCATTGCCCGGTTGTATAAGTAGAAACTCATTATTATTCTTAATAACAAAGTCGAAAGAGCCCCGCAAATATTTGTTATTTTTCTTGTTACCGGTAACTTCTATCGGCAACTCTTTATACTGCTCCGAAGATTTTATTTTACCCTCACCATAGATTACCACGGAAAACCCAAGCGAGTCCACCACCTGCTGCAGTAAGGGAAATGAGCGAATGATGTAGGGCTCATTTAAAAAATTCCGATAGGCATTTACCAAGGGGTTGTTGTAAAGCAACTCTGCGGTCTGCCCGGCTTCTTCGCTTTCTTTAATTATAATGGAGGCCGCCAGCGGATAGACCCGGGTAGCGTAGCGGTTGTAAACAAAGGCAATTGCCAGGGCTATTAGCAGGGAAGCGGCCACTACGTACCAATAACGCAGCATCCGGTACCAGATGCGCTCGTAGTTGATTAACGGACTCTCTTCGGAAAAGGGTTGCTGGGAAAGAGGATGGTTTTGGGGATTAGTCAATATAGTAATGATTTGGGTTTAGGAAGCGGGAAGATCGAAGCGGGAAGATCGAAGCTCGAAGGTGAAAGATCGAGGCTCGAAGTAATGAGCTCGAAGTTCGAAGTACTAGTTTCCACTTTCATAGATTGAGTTTATTAATCCTTTTAGCATACTGGCAATTTCAATACCATCGTCTTCCATTTCTTCCAGGGTTTCCATTGTAATCCAATTGCGTTTCTCGAATGGATTTAGTAGCGTAATTGATTCATATAATGAGCCTCTGGCTATGTAGAAAAATTGAATGAATTCCTTCTTTGTTCTTCTTCCTTTTCCTTCGCTTATATTCCGGGCTATTGAAGCCGAAGCCGCTTCTGCCTGTTCAACCAATCGGTAATGTTTTGCTTCTGTAGTAAGGTTTTCAGTAATATCCAGCATTTTAACGGTAAAATCCAGTGCTTTTTGCCATACTTTTAAATTCTTAACCCAAATCTTTTATCTGCTTACTCATCTTTATTTAGGGCCCGTTTTGTTGCCAATAAATAAATTTAAAACTCGATGTTGATATCCCAGCCTGGCAAGCCCAAAGGTAAAAGGTGGATGATAAAGATAACAAGTATCCGTGTACTTACTAAATTTCAGGCTTCAAGCTTATTTACTTTATCAAACTTAATACAATCAGCAACAACGATACCGAAGAAATCACCAGCGCCAGGTTTTTGCCAAAATATATCTGGTACGGACGCTGCCTGAGGGGCGGCACCACAATCACATCGTTCTGGTTCATGTAATAAAAAGGTGAGCTTACAAAAGATTCATCCAGCAAATTCAGGTAATATACTTCGGCCTTACCCTGGCCCTGACGGATGACCTTAACGTTTGATTTGTCGGCAAAATCGGTAAAGCCCCCGGCCAGGCCAATGGCTTCGAGAAGGGTGATACGGTTATTCAGTGAATTAATGGTTCCTTCCATCTTTACCTCCCCCAGCAAGGTAAACCTGAAATTCAATAACCGTACCTCCACTACCGGACTTTCAAGGTATTGATCGGCAATTTCCTGAATGTGGTTTTGGGCAGCAAAAATAGATAACCCCGAAACTTTTACTTTTCCTACAACAGGAAACTCTATTTCACCGTTTTCATCAATTAAATAACCGGCAATTAAACCTGAGGCCGCATTCTGGAACTGGTTTGCCCCCCCACCCTGGTTCTGCTTCAGGGAGAAAAAGTCATATTCCTCGGGGGTCAGGCTGAAAAATTGTACCGACAAAATATCCTCCGGTTGCAGCTTGTACTCAAAATCGCTCAACTCGTAGGTGCGTAAAACACTGTCTTTGGCTGCGGCATTGGTCTCCAGGTTTACGTCATTGTGCTGCAGGTACTGGTATTTTTTATTGACCACGCAACTGGTCGTGGCGAGGGTAATGGTGAGTAAGAGTAGGTATAGCCGGGAGAGGTGGTTTCTCATTGGATGGATACGGGTTAAGGATTATTGGTTACTGCCTGGCTACCCACCTTATAGGGGTTAACCGGGGCTAAGTTAAGCTAAAAAACAGGAAGCAGGAAACTTGCAGGCCTAAACACTACTTTCCGCCTGCGCAAGTAGGGGCCGGAAGGCCAAATAACTCATTTCTATATCGTTATCAGATGCCCTAAACAACTTTGTGCTTCTCTTAGCCAACCTGGTGCTAAATCCAGGTCAACAGATTTTCGGTGGCCATATTGTAAGGCCATAGGGGTGCACAATTAGCTGCCAATCCGCAAGCGTGCCGTACTCCAAAACCCGGCAGAATAACCACCGCTTATGCCTGTCCGGATTAAATACGGTCTGGCCCACATCCCGGAAAAGGTTTTGGAAAAGTGGTTGAGGTCCGGAGACATTCGTCAAAATTCTTCAACATTTCTCTTAAACATTCGGCTTTCCCTGATTTCCTTAATCAGGTCATCCGCACTTTGGTCAGACTCAAATGAACCGTAAGCATTTTTCAATGCCTTCCGTTTACCGGATACGTCAAGACGTAATGATTTGGTGAGTTTTTCAATAAGCACAAGTTTACTGTCGGGACTTAGGTTACCCAAAAGTCGCATATAACCGTTAATTAAAGAAGTATGTACGTCTGCAGTTTTCATGTCCTTTTATTTGACAAATGTACGTCTTACCCTGAAAGATTAGCTATACTTGGTTGTGTTCGCCATAGTAAATGGTTGCTAAACCAGCCAGCCTGAAGCGTTGAACCGTTATCTCAACGTTTGCTTAGCCAATCCGCAGCTTGATTTGTTGCCTTTCTAAAGGATTGTAATCGATAACATGTTTTGGCCAATTTATAAGCACGGCTTAGGTTGCCTGGTTAACCAGGGTAATATCAGCGCCTTTTTTTAGCAAAACCACTCTTTCCCTTGGGCACAGCTCCGCCTCCTCACTCCCGTCACGAAACTAGCGTGACGGCAGCTACTTCTCCCTCCTGATGGCACCCGGGGTAAATTCCGGAGCCTAAAAAAACCGACACAATAGCCGGCACAGCCCAAATGTAGGCTTTATCTCAACCCTTCCAAAGCCACAAGGCTTTTTCGGGATTCAAGGTTTTATTTAATGCCTGGTATTCAGCAAAAGTAAGCACCAGGCTACGTATTTTTCGTTTGATGGCCACTTCGGCTTTGGCGATCAATTGTTGCAGGTTCTTTTCATTGATCTCCCCCACCAGCACCAGGTCGATAATGCCGCTGTCTTTGCCCCGGGCATAATCACCGGTGATAAAAGCCAATTGCACATTGCCCAGCTTTTTAATTACATTCTCCACTATACTATCGATGCCCAGGTATTTATGTACCAGTTGTTTCAGTTCGGGATATAATGGGTGGCCGGTATTGGCTTTGTATTCAATGGTGCGGCCGTTTTCGCGTGACTCTAAGTAGCCGGCTTCCGAAAGGTTGTTCAACTCTAAGCGCACGGCATTGGTAGATTCGCCAAATTCTTCTGCCAGGCTGCGCAAATAGGCTTTGGAATGCCGGTTGGAGAAGAATTTAAGCAGCAGCTTAATCCGGGTTTTAGAGGTAATCAGCGAGTCAAGCATGGTCAGGTTTTGCCGGTATTACGTAGGCAACCGCTCTTGAGGCGGTATCTGACAATAAAAATAAGGCTATTTTGCAAAAAGAAACAATAGTGAGTAATTTTTTTACTCGTTTTTGGTTTCCGGGGTTGTAGAAAGTGTACTATCGCCCATTCAACTTCCTGTTTAACCCTGCCTTGCCGGCTTTGCTCTGCTGAAGCTACGCGGAAGCGAGGCAGGCAGGCGCAAAGAACACAAAAACCTTAGCGAGCTTAGCGTAAACCTCAGCGAACTTGGCGGTTTATTTTCTTCACCGCAAAGAACGCGAAGGAGGCGCAAAGAGCGCAATAAAAACCTTAGCGTACTTAGCGTAAACCTTAGCGCACTCAGCGGTTCTATTCTCTTTACCGCAAAGGTCGCCAAGATAGCCCAAAGAACACAAAAAACTTAGCGAGCTTAGCGTAAACCTCAGCGAACTTGGCGGTTCTATTTTCTTTACCGCAAAGAACGCGAAGATGGCGCAAAGGGCACAAAACACTTGGCGAACTTAGCGTAAACCTCAGCGCACTTGGCGGTTCTATTTTCTTTACCGCAAAGAACGCGAAGATGGCGCAAAGGGCACAAAACACTTGGCGAACTTAGCGTAAGCCTCAGCGCACTTGGCGGTTCTATTTTCTTTACCGCAAAGAACACCAGGATGGCGCAAAGAACACAAAAACCTTAGCGTACCTGGCGTAAACCTCAGCGCACTTGGCGGTTCTATTTTCTTAACCCTGACTCCGGTCTCATATTCCTGTTCAGCGGGGAAAAGGTAAAATTCATCAAAATTGACTACAAAGACCGGTGATTTATGTAGTTAGCTTTGTTAAAACCAGAACCCAGGCGCAGATGAGTATTATCCAAAGTTTAATCGAAGAAGGCAACGAAACCCTCTATGGCTCGTGGCAGGTATTTGCCGTCCTCCCCGATCACGGCCAGCCTAAAATAAAGGGACGGTTTTACCTCACCGGCCAGCATATTTATTTTATTGCCAACAGCCATGCCGGCAAAACTACCGGTTACTTTTCATCACTCTATAACCACCGCAACGGGGCCGGCTACCTGAAAATAAGCCGCCACGAGATCGTTTCCGTAAGCGAGCAACCCTCGTTGCTTAATAAAAGGGTAGCGCTAAAACTGACCAACGGCTGGGAATGTATTTTTGAAACCACTGTTTTCTCCTATGGCAGCCTCAGCCGGGCCATAGGCCAGCATGAGGGGCTGAATATAAGCCCGGCATGAACAGCCCGGCCACCATACTAAAGGAGCCGGGCTGCTTTTATCCTGGCGCAATTAGTGAATCATAGGTTTGATGATTTTTTACTTTAAACAATAGTCGCCCTCCAGCCCCGGTTATGCCTGCAGGATTTCTTCATCACCCCCTTACGGCATACCGGGCAGACTATTGTTTTCTATTTCATGCCTGCGGTATTTTACCTTATTTTTTTGCCACAGAACAACCAGATTCCCTAACTTTGCCCTTTGTTATAACTAAATAAGGCTTTCCTGCGGGTGGGCCAGTTTCTTTTATGCCGGCATTTTTTAACGGACTCCTGTTCGGACTTGTGTTCATCTTTGCCATCGGCCCCAGCTTTTTTCTGCTTATTCAAAACAGCATAGAATACGGCTTTAAAAAAGGCGTGCTCATTGCCCTTGGCATATCCCTCAGCGATATGCTGTTTGTGACCCTCACCCTGGTAGGGGTTGCCGCCTTCTTCTCCAACCCCGAGTACGCCCAGGTGTTGTCGTTGATAGCCGCAGCCATCCTGGGCGTTTTCGGCATTTACTCCTTTTTCCGCAGGCCGGTAATCCACAGTACCGACACCCTGATTAAAGGGCATGGGGCTTTACGTTTTATCCTCAAAGGTTTTTTGCTCAATATCTTTAACCCCACCATTGCCTTGTTCTGGATTACCCTTTCTTCTACCATCTCCACCAATTACGCCTACACCTGGACAGAAAAAACCTGGTTTTTTGCGGGCCTGCTGGTCACCATCCTCAGCACCGATTTAAGTAAAGCCTACCTCGCCAACCATGTACGCTCGTTTATCACCGTGCGCTCGGTAAAAATATTCAACCGGCTGGTAGGCAGCGTGCTGGTCATCTTTGCCCTCAGCCTGATCTTCAATCTCGGATTATAGGCCAATATACTACGTACAGCCATTAAGCAGGTAAATGCAACCCCTAACCAACCCGCCTTTTGTCCTCGGGAAACGGCTGAAAGCCCAGCTAAAAGAAGCCCAAGGCGGACACAACTGGGGGCCGCCTTGGGTTAGGCCGCAAGGCTGTTGACGACCTGAAAGGGCAACTTAACCCGGTTACCTGGCAGCCTAAGGAATTGCCTGGGTATTGGGCCTTGAAGTATAGCCTTCAGGTGGCGGGCCCCGTTAAAAAACTTAGTGAGGCTTGCTCCCTTGGTATCCTGGTGCTGAATTCAGGGAAGAAGGGTTACTACTGCATATAAAGTATTTTTTTTGTTATGTCAACTAATTTTTTAGTTGATCTCTTGGTATTTCCAAAACTATTTTCTTAGTTTTACAACTAATTATTTAGTTAATAGTTGAAAACCACCCGCAGATGAAACAACTTACCAAAGCCGAAGAAGAAGTCATGCAAATCCTCTGGCAGTTGCAGAAAGGGTTTGTCAAAGAAATAATCGACCGCTTTCCGGAGCCGAAACCGGCCTATAATACGGTATCCACCATCATCCGTATCCTCGAGAAAAAAGGGGTAGTAGGTTACGAAGCTTTTGGCAAAGCGCACCGCTACTATCCGCTGATAGCTAAAGACGAATACAGCCGCAAGTTTTTAAACTCGTTTGTGCAGAACTACTTCAGCGGTTCCTATAAGCAACTGGTATCCTTCTTTGCCCACCAGGAAAACCTGTCGGTAAACGAGTTGGAGGCCTTATTGAAAGAACTTAAAGAGCATCAAAATGACTGATTATTTTATCGAATTCGCCCTAATCCATATGGTCGTATTTGGCCTGTATAAGTTGTTGCTACGACAGGAAACACAGGTTAGCTTCCTGCGCTTTTACCTGTTGGCAGCCACTTGGCTGGCCCTGGTAATACCCGTGGTAGAACTGCCCAACCTCACCCCGGTAGAAAACATTAACATCACCGGCCAGGTTACGGCCCTGGTGATGCCGGAGGTCAGCGCAGCCACCCCGGTAAACAATGGCCCCGCCTACGGCAACCTGCTTTTGCCGGCTTACCTGCTTATCACTGCCCTGATGGCCCTGCGTTTTCTGCTGTCCCTCGGCCGCATATGGGTTCTCTACCGGCAAAGCCAGCCCTGGCAGGTTGCCAAACGCCACGTCCGCCATTACCAGGGGTTAAGCACCAGCTTTACTTTTTTCCGGTGGATATTTATTGACAAGGATAAATTTGCCGACCCGCAGGATATCGTGCGCCACGAGGAAGCCCATATTGTGTATGGCCACAGCTACGATCTGCTCATCCTCAACCTCCTGCTGATTCCGTTCTGGTGGGTGCCCAGTCTCTGGCTGGCCTTGCGCGAACTAAAACAACTACATGAGTTTCAGGCCGATGCCTATGCCCTGAACGGCAGCCCGGGCCAACAGTACATCCATACCCTTATCACCCATACCTTAAAACAGCAAGGGTTTATCCTGACCAACTCCTTCAATGATACGCCACTAACCAAACGATTAAAGTATATGAAACAATTAAAAAAGAACATCAACCCGTGGAAAGCCGCCACTGTACTGACGGGGCTGTTGCTTACCGCCTACACTTTCTCCTGCCAGCAACTTGCCCAGGATGAGTTACCGGTTGCGCCTGAACCGGTGATGATCGACCCCAATGAAACCGTTTTCCAAATCGTTGACGAGCCTCCCACTTTTTCAGGCGGGCCGGAAGCCTTTTATGCCTATGTAAATAGCGCCATTACCTACCCGCAAAAAGCCCTGGAGGAAAAAATATCCGGCAAGGTGTTTGTCGAGTTTATCATCAGCAAAGAGGGCAAGGTAAGCAATGTAAAGGTATTGCGGGGAGCAGGCTATGGGCTTGATGAGGCAGCCAAACACATTGTTTTGAATTCCCCCGACTGGATTCCCGGCAAACAACAGGGGCGCCCGGTCAATGTCAAATTGGTGGTGCCGATAACGTTTCGCCATCCGGACGACCCGGTAAGTCAAGTACCGGAGAAAGTCAAGGAACAGGTTATTGATCCACCGGCCTACGCAGCAGGCATGGAAGCCTTTTATCAATATGCCCACGAAACCATGGTGTACCCGCAAGAAGCCCTGGAAATGGGGCTTTCGGGCCGGGTATTTGTGCAGTTTACCGTAAAGGTTGATGGCACTATAGGGGATGACATTCACGTACTAAAAGGGCTAAGCCCGGAATGCGACCGGGAAGCTGTTCGCATAATTAGAAATTCCGGTACATGGCAACCCGGCAAAAGAGATGGTAAAGTTGCCGAGATAAAAATGGTTATACCGGTTGACTTTGTGCACCCCAATGACCCAAAAGCGGGGGAAATGGCACAGAAAGTCAGGAATGCAGATGTCCCGCAAAAATAATCCGGAGAGGTTGGGTAGAGCATATCCCGCCCCCCTGCCCCTGCCAGGGTGGAGGGCGGGCCTCTCCCGGTCACCAGGCAACAAAATTATAAGACGATGAAAACCATGTTAACCCTGCTGGCCATCACCGCCTTAACCTTTATGGGCTATGGTCAGCAAGCGATGACCTTTACCGAAGCGGAGGCAAACGGTATCCACATCCCGCATCTCGACAGTATGTATAAAAGCGGGGTACATGTTGATTCCTCACGTGCCGTTTTCCATAACCGGCAAGAAGAATATTTTACGGCATACTATACGCTGCTGCAGGACCTTGGGGTGTTTTTACAAGCGAATAACTTTTATTGGGACAACCCTACCCGCAGTTTTAACCGGATTTACTTTGATAAAACCGGGAAGATTGATTACTTCCTCTATAATTTTAGTCCGGGCCAGTTAACCATTGCGCAAGAAAAAGAATTTAAAGCGTTAGTAAACAAATTCATTATAGATTACCGTTTTGCTTTGACGGCTGAAGTTGATTTTGCCCAGTGCAGCCCGGTGAAATACACGCCTGCAAATAAGTAACCCTAACCATTATTTTGGTCATCTTGCCCGGTCTCAAACCGCCTGTTGCCGCCACCTGCAGGCAGAGGCCGGGTTTTTTTGTTTAACCTGCACTGGCTTATAGCGTAAAAAAAACGGTTTCCCCTGCCTTTTGTCCTCGGGAAACGGGCTGAAAGCCCGGCAAAAAGAAGCCCATGGCGGCCACACCTGGCCCCGGGACACCGGCCCCAACTACCCCAACCTGGTGGGCCTC
>Ga0256839_1004276_pt1 | contig 14101 bp, 9 predicted proteins | sample 354166metaG_FD_185968 | JGI IMG/M metagenome (GOLD analysis project Ga0256839, IMG submission 185968) | Hydrothermal vent microbial communities from Mid Atlantic Ridge, Atlantic Ocean - 354-166 | ecosystem: Environmental > Aquatic > Marine > Hydrothermal vents | place: Atlantic Ocean: Mid... | reverse complement strand
AGTAGTTGTGCATTTGATGATAAGACAAAAAAAGCCGCTCCCCGGGGGAAGCGGCTTTGAGCTTGCACTCGTATCTATGCCGGATATCAGTATCCGGGGTTTTGGGTCAGGTTGGGGTTTGCTGCCAGGTCGGCCTCCGGAATGGGGTAGAGTTTTCGGAAATCGGGCACCGCGGTGCCTTCCATCACGCCACCTTTCCAGGGCCAGAGGTAGCTGTCGCCCGCATATTTTCCGAATCGGATAAGGTCGCTTCTGCGCTGCCCTTCCCAGTAAAGCTCGCGGGCCCTTTCGGCCAGAATAAAATCGAGGTCGTAGTCGCTCACCTGCGGAGCTTTGGCACGTTGACGCAGAAGGTTGATATAAGCGAGTCCGCTGCTCTTGTCGCCCCCGCCATGCAGAGCCGCTTCGGCATACATCAGGTACACATCGGCCAGGCGGAAGAGCGGGAAATCGGTATCGACAAAGTCACCGGTGGGGTCGGAACCCACGGCACCTGTTGATGTAATATTTCTCCACTTGGCGATGGCATAGCCATCGGTAAAGGTTCCGATCTCATAGATTTCGTAGTTCTGCCCTTTGACAAATGCCAGGAAACGCTCATCCTGGTCGCGATACACCACATTCACCCGGTCGAGGAGATATCGTGCATTCTTTCCGTAAAATCGTATGCTCGTGATATTGCCCGTATTCATACGGAAGGAGTAATGTCCGCCCTTAATAAAATGGAACACCTTATCGGGCCCGCTGCCCGTGCCAATGGCCAGGTAGCCACCGTCATTGAGAGAATCGATGGCGGTGGTATCGATAAAACGTGCAAACTTGGAAGCGGCAAAGGTAATTTCTATCTGCCGGTTGTTTTCGGGGGCACCCTGTATCTCGAAGCCGTCATTGGCATAATCACCGGCTACGGAGTTGTAGCTCATGGCGCCTGCATCGGAGTCGTAAGTCCATGATCCGTTGGCAGGGACATTCCACTCGCCGGGGCCGTCCTGAAAGTCATCGGTAAAGAAAACGGCATCAAACTGACTGATCAGCCCTTTGGTGGCACGATAGCCGGCCCAGCCGGTATTGATGCCGAAACTGTCGGGTGACATGCGGCCGCCCACCGGGGCATGGGTGAGGAAAGTGGTTCCACCGTAGGTCTTGGAGCGCAGGCCGTCAAAAGTCACGGGAAAAATAATTTCCTGTGAGTTGTGGTTGTCGGCCAGGAAGAGGTTTTTGTATTCCGGCTCAAGGGTATAGCCCGCATCGATTACTTTTTGACAGTAGCCGGCACAGTCGTTCCAGCGCGGCTGGCCCGCCAGCACCTCGGCATTGAGATAGAGTTTGGCCAGCAGTGTCCAGGCGGCTGCCTTGTTGGCGCGGGCATAGTTTTCGGCATCGAAGCCCGGCACGGGGTCCAGCAGGCCTTTCTCGAGGTCGAGCAATTCGCTTTCAATGTAGTTAAAAAGATTTTCGCGGCTGGTCGGCTCCGGGAAGAAGGCCCCTACTTTGTCCTGTGTGGTCACAAAGGGAACGGCATCACCGAAAAGGTTGAGTGCGTGATAGTAGCTCAGTGCTCTCAAAAAACGGGCTTCATCGCGATATACGGCAATGCGGGCCTTGTCGGCTTCCGAAAAACCCCGGTCGCTGAGTTTCTGCGGATCGGTCTCGCGGATAAACTCATTGCACAGGGTAATCTGGAAAAAGATGCGGTAATACATGGCCGAAGACCAGGGATTGGTGGCCACCCATTCGAGGGTATTCAGTTCGGGCAGGCCCGGGTCGTTCCATCCGACCACAGCCTCATCCGTAGGCACCTCCTCGAGGTTCCAGAGCACGCGCAGGTAAGACGAGAAACCCTCATCGATGCCCGAGATATCGGCATCACCGGCAGGCCCCTGGTTGCCCGTCATCGAGAGGCCGGCATAGAGCTTGGCCAGCACGTTGATATAGTTGTCCGGATTTTCATAGACGGTTCCGGCATTGAGGCCGTACTTCGGCTCCAGATTCAGGTCCTGGAAGCAGGAAGAAAAGGAAAAGGCAAGCAAGGCCACCAGGATGAAAGGGAAATATTTATGCTGTCTCATTTTGCTTGATTTTTTCATTAGAAGTTAAGATTGAAACTCAGGGAATAAATTCTCGGACGGGGATAAAAACTGTTGTCGATTCCACCGTTCACTTCCGGGTCAATGCCCGAATATCCCGTAATGAGGAAGGCATTCTGAACCACTCCGCTGATGCGCAGATTGACACCGTTTAGAACCTCTCCGAAATCGTACCCTACGGTCAGGTTGTCCATCCGGAGGTAGTCGCCTCTTTCCAGATAGTAATCGGACAGAAACTGTGTGACATCTCCGTCATAGAACTGCGACCGGTAATAATCGCGTGTCAGATTGGTCAGGTAGCTTCCACTCTGCGGATCGATGGCTCTGAAATATCCCCGCTGTGCGGCAATGCCGTTGTAGATATACGCACCGAATTCGGCCCGCATGGTCATGCTGAATGTCCAGTTTTTGTATCCCAGGTAGGTGCTGAAACCGCTGAAGAAACGGGCTTCGGGAGTTCCGTCAAAGATATACTGGTCGCCCAGGCCGAGGTCGGAGCGGCCCGGAGTAATGTCCGTGGGGTCATCGCCCGAAAGATTCACGTAGCTGTCTTCCACCGGATTGCCCTGGTCGTCATACACCTGTTGATACACCAGGTACGAATAGGCTGGATAGCCGATGGCATGGATCTGTACCGTATTGCCGATGCCGCCCGGAATACCGCCCACGAGAATACCGGGATCATTCGGGTCTCCCGACTGGTTGAGGTTGGTGATTTCATTCCGGTTCCAACTGCCGTTGAGGTTAAATTCCAGGCGGGTGGTGGCATTGTCGATGGCGATGTAATTCAATGTCAGTTCAAGGCCCGTATTGGTCAGGCTCCCCACATTCGTAAAAATGCGGTTGGTAAAATTGGTGCCGGCCGGCACGGGCACCACAGCGAGGAGGTCTTTGGTATTTTTGTTATAAAAGTCCACCATCGCATTGAACTTGTTGTTCATAAATCCGATATCAAGGCCGAGGTTAAAACTGGCCGTTTCTTCCCATTTGATATTGGCATCATAGCCATCGGGGCGCAGTACGGTATAGAATTTATCCCCAAACTGATATTGAGCCGTGGGTGTGCCTTTATCATAATTGGGTATGTAGGGATAGTCGTTTCCAATGTCTTGTTGACCGGTCACCCCATATCCGAAACGCAATTTCAGCGATGTTTTGCTGTCAGCCATAAAAGGCTCATCGCTGATGCGCCAGGCCAGTGCCAGCGAGGGAAAGAGCCCCCATCGGGTATCGGGGCTGAAGCGGGAAGAGCCGTCATTACGGAGAGTAGCCGTCAGGAGGTAGCGGCCTTTATAGGTATAATTCAGGCGGCCGTAAAAAGAGATCAGGGTGTTTTCGGTCTCAAAAGGAATACCCGGAGGGCTGATGGTATCGCCCAGGGCATTCATATCTGCCTGGGCCGGGCTCTTGGTCAGCCAGTTTTGATAAGAATATCCGCCCGTCAGTTCGACCCTGCCATTGTCGGGAAGATCACGAGAGTAACTTGCATAGAGCTCGAAGAGTTTGTTGTCTTTGCTTTGTTCGTAAACATTGTTCACACCTCCGCGGTGGAATGCCGAAGCAGCCGTTTCGGGTACATATACGCTTCCGCTGCTGCGCGATAGGTCGAGGCCGAGATTCATGGTGGCCGTGAGGCCTTCAAGGAAAGGCAGGTCGTAATCCAGCTTGGTGTTGCCGATAAAGCGATTGACGGAGCTCAGGTCATCGCGCTGCATGAGCAGGCCAAGCGGGTTTTTAGGTGCCAGGGCGTTGGGTTTTCCGTTGCTCAGCACCCATTCCCAATAGCCACCGTAGTTTTGCTGGGTACCGCCCACATTATACGATGTATCGGTTGTCACCGGCTTGGTCGGATCGAAGGTGACAGCCGCACCGATGGCACCCTGATCGGCAAAAACATTGTCGGTGCGCGAGAATTTCCCGTTCACATCCAGGCGCAGGCTCTTGTCAAGAAACGAAGGGGAGAGGTTGATACTGGCCCCGTAGCGATTGAGCAGCGAGCGTTTCAAAATACCCTCATTGTGAAAGTATTCGACATTGAGCCGATAGGGCAAAGCGCTCAGTCCGCCACTGAAAGTCAGGTTGTTTTGCGAACTCAGTCCGGTACGGTAAATCTGGCTTTGCCAGTCGGTATTGGCCGTACCGAGCAGGCTGATCTGCTTGTTCGTTCCCTTTTCATTGACCAGTTGCCGGTATTCATCGGCTGTGAGCACACCGTAATTAAATGGATTTTGAGAGAGGGAGTTTGTTGAGCTGTACTCTACCCGGAATTTTCCGGCTACGCCTTTTTTGGTCGTAATCAGAATGACCCCGTTGGCTGCTCTCGAACCGTAAATGGCAGCAGCCGAGGCATCCTTGAGCACGGTCATGCTTTCAATTTCGGCCGGGTTGATGAGGTTGAGCGCATTGGCCGATCCGGCTATGCCCGCATTGTCAACCGGCACCCCGTCAATTACGATCAGCGGGTCGTTGCTGGCATTCAGTGACGATCCGCCCCGGATGCGAATGCGGCTTCCACCGCCCGGCAGACCGCTGTTGGTATTGATCTTCACGCCTGCAATCTTTCCCATTACGAGTTGCTCCGGGGTGCTGATGTTTCCTCTTTGAAAGTCCTCTTCGTTGATGGCTATCACCGATCCCGTCAGGTCTTTGGTCTGGGTCGTACCGTAGCCTACCACCACCACTTCCTCAAGCACGGAACCCGGCTCAAGGCGCACATCCAGCTTCGTTCGCCCGTTAATAGCAATTTCCACGGGCCGGTAACCCACAAATGAAAAATGCAATGTGGCATTTGCATCCGATACGGTGATTTCATAGTGGCCGTTGATATCGCTGACCGTACCATTGCTTGTCCCCAGTTCCAGCACATTTGCACCGACCAGGGTCTCACCGCTTTTGGCATCGGTGATTGTTCCGCTCACTTTCACCTGTCCGAGGGCCATATTGCCCATCAACACGAGTGCCAGAAGCCAGAAGCATCTTAGCTCATTTCTCCCTTTCATTTTTGATTTGTTTTATTATTTACATGATTTTTTTTGCATAAAAAAACAGCAGCCTAAAACTCCAAAAAAGAAAAGACATATGCAATTTTTCCATGACTTTTGTTGCACCATGTTTCCTCACACGACACATGCAGGACAAGCCTTAAGATAAGACCCGGCTTGCATCACCTTTTCTTCTTCAGGAGGAGCCAGGATTTAGGTTTTAGTGTTATTTTTATATTTTTTCCAATATCTTCTTTTTTATTTTTCTCATCTCCTATAAGGTATGTGTATCTCGTATCTCCCACCCAACCGGGATAAAGCCCTGCATTGCGCTCGGAAACATTGAAGAATACCAAAATCTCATTCTCTTTATCAAATCTCTTATAGACTATCACATCGCTTGAATCATCGGCATACACAAAACGAAAATCTCCGTAGCTGAGCAGCTTCTCTTTTTTGCGCAAGGCAATCAGTTCTTTATAGAACGAAAGCAGCTCGCGATCGGCCCGCGGGGTATCGGGCGTTCTGCTACGGGCCGGATCGTAGTGGCTGCGCTCCACTTCATATTCCAGGTCGCTCCAGAGCATCGGCTTGCGGCAGTCGGGATCATCTGCCCCCCACATGCCCAGTTCATCGCCATACCATATTTGAGGCGCCCCGGGATAGGTAAACTGGTGAACGAGGAGCATCTTCTGCTCCTGCAGCGTGGCGGCCCCCGGTTTGTTGATTTTATAATCCGGATTGTCCGATGGCTTTGCCCGGTGCTTATACAAGCCTTTGTTGTAGAGCGAAGTGGAAAGGCGGGGCGAGTCGTGGGTGGCCGACACATTCATCATTGCCTGCAGATTTTCTTTTCCGATACCGCGGTTGATGAGCTCGATCTGCCTGACAAATTCCGTAGCGGAAAGGGCGGGCTCTCCCTTGGCAAAAAAGCCCCGGGCCACACGATACCAGCGGTAATTCATCACTGCATCAAACTGATCGCCCAGAAATTGCTGCGGATTGAGCAGTTTGCCGGGCCACTCAAGCCACCAGACCTCCCCTACGAGATAGGCATCGGGATTGACCGCCCGCACTACCTGACGATACTCGCGCCAGAAGCCCATCGGTATCTCGGCTGCCACATCGAGGCGAAAACCATCGACTCCGTCCGAGGGGTCACCGTCACCGTTGGGGTCGAGCCAGCGCCTGCTGACATTGAAAATGTGATTCTTCAGCGATGTCGAATGCAAATTGCCCTCAAAGGGCATCACCTTGTCATCGGGCGGTATGATGTCTTTGCGCACCACGGGCATAAAGCGATAGCCCGCCCATCCTTCATATTCAAATTCGTCTTCCGCTGTGGCGGGATCGTCATATTGAAGGATATTGAACCAGTCGTTGAATCTTGAAGCCGCACCCTTTTCATGCACGTCTTTCAATGCCCAGAAATCGAGCCCCGTATGATTCCACGAATAATCCATGATGAGGCGAATGCCCCTGCGGTGGAGAGAATCGATCAAATCCAGAAAAAGGCGGTCGGCACGGGTCCACTTCCAGGTGGAGGGATCATCGGGCTGCTCCGACTCCATGATGCGAAGGTCGCCCTCCGGATCGGGGCCGAAAGTGTGGTCGATGTGGCGCCAGTGGCGGGCATCGTACTTATGCAGCGAGGGGGCATCGTTGAGCGGATTGAAATAGACGGCCGTGATGCCCAGCTCGGAAAGATAATCGAGCTTGTCGATGACGCCCTGCAGGTCACCGCCATATCTGCGTGCCTGTATTTGATGGTAGAAGCCCTCCACTTTCAGGTCATCGAGCCAGTCCTCGCGTTTGTACCAGTCGTGGCCCCAGGGAGTGATCGACCAGTTTTCGGGCAGGTATTCCGGGTCGCCCCCCTTCATATCGCGGGGTGTGGGGTCGTTTTCGCGATCCCCGTTCCGAAAGCGCTCGACAAATATCTGATACCATATGGCCTCGCGCGCCCATTGCGGTACCGCCCTCAGCCGCTCTGCGTCCGCAGCCTGCTCTTGCTGGGCAGGCAAAGTGAGCGGCATCAGCAGAAAAAGGAAAAGAGACAGTACATATCCGGCAAGGCTGTTTTTTTCCATAAGCAGGCAGAGAGAAATTAGAAGCGGTGAAGCCGCTAAATTGCGCAATTAAATTTAAGGGTAAAATGAGATTTGTCATCCGGGAGGTCATATCGCACACACTGAAACCTCAATCACGGCAGAAAGGGAGGGCTCATCCGAGAATGGCGGCTGCACGTTGCAGGGCCGCAATCAGTCGATCGGCATCTTCCCGGTTGTTGTAAAAGGCAAAGGAAGCGCGGCAGGTACCCTCGATACAGAAGAGCTCCATCAACGGCTGACAACAATGATGCCCCGTGCGGATGGCCACGCCCTGCTGATCGAGCAGCACACCGACATCAAAGGGATGGTGATCCGCCAGCAGGAAGGAAAAGACGGCACTTTTTTCTTTGCTTTGGCCGATGATGCGCAGGCCCGGCACCTCTTTGAGCCGATTGCCCGCATATTCGAGCATCTCGCGGTCGTGCTGCACGATAAAGTCCATGCCGGTTTTATTCAGGTAGTCCACGGCTGCACCCAGGGCGATGCCCCCGGCAATGTTGGGCGTGCCGGCTTCAAATTTATAGGGCAGGCCGGCATAGCGGGTCTTCTCAAAAGTCACACTGCTGATCATCTCGCCACCGCCCATATACGGGTCCATGGCCTCCAGCCATTTTTCCTTGGCATAGAGCACTCCGATGCCGGTCGGGCCGCACATTTTGTGACCCGAAAAAGCGTAGAAATCGGCATCGATGTCCTGCACATCCACCGGCAGATGCAGGAGTGCCTGCGCTCCGTCAATCATGGCCAGAGCTCCGGCATCATGAGCCAGATGCACCATCTCCTTCACCGGATTGATGCTGCCGAGGGCATTCGAGACATGTGCCAGCGATACGAGGGCCGTTTTTTCCCCCAGCATATCGCGGTAGGCCGGAAGTTCCACCTCTCCCCGGCTGTTGACTGGGGCCACTTTCAAGACGGCACCGGTCTGCTCTGCGAGCATCTGCCAGGGAACGATGTTGGAATGGTGTTCAAGAGCCGTGATGAGAATCTCATCACCACGCTTCAGAAATTTGCGCCCATAGGCCTGGGCCACGAGATTGACGGCCTCGGTCGTGCCGCGTACGAAATTGATCTCATGGGCATGTTCGGCACCGATAAAATGCTGCACCTTTGCACGTGCCTCCTCATACTTTTCCGTAGCCTGGCGGCTGAGATAATGCACTCCGCGATGAATATTGCTGTTGTAGCGGCTGTAAAAATCGTCAATGGCAGCCATCAGCTGCCGGGGCTTCTGCGAAGTAGCTGCGTTGTCGAGATACACAAGCTCATGTCCGTAGACTTTCTGCTTCAGAATGGGAAAGTCCTGGCGAATGCGGTCCATGTGCGAACCTTCGATATGCAAAAGCTTTTTTGACATCGCCTCAATCGTGTATGAGCAATTTCCCCTGAATGCGTTTTTCCAAAAATTCCCGCAATGCCGGGATTTTTACTTTCTCCACCACCTCATATGCAAAGGCATAGGTCAGCAGCGCTTTGGCATTGGCGGCATCCAGCCCCCGCGAACGAAGGTAAAAAAGATGCTCCTCGTCCAACTGGCCGCTGGTGGCTCCGTGCGTACACTTCACGTCATCGGCAAAAATTTCGAGCTGGGGCTTGGCATGCAGGGTGGCCCCCCGGCTGAGAATCAGATTGGGATTGTGCTGGTAGGCATTGGTTTTCTGTGCTCCCGGCCTTACCATGATTTTTCCGTTGAAAACACCCACCGAGTTGCCGTCCAGTATGCCTTTGTAAAGCTCATTGCTGAAGCAGTCGGGCACCGCATGATCGATGACGGTGCGGTTGTCGCAATGGTCATTTCCGTCCAGCGAATACAATCCGTACATGTGCCCTTCGCTGTGTTCGCCCCGCAGAATGATATTGCTCACATTGCGCACGAGACGGCCATCGCTGCTGAAGAAAAAGGTACTGAAAGTACTTTCCTTGCCCACTTGCACTTCATAGTTGCCGATGTGCAGTCCGTTGCCCAGCTCATATTGCAGTGTATAGAACTGCAGATGCGAGTGGTCTCCGACTTCCACCTGGGTGAAATAGTTGCCCAGATTGCGGTCTTCTCCCGAGCGGTTGATATAGTTTGTAATGATGCTTGCCTCGCAGTGATCGCCCACGCGAATGAGGTGCCTTACATTGTCAAGATAATTTCCTTTCGATGGCAGTTCCATATTCACGAGATAAATGGGATACTGCAGTTTTACACGGTCTTTGATGCGAATCATGGCCCCGTCCCGCATATATGCCTGATTGAGCCAGATGAAAGGGTCTTTTTCGCGGTCGATGACCGCATTGAGACGGGAAAAGAGATAAGGGTCTTCGGCATTGATGGCCGAAGCAATATCCCGGAATTCAAATTTATCCGTCTCAATAATATCCGAATGCGCTGCCTGGAATTTCCCGTTTACAAAAACGAGCACATTGGCCCGGAGTCCGGAGATAGCGGCATCGGGGAGGGCGTCCTTTGCCGCGAAGCCGTTGTCGGTAAATGTACGGGGCTCAAAATCGTATTTGAGGTATTTCGAAACGGGCGTATATTTCCATTCTTCATGCCTTCGGGTAGGAAAGCCCATCGCTTCAAAGTTCTTCAGCGCTTCCCTCCTGATTTCGGCAATCGGATTGCTTTCATCTTCCTGCAGATTGAGTTCAAAGACATTGAAATTCTCAATCAGCTTGCTTTTGACATCGTTGGCCGTGATCATCATCTTCTTATGAATTTTGCGGTGCTCCGGCTTCCAGTTCTTCTTTAATCCAATCGTAACCTCTTTCTTCCAGGTCGAGCGCCAGTTCCTTGCCGCCCGACTTCACAATGCGGCCGTTGAGCAGCACATGCACCTTGTCGGGGACAATATAATCGAGCAGACGCTGATAGTGGGTGATGACGAGGAAGGCATTTTCTTCGTTGTGCAGTTTGTTTACACCGTTGGCCACAATTTTCAGGGCATCGATATCGAGTCCCGAGTCGGTTTCATCAAGGACAGCCAGCTTCGGCTGCATGACGGCCATTTGAAAAATTTCATTTCTCTTTTTCTCGCCCCCGCTGAAGCCTTCGTTGACCGAGCGGCTCAAAAAGCTCTTGTCCATTTCCACGAGCGCCAGTTTCTCTTTCATCAGGCGCATCATCGAGGCGGCATCAAGGGGTTCCTCGCCCCGGTGTTTGCGTATCTCGTTGACCGAAGCCTTGATGAAGTTGGCCGTGCTCACTCCGGGTATTTCCACCGGATACTGAAAGGCCAGAAAAATGCCTTCGCGGGCCCTTTCTTCGGGCGCCAGAGCAAGCAGGTCTTTTCCTTCGAAGAGGACCGAACCCTTTGTCACTTCGTATTCTTCGCGGCCTGCGATGACCGAGGCCAGCGTGCTCTTTCCCGAACCGTTGGGCCCCATGATCGCATGGATTTCCCCCTTATTGACCTTCAGGTTGACGCCCTTCAGAATTTCATTTCCATCTATCGATGCGTAGAGATCTTTGATTTCAAGCAATGCCATTTCTTTGTCTTCTTTTTCGTTGAATGTAAATTAACCTACCGAGCCTTCCAGGCTGATGGCCAGTAGTTTTTGTGCTTCCACGGCAAATTCCATCGGCAGTTTCTTCAGCACTTCCCTGCTGAAACCGTTGATGATCAGAGCCGTAGCTTCCTCCTCGTCCATGCCCCGCTGACGACAGTAAAACAACACATCCTCACCGATTTTGGAAGTGGTGGCTTCGTGTTCAATTTGTGCCGTAGGGTTGCTGCAGTCGAGGTAGGGAAAGGTGTGCGCTCCGCACCGGTCGCCCAGCAAAAGGCTGTCGCACTGCGAATAATTGCGGGCATTTTCGGCTCCTTTGTTGATGCTCACCAGCCCGCGATAGCTGTTTTGGCTTTGCCCGGCCGATATCCCTTTGGAGATAATGCGGCTGCGGGTATTCTTGCCGAGGTGTATCATTTTGGTGCCGGTGTCTGCCTGCTGGCGGTTGCGGGTCAGGGCCACGGAATAAAACTCGCCTATCGAGTCGTCTCCTTTCAAAATGCAGGAGGGATACTTCCATGTGATGGCACTGCCGGTTTCCACCTGTGTCCAGCTTATTTTGCTCCTGCGGCCCTCGCAGATACCCCGCTTGGTCACAAAATTGTAAACCCCGCCCACTCCGTTCTTGTCGCCCGGATACCAGTTTTGAACGGTAGAATATTTTATTTCGGCATCGTCAAAGGCAATGAGCTCGACCACGGCCGCATGGAGTTGGTTCTCGTCCCGCTGTGGAGCCGTGCAGCCTTCGAGATAGCTGACATAGCTGCCCTCTTCGGCTACAATGAGCGTACGCTCAAACTGTCCGGTGCCGGCAGCATTGATACGAAAATAGGTGGAAAGTTCCATCGGGCAGCGCACCCCTTTCGGAATGTAGGCAAAAGAGCCGTCACTGAAAACGGCCGAATTGAGGGCGGCATAAAAATTATCGGTGGGCGGCACCACCCGGCCGAGGTATTTCTTTACCAGTTCGGGATGCTCCCGCACGGCCTCGCTCATTGAGCAGAAAATCACGCCCAGTTCGCCCAGCTTTTCTTTGAAGGTGGTAGTCACCGAGACACTGTCGATGACGGCATCCACGGCCACACCCGTAAGTCTTTTCTGCTCTTCGAGCGAAATTCCGAGCTTCTCAAAGGTGGCCAGCAAATCGGGGTCTACCTCATCCAGGCTCTCCAGCTTTTTTTTCGGCTTCGGTGCGGCATAGTAGGATATGGCCTGAAAGTCGATGGGCGGTATGTCCAGATTTTGCCAGGCCGGAGGCGTCATCTTCAGCCACTGGCGATAGGCCTTCAGCCGCCATTCGAGCAGCCATTCGGGCTCCTCCTTCTTGGCCGAGATAAAGCGAATGGTCTCTTCCGACAGGCCCGGGGCAATTCTGTCTTCATCCAGATCACTCACCCAGCCGTACTTGTATTCGCTGCCCGCTACTTCCTGAATTATTTTGTCGTCCTTGCTCATTGATTGCTATTCCTTGATATGCTGCAAAAGTAATGATAAGTTTAGATTCATTCTAAATAAAACCCTTTTCTCTGCAATGGCAGGCGGGGCTCTTTCGTTCCCCTTCATCCGTTTAAACTTTTCTTCAGCCGCGGCCTGTCACTGCATGCTTTTGTAGTTTTGGTGTGAATCTTTTGTCAATGATGAGCAACAGCGCCATAAATAATAAAATTCAACTGCGCAGGCACTTTGCCGCTCTCCGGGATGCCCTGCGTCCGGAGGAAAGGCGGGAGAAGAGCGAACGCATCAGGGTGCGCCTCTTCGAAAGCCCGTGGTATCGTGAGGCCTCTTCTCTTTTTACCTTTATGAGTTTCCGCAGCGAAGTGGAGACCGGGCCGGTCATCGCGGATGCACTGCGGCAGGGCAAGCGGGTCATGCTGCCGCGCATCGACAGGGAGAAAAGGGAGATGCAGGCCGTTGAGATCAGCGGGCCCGCATCGCTGACAAAAAATGCCATGGGCATATGGGAGCCTGCCCGGGAACTGCCTCCTTTCGAAGGGAGCATTGACCTGCTGCTGGCTCCCGGACTGGCATTCGACCTGCGGGGCTACCGACTCGGCTACGGGGGCGGATACTACGACCGCTTTCTCGCCACCCGACAGGTAAAAAAAAGTGTGGGCCTGGCCTTTGAAATTCAGATCGGGCCGGAGCTGCCGCATGAGCCCTTCGATATGCGCCTGGATCAGCTGATCAGCGAAAAGAGGATTCTTTCATTCACCGGAAAAGAGAAAAAAAATACGGAATATGGGCCATGATCATTCCATCCCCGGAGGCGGGCAGGGCCATCACCGGGCATTTGCCATCGGCATTATTCTCAATGTACTCTTTGTAGGGGTCGAAGCCGTCACCGGCATCCTTGCCGATTCATCGGCTCTCCTTGCCGATGCGGGGCACAATGCCAGTGACGTGCTCAGCCTTATTTTTGCCTGGACCGCTGCCTGGCTGGCCGGAAAGCAGGCCCGGAAGAAATACACCTACGGTTACAGGCGCAGCACCATCCTGGCTTCTCTGCTCAATGCATTGCTGCTCTTTGCTGCCGTCATTCTAATCGGGCGCGAGGCCTTCTTCAAGCTGCTCGACCCGCAGCCGGTGGCGGGTGATACGGTCATGATCGTGGCAGGCATCGGGGTGCTTATCAACACGGGCACGGCACTGCTCTTCTTGCGGGGACAAAAAGAGGACCTGAACATCAGAGGCGCCTTTCTGCACATGGCTGCCGATGCAGCCGTATCGCTGGGGGTGGTCATTGCCGGCCTCGCCATTACAAAAACCGGCTACTACATCATCGACCCCCTCATTACTTTCCTGATTATCGGAATCATCGTATGGAGCACCTGGCGGCTATTCACCGAGTCGGTCAATCTGGCCCTCGATGCCGTACCGCGCGACATTGATCTCAGCGAGGTACGGGCTTTCCTGGAAGCACAGCCGGGAGTCGAAAATGTACACGACCTGCACATCTGGGCCATGAGCACCACGCAGAATGCCATCACCGCACACCTCGTGATGCCGGGCGGCTATGCCGATGACTTTCTCTTTCGTCTGCGCGATGAACTGCAGAAGAAGTTCAATATCGGCCATGCCACTTTTCAGGTAGAAAGGCATCTTGATAACAAAAAATGTCTCGCTGATTGCGGAGATTGCTAAGTAAAAAGCCGCTTTATGGAAAACAACCGGATATTCCCAATCACTCTGATTCCGGGCATTGCCCTGCTCATTTTGTCCACGGTTACCATCTCGGTCGCCCTCACTCGGGGCATCAGCGAACTGATTGAAAGCAACGGCAGCAAAGCAATTGTCTTATCCAAAATCCGGCAGCTCGGGGAGATCAACCGCGCGTTGATTTTGCTTTACGGCAGCGTGGCCCTGCTCAGCATATCAGGCATCAGTACAGCCGGATTCGGCCCTCCCAGGGGCATGGCATTAAGCCGTT
>Ga0256839_1004275_pt1 | contig 14101 bp, 13 predicted proteins | sample 354166metaG_FD_185968 | JGI IMG/M metagenome (GOLD analysis project Ga0256839, IMG submission 185968) | Hydrothermal vent microbial communities from Mid Atlantic Ridge, Atlantic Ocean - 354-166 | ecosystem: Environmental > Aquatic > Marine > Hydrothermal vents | place: Atlantic Ocean: Mid... | reverse complement strand
CTTTTGCACTTGATTTGATACCACCTTTTCTTGAGGGAACATTGTCGTGCTGCAGCTCCGACAGTTCTCTAAAAAGAGAAGCGATACTCATGTCATACTTCTGTGCCAATGCTTGTATTTTTGCATGGTTGTCCGGCGTGAGGTTGACCTTGACTTGCTTGTAGGGGATCTTTGGCGGCATCGGCTTTCTCCTTTCCGTATGGGGCGGCTGATATTTGTCCAACTTTCTAAAAGTTGGTGGGGGTTTGGGGGCAACGCCACCCAACAAGGATAATGCAGGTGCAACCGGAATGTGTCAAGTTCCATCCCGTTAGGGTGGGACTTGAACAGCCTTGCTTTCTACATTATACCCACTTTTGATAAAAATGGGTATTTTACTGATTGCTGCTATTTTCTTTTGTTGTTTGCTCAGGTGTTGATATTTGCTTCTTTGCTTTTTCGTATTTGTCTCTTATGATCTCAAGTTCATCTTCGCTAAGGTTTACTTTGTCCATATTGCTTTTTACATCTATTGTTGTTTCATTTTCAATTAGAAATTTTATGTATGCCATACCCATTTTTGAGAGGGCATTTTTTTCTGCTTCTTTCTCTTTTTTACGGATGAGATCAGCAAGTGTTTTTTGTTCTTCCTTTAGTTCTGCGATAGTTTTCTTTTTAGCTGCCATTTTTATACTCCTTGATCTGTTTTAGAGATTGTAGCAGAAAAAAAATAGAAATGTTGGAAATCTGTTTTTTATCCTTTTTATACTTTTTTAAAGTTAATAGGGGGGGGGTAAAAGTCCTATTTTGATATACTCTGTATAAATTAAAACTATATATTCTTCTAAATATTAACAAAAAGGGGTGGTTATGAAAGTATTATTGTTGGCAGGTGGTTTCGGAACAAGATTAAGCGAAGAAACTGATCTGAAACCAAAACCCATGGTAGAAATAGGTGGAAAACCTATTCTTTGGCACATCATGAAAACTTATTCACAGTATGGATTTAATGAATTTGTAGTTTTGATTGGCTATAAAGGCTACTATATCAAAGAGTACTTTGCAAACTATTTCCTTCACCAAAGTGATGTTACTATCGATATAAAAGATGGAAGTATGGAAGTTCTTAACAATTCAAGTGAACCTTGGAAGATCACCCTTTTAGATACGGGTATAGACAGTATGACAGGAGGACGCGTAAAACGTGCTCAAGACTTCATTGGAGATGAACCTTTTATGCTTACATACGGTGATGGTGTAAGTGATATTAACATTGAAGAACTTGTAAAGTTTCATAAGTCACATGGAAAAGCTATGACCATGACATCTGCCCAACCAGATGGTAGATTTGGTGCACTTAATATTACAGAAAACAATCAAGTAACCAACTTTCTTGAAAAACCAAAAGGAGATGGCGGTTGGATAAATGCAGGATTCTTTGTCTGTGAATCAAAAGTTTTTGATTATATAACAGAGGGTGATGCCACCGTTTTTGAGCAAAAACCACTTCAAACCCTTGCAAAAGATGGTGAAATATTTACCTTTAAACATGAAGGTTTCTGGAAGCCGATGGATTCGTTGAAAGATAAAAATGATCTCAATAAACTATGGGATACTAAAAAAGCACCTTGGAAAGTCTGGTAATGCACTCTCTCTTTGATGGTATCTATAAAGACAAGAGAATTCTTGTAACTGGACATACCGGTTTTAAAGGCTCATGGCTTACTTATTGGTTAAAAGAGATGGGAGCAAACGTGGTAGGGTATTCACTCGAAGCTCCTACTACTCCAAACCATATTGACTTGTTAGATCTCGATATTGTTTCGGTCATCGGAGACATTAGGGATCAGACAAAATTAAATAAGACCTTTGCTACCCATCAACCAGAGATTGTATTTCACTTGGCTGCACAACCACTTGTTAGATTTTCTTATGATGAACCGGTAGAGACCTACGAGACAAATGTCATGGGGACACTCAAAGTACTTGAAGCCTGCAGAAAGTCTGACAGTGTAAAAGCGGTAGTGAACATTACAAGTGACAAAGCCTATGAGAACAAAGAATGGATATGGGGCTATAGAGAAAACGATCCTATGGGCGGTTATGACCCTTACAGTTCATCTAAAGGCTGTGCAGAACTTTTGGCTTCGAGTTACCGAAACTCATATTTTAACCTAAATGACTATGGTACCAAGCACAACACCTTGTTAGCAAGTTGTAGAGCCGGCAATGTCATCGGTGGCGGTGACTGGGCGCAAGACAGACTCATCACAGACATTATGGTAGCAGTCAGTCAAGGAGAGAAAGTAAAGATCAGAAATCCTTACGCTACAAGACCATGGCAGCATGTCTTGGAGCCGTTGAGTGGATACCTGCATATTGGGCAAAAACTGCTTGAAGGTAAAAAAGAGTTTGCAGAAGGCTGGAACTTCGGGCCGTCAGATGAAGGTTCTATCTCTGTTGAAGAAGTTGTCAAATACATCCAGCAATATTGGGACAAGATAGATTATGAACTTAATCTGAGTGAAGAGCATCCTCATGAAGCCAACCTCTTAAAGCTAGACTGTTCAAAAGCCCATATCAGATTAAAATGGAAAGATGTCTGGGACTCTCAAACTACCTTTGAGAAGATGACCTATTGGTATAAGTCTTATTATGAAAATGACAAGGTATTAACCCAAGAAGATCTGAATGCTTATATCACTGATGCAAAAGCTAAAAATATAGAGTGGGCTATCTATCAATGAAATTATTGATTACAGGTGCTACAGGTTTCATAGGTAGAGAATTAGTAAAAACTCTTCAAGAAATATATAGTATTACAGTGCTTGTCAGGCACACAAGCGATACAAGCGAATTAGAATCTATAAATTGTGAAATTGTGAAATTTCAGAACTACGAAGAAATTCATGAGGTATTTGAAAAAAATAAATTTACTGGCGTTATTCATATCGCGTCAAATGTTATTGTTGAACATAAACGTTCCGACATTGAGCAGTTGATAAGTAGCAATATCGCTTATGGTACCCATTTACTTGAAGCAAGCAAAGAGACAAATGTAAAATGGTACATCAATACAGGGACTTTTTGGCAAAACTATCAAAACGAAGAGTATAACCCTGTCAATCTTTATGCTGCTACAAAAGAAGCATTTGAAACAATAGCCAAGTTCTATACTGAAACATCAGATCTAATATTCGTGACCATAAAACTCAATGACACCTTTGGTCCAAATGATCCAAGACCAAAAATTTTTAACTTATGGCATAAGATATCAAAAACTGAAGCTACTCTCGATATGTCAGAAGGTGAGCAAATCATAGATATTAGTTATATTGAAGATATTATAAATAGCTACAGCATGTTGATAGCGCACTTAAATTCAAACGATGCAGAATTATTTAGAAATAAGACATTTGTTGTATCAAATAGTGAAAAGTTGACCTTGAAAAATCTGGCTAGTTTGTTTGAAAAGGTAATGCATACCAAATTGAATATTAATTGGGGTGGAAGAGAATACAGAGAAAGAGAAGTGATGTCTCCCTATACTTTAGGGGAAGTTGTTCCCGGATGGAAACAGCAGTACACACTAGAAGACGCAATACGTAAAACAGTAAAGGAACTATAAAATGACTAAACAGGAACAACTCAAACAAGAGATACTAGATAAAACAAAAGAGTATTATGAATTGGTACACAAGCCACAGCAAGAAAGAACTTTTGTAGAAGGCGAAAGCCGTGTCAATTATGCAGGTCGTGTCTTTGATGAGACGGAGATGAAGTACCTTGTAGACAGTTCACTAGACTTTTGGTTGACATATGGAGATTACTCTAAAAAGTTTGAAAAGCAGTTGGCTGACTACCTGGGAGTTCGTTGGACGTTTTTGGTCAACTCCGGTAGCTCCGCGAACTTACTTGCTTTTTATGCACTTACTTCTCCTCTGCTTAAAGAGAGACAGGTCAAACGCGGTGATGAAGTCATCACTGTGGCAGCAGGTTTCCCCACTACCATCACCCCCATAGTCCAGTATGGTGCTGTTCCTGTCTTTGTAGACATGGAACTGACCAACTTTAACATTGATGTCACACAGCTGGAAAAAGCATTAAGCCCTAAAACAAAAGCCATCATGATCGCCCATACCCTTGGTAACCCTTTTAACATCAAGGCAGTCAAAGCATTCTGTGACAAACATAACCTATGGCTCATCGAAGACAACTGTGATGCCCTTGGTTCAACCTACGAGGGTAAGCCTACAGGAACATGGGGTGATATCGGTACAAGCTCTTTTTATCCTCCACACCATATGACCATGGGTGAAGGTGGGGCGACCTATACGGACAATCCTCTGCTTAAAAAGATTATGCTCTCTATGCGTGACTGGGGTAGAGACTGCTGGTGCGAAAGTGGCGTAGACAACACTTGCGGTAAACGTTTTGGCATGAGCTTCGGTTCACTCCCTAAAGGCTATGACCATAAATATGTGTACTCTCACTTCGGTTTTAACCTAAAAGTCTCAGATATGCAGGCAGCAGTCGGCGTTGCACAACTTGAAAAATTCCCAACTTTTGTAGAAAAGAGAAAAGAGAACTTTCAAAAACTCTATGATGGGCTTAAAGAGATAGACGAACTTACCTTACTGGAAAAACAACCAAACTCTGACCCTAGTTGGTTTGGTTTTATGATGACGTTAAAAGATGATGCCAACTTTAGTAGAAATGAGATTGTAGAATTTTTAGAAAAGAACAAAATTCAGACAAGAAACCTATTTGCCGGCAATATATTACGTCATCCTCTTTTTGATGAGATGACTATAGGTGAAGACTATAGAGTTATTGGAGATCTTCCCAATACAGACAAGATCATGAATGATGCTTTCTGGATCGGTCTGTATCCAGGGATGGGTGATGATGCGATACATTATATGATTAAAAAAATTAAAGAGTTTATAAATGGATAAAACATTAAAATCATTATCCATTGTGCTACCCTGCCATAATGAAGAAGAAGTGCTTCCCCGTAGTTGGAAAGAGCTTAATGAAATTTTATTACCTCTGCTAAATAAAACCATTTCTGACTATGAGCTTGTTATGGTAAATAATGGATCCACTGACAATACACTAAATGTTATGCTAGACTTGCAAAAAAAAGATTCCCGAATAAAGATAATTGATTTGAGAAACAATTTTGGATACCAGGGCAGCATTACTGCGGGTCTTTACCATGCCAACAATGACATGATCATTACTATAGATGCAGACCTGCAAGATGACCCTTCGAAAATAGGAGAGATGGTAGAAAGGCATTACGAGGGCTATGATTTAGTTCTCGGGATTAGAAAAGACAGAAAAACAGATAGTTTCTTTAAGAGATTAACAGCAAATGCTTTTTATAGTTTATCAAATATATTAGGTCTAAAAACTGTACCGCATCATGGAGAATTTAGACTAATGAGCAAAGAGCTCTTGGAAGACTTCAAAAAATATGAAGAAAAAAACCGATATATCAGGGGTCTAATCCTTAGCCTTGAGAGTAAATATGCGACTGTAGCATATAACAGAAGAGAAAGACAAGCTGGAGAGACGAAATTTAAACCCCTTAAACTTATAGAGCTTGCGCTCGAGGGTATCACTTCTTTTTCCATAGCCCCTATACATATGATAACCATCATAGGGTTTATAGTTTTTTTCTTGTCACTTCTTATTATGCTCTTTATTCTATATCAAAAGTTTTTTGGTAGTGTTGCTATAGAAGGTTGGGCATTCTTGGCTCTTTCGGTTTCTCTTTTTGGAGGACTAAACAGTCTATTTATAGGGATCATCGGTGAATACTTAGGTAAAAACTATATGGAATCCAAAAACAGACCCATGTTTGTTGTGAGAAAAGTCTACGGTGTAAAACAATAATGTTTTTTAAATATATATCTGTGGGCGTTATTAATACTATTATAACAATAGCTATCACTTTCTTTTGCTATAAAATTCTTTTGCTTGACTACTTACTTTCTTATACGATAGGTTTTTTTGCAGGTTTCGTAAATAGTCTAGTTATGAACAATAACTATACTTTCAAAGATAGAAAAAATAAGTTTAACACACAATACTTACTAAATTTTTCTATTTTCTTTGGAATATCTTTCCTTATAAGTGAAGGTGTTTTAATTCTTCTGGTAGAATTTTTTCAGATAGAAGAGTCATTAAGTATTATAGCTTCTATGATTGCATATACAATAGTTAGTTATTTTCTCTTTAAAAAATTTGTTTTTAAAAAAAGGTCGTTAGTTAATGCTAAACAAAAATAATCTCATTGCCATAATTAAAAAAAAAGCTAGTTTAAACTCTGTAACCATACTAAGTGCAGTTCTCTTTTGGATATGGATGACAGCATACTCGATTTTGATATATAAACAATTTTCCTTGATTCAAGTAATAGGTGTAGCAAGTATCTTTTTAACAATATTATCACTGTTTACTTACTTTTTTACTGACTTGTTAAAAGAACGAATTGTGATTAATCTTCAAACTATTGTCTATACTTTCTTGTTATTTTTTCTAATGGTATTACTAATTTCAACGCTTTCTCATCAAGCTGATGCTTACATCCACACCTTTCCCTTACTCGAAGCTGAAATTGACTTAGGATGGCATCAAGATACTGCTTTCCATGTATCTCTCATACAAAGTATCATGCATTTTGGTTATCCCAGCATTGCACAACATGGCACTCAGTTTGATTTGTATCATGTACTTAGCCATTATGTTGATGCCTTAATTCTCTCTATTGTTCAAATTGAGCCGTATGATTCTTATGGACTATTAGGAACATTTAAACAATGGTTGTTGGTATCATCCATAGCTGTGTTCATAGCAACTGTTTTAAAAAAATCATCGCTATTATTGTATGCTTTAGTATTTATCTTAATCGCCCCTATATTTACAGGCACATGGCATGCGACATTATCTCATTCCTTATGGTTCACAAGTATCTTGGTTATCTTTGGCACACTAAAGGTATTCACACTTTTTACAAACAATGATAAGTTAATAATTGGAGATCTATTTTTCATTTTTATTATCATTGTCTTAATTACACTAGGTAAAATATCTACAGGCTTTATGTATGCATCTATCATAGGTCTTTTTCTTCTTTTTAAATATCCTAAAGACAAGAATATATATATTTTAGGCATAGTATTGGCGACCTTTTTTATTGCTTATAGTAAATGGTTTTCTTCTGTATACATAGGCGACGAAGGCGATAGTTATGACTTTTCTATTCTATCTTTTAAATATTACTTATCAACTATCTTTGCTCCAAAACTTGCACAGTTTAAATACATAACTCCTCAAAACCTTATGATCTTAATGGATATACTCATTTTAAGTGTCTTGGCCTTTTTATCCAAGGATAGAAATATTATAAAATTTCTTTTCGCCACAATAAGCTCATACTTCTTACTTATTACACTGTCAGGAATTAGTGTAAAACTTAATAGTTCCGATGTTTTTTATTTTTATTTAGGATTCACCTATCCTCTTAACCTTTTTGTTTTTATATTTATAGTGTATAGCCTAAAAAAGTATGCAATTCATGGAACCCCAAACTTCTCTAATATAAGTTTAGCCATATTGGCTTTTGTGATTTTTGTTTTGCCTATCAGTTATGTATCTTCTGCTTTTCCAAGAACCTTGAATCAAGTCAAACACAGTTTTAGATCAATAGATCACCGACCTTATACCTATATAAACAAAAAACTACCTGCTGAAAAACAACTCTCGATAACTAAACTGTTAAAGCACAAGGTAGAAAACATAACATTTGAAGAATTCGATCGCCCTTTGTATACCTTTCGAGAAAATATATATAAGATATTAAAAGATAATAAGGTAGAAAAAAAAGATGCATTACTTTTTGTTCCAAAAGAAATCTTTCAAAAAGAATTGTCGAAATTTGGCGGACAACAATGGGCAGAAGGCATGCTTCTATATGCTGTAGTTGGTGTACCCATGATACATGCTATTAATAGCAACAAACGCAAAGCTTATGCCCAAAGAAATTACCCTGACACATCTACTTGGAAACCAAGTAACTCTTTTTCACTCGATAGCATATGCAAAAATCATTCAGCCAAAATTATTATAAAATGTGTAGATTTTAAAAATTTAATTTTTGAGACCCATAGGTGTAAATAATTTCAAAGAATCGCCATTATGTTAACCGTCAAAGCTCGGCGGGAACGGCACTTTAAGGTTCGGGGCGTTTTTCCCAACCTTAAGCGGATCGGGCGAAGCCCGTGTTTACGGGGTTTTCTCGTTTAAGGTTGGTATTTTAGAGGGGGTTTTCTTAAACGGATTATTTCTGCATAAATTCATCGAGAGAAACGGTTTCTTCTCCTCTTGTCTCACTGATCAGCTCATAGTCCTTTTCTCCAGGTTTAACCTCTTCATAGTAAATCTCTATCCTCTCATTATATTCATGCTCGATCTGCTTGAATAAATCCTTGATCCTATCAATATCTTCTTTTTCAAAAGTCTGTTGTGCGACCAGGGCTCTTAATGCCCCTATACCTCCAGCAAAGGATTCAATCGTGTCTTGATCTATCTCTATGTTAATTTTCATTTCATTCCTATTTTGATAATTGTCTGAATATTCTCAAAAATGTACATAAAACATATCTAAAATGTACAAATAATGTACATTTTATGTACATACTATAACAAATCATCTTCTTTCATTTGATTCCTTATAGCCATTAGAATATATGATGTCACCGAGCCCGCATAGTTACTACTTATTATTTCATCCCATTCTTTGGGCATTCGTAAGTTTTTATTTTTCATTTCTATTTTATTTTTAGCTATATTTTTTTGCTTCTCTGTTTTCAAATCCGCACCAGAAACAGCATCACTCATTCTTTTAAGTCTATTCATTTTATCACTCATGATGATATCTCCTCTATAATTACTTTTACCTCTTTCGCAAAATTTTTAAACTCTTTGGCTGCCTTAGACTTTTTATCGTATTCAGCAACACCCAATCCTTGATCCAATGCCTTCCCATAATCTGCTCTTCTTCTTAATATCGTTTTGAACAATGAAAAATGTTTATTTTCTTCGACATAGTCAATCAAATCATCAAGCTTGGTTTTCTTAGGATTTATATCATTAATTAGTACTGTAGTTTTTATCTCTTCATTCATCGCCTTGCTTATTTCATCAAGAACCTTTTCAAAACGCATAAGACCCAAAAGCTCAGTGCCGCTGTCAGAAACCGGTGTTATCACAATATCACTCATAATAATAGACATTCTATTAATGTCACTGTCAAACCCCCCTACATCAATAATAGAAATACGATCTGAACTATCTTTGGCAATATATTTATTTAGATCTTTAAGATTGTCAAAGTTTTTCACCTTAAAAGGCTTCTCCCTAAACTCATTTGTATATGTTAAAGTCTTTTGAAAATCAAGATCTATAATTTCAATATTATATTTATTCTCCAACTGGGTAGCAAGATTCCAAGCTATTGTACTTTTCCCTACGCCCCCTTTTGTGTGTGCAATTGAAATTATCATATTACTCTCCATTTGTTTTGATCATTCTATCAAAACATACATAAAATGTACATTTAAAGTACATTTTATGTACATAGTGTATAAAAATTATAGACTTTTACTTGACTTTTTATTTTATTTACAACTTTTATATTGTATAATAGCACTACCAAGACGGCTTTCGTGGCTAGGAAAAAGGCTCGGTTACTCGCAAGGGTGATCGGGCCTTTTTTCGTTTAAGCATCTTTCTGTTATCATTTTGTTATCAAATTCGTAAAGCCCTCATTTGAGAGTTTTACGAATTTGAGTCACGGAAGTCGTCTTGGTAAACACTTTTCGTGGCTCATTTTCAATCCATACATCAAGGATTAGAAGATGGCGAATCTTCCCCTAACACATTACACTGTTAGAATTACTCGCACACAAGGCATTACCATTATGCAGTGAGTGCGACACTTTTTCAGCCCCAAGACACTGTTTCACTCAAAGAAACTTTACTAAAAAATCTCCCCGCACACACTAAAGCCTTTTCATCAAAAGATGAATTCTCCACAATCCACGACTATCAACCGACCGAACAGATCATAGATACAGCCAGATTCATACGCTACAACACAAAAAAGTTCACGAATTTCCTCATTTTTGACATCGATGCCTTCCCCAGCTTCGATTTTAAGCCCTCTTTGACCGCTATGCACGACCACTTCTACAATCTAACCGGATTTGAGCCTTCCTGGACACTTGAAACCGAAAAAGGGTTCCATATAGGACTTGTTTTGAACAAAGGCATCTTCAATACTTGGAAAGATGGTAAAACACCCACAGCACAATATCACGCTCTTATCAATCTAAAAAAATCCATCTCCTCTCTCATCGATGCGGATCACAACGCATCGAACAGATCTTACGGGATCTGGAGAAACCCACTAACACACAAACATATCTTTACCGGCAAAGTCTACAACTTTGAAGAGCTCCTTGAAGAATTTGATATTCCCCTGCAAAAACCTAAACCGAAACTACGCACAGGACAGCTTATCTCCAACCAGGCGAACCTCACAATGCGAAAAGATGGCGACAACAAAATCCTTGCAGCATTGGAAAAAGGATTCTATGTCGGCAACAGAAACAACTACCTCTTCGCCTACGGATATAAAAAGCTCTTTGAGAACAAATCCCTCGAAGCCTCTCTTGAGCAACTGATCTTGGCAGAGAACAACCGTTACAATGATCCGCTCACAAACAAAGAGGTATCAGATATCACCTCCTCCATTCTCAAGCTGCTGCCAACCATGTATTCAAGCAATACCATGAAACGAAGAGGCAAACTATCAAACCTCATGTGGAAACTGAACATACACGGCACCTCACAAAGAAGAGCCTTTGCAGGATGGCACACTGCAAAAGAGAGACACAACAAAACACTTGAGAAGATCACCAAAACCCTGCTTGATACATTCGAGAAGGGAAAAACCCCCACACCTTCCTATATAGCAAAAGAGATAGGAACCTCGGAAAAAACAGTAAAACGCTATAACAGAAAATACAACCTCAAAGCCCTGGTATTCTCCCTATGGCACCAAAAGATACTCAAGCGGGCGAACTCAGAGAAACCCCCCCACAAAATAGATATTAGACCGTTTGTCCAAACAGAAGTGATGGCGAAGCTCAAACGGGTATTTTCCTCCTTCTCAGTCTCTGAGCAGATAAAACTCCTGGATATGGAGCGTAAAAAACTCTATCTCGCCTCGCTCTATCCGTTGTCTGCCTGATTTTTGCAGGATAGCTCTGCCAAATTTTTGCCTATCTTCTCATTCTGATGCCATGATTTTGGCTCTGTGCTCTCTCCTTTTTTGCTTTGTGGCTTTCGTTCCAGTCATGTCCTCTTGTCTTGGGTCTGTCCTCTCTTGCTCTTTTGGTATCTCCATCCACTTCATAAAGAAGGTTTGAGACTTTCTGGGCGATCCTATCCCCTATGTCATCATTGGCTGTGGCAATAACGACCTGGGCACGTTTATTCTCACTGAAGAGCTCTTTGAGTGCCGTCTCTACCCTGCTATCCTCCGCATCACCCATGATCGATACAGCACAGGCAGTATAAAGCGGTCTGCCTGTTGCCTTATAGGACTGCATTTCTACAGGGCTTTCAAATAGAACGATACTCTCAGCCTCCTCAAGGTCTCCTACAATAAATACGCCTTGGCTATTCCCGTCTATGATCTCTCTATTTTCATGATCCCAGCGTTCAATGCCGCAGATCCCCTCTTGGTTTTCTATTGCGAAAAAGAATCCATTCTTGCTGTCATACTTCACATTGGGCAGAGCTGCCAGCTTATGCAGGTTGCTCAATCCCCAATACTGTGCCATGCATACCTCGCTCTCTTCGATCTTCTCCCAGCTCTTTGCGAGTTTCAAGCTCTCTTTTGAGGAAGGAGCTATCTCTATTTTCTCTTTGGGCTTTGGATCCTCGAGCCATGATCGCAGCCAACCTCTGATCACTCCGATGGTTTCATCCGTTCGGTTTTTTAGAAAATCGACAATGGAGCCGCTGTCATGGTCGTTATCGAGATTGACATAGTGATACTGCGAGCTCTCCCGCTCTTTGGCGACAAAAATACGCTCTCCCTCCTCATGCTGCATCAGACAGAAATGGCGGCTGGATCTTTGCGGATCTCTTTGATATCCAGCATAGTTGACAAACTCCGCCAGGTTGATCATCGATTTGAAGCGTTCGATCTCCTGCGTTCTCTTACGATTGAGATAGCCGCCTACTCTTTCAATAATGCCGACAGATCGCTCAGCAACTTTTCGTTCGAAGTGCTGTAGGCTGTTTGCAAGCCGTTGAACAATCTTTGCAAAACCTCTTCGAGTTGCTCTTTGAGTGGCTCTGCTTCGCTGGGCTGCTGCAACAGCGTGATAATCTGCTGGTTCTGCTCGATGAGCGTTTTCAAGTATGCCAGCAAACTCTCCTCTTCTGTGTTCTCTTTCTGTATTAATGTTATCAAGCTCTCTTGATACTTCTTTGTCAAATCTGCTGATAATGTCTTGATGCTCTTCTCGTACTCGCCTGAGAGCTTCTTCATACGCTCTTGTTCGGCTTCTCGTTCTTTCTCTAAGCTCTCCAACTCGTTTAAGAGCTTCGTTTCCAGTTCTGTCATCTTCTATACTCCTATTTTGTTTTTGATCTTCTCGATCATTCCCTCTGTCTCTATTCTCTTTATGTCCGAGACCAGTTTTCCTTCTTTGTTCTTTTTTATTGTTACCTTTATCCCCAAAGCCTCCTCGATCGCCTGGAGTCGGAGCTTGTTGGCTTCGTAGTGCGTTTTTTCTTGCCGTTTTAAATCGTTTGCCAAGGAAGATACTTCGAGCTCGATTTGCTTTGTCAAGCTCTCTTTTAGCTTGCTCAAGGCTTCCTCTATCAGTTCTGTCTCCTGCCTCAAGGCTTCTTTGACTTCGGATTGCCTCTGCTCTATCTTCTGCGTGATGTTCATAAAATCTTTCTCCATAAATGTCTCCTTTTAGTCGTAATTTTCCGGTATCGTTCTCGATCGTGATATAATCAAAGTCTTTACCATTGTCGTGCCCTACCTTGGCTATTGTAAAATCCATCGACACCAATTCAGCCTGCACCTCTTCGAGTGTATTCAAATAACCATTCTTCACCGCCTCCTGGATATAGTCAGATATTCTCTCCTCCGCTTCTCCTCGTCCTTTTTTATTTGAGAGATCAAAAGGCTTTTGTTTGTGATCTGCTCTCCATCTGTTGATCTGTTCCACCTTTTTTACAGGATCGGGGACGAGCCTCTTCTTCTCGAAAGGAGAGAGGAGGTCGTGCTTTATTTCCATGTATTTATGGATGGCATCTTTTCTTTTAATGTCAGAGAGGTAATGATAGTGAAGCTGCGTTCCGGTGAGAAGGTTGAGCTTGGGCACTCTGATATGGTAGTGAAGCTCATCGGTATCGGTATGCTCTACGATATCAAGATGGTACTCGTCTTTTCGGTAGCCATGCATCAGATGCTCCATGAACTCTCTGGCGATCTCTCGTCCTAGCTCTTGTGAGACATTCTCCTCTTTATGGAAGGAGAGAACGATCCTGAAATACTGACCGCTCTTGTAATCCGTACTGGAGCAGATGGCATCTCCCAAAGCAAGATCGCCTTTGATCAGTGTTGCTCCATCTCTTGGATTCTCCTTGTCCCCAAAGACGTATGCAGACCATCCGCTCTCACCGCTTTCTACCGAGACAAACATGACTACACTTCCTCTTCTGTTTCATTATCCAAAGGGGAGGAGGAAAGCAGCACTTGAAGCTCTTCTCTAATGCCTACAAGCTCTTCCAGAACAAGGCGGTCTACCGCTCTATTTATGTTGCAGTGCTTGGCGATCTGATTGAGATTGGTACCGATCTTTGCAAGCTGATAGAGCAGAGATGAAGAGACTTTTGCACTTGATTTGATACCACCTTTTCTTGAGGGAACATTGTCGTGCTGCAGCTCCGACAGTTCTCTAAAAAGAGAAGCGATACTCATGTCATACTTCTGTGCCAATGCTTGTATTTTTGCATG
>Ga0256839_1004274_pt1 | contig 14105 bp, 9 predicted proteins | sample 354166metaG_FD_185968 | JGI IMG/M metagenome (GOLD analysis project Ga0256839, IMG submission 185968) | Hydrothermal vent microbial communities from Mid Atlantic Ridge, Atlantic Ocean - 354-166 | ecosystem: Environmental > Aquatic > Marine > Hydrothermal vents | place: Atlantic Ocean: Mid... | reverse complement strand
CGCGAGGGTGCCCACGATGTCGTCGCGGTGCAGCTTGTCGATCAGGAGCGCGATGCCGGTGGCGTGGCCGTCTTCGGTGCGGATCACGAGCACGTTCTCGCCGCGGTCGATGTCCTTCACGAACTCGCGGAAGCGCCCTTCGATCTCGCGGGCCACGTCCTCTTCGAGCTGGATCGGGGCCAGCGCGTACTTGTGCTTGCCCTTCCCCAAGGGGATGCGCACAAGCCGCAGCTCGTTGATGTCGCGCGAGACCGTGGCCTGGGTGACGTTGAAGCCTTCCTTCTGCAGCCGCGCGACCAGCTCGGCCTGGGTGGAGATCTCCTCCTTGGATACGATTTCTTGGATCTTCTTGTGCCGTTTCTCCTTATTGGGCATCGCGTTCGGCCTCCTTTGCGATCAGCAGCTCGCGAACGTGGTCGAGGATGCGCTCGGCGACGGCGCGTTTGTGCACGCGTCCGGTCGCCTCGACGCGGCCGTCGGGGAAGAGCAGCTCGACCTCGTTGTGGTCCCCACCGAAGGCGCTGCCGGCCCGGGTGGGGAAGTTGAGGGCGATCAGGTCCAGGTTCTTGCGCTCCATCTTGGCGCGCGCGCGCTCGTGGCCTGCCTGCGTCTCCATCGCAAAACCCACGAGCACCTGACGGGCGCTCTTGCGCCGCCCCAGCTCGGCGAGGATGTCGGGGGTGGGCGCGAGCTCGACCACGCTCTTTCCCTCCTGTTTCGGGGTCTTCTCACGGGCGGTGCGGGCGGGTCGCCAGTCGGCGACCGCCGCGGCCATGACCACCGCGTCGGTTTCGGGAAAGCGCTCGAGCACCGCCGCGTGCATCTCCTCGGCGCGCTCGACGCGCACCACCTCGACCCCCCAGGGCGCGGGCAGCGCCGTGGGGCCGCTGACCAGGATCACGCGGGCGCCGCGGTCGCGCGCGGCCTCGGCGACGGCGTAGCCCATCTTGCCGGAGGAGGGGTTCGAGATGAAGCGCACCGGGTCGAAGTGCTCGCGGGTGGGGCCCGCCGTCACCAGCACGGTGTAGCCCTCGAGGTCCTTGGGGGTGAGGTGGTAGCGCACGTGCTCCACGATGGTTTCGGGCTCGCTCATGCGGCCCAGACCTTCCCCCTCGCCGACCGCGGCCAGCGCGCCGTGCTCGGGACCCACGAAGGCATGCCCCCAAGCGCGCAGGCGTTCGACGTTGGCCTGGGTGGCGGGGTGCTGCCACATCTCGGGGTTCATCGCCGGGGCCCAGAGCACCTTACGGGCGCCGCCGAGGATCGTGGCCGTCGTCAGGTCCTCGGCCAGCCCCGCGGCCGCCCGCGCCAGCCCCGCCGCCGTGGCGGGGGCGACGACGAGCAGGTCGGCCCAGCGCGCCAGGTCGAGGTGGAGCGCGTCGCCTTCGGCGGCGAACCAGCGCGCCTCGGTGGCCACCGGGCCGCCCGCGGCCACCGCCAGGGCGGTTTCGGTGGTGAAGGCTAGGGCGCGGTCGCTGGCGAGCGCGCGCACCTCGAACCCCGCCTCGCGCAGCCGGCGCAGCAGGAACGGCGTCTTCATCGCCGCCACGCCCCCTCCGGCGGCGACCGCGACCCGTCCCGACGTGCTGCGGCTCACCTGCGGACTACTCCAGCTCCGGCTCGGTGGGGTAGACCTCTTCCATGACGCGGCTGAGCTTGTCCTCGGGGATGAGGTTCTCCCCGATCACCAGCCGGCCCGACTGCAGCTCGCGCATAGCCCAGGTGACCGGGTTGGGGTCGGGCAACTCCCCTTCGATGGTCCGCATCTTGGGCCACTCGGGGGGCGCGAGGACGGTGTTCTTGAAGTTGAAGCGCAACAGCTGCTGCGCGCGCTTGGCGATGACCACCGTGAGCTTGTACTTGTTGTCGGTGAGGGCCAGCAGTTTATCGATTCCAGGTTCCGCCACGGTTACCTCCGTTGCATCCGTTTCGCGATCTCGTCGAGTTCGGCTTCGAGGTCCGGATCGCGCTCCAGGGCGCGCTCGAGCGCCGGGCGCATCCGGTTAACTATACGACGCCTCGCCATGATTATACGTTCAAGGTCGGCCACCGCGTCGGCGAGGAGGTCGTTGACGACCACGTAGTGAAAGCGATCGGCCAGCGCGATCTCCTCGCGCGCGCGCTCGAGCCGCTTCTCGATCTTCTCGAGGGTGTCCTTTCCGCGCAGCAGCAGGCGCTGCCGCAGCTCGCTGAGGGAGGGGGGAATGACGAAGATCAGTTGGGCCTCGGGCACCTTCTCGGCCACTTGCAGGGCCCCCTGCACCTCGATCTCGAGCAGCACGTCCTCGCCCCGTTCGAGCGCCCGTTCCACCGGCGCCCGGGGCGTGCCGTAGCTGTGGTCCACGTAGGTGGCGTACTCGAGGAACCCGCCCTCGCGCTTGGTGCGCTCGAAGGCAGCCTCGTCGACGAACCAGTAGTCGATCCCGTGGCGTTCGCCTTCACGCGGCGGGCGCGTCGTCATCGAGATCGAGTAGTGCAGCTTGACACGCTCCATCAGGCGGGCACGCAGCGTACCCTTCCCCACCCCCGAAGCGCCGGTCATGACGAACAGGTCTCCTCGCACCGTCTCCCCCTAGCCGCGCTGGAAGCGCGTACCCCTGAATATTGCATGGATAACGGGGGTTATGCAACCGCGCAGCGGGCCGCGGCTTGGGGGTAGCATGGTGCACGATGAAGCCACCGGACTGGGTCACCGACGCCGCCTTCTACCAGATCTTCCCGGACCGTTTTTACCGTTCCGGCCGTCCCGCCGCGCATCCGCGGCCCGCAGACCCCTACGAGCCCTGGGACGGCCCGCCCACCGTCCGCGGGTTCAAGGGGGGCGACCTCTGGGGCGTGGCCGAGAAGCTCGACTACCTCGTTGAGTTGGGGATGAACGCGATCTACCTCAACCCCGTTTTCGCCTCGAGCGCCAACCACCGCTACCACACCAGCGACTACTTCCGCGTCGATCCCATCCTGGGCGGGGACGCGGCGCTCAGGCACCTGCTCGACGCGGCCCACGCCCGCGGCCTGCGGGTGATCCTCGACGGCGTCTTCAACCACACCGGGCGGGGGTTCTTCGCGTTTCAGCACCTGCTCGAGAACGGCCCCGCGAGCCCCTACCGCGACTGGTACCACGTGAAGGGCTTTCCCCTGCACGCTTTCGGCGGCCGGCCCAACTACGCCGCCTGGTGGGACAACCCCGAGCTGCCCAAGCTGCGTACCGAAACGCCTGCGGTGCGGGATTACCTGCTCGACGTGGCCGAGTACTGGATCCGCTTTGGCGCCGACGGCTGGCGGCTCGACGTACCCGAAGAGATCGCCGACATGGGGTTTTGGTCGGCGTTCCGCGAACGCGTCAAGGAGGCGAATCCGGAGGCCTACCTGGTGGGCGAGATCTGGCACGAGGCCCCCGACTGGGTGGCCCCCACGGGCCCCTTCGACGCGGTGATGAACTACCCCCTGGGCCGGGCGGTGCTGGGCTTCGTCGGCGGCGAAGCCTTCGATCGCGACCTGGCCGCCCGCAGCGGCCTGGGGGCCGTGCCCGTGCTGGACGCCGCCGCTTGGGCGAAGCGGACGACCGAGGTGCTGGGGCGGTACCCCGAGGAGGTCGTCCGGGCCCAGATGAACCTGCTCACCAGCCACGACACCCCCCGCCTCTACACGATGATGCGCGACCATGCCGGCCGCGCGGCGCTGGCGCTCGAGCTCCTCGCCGTCCTGCCGGGGGCGCCGAACCTGTACTACGGCGACGAGATCGGCCTTCCCGGCGCCCACGACCCCGACAACCGCCGTACCTTTCCCTGGGCTCACCCCGAGCGCTGGAACCACGAAGTGCGCGACCGGGTCCGCGCGATCCTGAGGCTGCGTCGAGAGCACGACGAGCTGCGCGGCGGTGGGTTCGAAGCCGGGTGGGCCGAAGGGGCCCGGGTGGCCTTCGCGCGGGGACGGTACCGGGTCACGGTCAACGCCGACGCCCGGGCTTGGACGCTGGACCTGCCCTGCCCGGCCCCGCACGCCCGTTTCCGCAGCCTGCTGCACGAAGGCCGGCTCGACTGCCGCGGAGGCCGTCTGCGCGGGGCAGAACTGCCCCCGTGGGCGCTGGAGGTCTGGGCGCCGCTCCAATAGGTGCGCAAACCGTCCCCGCACCCCCAACGAGTGGTATATTGGTCATCGTACACAACCAGATGTTGTGTTAAATCGGGGTTAAAAGGTTTCGTTCTTTGTTGCATACGAGGGGTTCACACGCATGAACACATCCATCTTTGACGAGCACGCCAAAGCCATTGCCGAACGCCAGTACTTGCAGCCCGGAGACGGCGACGTCTTCGGCATCTTCCGTCGCGTCGCCGACTGGGTGGCGCTTCCGGAGGACGAGGCCACCCGCAGCGGCTGGGCCGACACCTTCTACGAGCTGATGGCCACCAAGCGCTTCTGCCCGGGCGGTCGAGTCCTTGCGGGCGCCGGCACTGCGCACGGCAACGTGCTGAACTGTTTCGTCCAGGGCGCCACCGCCCACGCGCCCGAGAGCTTCGAGGGCATCATGGAGGTGGCCAAGAAGCTGGCTCTGGTGACCAAGGTAGGCGGCGGAAACGGCGTGAACCTGGACCCCTACGTGTACCGGGAAAGGCCCGTGGGGGTGGTGCGCGGCATCGCCTACATGGACGCCGCCCACCGCGACGTCGAGGACTTCATCCGCGGCCTGATGCGGCCTTCCAACAACCCCGACGGCGACAAGGTGCCCCATCCGGTGCGCAACTGGACGCGGGTCATCTACGGCGATCTGGGGCCCGAGCTCACCGCGCTGGCGCGCCGCCACGGCGTGCTGACCGTGCCCGTGCGGCCCGACGACGTCATCGTGGTCCGCGACGACATGGGCGGCATCATGGACGCCGCGGCCGAAGCCGCGCGGCTGGCGCTCGCGGGCGAGGAGCCGCGGGTGGACTTCAGCCAGTTGCGGCACGAAGGGGCCGAGGTCAAGAGTTCGGGCGGCACCGCCAGCGGGCCGGTCAGCTACCTGCTCGAGATCTACGACAACTTCCTCGAGTGGGCCAACCGCGGTGGCCCCGACGCCGGTCCGGTGGCCACGCTGCGCTACGTCTACGCTCCGGTGCTGCGGGTGGTGCGGCAGGGCGGCACCCGCCGCGGCGCAGGCATGGCCACGATCGATGTTGCCCACCCCGACGTGCTCGACTTCCTCACCGCCAAAGACCTCGACCGCGAGGCGGCCGAGGGCGACATCTCCACCTTCAACATCTCGATCCTGGCCACCGACGCCTTCGTGGAGGCGCTGGAAAAGGACGAGCTCTGGCCGGTGCGTCTGCGCCCGGTCCCGGGCAAGTACTTCCTGCAGCCCGTCGAGGGGGCTTACAACGGCGAGTGGCCCGAGCTGGGCGTGGCCGAGGACGGCGCCCGGCCGGTCCCGGTCTACGAAGGCGGTGTGCCCGCGCGCTGGATCTGGCACGAGGTGGCCTGGCATGCTTGGGCCACCGGGGAGCCGGGGCTCATCTTCATCGACCGCGTCAACGAGAAGTCGGCCCTCAAGGGGCTGGGCGAGCGCTGGCAGATCCGCGCCACCAACCCCTGCGGCGAGATCCCGCTCACCGTAGGCGAGCCCTGCGACCTGGGCGCGCTCAACCTGGCGGCTTACGTCGAAGACGGCGCCTTCGATTACGAAGCCTTCCGCCGCGACGTGCGCACCGCGGTGCGCTTCCTCGACAACGTGCTCGACGTCAACGTCTTCGCCCTTGAAGACAACCGCGAGGCCAGCCAGCGGTTGCGACGGCTGGGGCTCGGGGTGATGGGGCTGGCCGACGCGCTCATCAAGATGGGCCTGCCCTACGACTCCGAAGCCGCGCGCGAGGCGGTGTGGAAGATCATGTCGGTGATGCGCGAGGAGGCCCTGGCGGCCTCCGAGGCGCTGGGCGCCGAGCGGGGCGTCTTCCCGCTCTACGCCGAAGAGGCCGAGTACTTTACCCAGCTGGGCGTGAAGCCGCGCCGCAACGTGGCCGTGCTGACCGTGGCGCCCACCGGCACCACCAGCATGCTCATGGGCGTTTCCAGCGGCATCGAGCCGGTCTTTAGCCCCTTCGTCTGGCGTCGCATCGGCGGCGAGTACAAGCCGCTGGTGCACCCGCTCTTCCAGGAGCTGATGGAGCAGCACCCGCCCCACCCCGACTGGGAGAAGGGCGGCACCTGGGACTGGGATAAACTGATTGCCGCCATTCAGGAGAACCACGGTTCGGTGCAGGGGCTCGAGGTCGTGCCCGAGTCCATTCGCGCCGTCTTCAAGTGCGCCCACGACGTCGGCCCGCTCGACCACGTGCGCATGCAGGGCGTGGTGCAGCGCGCCTTCGACGCCGAAGGGTACGTGGGCAACTCGCTTTCCAAGACGATCAACCTGCCCCACGAGGCGAGCGTCGAAGACGTGGAAGCGGCCTACACCGAGGCCTACCGCACCGGCTGCAAGGGGGTCACCGTCTACCGTGACGGCAGCCGCGACTACCAGGTGCTTTCGGTGACGAAGGAGGAGGAAACGGCGTACGACGCCCCGGCGGCCTCCCCCGACCCCGCACAACCCGCGGCCGAGGCCCTCGCGGCGCGTCCCGGCAAGCCGGTGCACGAGCGCCCTGCCCGCCTCTTCGGTTTCACCGACATGGTCAAGCTCACCAGTTCCGAGGGGTCGCGCCACTCCTACCTGGTCACCGTCAACATGGCCGGCGGGCACCCCATCGAGGTCATCATCACCTCGGGGAAGGCGGGCGACGAGGCCAACGCCGACAGCGAGGCGCTGGGTCGCGTGGTCAGCATCGCGCTCCAGTACGGGGTGCCGCCCGAGGCCATCGTCAAGACCCTGCGCGGCATCAACGGCGGGCTCTACGGCAACTACCACAAGCGATTCGTGGCCAGCAAGGCGGACCTGATCGCGGTGGCGCTCGAGTCGATCCCCCATTTCCCGGAGGGCGCCGAAACGGATGCGGAAGCGGCGCCGGTGGCCCAGGAACCGCCCAAGGTACAGGTGTCCACGGGTCCGGGCAACAGCGCGAACGCCTGCCCCGAGTGCGGCGCGCCGCTGAAGGTGGAGGACGGCTGCCTGACCTGCGAGGTCTGCGGTTACTCGAAGTGCGGTTAGGTTGGGTTCCGTTCACCTTTTAGGGGCGGCGTTGGCCGCCCCTGCGTCTTGGTTGGTCGTTGTGGTCCGGTCATGCCCGATGCTGGTCAGGGGGTTCCGCCTTTTGCCGTTCCCTCAGGGCCGCAGGCTGGAGGGGGTTGATTCGGGATGTAGGAAGTGGAATGTGGGATGTGGCTTGATCGGGACGCGGAAGGCGGGCTTTAGGCTCGGGCAGCGGCTACAACCTCCACCCCAGCCCTCCCTCAGAGGAGGAAAAAACCATTTTTTTCGCGAACGTACCTGAAGTGTCGGCTACCGCGAAGCGGCTTGACCGTACCCCAGGACAGAAGACGCTTGCTGCAGGCCTTCCAATTTCCTACGCACCGCCTTTCCTCTCCCTCGGGGGAGGAGGCTGCAGGTCGGAGGGGTTGTTTTCCAAGATGTAGGACGTGGGATGTAGACTGGCCATGAACAGCCGACGGCTTTTGGGCGTAGACACCGCCAACGGCCCCTTCCCGAGCCCCCCAAGGGAGGAAGCCTCATTTTTCGGCGGCCAAGCCCAAACGCCACGCCATCGCAAAAGCCAAGATTCGACTGTTGCCGACTGGCCCGCCGCGGGCTACAGGCCACGAGCCACAGGCCGGTCAGCCACACGGACGACGCCTGCGCTCATGTCCGCCAACCGTTAACATAAGCCCATGCCGGTTTCGCGCATTCCTCCGGACTCTGAGCGTCTGGTGCCCCCCAACTTCATCACCGAGATCATCGACGAAGACCTGCGTTCGGGGAAGTACGACGAGATCGTCACCCGCTTTCCACCCGAGCCCAACGGCTTTCCCCACATCGGCCACGCCATCGCCAGCTTCATCGACTGCGGCATCGCCCGCGACTACCGGGGGCGCTGCCACCTGCGCATGGACGACACCAACCCGCTCACCGAGGAGATGCGCTACGTCGAGGCCATCAAGCGCGACATGGCCTGGCTGGGCTGGGACTGGGGTGAGCACTTTTACTTCGCTTCCGACTACTACGAGCGCCTCTACGAGATGGCCGAGCAGCTGATCAAGGAGGGCAAGGCCTACGTCGACTCGCTGAGCGAGGAGGAGATCCGCGCCTACCGGGGCACGGTGGAAAAGCCGGGCCGGCCCAGCCCTTACCGTGAGCGTTCAGTGGAGGAGAACCTGGACCTTTTCCGCCGCATGGCGGCGGGGGAGTTCGAGGAGGGGGCGCACGTGCTGCGGGCCAAGATCGACATGAGCGCGCCCAACATGAAGCTGCGCGACCCCATCCTCTACCGCATCCTCAGGGCCGAGCACTACCGCACGGGCGATCGCTGGAAGGTCTACCCGATGTACGACTTCGCCCACCCGCTCTCCGACTACATCGAGGGCGTCACCCACTCGCTGTGCTCGTCGGAGTTCATCGACAACCGGGCGGTCTACGACTGGCTGGTGGAGAACCTGGCGGGCAAGTGCGGCCTGCCCGAGTGGCCGCGGCCGAAACAGATCGAGTTCGGCCGCCGCAGCCTCGAGTACACCGTGGTCAGCAAGCGCAAGCTGATCCAGCTGGTCGAGCGCGGCCTGGTGGACGGTTGGGACGACCCGCGCCTGCCCACGCTGGCGGGGCTGCGCCGGCGCGGCGTGCGGCCCCAGGCGCTCATCGCCTTCGCCCGCAAGGTGGGCATCAGCCGCACCGACCGCACCGTGGACATCGCCCTGCTGGAGTGGGCCGTTCGCGACGACCTCAACCCCATCGCGCCGCGGGTGATGGCGGTGACCGAGCCGCTCAAGCTGGTGCTCAGCAACTACCCGGAAGGCAAGCTGGAGGAGCTGGAAGCCCCCTACTTCCCGCCCGACGTGGGCAGGCCGGGCAGCCGCAAGGTGCCCTTCGGTCGCGAGCTGTGGGTGGAGCGCTCCGACTTCGCGCTCGAGCCGCCAAAGGGTTGGAAGCGACTGACCGTCGGCGGCCACAGCCGCCTGCGCCACGCCTACGTGGTGCGCATCGACGAGGCGGTCACCAACGACGCCGGCGAGGTGGTGGAGCTGCGCGGGGTCTATCTGCCGGACACCCTGGGCAAGAACCCCGAGGGCGTCAGGGTGAAGGGGGCGGTCCACTGGGTGGCGGCGGCCGGGGCGCTTTCGGCCGAGTTCCGCCTCTACGACCGGCTCTTCAAGGTGCCCTTTCCCGACGCCGGTGAGGGGAGTTTCCTCGACCACTACAACCCCGACTCGCTCAAGGTCTTGCAGGGTTACGTGGAGCCGAGCGTGGCCGCCGACGACCCCGAGACCCGCTACCAGTTCGAGCGGCTGGGTTACTTCTGGCGCGACCCGGAGCTGGGCCGCGGGGAGAAGCCGGTGTTCAACCGCATCATCACCCTCAAGGACACCTGGAAGAAGCCAAAAGCGCAAAAGCAGGAGGCCAGGCCCACGGCCAAGGTCGGAAAGAGGGCCGGACCCGAGGACAAGGTGGCGGCGCTCGCGCCCGAGGCGCGCGAGGTCTACGAACGCTGCCGGCACCTGGGCGTGGGCGAGGCCGAGGCGTTGCAGATCGCGCGGGACGAGCGGCTGCGCACCTATCTGGAGGACTGCTCGGCCTACGGCCCGCCGGCGCTGGCCGCGCCCTGGGTGGTGCACGTGCTGGGCAAGGCCATCCGCGCCGGCGAGGCGAAGGTCGGGCCGCAGGCGCTGATGGCGCTGCTGGCCGAGCTGGAGAAAGGCGCCTTCGACCGCCGCGTGGCCAAGCAGGCGCTCGAGGAGGCGCTCGCGCGCGGGGGCGACCCGCTTGAGCTGGCGCGGGCGCGGGCCGCGGACCGCCTGTCCGCGGAGGCGCTCGCGGAGCTGGTGCGCGAGGTGCTGGCGGCCCACCCCGACGAGCTGGCGGCCTACCGGGCGGGCAAGCGCGGGCTGATGGGCTTCTTCGTCGGCCGGGTAATGCGCGCGAGCGGGGGACGGGCCGACCCGAAGCAGGTCCAAAGCGTGCTCAGTCAACAATTGGACCGCGGCTCCGCGTAAAATTGAGGATGTGGAAACCGCCTGGTCGCAGGCGCGCCGGGCGCTCGAGGCGGAGGGCTGGAACCTGGAAGCCTTCGAGCGACCGCTCGCGTGGCCGTTCGATCCCCGGCCGCTGACGGTGGGCCGGGTGCGCGGGACGCTGTTCGGCGTCGCCATCGGCGACGCGTTGGGCGCCCCGGTGGAGGGGCGGCCGGGGGCCGACGGGGCTGCGGGCCCGGTCCGCCGTTTGCTGGCGCACAACGGACGCCCCGCAGGCACGGTTACCGACGACACGCAGCTCACCCTGGCGGTCGCGACGAGCCTGCTCGAGCGCGGCGCCCTCGACCCCGAGGACCTGGTGCGGCGTTTCCTGGACGTGGAACCGGAGCTGGTGGCGGCGGGTTGGGCCACCCGCCAGGCCCTGGAGCGGCTGGGCCGCGGCGCGGCCTGGTGGCTGGCCGGGAGCGCCTCCGCGGGGAACGGAGCGGCCATGCGCGCGGCCCCGGTGGGGCTGTTCTGCGAGTCCCCGGACGCGATCCGCCGGGCGGCCTTCCTGCAGGCCCTGGTGACGCACCGCGACCCCAGCGCTGTGGCGAGTTCGATCGTCCACGCGCTCTGGGTGGGCTGGCTGACGCACGGGGGTCCGGCGGATACGGAGGTGCTGGCCTGGCTGGCCGCAGCGGTGGAAGGGTTGGAGCGCCCGCTGGCGAGCCGGCACCGCAAGCGCCGGAGTGCGACGCTGACGGGCCTGCTGTTGGAGGTGGAAGGTTTCGTGGGGCGGCCGCAAGAGGCGTTCGAGCACTTTCGGACCGGTGCCTTCGTGCTCGAGTCGTTCCCCAGCGCCGCCGCCGCCTTCCTCAGTCACCCCGAAGACCCCGAAGCGACCTACCTCACCCTCGTGAATGCGGGGGGCGATACCGACACCATGGGGGCGCTCGCCGGAGCCTGGCTGGGGGCGTACCTGGGCGACCGCAAGCTGCGGTCGCGCACCCCTTCGGACTGGTGGCGGGTGAGCGCGGCCGCTGAGATCGAACGCATCAGCCGCCTGGGCACGTCCTAGCCGCCTTTTGCTTGCCCCTTTCGGAGCCGCGTGCTAGAATCGCCGTTGCGTAGGGGCCGCTAGCTCAACTGGCAGAGCACCGGTCTCCAAAACCGGGGGTTGGGGGTTCAAGTCCTCCGCGGCCCGCCAAACGCCCCAGCTGCGGCTGGGGCTTTTGTCGTTCAGGCGACCCACCGGGGCGCGCTCAGGGGGTGTACTGGGGCATGCGACGTATATCCGTTGTTTCCTTATTCGTTGGGTTCCTGGGCGCGGCGTACGCCGCGCCGCCGGCCGTCGAACCCATCGAGCCTTTCCTCACCGCACCGCTCGAGGTGCGCTTTGGCCCCGAGGGGCAGGCCTGGCTGGAGCTCACGACGACCCTCGACTTGGCCTGCGTCGTCGTCTACGGAGAGGACGAGAGCTTCGGTCGCATGGCCCTCGACGCCGGCATGGGTGCGGCCGCCCACCGGGAGCACCGCATCGTCTTCGGCCGGCTCCAGCCCGGCCGCAGCTACGCCTACCGGTTGCAGGGCAGCGACCCTACGGGCCGCCTCTTCGCCAGCCGCACCTACCGCTTCACCGTGCCCCGGGCTTCCGCCGCCGCCCCGGTCAACCTGGCGCGGTTGGCGCTGGGGGCCCGGGTGGCCGCGGTCTCCAGCAACTACGGGGGTGCGGCGAACGACGCCCGCTGGGGCGCGAACGCGGCCCTCGACGGCGACCCGGCGACGGAGTGGTCCTCGGACGGCGACGGCGACGCCGCCTTCCTGACCGTCGAGCTGCCCCGCGAGGTCGATGTGGCCGACTTCGGCTTCTGGACGCGCACCATGGGCTCGAGCGCCCAGGTCTTCGCCTTTACGGTCGAGGACGAAGCCGGCCGCACCTACGGTCCCTTCGAGCCGGGCGGGGCCGACCGCATGTACCGCTTCCCGGTCGAAGGGGTGCGCGGACGCCGGTTCACCTTCCGGGCGGTGCGTACGAGCGGGGGCAACACCGGGGCGGTCGAGGTGGGGGTGTTCGCGAAGCCGTGAGGCGGATGCTGGCGGGGTGGGCCCTGGGCGTGGTGGTGCTGGTTGGGGCGCAGCAGGCGCGCTTGCCCGCCGCGGCGGTCTGGATTGAGACGGTTCCAAGCGGTGTCTACGTGCTTACCTCTGCGGGCACAGTCTGGCGGCTGGAAGCGGACGGGGCCGAACCGCTCGCCGGACGCTGGCGCCCTGGTTTCCTCACCGGCTGCGGCCCCGGCGTGCTCGCCGTGAGCGCAGAGGGCCGCCTGGGTTTCCTCGAAACCCCGGTACGGTCGTCCGTCCCCGTCGCCGAGGAGGCGCGGCCCTCCTGCCGGGGTGGCAAGGTCTTTGCGCTCGGTCCCGAGGGCGCCGAGCTCTTGCGGCTCGACGGCGGGCTGCGGCTCGAGCTCCGGCGCCCGGCGGGTGCCCTGCCCGACGCCCAGCCCGTCTGGGTCGAAGGGCCTCGCGGCGCGGCGCTCGCCCTCCTGACCGGTCCTACGGGGCGTTACGCGCACGGCGTGCTGGGCGACGGCGTCGAGGCCGAGGCCCTCACCCTCTTCGACCCCGGTACCCTCGAGGCCGTGGCCGCGTACCGACCCGAAACGCCGGCGGTGCTGGAGCAGCTGCGGGCGCTCCCTGCCGGCCCCGGGCAGGTGCTGGTGACGCGCTCGTGGCCCGGAGCCGGCGCCGGGCCGGTGCTGCTGGCCTGGAGCGAAGCCGGGCTCGAGCCCGTCGCCGAGGGTCGGCCCCTGGGGCGTTCCTTCCGCTGGCTCAACGCCTTTGCGGCCACCACCGAGCGCGCCTACGCGGTGCTCACGCCCCACATCGGCGGGCCGCTGGCCGTCTACGACCTGCCCGAGCTGCATGAACGGCGCTACGCTTTGGGCGTCACCGCCCACGCGCTGGGTTCACGCAACCTCGACCTGGCCGTGCGCCTCGGTCGCGGCACGGCGGGCGACGTGCTGGTGCTCGCGGGCTTCGGCGCGCCCGAGCTGGTCGTCGTCGACTGCGGGGCCGAAACCTGCCGGGTGCGCCGTCGGCTGCCGCTGCCGGAGCGGCTCGCCTCCAACCTGGCCTTCGCGCCTGCCCCGTTCGGCTGGCGGGTCTATGCGGGCGGTGCGGCGGGCGGCGTCTTCGCCTTCGAGGTGGCGCGTTAAGGCTGGCGGGCGCGGCCCGAGTCGGGGTCGAGCATCAGCGAGACCGTGTCCACCGCTTCGAAGTCCGACACCTTTACCCGGCGCAGTTCCGATACCAGGGTGTCGTTGTCCCAGCGTTCGTCGGGTACGCCGCTTATGTACCCGTCGCCGCCGTTGTCGGCCAGGATCATGCCGTACTTCTTGAGCGCCTCGAGGATGACCCGCACCTCGGGGGAGAAGCCGCGGGTGTCGAAGTCGGCCCTAAGCCGCAGCCGCAAGCCCATGGGCGGCAGGTTGGGGTCGGTGGCCGACGATGCGTAGTGGCGCGCCGGCCAGAGGTAGGCCCGCTGGGTCACCGAGGCCGTGAAGCGCAGGGCGTGGCGGATCTCGCCGGCGGCCACCTCGTCGTAGCGCACCAGCCCCGGCAGGATCGCCAGCCCCGCGGCGTCGGCGGAGGTCCAGCCGTCCGGCCGCAGCGCGTACCCGGTCAGGTCGAAGACGGCGCCGCTGCCGGCGCTCCAGGTGGCCCCGGTGAGGTCGACGTCGAAGAGCTCGTAGAGCTTGCAGGTGTCGGTGTCGAGCACGATCAGGTGGCGGTCGGACCCGCCCTCGATCCTGGGGTTCGCGGGCACCGGGTAGGGGCCGGGGTCGCTTTCGTCGGCGTAGTCGAAACGAAAGGCGTACCGCGGGGTGGCGGCGTTCGCGAGGTTGTAGGGGATGCCGATCGGCGCACCTTCCCAGAGACCGGCCCCGAAGTCGGGGTGCAGGCCGGTGTCGGGGCCAATGCTGGCGATGTAGGCTGCGGAGTTGGGGTGCACGGGCAACGCGTCTACGGGCGTGTTCCAG
>Ga0256839_1004273_pt1 | contig 14105 bp, 9 predicted proteins | sample 354166metaG_FD_185968 | JGI IMG/M metagenome (GOLD analysis project Ga0256839, IMG submission 185968) | Hydrothermal vent microbial communities from Mid Atlantic Ridge, Atlantic Ocean - 354-166 | ecosystem: Environmental > Aquatic > Marine > Hydrothermal vents | place: Atlantic Ocean: Mid... | reverse complement strand
CCGGCATCGGCAAAGGCCGGCTCAAGAACAACTACAGCCACCGAATCGTAAAAAGGACAATTAAAAGAATCTCTCAACTCAAGCAGATAGATGCGGTCGCTTACGGGAACAAGGAGGGCATCGCGGGCCAGGGGATCCACGAAGTCTTCTTCGGGATACCAGCGATAGGCATATCCCGGAGCTGCATAAAGCTGCAGGGTATCTCCCAGGCATACGGATACCTCTTCGGGCCGGACAGCCGGATCAACAAGCGCTGCTACCCGAATATAAATCGTTTTGCTTGCCAGGCAGCCCTCGGCACTGAAAGCCTCCAGTGTAAAGAATTGGGAATATCCGGGATATAGTTTTACATCAGCAGCCGTTGAGTCGGATACAAGACTGCCGGGATGCCAGCGGTAGGTGCTGGCACCTCCTACTGTCAGCGAGGCACTGTCACCCGGGCATATAAAGAGGGAATCCGTACTCAGAGAAAGAGAGGGAAGGCGATAAACCGTCACAAGCAATTCATCTGATGACTGACAACCGTTGCTGCTGCTTCCCTTTACGCTAAACAAAGTGCTGGCTGCAGGCCGGGCCAGGGGCCGGGCTTTCGTGGAGTCATCGAGCCACTGTGCCGGTTGCCACTCGTAGAAGTCGGCACCGGAGCCCTGCAACTCGACCGAATCGCCTTCACAGATAAAAAGATCGGGGCCTGCCGATACATTGGAGCCGGGGAAAAACTGAATATTGACCGAATCGCGGTTGCGGCACCCGGATGAGTCGATGCCTGTGACGGTATATTGTACGGGATCGGCCGGTGTCGCCATGGGGGCCGAAACGGCAGGATTGTCGAGATAAAGAGCAGGACTCCAAAGGAAATCCACGGCACCCGAAGCAAAAAGACGGACACGCTGGTCGGGGCAGATGACGGTATCGGGGCCGGCCACTACAAGCGGCAGAGCAAGCACCCGGACATGGCCGGTATCAAAATTCCGGCAAGCAAATGCATCCTCGCCCCACACCGTAAAGGTGGTACTTTTATCTGCCCGCCACCAGGGGTCCGGGCAAGTGCTGCATGAGAGATTCGCAGCCGGAGTCCATTGATAAAACTTGGCTCCCGTAGCTGACAATCGAAGCGAATCACCAAGGCAAATTTCCGAAGCGGCATCAAATGACACCAGCGGCAGCGGCAATACATGAACCCTTAGCTCATCGCTTGAGCTACAGCCCAGTGCATCGCTTACCACAACCGTAAAGGTCGTGCTGGCAGTCGGTGTGGCTACCGGGTTGGCTATGGTGCTGTCATTGAGAAAAATTCCGGGACTCCAACGGTAAAAACTGCCTCCCGAGGCCTCCAACTGAAGGGACGATCCTGCACAAACCGAATCGTCTTTCATTGCAATGGCATTGGGCAGGCCATGCACCCGAACCAGGACAGAATCGATGCCCCGGCAGGAATACTGATCGCTCACAATGACCGTGAACCATGTTGTTGTATCGGGCCGGGCCAGGCTCATGCGCATGGCAGGCTGATCCAGCAGCCCGGCAGGTTCCCAGCGATACATTATTCCTCCGGAAGCTCCGAGCATGACCGAATCTCCGAAGCAGATATCCGTCCGGCTGCTGTTTGCATCGGGAAGCGGAAGCGACAAGACAGTTACCGTTATCTGATCCTCGTCCTTGCAGCCGTATTTATCCGTTACTTCGAGCGTAAAGACGCGGGTAGCTGCCGGCTGTGCTTTGCTTATTCTGCAGGTATCACAATTCACTTCGGATGCCGGGCGCCAGAGGTAACTCTGCCCGCCCGAGGCTGTCAGCGTGGCTTCGCTGCCGAAGCAAATGCTGGTATCCTGGCCGGCACGGGCCAGTGGCAATGGCATTACCACAATCGTGGTACTGTCCGTCCCGCTGCAGCCAAATGAATTTTGCACCTGCAGGGTATAGGTAGTGGTAAGAAGAGGAGTGGCAAGCGGAGTGGCACTTGCCGGATCGCTTAGGCTTGCGGCAGGAGACCATTGGTACAGAACCCCTCCTCCTGCACTGAGTTGTATGGACTCGCCCAGGCAGATGCTGTCGCGGTCACCGGTATTAATTTGAGGTATATCATGCACCGTCACCCACAGTGAATCGTAGCCCCGGCAACCGAGGCTGTCGGTTGTCATCACCAGAAAGCGGGACGTCTCGGTCACCACCGCCCGGGTACCTGATGAATCGGCATCAAAGATCAGGGCAGAAGAAAACCAATTATAGCGATCGCCTGCTCCCGAGGCACTCAGCCACAGGGTATCTCCCGGACAGGCCGACAGGGTACCGGCCGAAGCAGAAACCAAGGGGGCATTCCGTGTAAAAACCCGAACCGTGTCTGAGTTCTTGCACTTGTATTTGTCCGTACCGTGCACCACGAAATCCGTTGTAGCCGCGGGTATTGCTTCCACACTTGCTCCTATGCTGTCGAGAAGCCACGGACTACCATTCCAATAATATGTTTTTGCACCGCTTGCCGTCAGCACTGCCGTATCATTGACACAGATTGTAATGTCCGGCCCGGCATCCACAGCCGGCAGATTGCGAACATTCACTTTTACCTGGTCTCCCGACCGGCAGCCATTCGAATCTGTCAGAAAGAGTTGAAAGGTGGTTGTCTGATCCGGAAAAACCCAGGGGTCTTCTGCCGTAAAATTGCCAACAAATGCCTTTGGGCTCCATTCGAAACTTCCGTTGCCGCTGCCATCCAGCTGAATGCTGTCGCCCAAGCAAATCGTCTTGTTGGGCCCGGCATCTACAACCGGAAAGGGATAGACTTCCACAAATACCGAATCCGTATTCACGCAACCGAAAATGTCGCGAACCCAGAGGGTGTAGTAGCGCGATTGGCCGGGAATGAGCATGGGGTCAAGGAGGGTAATATTGCTCAGCCCGGTAGGTGGCGACCAGAAATGCACCACCACATCCGGCCCGACAGAGGCATTCAAATAGAGAAACTGCCCCGCACAATTTCCCGTATCGGGGCCTGCGTCTACAAACGGAGCCTCTCTGACATGCACGGGAACCACCGCAGTTGACTGACAGCCCAGCAACGTGGCCGTGACCGAATAGACCGTATCGACTGCGGGATAGACCAGCGGGTCTTCCACGATGGTGTTTGAAATATTGTAGGCAGGATCCCATTGCAGCATGCCCGGTGAGTTGGCCTCAATCTGTATGGTATCGCCCGGACACATGACCTGAGGCGGAGATACACTTAGTGTGAGCGAATCTTTGATGGCTATTTTTACCGAATCCAGCCACCCTGTACAGGGCAGTCGAAGGGCAATTTTGATGGTGTCGCTGTTTTCCAGCAAGGAGTCCAAAAAGGGCGTAAAAGGAAAAGAAACCGAAGTGGCTCCGGCCGGGATAACGGCCGTATCGGGCAGTGAATAATCGACCCCGTTGATCGCAGAACCGTAATGATCAAGCAAAAGCGTGAGGTCAAAAGGATTGTCGTTGGCGATGCTGATGGTCAGCATGCCTCCCAAACACCCTTCAATTACATAGGGCGCTGACAGGTTTGAGGTCAGCGACATGGTATAGGGCTGGGCATTTTGAGAGCTTGTCTCAATGAAAACATAGGAATTGACGGTAGGACTGCCGCCATCGGCTATGGCAAATCGAATGGTGTAGGTGCTGCAGGGGTAGACCGGAACTTCGCCCTGAAGGGCATCGGTATAACCGTCAAATTCTTCGGTAGTGCTTCCGGTATTGTCATTATAAAGGAGCGAGTTGGAAAGTGAAATACAACCGGCAGGATTGGCACAGGGTGCGGAACCCATCTGACCGGGGTTCACCGTATTCAGAAGGGTGGGCATGGGAGGGTTTGAATTGGGTATGACTGCAAAGTCATCATAGAGGTAGTTCGGGGGGCCCATCGTAGTCGGATTCGGGCCCAGAATGAAAAAGCCAAAGCGATCGGCTGTCGGGCAACAAACATACTCCGGGTATTCCTCGGATGCAAAGACATAGCGCACACTGAAAGGGCTCACCTTCGGAATATATCGAAGCTGCAAAATGCAGGCATCATCGGTAGGGATGGTATCCGGAATGAAGCCGGAAAGAATGGTATCCCCGTCCTGGGGCGGTGCAAAGACATCGGAAGTAGCCGGATTGATATTGGGGCCCATCGCACTGGTAATCAATCCATTGCTCAGAACCACACTTGTATCCAACGGCAGATTCGAATTGGCCCCCAGCGCAAAACCCGAAGCTCCGGTATTGCAGCGAAAATAAATATTGCTAATGGTAGCAGACGGCCCCATAATGGCCCTGGCCAGGGTATCTCCGCTTCCGTTCGGTGCGACAATCAGTTGTGCACGAAGCGAAGTCACAGCGAACATGGCAAAGAAAATGATCAGGCCGGATGATCGAAACATAGCTAGATAACAGGCTTTAGGGATCCAACCTATAAATGTAATCTATCTTCTTGTGGTTCAGGGTAGGATTTATGACAAAAAGGCCCCTCAGCGGGGCCTTTCCATAGCTTCATTACGCGCTTATATGTTAAATAATCTTAAAACTATTTTTTATTGTGTTTGTCAATGATGGTAAAGACTCTGTTGATATTGAAGCCAAAGTGGATATTCGTACTCAACCAAGATCCCGTTGTTTCGGTAATAAAGACCTTCTCGCTCATGCCTCTTGAATTGGAAAGCATCAATTGAAATACATGGCCGCCCGTTTCTATGTCAACTCCGAGCGTAAGGCTGTTTCGTACCTTTTCTCCGTAAACAGGCGATACAATTTGCCCCGGAATCAGGTAATAATACTCCACATTTACCGAAAGGCTGCCTGTCAGTTTATACCTTCCTCCCATCCCAAGCGCAAAGACATCATTGGCATCCGCCCTTGTAGCCACCAGATTGCGGTGCACCAGCGTTGGCATTAGCTGAAGAGAAAGGTCACTGTTGAATTTGCGGGCTATCAGGAGCTGAAATGTATAGTAGAGCCTGGATGAGAAATAATTGGGCCGGTCGGGCTCGGGCCATGCAATGGTTTTAATGGCCATTCCGGCAAAGCCCGTCACGGTAATCGGCATATTCCCTGCTCCTTTGGATTGCCTCAGAAGCTTGTACTTGAGATATCCGTCATAGGTTTTTTCGAAGCTGCTTCTTCCCACACCTACAGCCAGACGTTTGCTAATGCCATAATCGAAGCCCATGCGCATGGTCGCGTTGTCGAGGCCGAAAATATTGTAGAACCCCCCGGTGATGCGGGCAAAACGATGGTTAATCACATATTGCAAAACCCCGGCAGCCGGTATCTCTACCGACTGGCCGCTCATCAGGCGTGTGCTTTTAAAGGTAGCTATCGTATATTCCGTATCAGGCTCTTCGCTTTCTTCCAGAAGGCTCATCAAATTGTCCTGAGCATGCAGTAGCAAAGAACTGAGAACAAGAACGACAAGGCAAAGATTTTTCCTGATTTGAGCTTTCATCGCTGGCTATCTGTGTGGGGTTATTTCTTGTACGGCTTATACTCTACCTTCACCTCTACATCCACCACCTCGGCAATATTGTCTTTTACCATTGCAGGTATATGAATGTTGTAGTCCGCCACACGGACAGGAAACTTTGTTTTGGCAATTATCCGGTCTCCCTTTCGCTGAAGTGTCCCCATCACTTTGATATGCTTTGTGACATCCTTAATGGTCAGGTCACCTTCCACTTCTACATCATATATCCCGTCTTTGCTCAAATCCAATTCATCTATGTTTAATATCTTCCCTTTGAATGTAGACTTCGGATATTTATCGGATTCAAGGTATTTTTCATTAAAATGCTCTTGCATTAGGGCTTTCTCAAACTCGAATCCCTTGATAAGTACGGAATAAACCATCTCGCCACTTTCCACATCCAGCACACTGCTTGCCTGGTAATTATGGGCTTCGATATTCTCCATGGGAGTGGCCGAGAAAAAGCCGATGTAGCCATTGCGGGCAATATATTTTTGGGCCACTACGTGATTCAAAAGCAGTAGCATAACCGCAGTACAAAAGAATACTTTTTTCATCATTTACAAATCTATTTTAGGTGATTAATTATTCGGAGATCCTGCATTCAACCATGCCCTGATCAAGCTCTGCTGACAATCACTCAAAGGGGCTGCCGGTGGCATGTTTTTATCGATTAGTACCCTTTTTTCAAAGGTACCGTTCTTCACTTTATCCATCACTCCGTTGTAGTTGCCAAATATCCCCGGCCCCGTACCTCCCTGTACATGACATCCCGAAATGGCACAGTTTCCCTTTATGATGGGCATGATATCGCTTGAGAAGCTGACACTGACGGTATCACACTGACCCTGAGAATAGTAGTTTTTGTACAAGTCTTCCTCATTGTCTTTGTAGCAGGAAGAAAGCATCAGAAGGGAAGCCCCCATGAGAGCCAGAAAAAGCACGGGGGCTTTCTTAATTGTTCGGTGCACCATTATTTATCCAACTTTTGATTTTATTGATATAGCATGAATCCAACTGCGGCTGTCCATAGGGCATCGGAGCGTATCCGGCTGGCCAGGTGATAGAGCCCACGAGACGTCCGTTGTCCACATAGATTTTCAAATCCGTATAGCTGTCCAGGCGTACATTGCCCTGCGGAGTCGATCCGCTGTGACAATTGATACAATAGGTATTCAAAATCGCTTGTATATCAGCGGACAAGGATATCTTGCTCGTATCGCAGCCGCCTGCATTCGGGTTGCAGCTGTTGTTCTGTGCTCCCTGGCTGATCCAGGTATAGATCATCTCAATCTGGCCGGACGAGAGAGAAACTCCGCTGCCTGGCGGGGGCATTTTCTCATCCGGGTCTGATGAAATCAACACTCGATACAGTTTGCTCCCGGCAGGATTGCCTTTCTTCACCTCCCCGGTATTGATTACTGAGTTGTAGTCCGTCATACTTAGCCCTTCTTTTTCTCTGGCCGCATCATGGCAACCGGCAATGCCGCAGCTTGAGCTTAAGAGCGGAAGGATGTCATTGGCAAAATAAACCGTATCCGGATCACAGAAATCCTTTACAATACCGGTCGTGTCATTATTGCCGCTCCCTCCGGCTCCGATGTTTCCTTGTCCCTTATCAGAAGGCGGAAAGGGATCGTGCACACAAGCCGAAACCCCTAATATCAGGGGAAGCAACGATAAAATGCAAAACAACGGCCTTTTCATCAATAAAAGTTAACTATTTCTTTTTCTTTTTGACAAAACAATTCTTCAAAACCACTCTTGAGGTTACAATTCCCAGCATGGTGTCTTTAATGGCTCCGCTGCAGTAGCACTGTAGTTGTATATTTTTTCCGGATTCAATATCCGAAGCACTGCTGCGATAGTTTTCATCCTCCTGATAGCGGTTATCCAGCGATGCATCAATTTCCCCGTCAGCTGTCGTAAAAAGAACACTGATATTCCCACCGGCATCTTTTGAAACATCCGCTGCCTTTCCTATCAACAAAACAATGTTGTTAAGAAATTTTTTATTGCCTTCCCCTTCATCCACATATGCAGCTGTCAACTCCTCGGCCGTCAAAATATAATCCGGCAGTGCATGCTCAATATCCCTGTGTGGCTTATTGTATAAGTAATATCCCACTGCAGCACCGACAATCACCCCGGCCAACACGAGCAAGAAGAGATAACGGACAATTTTATTTCTTTTCATTTTAACGATTTTAAGCACTTTCAAACATATGCCGGCTTATCCTCTGCAAAGAGCAAAAAAGGACGAACCCGGCATTCTGATTGATGAACACCTTTCCCCGGTTATTTGATCATTATTTAACTTTCTCAGCCTGCCTGCAATCATATGCTTGCTTTTTTAACGTAAAAGTTTTTTATTTCCTTTCCAAAGCACAAATAGTTCTTTGTTTTTCAAATGTCAAAAAATCACTTCCTCCGTTTCCTTCACTTACGTGGCTATGCTTAATTCGTTTTTTTGATTCCCAATGATATCCCAATTGCCGTTTTCCCTATTTTTCGCAATTCTTGTGTTGGCAGTACCTCGGGTAGAGCTGCATGATCCGGATAAATAAAGCGGGAATGCCAATGGAATTACATTCCACTTCAATGTGGCTGTTTTTATTAATTAAAAGAATGCATTTCCCGCTCCGGGCATTCCTATGTAAAAGCATAGAAAAAATACCTGAAAACAAGCATAAAAACCATATAGGCCCCGAAAGAAAAAAGGAAGAAGTACATGACAACGAGGCCCGCAAATCGGACGAAATCAGTATGTTCATGAATGTTTTTCTTGTTTTTCATAATTCGAAATTTTATGTCTAAACCCAAATTGCAAGATCACTTCAACAAACTCAAACTACTGATCATCTGTGCGTAGCACAACACTTCAAACGGCAACAACTCGGCAGCGGGCCGTAAATTACCGCGTATCATCGAGCCATTTTTTAAAGTGCGGTGAGCGCTCGGTACTCACTACCACGTCTCCGCTTCGCAGCGGTGGATTGAGTTTCAGCAAGACCCTGGCCTTGGAATAAGCCTGCATTTGATCTATTGCATAAAAGTTGATCAGATATTTGCGATTTATTCGAAAGAACAAGCCGGGATCAATCAAATCCTCGAGGCGATCCAGGCTCTCATCCACGGTATACGTTTTTCCCTTCAAAGTGACAAGGAAGGTACTTTTGGCCTCGGAATAGAAATAGGCAATATCCTCTGTCAGCAGGGAGATGATATTATGGCCCATCCGCAGGAGAAAGCGCTTTTTGTACAATTTTTCTCTTCCCGCCACCGCAGTTGCCAGCCTGCCATAATCGGGCAGCGGCAAGCCCCCTTTAAATCGCTTCCACTTTTCGAAGGCTGCTGCCAGTTCCATTTCTTTTACGGGTTTCAGGAGGTAATCAATGCTGTTGACCTTGAATGCCCGGATGGCATACTCGTCATAGGCAGTCGTAAAAATAACCGGATATTCCACTACGGTCTCTTCAAAAATATCGAAGCATTCTCCATCGGCCAGCTGTATATCCATGATTACCAGATCAATAGATGGTTTTTCCCTGAAATAGCGAACCGCCCTTTCCACACTATCAATCTCATGCACTATGCGGGCCTCCGGTGCCGTTGTTTGGATTAATTTTCTGAGGCGCTGGGCAGCAGCATGTTCGTCTTCAATAATTAAGAGATTCATAGCTTCAGCATTTTAATAAAGGCAGCTTGACAGTAAAGTACTTTGTACCCGAATATACCTCCACTTCCATGTCATAAAGCATGCGGTAGCGTTTTACGATATTCCTGAGTCCGATACGTGTTGACTGCTCTACTTTGCGTTTCAATTGAAGATTGTTGCGTACAATGAGGCGGTCATCCTCGATATAAATTTCAACCCTGAGAGGTTTGGAAGCCGAAATGATATTATGCTTCAGTGCATTTTCTACCAATAGTTGAAGGGTCATGGGCGGTATGCAGTAATGATCCGTATTCTCAATCCTCAGATTGATATGAAAGTTGCTTCCAAATCGCTTTTCCTGGAGGTAATAATAGTCATCCAGTATTTTCAATTCCTCGGAGAGCGAAATGAGTTCTTTTTCCTTATAGGTCAGAATGGTTCGAAAGAAGTCAGACAAGCGCTGCACATAATCCGATGCTGCTTTTTGATCCACATCGATCATATTCAGCAAAGTATTAAAGCTGTTAAACAGGAAGTGGGGATTCACCTGGCTTCGCAGGGTTTGAAGCTGAAAGTCGATTTTTTCTTTCTCGAGGTGCTCGATGGCTTTGAGTCGCTGCTCACGGAACCGCACATACGAGTAGATACTTCCAATGATAAAAAGCAAGAGGCCTATGATGAACCAGGGAGTCTGCCAAAAGGGCGGTTCGATGCGAAAGGAAAAGCCTTCAACCGGCAAATTCTTAAAATTGCCATCGATGGACGAGCGCACTTTAAAAATATAGCGCCCGGGATGAAGAGATGGGTAAATAGCTGTATTGTCAGCCGAAAGGTGCCAGTCCAGATCAAAGCCTTCCAGCTTATACTGATAGCGCACTTTTCCCGGATTTTTGTACCAAAGCCCTTTAAACTCGAATGACAAATGATTCTTGCTGTAGGGCAGCACTTTCACTTCTTTGAATGGCAGAGGCCGGAGCATGGCATTGACCTCCAATAAAATAGTGGCCGGCACCTCGCGGCAGCCCGGCAAAGCCGGTGCATAATACAGCAAGCCGTCTTTCCCCCCAATCCATATATTTCCGTATGGGTCTACCGAGCGGTTGTTCAGATCGGACTTCAGAGAAGTAAGAAACGGATTTTCGACAGGAAAAGTAACGTGATTGATTTTTGGGTCGAGAATGTCAATTCCGCTTTCATGCACAATGACAATGCGGTCATATTTATCGGCTGTGATGGAGCTTATATGCAAATTACGTATGCCGCTGGAACGGTCATATTTCTTAATGGTATCGCCCCGCATGGAATAAATACCGGACTCCGCACTTGCGAACCAGATTCTCCCCCGGCTGTCTTCCGTAATACTGACTATTACGCTGCTGTTCAGTCCGTTTCGCTCATCGAAGGTGACTATTTTCCCATTCTTCAGGCAGCTTATCCCTTTGCCATCGGTTGCAAACCACTTGCTGCCGTCCCGTGCCACATGTACCTGATAAATGTAATTGCTGCCCAAACCGTGACGGGTGGTATAGCCCTTCAAACGAATATCATCCGGACTTTTGACTTCACTATTGACAATAAGGCGCTCGGCACCACCCAGTGTGGCCAGCCACAATTCATTGCCCCGGCCGGTAATGGAAAGAATGTTGTTGTTGATCAGGCCGTCCTTCTCGCTCAAATGCAGCACCTCTCCGCTGTGCTCGTCATAGTAATAAAGACCGCTGCCGAAAGTACCCAGCCACAGCTTCCCCGGCTCAAGGCTGTATATGCATACGATGAGTTCTTTTCTGTCGGCCTTGCTGACTCCCACAAAGCGAATATTTTCTTCTCCCGTTGTGCCCGGGTCATAACGATAGAGCCCCTCATGACTGGCGTACCAGATGATTCCGTCTGCATCGGCATGAACTGCCGTTATTTCAAGTGATTTTTCATCAACGCCCGGAAGCTCGGGCACGGTAATCTGCCGGTTTGTACTCAGCAGTCCTTTTTCGGAGGAGATCAGCCAGAGGTTGCACTCTCCGTCAATTTCCAGGTCCAATATTGTTTGTCCCGTATTCTTCATGATGGGCCTGATCACTCGGTAAAGCGACCGGCCGTGAAATTCAGAGCGTTCAATCAGACCGTTGGCATCATCGGCAATCCACAATACCCCCGGCTCATACTCGAGCATATCATTGATTTCACCAAAGATCAAAGATCCGGCTGTATCGAGTGTCGTGATTTTCATCTCCCTCCAGTCGACCTCGCAAATGCCTCCGGCCTGAAATCCGAGCCAGATTTTCTGTGTGTCGGATGAAGAAGCAATTGAACTGACAATATAGTCCGGCAGACCGTCATCATAGCGAATAATGGCCGCCTGCATCTCACCGTCCACCCAGCGCATGCGGGTCAGTCCGTTGTCGGTACCCAAAAAGACATATTCCCCGGCAGTGTGGATATCGTTGATGTAATTGTCACTGATCAGGGGCATGGAAAAGTGCATCAATTCAGCATCATGCCATACGTAAACACCGTTTCCGGCCGTGCCCACCCACAGATGACCATGGCCGTCAAAGGCCATGTCAGTTATTCTCGGATGCAGGGAATCGGGCCAGGACACAGCCCTTTCAAGTCCGTTGCTTCCAAGTACGAAAATCCGGTTTCGCAGGTCGCTCACGTAAATCTTTCCATCCGGAGATTCGCAGATATTTTGAAGTGCTTTGCCTGCCGTGCTGTCGGCATACCCGGCAAAATGGTAGTTCATCCCGTCATAATAGCAAAGCCCTTTGTCGGTAGCCAGCCAGAGCAGGCCGTTTTGCGTTACTTGCATGGCTTTGACCCTGAATCTTCTTTCTTCTCCGCTCTTCTGGTGTTCTTTGTAGAAGTAACCATGATTGGAAAACAGCATTTCGCTGCCGCCAAGCTGTATGAAAACCAGCAGGAGCAGGGAAAGGTATCCCTTCGATCTATTTATATTCCAGCTCTGCCGATACATTTACCATGATTTCCTGAGAAATTTTCTGCCGGACAATGCGGGGGATGTGAATATCAAAATCAGCGAGAAGTATAGGAAAGACAGAATGAATTTGCAGCTTGCCGTTGCTGACCTTCACAAAACTATCAATCACTTTGGTCTGCTCTACACCATGAAGACTAAAAACCCCTTTGGCCCTCAGGCGGTATTTCCCTTCTTTCATAAGGTCCAACTCCTCAATAATTCTGCCTTTAAATGTAGCCTCCCCAAACTTTTCGGACTCCAGGTAGTTTTCATTGAAATGCTCCTCCTGCAGGGGCCCGTTGAATCCATGAAAAGAAGCAATGGGTATGGAAAAAGCAAATTGATTGTTTTTGGGATTGATGATGCCTGAAAGTTCATTGCTCTCGGCCTCAATGGTCTCCAGCGGAGCCTCCGAAATAAAATGCACCTGCCCGTTGCGGGTGATGTAGTGCCCTTTCTGACCCTGCACCGGGCCAATAAAGATGAAAAAAAACAGCCATAGTAAAGTGAGCCTCATTGCGTGCAAAATTCTATGCAAAAGATAAGCCGGGCAGGCTGATTACATGCTATCCTCAACTCAAAAAAGAGGACCAGCCGGAAAATGATTCTGATGAAAGCGGGCCATAAGACGACCGGCACCATTATTCAAATATAAAAATCATTTCCACACGTCTGTTGCGCTGCCGGCCCTCTTCGCTGCTGTTCTCAGTCAGTGGCACATACTCACCGAAGAATTCAACCAATATGCGGTTTTTCGGAACACCCCTCTTCATCAGGTAATTGCGCACGGCATATGCTCTTGATCTGGACAATTTGATATTGTATTCTTCAGAGCCTTCCGAGTCGGTATGACCCGAGACCTTCAGCTTCCAGTCCTTTTCTTCAATCATCAGCTCGGCAAGTTTGTCCAGATAGGGCATTGACGTGTCTTCAATGACATCTTTGTCAAATTTGAACTCCAGATTTTTAACGGCAAAATCAATCGTTTGCTGTTGCTCGAGGCTGAGCACCGGACATCCCTTGTTTTCAAACAAGCCTGCCGTGTTGGGACACAAATCTTCATCATCCGGAATGCCGTCATCATCCATGTCCTTCTTACTCAAAATCACCGGACAGCCGTCATTGTCTTCCGGTCCGGGCTCATCGGGGCAGGCATCGTCTTTGTCACAAACACCGTCACCATCCCGGTCGCGACAGTCGCCAAATCGATATGCCAGCATCACTTCATGCGATCCCGAAGTGTAGGACGCCAGGCCCGAAACAGCCAGGTCATAACCGTAGGCTATTTCCATGTTGTCGCTGACCCAAGCCCCGGCCGACAGGGATGCCGCATCTCTCAGCCGGTAAGAAGTCATGACCCAGTACTTTTGATGCATACTCAGCTTTACACTGGCATCCACCTGAAAAACAGCTGGCCGCGCATAGCGCGCCACGAGCATCGGCTGTAATATGAAAACGTCATTGACGGGCAGGTTTACGCCCGCAAAACCGGTCCAGGTTTTTTCCAGTCGATATACATTTTCAATGCCCTGCTTGCTGAAGTCGGCTTTGCTTCGAAAAGCCTGGGGCATGGAAAGGCCGGCAAACCATTTGGGGCTATGGTAATAGATCCCGAGAGAGATATCGGGCAGCCACTTTCCCTGTTCTGCATTGATCAAAGTAATGTCATTGACCGTCTGGGCGTTGTAGCTTCCATCCAAAAAGATGCGATAGACCCCGGCCGAAATACCGAGACCGAGTGCACGGCCCTCGCCAAAATCCATCCGGTAAGAAAGCAATCCGCTGGCACCCGTCCGGTTGAGGTATCCCAGCACATCACTCATTACATATCCCCCGGCAGCCAGCGGCCCCGAGCCGAGTTGCCGGTCATAGCTGGCATATCCCGTAAAAGGGCTGCCGTCAATTCCCACCCATTGCTTGCGCATGGATATCCGTGCCATGGGGTCTGCACTGCTTCCCGTCAAACCGGGATTGTACATCAATGCATGGAACATGTAATTAGTGTGCAA
>Ga0256839_1004272_pt1 | contig 14105 bp, 11 predicted proteins | sample 354166metaG_FD_185968 | JGI IMG/M metagenome (GOLD analysis project Ga0256839, IMG submission 185968) | Hydrothermal vent microbial communities from Mid Atlantic Ridge, Atlantic Ocean - 354-166 | ecosystem: Environmental > Aquatic > Marine > Hydrothermal vents | place: Atlantic Ocean: Mid... | reverse complement strand
ACGGTACCAGCGTGCAACAAAAGATACTCGAGAGTGGGTTTGCGATTAATCGCCCAGCACACAATAACAATAAGTACGCGAAATGCTATTTTGAAGCGGAACAGAGAGCGCGAGAAGGTCAGTTTCAACTTTGGGACTACCTCGCCAAACACCCTGACAGCCACTTTCCTTTAGTAAAAAGTAGCGAACTGACCTCTCTCGACACGGGCTACCGCATTATTCAAGGCAAAGTGCTAAAAGTCATGAAAAGCTCAACCAATATTATTATCAATATGGACACCACTGGCATTCGCATCCCTAAAAAACACTGGGATAAGTTTGACTATAATAAGATCAAACAGCTCAAAGGAAAGACCATTGAAGTTCGTGGACTCGCCTATCTCTATAAAGGGGTGATGTTTGTCATCATTAAACAACCGGCCGCCATTGATGCGTTTAACCCTCTCAATACGCCATAAGGCATCATAAAACTACTAAAAAACACGAATGCATCATTTTTTAGTTTTCGCCATGCCCGCTTTCCGCTAGAATAGCCTAACAATTTTTTTAAAATCAAAAAAAGGCATTTAATATGGCTGAATTACAGAACGATCGTTTTTTACGTGCACTGCTTAGAGAACCCGTAGACCGCACCCCTGTTTGGATGATGAGACAAGCAGGACGCTACCTACCAGAGTACAGAGCAACGCGTAAAGAAGCTGGATCATTTATGGACCTATGCCGTAACAAAGAGTTTGCCAGTGAAGTGACCTTGCAACCTTTAGAGCGCTTTCCATTAGATGCCGCGATTTTATTTTCAGACATTTTAACCATTCCAGATGCCATGGGGCTTGGCTTACGCTTTGAAACAGGCGAAGGTCCTGTTTTTGATAAGCCCATTCGTAGTATGGCAGACGCTAAAAAGCTCTATGTACCCGATATGGCATCCGATTTAGGCTATGTTATGGATGCGGTAAGCACCATTCGTAAAGACCTAAATGGTAGAGTTCCACTGATTGGTTTTTCAGGCAGCCCATGGACGCTTGCCACCTATATGATTGAGGGCGGTTCAAGCAAAACCTTTGCTAAAATTAAAGCGATGATGTTTGATCAACCCGCCACGTTGCACCATATTTTAGATGTCTTAGCCGATTCCGTGATTGCCTACCTAAACGCCCAAATTGAAGCGGGCGCACAAGCGGTACAGGTCTTTGATACATGGGGTGGCGTGTTAACGCCTCGTGACTATAACGAATTCTCATTACGCTACATGCATAAAATTGTAGACGGTTTAAAACGTGAGAATGACGGTCGTAAAGTACCGGTTATCTTATTCACCAAAGGCGGTGGTCAGTGGTTAGAAACGATGGCCGACACTGGAGCCGATGCACTAGGGCTGGACTGGACAATTAACATTGACGAAGCACGTGCTCGTGTTGGCGACAGAGTCGCTCTACAGGGGAATATGGATCCATGCATCCTATACGCCTCACCTGAGCGCATTCGTGAAGAGGTTGCGACCATTTTGGCGCAATATGGCAACGGTTCAGGTCATGTCTTTAACTTAGGGCATGGTATTCATCCTGAAATCAATCCAGAGCATGCAGGGGCATTTATTAATGCCGTTACCGAGTTGAGTGGTCAGTATCATAAATAATTTGATCTGCTAATCTGCATCCATAAAAAACTGCTTTAAAAAGCGGTTTTTTTATGGGTAAAATCAAAGCTCTCCAAAAATCAAATTACCACTCTAACTGTTCTGCAAACTGCATCGCTTGTAAGTAAAGCTGACTCAATTCGGTACCACTCACGCCTTCAGGCATCTCAAAGCCAACCTGCCCACTCTCCAGTGCTTTCACAATTTTTAAGGTACAGCCAAGCTTTCCCTTATATTCAAGGATCCCCTGCTGAATCTCTTCTTCTAAGCCTAACTTCTGAACAAGGTCAGATAGCGGTGCATCCATGACCGCATCTAAACACGAAAAGAGTCCTACAATAAAATAAGCCTCTTTTGAAGCACCGCCTAATCGCTCGCCCAGCAACTCACAAAACTTGGCTCGAATCAGTGCGGTCACAAACAACTCAATGGGTTTGTCCTCGACCCCTGATAACACCAACATGCTGGTCCAGCTCTGCAAACGCCTTAGGCCAAAACGTAAAACGGCATCGTGAATCGATTCAATGGGCTGTTGATTCGAAGCGGTCTCTCTAAGAAAACGTAACAGTTTCTGGCTTAACCCCATGTCTTTCGCAATAATCGCCGAAAGCACCGACATATCAATATCAGGATCATAGACCTTGGCTAATAGGTCAAGCAGGGTTAATTTATTATTTGGGAGTCGCTTGCCTTCAATAATCTTCGGCTTGGCAAAAAAGTACCCTTGAAAGTAATCAAACCCCAATGATTGACAGTACTCATACTGGGCTTGCGTCTCAACTTTTTCAGCCAATAAGCGAATACCTTGGCTCTTAAGACGTTCAATATGCGCTTCTAGCTTGGGTAGCTCAACGTCGAGCAGATCCACTTTAATAATCTCTGCAAACTGCTCCAATACTTCAAGCTCTGGCGCAAAAATATAATCATCCAATGCAATAACATAGCCCTTCTGCTTCAGCAAGGTTAAAGACTTCATCAACCTAGGCGTTACCTGAACATCCTCTAGGATCTCAATGACGATTTTATTACGTGGATAAAAGTCCTGATACTCTTGCAGCAGTAGCCCTTCAGTAAAGTTAATAAAGGCTTTTTGGTGCTCACCTAAAATCTCAGACAAACCAATATCACCAAACGCATTCATCATCACTTGTGCCGAAGCAACATCGCCCCCCATAATCACCGCACGGTTGCTCTCACTGTTTGAACGAAACAGCAACTCGTAGGCAACGACCTTCATCTTTCCATTAAAAATAGGTTGCCGTCCAATATAAATATCAATCGCTTTTTGCATACCGTACCTTTAATAAAATTAGGAAAAAAAAAGGGGGGGGAAATTTTTCTTAAATAGACTTAAACTCTTCAGGCATATCAATATCTTGGTCATCAAACAGAAACTTTTGCATCTCTTCATGTAAAAAGGTACGAGCCTTGGCGTCTAAACTGGATAAACGATACTCATTAATTAAAATCGTCTGCTGGCTTAACCACTGTTTCCACGCCTCTTTTGAAACATTATCATAGACCTTTTGACCCAGCTCTCCCGGAAAAGGTAAAAAATCTAACCCTTCTAGCTCTTCACCCATTTTGACACATTGTACTTTTCTAGACATCTTCACTCTCTCTCATCAATCGAACTAATTTGGTTACCGGAGCGGGCAGACCCAGCGTGGTATTTTCATCACATAACGCGGTTTTACAGACCCAAACTCCGTTCTCTATAATAGGAATTTCCTTCATACCTCGTACCAAAACTGGAAACATATCCAGATGATAGTGGCTAAAAGTATGACGAAAAGAGTTCCATTCTACCAAACTCTGCAACCCCTTCGATTGACTTTCATACTTTTTAATTTGTGCCAAACACATCTCATGGCTTTCGTACTCCGGAAAACTCCACAAACCACCCCAAACACCTTTTTGTGGACGCTGTTGCAGAAATACCTCCCCCACCGTGTTTTCTAACATTAAAAAATAAGCACGCTTAATCGGCTTCTCTTTTTTAGGTTTTGCCACAGGAAAACTTGCCACTCGCTCTTGCTGCTTTGCTAAGCAGTCTGCTTGAATAGGACACTGCTCGCAACTCGGTTTACTTCGGGTACAGACCGTTGCGCCTAAATCCATAATCGCTTGCGTGTAGTCACCAAACCGCGCTATTGGGGTCAACTCTTCCGCTTTTTGCCATAAAAACTGCTCATTTTTTCGTTCGCCTGTCCACCCCTCTAATGCAAAATAACGACTGAGAACTCGCTTAACATTGCCATCTAAAATGGCATAACGCTGATTCTGTGTAATGGATAAAATCGCGCCGGCTGTCGAGCGACCAATCCCAGGCAGTGCCAGAACATCCTCAAATTTATCAGGAAAAACACCGGCATAGTCCGTGACAATAATTTGAGCACTCTTATGCAAATTACGCCCTCTGGCATAATAACCCAACCCCGCCCAGTGCGCCAATACCTGCACTTGAGACGCCTCCGCTAACACCTCTACCGAGGGAAACGCGGCCATGAATTTCTCATAATAAGGGATCACCGTTTTCACTTGCGTTTGCTGTAACATTATTTCAGAGACCCAAACTCGATAAGGCGTCATCGCTTGTTGCCAAGGGAGATCATGGCGACCGTGCTGATCAAACCACGTTAACAACTGTGTTGAGAAATTTGACATAAACCTTTATGAGACCTTTGTAACTATTGAAAAATGAAAAACGGTATACTATAGCGCACTTTATTCAATTGAAACATGTAGTAACATTTATGACTGATACGCCATTAGAAGCACCCAAAAACACTCAAAACTTCCGCATTAAAAGCTTTGCACTTCGCCAAGGACGACTTTCGACTGCACAACAACATGCACTGGAAACGCTTTGGCCTCAGTTTGGTTTGGAAGTCGATAATGAACCGCTTGATTTTACAGAAGTCTTTCAACGAGAAGCCCCAACGATTGTTGAGATTGGTTTTGGTATGGGAAAAAGTTTGGCTGAGATGGCGGAAACCAACCCAGACATCAACTACATTGGGATTGAAGTTCACCGCCCAGGTGTCGGTGCGTTATTAAGACTGATTAACGAAAAAAACTTATCCAATATTCGTATCTTTAATCACGATGCGATTGAGGTATTGGAACAAAAAATTCCTAAGAATAGCTTAGCTGGACTGTATCTGTTCTTTCCTGATCCATGGCATAAAAAACGCCATCATAAACGCCGTATCGTTCAGCCTGAATTTGTACAGAATATTGCACAACACCTCAAACCAGGTGGACACTTTCATATGGCAACCGACTGGGAAGACTATGCAGAACACATGATGGAAGTGATGAGCAACGCCAGTGACTATCGCAATACGGCTGGAGAGAATGCCTACACACCTCGCCCAGATTACCGCCCTCTAACCAAGTTTGAACAACGTGGACAGCGATTAGGGCATGGGGTTTGGGATCTGATCTTTGAACGCATTTAAACGCTTAAATTTTCGCTCAACCCGAGATTAATGTTGCAATATCAACGTGCCAACGGGCACGTTCGGATGCGTTACTTGCCTGTAAAATACCACGATAGGTCACGGGAAAGTTTCGTCCGACTAAATATTTCTCCCCCCCTACGGAGGGCTTAACGAATATATTTAATGTTGTATCAATGTTTGCACGCTTCAGATCAAAAGTTCCAACGCCACTGGCTGAAAAACGTTCACTGATAACATCCAACTTTCTCGCAGAGTACAGACCATCTTGCCAGCGACCCACAAGGGTTATTTTTTGTAATTCAGTACTTGCATCGGACGCGTTTAAATCCAACTCTCCTGCGAACACATTATTCATATCAATCCCTGCCAACTTAGCATTAGTCACCTCTAATGAGAGTCGTCCATTGAGGTTTGCTTTGATCGCCTCTAAATTGGCGCCTGAGGTTTTCATATCAAAGCGACTCACCAGTGAACCCGCCAACAATACCGGCTGAGCTTGTCGTGCCGCCAACCCTTCAAGCGATAGATGATTAATGCGCCCTTTCCATTGAACACTTGGGGTAGCCCCCGTTAAATCAATCTGTAACTGAGAGAGCAACTCGCCTTGATAGAGCGTGGCGTCAAAGGGCGCCAACTCAAGCATCCCGTTTTCAGCCAACACCTCAATCTCGAGTGTGTCCAGCTTAACGCCTGATATCGTTAACGCGCTAAAAGTTAGCTGCCCAAAAGCAGTTACCCCTTTTAACGCATCAATGGAAAGCGGAATCGGTAAATAGGTTTTATTCTGTGCTTCGAGGTCAGGGGCACCCTGTTTGGACAAACTTAACAGAGCTTGCTTCCCATCTACGTTCGGCAAACTTGCCTGATAAAAATCGACATTGAATCTATTCAAACGTAACTCAAACCGTAACACGCCATTCCGCTCAAAATCATACGATACATCCCCCTGTAGCGTACTTTTGTCAACCTCAACATTAATATCATTTAACAACAGTTGCGACCCATCCCAGTACCATTCAAACTGTCCATTGCCTTCTGATAGCGCCTGTTTATTAACAAATGTTGGCAGTGGCACGCCTAGATGTTTCGCCCACGACTTAAAGTTTAAGTGCTTTAGCGTGACCGTGCCCGAAAGCAAGGTATTAAATCCAAACTGTCCAGAAAAACTGCTCTGTAACTGAGCGTCTAAGCCACTTAACTCGCCGTTTTCAACAGTAATTTGTGACATAACAACATCAAATTCAAAGCGATCACCCCGTGTCGTTAAACGAATTTCGGGTACCTTTTTCTCTTCAGGCAACCGGACCTTAAACACACCATTCCACTGGGTTAATTGCCATAGTGTAAACTGATTTTTCACTTCTAAGGTGCCATTCAAGTGCACATCATATAAACGGGGGGAGAGGCTATTTTGATAAAGAAAATCGCTGCTCATATCAAAGGGCGTATCCTTTGAAAGATCAAAAGCCAAAACATTAATATTTAAAAGCGTTTCTGCAAACCCATCCGTTTTATCATAAATTTGAATTGTTCCATTCTGAACCATCAAGCTTTCAAACGCCCACTCCGCTGAATCCGTTGAGTCCGCTTGCGCCAATGTTTCTACGCTTGTGTCGGTATCGGGCTTAAGTGCGACTTGAACACGCTCTAACGAGTCCAACCACTCCGATGCTGTTTGCGCTGTATTAAGATGTGTATTCACATTACGATGCTTTAGCCACATCGCCAAACCTTTAATATCCGACCAGTTATCACCGGTTTCTGTTTTAATTAAGTGCAGCTGAGGTTCAAACAACTCCAAACGAATCACGTCCATCTCTTTATTCCGCAAGAGTGACCAAAAAGAGAGTTCAACCTCAACGGTTTTAATCGCCAATAGATTTTCAGAATCAAACCCTTCTGGGTTTCTTAAAGCCAACTCGGTGACCGTAAACTCAAACGGAAAAACTGAGACTTCGATGGTTCCTCCAATCTTAAACTCACGTCCCGTATACTGAGTTACCTCCTGCTCAATCTGTGATTTATATTGGTTAAAATCAATAAAATTAACGGCGCCTGCAAACGCTAAAAATAACAGTACCGGAATAATTCCTAATACCAGCGTGGTACGTTTAACCCACTTAAAAAATACCTGTTTACTCACAAAAAACACTCTCTTAAAATTTAGGCTGGCGATTAAACCCTGCCTCATCATCCAAATCGATCTCTTCTAAAAACTCGCTGTCATAAGGAGAGAGCTCAATCGCTTCTCCCACCAGCCCTTGTACTAAATACGCCTCTATCTCCTCTTCGGATAACGCCTCACTTAAATACCCTCCTTGAATCAGAAAACAACCACAACTGTTTAAAAAAGCGACCTGTTCGGCACTGGAAACCCCACAGCCAATCACGGTTTTATTGAGTGTTAGCCCCATCTCAATCAAAGAGCCTGTCATGGCTGCAATCACCTTATTGTGTGTCGCCTCCTGCACAAATCGTGCACTTAAACTTAAACGATCAATCGGCCAGTCATGCAGTCGTAATAAAGACCAATTTCCAGATCCAAAGGAGCGAATTGCAATCTCCACCCCTAACCTTGAAAGTGCCGTTAACTGTGAGGTAACTGAAAAACGTTGACTGTTCAAACAGCCTTCACTTAACGACAAAATAAACAGCTCAGGCGGTACACCATAACGATCAAGTTGCTCTGCCAGCCAATTTACAAACGCTTTTTGCTGAAAGTGACAAGGGCGTATTTCCATGGCACAAGAAATTTCTACCCCCTCTTGCAACAACTGCCCACAGAAGCGAATGGCCTCTTGTACCATCCACTCCCCTAGCACAATGCCGACTTGTGACTCTTCGGCAATGCCCAACAGTTGCGCTTCATCTAAGTTCATCAGTTCAGTACACTCTGAAAAATTGAGCTTGGCTTCAATGGCAACCACCGCTTGGTTTTGTGTATCAAAGACCGGCATATAGTCCAACACCAAACGTTGCTGCTTTAATGCCTTGCGTAACTGCGTTTGAACACGACGACGTCGCTCAATTTGACGCATCATCTCAGGCTGATAGAACACCACTTGATTTCGCCCCGAATGCTTTGCTCGGTACATCGCCAAATCTGCATATTTTAACAGGGTTTCAACTTCCACCGCATCACTTGGATAAGAGGCAACCCCTATCGATGCGCCAATTTCAACCTCTGTATTCTCGTCACAACACGCGTCACTTAAACAGATCGGCTGAGAGAGCTTATCAATGATCGCGTTTGCCACCTTCGCAACATCAGACAGTGAGCTGGGGTGTTGCAGTAAGATAACAAATTCATCGCCACCAAAACGCCCGGCAATATCCGCTTGCTCGCCCTCGCACACTAAGCACGACTCCATTAAGCGTGCGACTTTTTGTAACAGCAAGTCCCCTGCATCGTGCCCTAAACTGTCATTGACCCACTTAAAACGATCTAAATCAATAAAAAGCACCGCCTTAACATCCGAGGTATCCCCTTCCGCTGCGCTTGCTAAGCTTTTCTGAGCACGCGTCTGCCACCCCACTCGATTGAAAAGCTGAGTTAAGGCATCGACTTGAACAATTTTGAGTGCGTTCATTTTGCTATTTCCCTTCGAAACGATCTTTTTCTCGCTAGATCCAACGCCTAACATATTACTTATACGATAAATATCGTACACTTATACCATCTCAACAAACCTCTGAGTATCGAAAACATGAAACCACATGGTCGTTTACCATGCCCGTTGCTTGCATAAAGGCATAACAGGTTGTGGAGCCTATAAACGTAAAGCCTTTTTTCTTTAACGCTTTGCTCATTTTATCTGATAACTCTGTTTTAGCGGGCACGTCCGAAAGCTGTTGCCACCGATTTTGAATGGACTTGCCCTCTACAAACGACCAAATATACGCATCAAAACTGCCATGCTCTTGCTGAATCTCTAAAACGCGTTGTGCATTCACTACCGTCGCCTTCACCTTGAGTCGATTTCGAACAATGTTTGGGTTCTCAAGCAGTTCGGCTATTTTTTGTTCCGAATAACCGGCAACCGTCTCAATCTCAAAATTCGCAAACGCTTCCAGATAACCCGCACGTTTTTTAAGAATGGTCTGCCAACTTAGACCCGCTTGTGCCCCCTCCAAAATAAGCATCTCAAAGAGTAGACGATCATCATGCACCGGAACGCCCCACTCTTCATCATGATATCGGGTTTCTAATGGACTTGAATTTGCCCATTCACAGCGCTGCACGAACAAAGCTCCTTGTCATAAAAACAGACTGACTACATCGTTTAAGTAGTGCTGCCCTTGTGTCGTTAGATTCAATCGTTGATCCTTTGAAATGGTTGCCCAACCTTTCTGCTTCATTATTTTTATCTCCCCCTCTATCTTAGAAAGCGGCAAGCCAGTACGTAACTCAAATAAAGATAGGTCAAATCCGTCTTGTAATCGTAATGCATTCAACATAAATTCAAAACACGCATCTTTTTCTGAGACCAAACCTGTACGTCCTGGGTCGGCTCTTTGCATCTCTGCAATATAGCCACCCGGTGAAGCAGGCATCTGTGTTCGCCAAATTTTTCCTTCGGGAGGTACGGTTATTTTGCCATGCGCCCCTGCACCCAAACCAATGTAATCACCAAACTCCCAATAATTTACATTATGCTGACACTGGCGACTTTTTTGAGCAAAGCCAGACACCTCATAATGCTCATAACTTGCCTCTTTAATACGTGCCTGACAAGCCAGTTGCATCTCCCATACCAAATCTTCTTCAGGCAGTGCAGGGGGACTCTTATAAAAAGGGGTATTGGGTTCAAGTGTTAACTGATAATGCGAGAGATGGGGGGGGAAAAAACTCAGTGCCTGTTCAACATCGGCGAGTGCTTGCTCAATGGTTTGATTAGGCAGAGCAAACATTAAATCTAAATTAAAATTGCTAAATCCCGCTTGCTTGGCCGCTTCAATCGCCAGACACGCCTCATCAGCACTGTGAATGCGCCCTAATGCCTTGAGCTTCTCATCCTCAAAACTCTGAATCCCCATCGACAGACGATTAATACCCGCCTGATAAAACCCCGAAAACTTTTCAAGATCCACCGTCCCAGGGTTCGCTTCCAAGGTTATCTCAATATCTGGCATAAACCCCAGCAGCGCTCGGGCATGAGACATAAAACGATTTAATCCCGCCTCAGAAATTAAACTCGGTGTACCACCGCCAAAGAAAATCGCATGAATCGGTCGCCCCCAAATCAATGGCAAGATTAATTCAAGTTGTTTTAGTAACGCATCAATATAAGCCGACTCATCAATATCTGGCTTTAAGTGATGTGAATTAAAATCACAATACGGGCACTTCTGTACACACCAAGGGTAGTGCACATAGAGCGTTAAAGGGATCGGTTGAGTAAAATTCATAAAACAACCCTTAAACTTGGGGTCAGAGTAAGGATAAGATTAAGTCTTAAGAAAAAAAGTCCTTTTATACATCGATAAGACCAACATACATCTTGTAAACTTACTCTGACCCCAATATTTATATTTAACACCTTTTAAGCGCCTCGTCTTAGTTGCATCACCAAACTGTTTAACGCTTGACCGCGATGACTCATTCTGTTCTTTTGTGCTTTAGGTAACTCGGCCGCTGTTTTGTCTAGCTCCTCTACCCAAAAGACAGGGTCATAACCAAACCCCCCATCACCACGTGGGGCTTCTAAAATATCGCCATACCAACGCCCTAACCCAATAATGGGAATTGGGTCCTCTGCATGTTCTACATAGACCATGGCACAGTAATAACTGGCTTGACGCTGACCTTGAGGAACGCTCTTCAGTTCATCCAGTAGTTTTTTCAGATTAGTCTGATCATTTGCCTGCTCACCATAGATATCTTGGGAGTAACGTGAAGAGTAAATACCTGGCTGCCCTTTTAAAGCACTCACTTCAATGCCCGAGTCATCTGCAATGGCCGGCAACCCAGTTTGTTCTGAGGCATAACGCGCTTTTAAAATGGCATTTTCAATAAACGTTAATCCGGTCTCCTCTACTTCCGAATCAAAAAATTGACTTTGCGGTATCACCTCCCATCCATAAGGGTGTAAAATATCCGTCATTTCCACTATTTTTCCAGCATTCCCAGTTGCCAAGACTACTTTTGTCAATTCTGGCATAAACCCACCTTATAACTCTAAAATATTTATTATCAACATTGCCTTAAATAACAGGAACTTATACTTTATTGACCTAAATCAATCTTTATTTTTGAAAGAGTTGATATTCACTCGCAACCTAAGTATAGTTCGAACTGTTATACAAAAAAATAAAAAACTTAAGCTGAGGCGAAAAATCATGGGTAACTTTTTAATTTTGACGGGTTTAGTCGTTGTTGCGGTCTTTGTTCCAGTCGCTGTCATCATTGGTGTTTGGGCAGATCTACTTCCTAGCTCAATTGCAGAAATTTCTAGTATCGTAGGGGTTATACTCGCAATCGTCTATATTGTTGGTGGTAATTTGTATTTAATGTACAGCGATATAAAAACAGGGCGTTACAGCAAACAGTAACATTATTGAGTAAAACCTTACTCCCTTGCTAAAAAACCCAGTTTTCACTGGGTTTTTTTGTTTCTATACTCAAAAACGATAACTCGTTATAATTAACCCTTCAAAATAACCCCAGTCAGAGCCTTTGAGTATTTCATGAGTGAATCAAGCCCCCAAGCATCGAACGAAAATCCAGAGCAAAAAATAAAACCCAAAAGCAAACTTCGTTGGTTACGTTGGTTTATGTGGTTTAACGTTATCATTGGATTCATTTTTCTTCCCATTGCTGCCGTCGTGTTCTATGCAATAACCATCTACCCAACCTTACCAGACCCTGCCGAATTGAAAGAGGTCAGCTATCAAGTCCCCCTTAAAATTGTCACTGAAGATGACAAGCTGATCAGTGAAATCGGGATCAAAAAACGAATTCCACTGGACTACCATCAAATCCCTGAACGCATGACCCAAGCCATCATCTCTTCTGAAGATGAAAACTTCTTTGAACATGGCGGTGTCGATTATAAAGGGCTCGCCCGAGCCGTTTTTGAACTGGTTACAACCGGACAAAAACAGTCTGGTGGCTCAACCATTACCATGCAAGTTGCACGTAACTTCTACCTAAGCAAAGAGAAAACCTATCTGCGTAAGCTGAATGAGATCATTCTCTCTTATAAAATCGAAAACGAATTAAGCAAACAAGAAATTTTAGCCCTCTATTTAAATAAAATCTTCCTAGGGCATCGATCTTACGGCGTTGCGGCGGCGGCACTCACTTATTATGGCATTCCACTTTCAGAGCTCTCACTGGACGAATACGCAATGATTGCCGGTTTACCTAAGGCGCCCTCCGCTTACAATCCGATTACCAACCCTAGCCGCGCAAAGCTTCGTCGTAATTATGTATTGCGCCGCATGCATGATCTCAACTTTATCACGCAAGAGGAGATGCTTGCCGCACAAGCCGTAGAGGTTCACGCCAAACGCAATAGCACCGTCATTGATATTCGTGCCAATTATGTCGCAGAGATGGCTCGTGCCTTTGCTTTAAAAGAGTTTGGAGAGGACGCACTACAAAATGGACTCACCATTGTCACCACCATCAACAGTCAGTTTCAAGCACAAGCCAATAAAGCGGTTCGACAGGGGCTTCAAGACTATGAAAGACGCCATGGCTATCGAGGGCCCATTAAAACACTGGATGAGAGTGCACTAGAAGAGACGGAAACCGTACTTAAAACACTGAAAGAGATCTCTAACTTTGGGGGATTAATGGTCGGTGTCGTAACGGGCTTTGATCAAAAAAACACACACGTTTTGCTTGAAACAGGCGAAAACACCATCATTGATTTTAAAACGATGGCATGGGCCGCCCCTTACAAAAATGTCAACCGAGTAGGGAAAAAACCCTCCAAACCACAACAAGTGTTGAGCATTGGTGATGTTATTTACCTACAGTCCTTAAACAACCAATGGCAGTTAGCGCAAAATCCAAAAATAGAATCGGCACTCATTTCGATCAATGCCAATGATGGTGCAATTCATGCGTTAGTGGGTGGGTTTGATTACTTCCGCAGCAAATTTAACCGCGTCACCCAAAGCAAACGACAAGTAGGGTCAAATATTAAACCCTTTCTATACTCTGCCGCACTCGACAGTGGTATGACGGCCGCCACCACGATTAATGATGCCCCTGTCGTTTTTCATGATCGAAATTTAGAAGATATGTGGCGCCCAGAGAACTATTCTGGCCGTTTCTATGGTCCCACTCGCTTACGGATGGCACTGGCCTTCTCAAGAAACTTGGTCTCCATTCGGCTGTTAAGACAAGTTGGGATCGCCAATTTCGCAAACTATCTCAATCGATTTGGCTTTCCCGCAGAAGAGATTGATCAACACCGTAACCTCTCCTTAGCACTTGGCAGCGTAGAGTTTACACCACTGCAACTGGTTACTGCCTATGCCGCTTTTGCCAATACGGGCTATAAAGTTGATCCCTACCTAATTAAAGAAGTTCGAGACTTTAATGGCGACATTATTTATCAAGCCACGCCTAAAACCGCTTGCCAGAAAAATCAGTGCATCGAGGGAGATGAGCGCAATGCTCCCCGCATTATAGACCCCCTTAATGCTTATATCACGACCAGCATTTTGCAGGATGTCGTTCGTATCGGTTCAGGCAAAAAAGCCAAACAACTCAATCGCCTCGATATTGCAGGAAAAACAGGCACCACCAATGACCAAAAAGATGCTTGGTTCTCGGGCTATAATCCCAACATTGTCACTACTGTTTGGGCAGGATTTGATCAACCCAGCACGCTTGGACGCAACGAAGTCGGAGGACGTGCTGCACTGCCTATTTGGATGAGTTACATGAAAGAGGCGTTAAAAAATGAGCCCAATGAGGCGATTAAAGCTCCCGAAGGTCTGGTAAACATTCAAATTGACCCTGAAACAGGTGATGCCGTCCCCCC
>Ga0256839_1004271_pt1 | contig 14106 bp, 13 predicted proteins | sample 354166metaG_FD_185968 | JGI IMG/M metagenome (GOLD analysis project Ga0256839, IMG submission 185968) | Hydrothermal vent microbial communities from Mid Atlantic Ridge, Atlantic Ocean - 354-166 | ecosystem: Environmental > Aquatic > Marine > Hydrothermal vents | place: Atlantic Ocean: Mid... | reverse complement strand
CCGGTGGTCACCGGGGTCTGCACGTCACCTTCGGCGCGCGGGAGGGCGCACGATGAGGAAACCGGGTCGTGCCGGTAAGGTCGCTGGAAACGGTCGGCCCGCCGCACTCGGTCAGTCGTTGTCGGCAGAGATTACCGGGTTCTCGAGTGTGCCGATGCGTTCGATCGAGACTTGGGCAACATCGCCCGCCTTGAGAAAACGCGGCGGTTTCCGCGCCATGCCGACGCCGGGAGGAGTCCCCGTAAACAGAACATCCCCGGGACGCAACGTAACGACCTGTGACAGATAGGCGATCAGCTCTTCGATGGTGAAGATCAACTGCCGCGTGTTGGAGTCTTGCAGAACTTGGCCGCTGACTGTCATACGGATGTCGAGTTCGATCGGCGGAGTGAACTCGTCGGCGGTCACCAGGAAGGGGCCCATCGGTGCGAAGGTATCGAACGACTTGCCCAACAACCACTGGCCTCCCGGTTTTCCTTTCTGCCAATCGCGAGCGCTGACGTCGTGTCCGCAGGTAAGTCCGGCCACGTGGTTCCAGGCGTCTTCGGCGCGGATGTGCCGACCGCCTTTTCCAATGACCACGACCAGCTCGGCCTCGTAGTCGACTTGCCGACTTTCACGTGGAAGTTCGATCGGCTCGAGATGGCCGATGACGGTCGTGGCGAACTTACAAAAGACGACCGGTTCTTCGGGAATGGAGGCGCCCGTTTCCGCGGCATGATCGGCGTAATTCAGCCCGATGCAGATGATCTTTTGGGGGGACGGGATGGGAGCGTACCAGCGAACGGGGGGCGCGTGGAGAGGAGCCGCGCGCTGGGCCGCCTGCTCCACCTCGGGGCGGATGTCGGGCCACGCAGCGAGGATGTCGACGAGCGACCGGGGGAGACGGGTGTCGGCGTCGTGTAGATGGACCAATTGACCGTCTCGTTCGGCGATGATGATGGGACCGGTGGGCCCCTCAACGGTTGCCAGACGCATGGGGAACTCCTTGGCGCGGGATGGCAGGTTGCGTCGGGGATTCGACTGGGGGACTCATTGTAGCGGTTGTTGGGATTCGGGCGAGCGGTGGGAGCCGGATCGAGCGCGGGAGGCTGCGAACGGGCACTCCGCGAGCAATGGATTTGACGCAGGTTGGGGGGCAACCTAGGGTTGGACAGCCCCAACAACCGGTTGCCAGGCGGGTCGGTCGACCGATCCGCCTTTCCCACGATCCGAGATACCGTTGATACTGGATATTGTGCCATGGATGCTGGGAACCCGCCCACCGAACCGACGTCGCAACCCAACGCGGAAACATTGGAACCGACGTCGTCGGGGACTGCTGGCGGAGAGCGGTTGGCCGACACGTTCGCTCGTCTGGACCAAGCGGTCTCGGCGGCACCGGAGGACTTCGGGCGATCGGTTCGATATGAGAACCGGCTGGTGCAGGCTCGGCTGGGGATCGCCGCGAGTCTGTTCACCGCACTGCGGGCCAAGCATCCGCCTTCGGCCGCTCATTCGCTCCGTGTGGCCATGGGAGTCTCTTGCTGGGCGATCGCCAAGCAACTCGACGAAGACGCATTGGACAAGCTCGAGGTCGCCGCGCTGCTGCACGACGTAGGAAAAATCGGGGTTCCCGACCGAGTGCTGCTCAAACCGGGCAAGCTCTCCAGTGACGAGCGTCTGACGATCGAGCAGCACCGTCAAGTAGGGGTCCAAATTCTGCTCAGTTGCTGCGCGTCTCAGGAAATCCTGGACATCGTCAAGTACACACCGGCTTGGTACGACGGCGAGAAAAGTGGATTTGATCGATCGGGTTCCCAACTGCCGTTGGGAGCTCGCATGGTGGCGATCGTCGATGCGTACGATGCGATGACCACCGATCACGTGTACCGCCGGGCCATGTCGAAAGAGCGAGCGCTGTCCGAGTTATACGCGTACGCGGGACGGCAGTTCGACCCGGACTTGGTGGACGAATTCAGCGAGCTGATGACTCGCGAGCGGATCAATCTGCACCGCCTACTAGCACAGCGGTGGCTTTCGGAGTTGCAATCCTCTCAGTCCGAACGATTCTGGAGCCTGGGGTTTGCCGGCGACTCCGGGGCCACCGATGATGACGCCAACCGGCTGTTTTATCAGTCGATTCTCGACAACATTCATGACGGAGTGGTGTTTGTCGACCGCGAAATGCAGATTCAGTTGTGGAACCGCCCGGCAGAGCGGCTGACCGGTTTGGTGGCCGGTGCCGTGGTGCGGCGTCAATGGTCGCCCCAGCTCGTGCAGATGCGGGACGAGTCGAACTCGCTGATCGCCGCGGAAGACTGTCCGGTTCGCCGTGCTCTCGAGACGGGAGAGCAGTCGCTGCGCAGGTTGGTGCTGCAGGGGTGCCGTGGTGAGCCGGTGTCGGTCGACGTCCACTTCATCCCGGTGATCGGTAACGAGGGGCAATACCACGGCGTGACGATTGTGCTCCATGACACGTCGCACCAGGTGAGCCTCGAGCAACGATTGGAAGCTCTTCAGCACCAGGCGACGCGAGACCCTCTGACGCAAGTATCCAACCGAGCCGAATTCGACCGCATGCTGGCTCAGTTCGTGCAGAATCACTTGAGACGCCGACTGCCTTGTTCGCTGATCATCTGCGACCTGGACCATTTCAAGAAGATCAACGACACCTATGGGCATCAGGCCGGAGATGAAGCGCTGATTTCGTTTGCCGCCATGTTGCGACGCTTTGCCCGAACGGGAGACTTCGTGGCTCGTTATGGCGGCGAAGAGTTCGTCGTGCTGTGTGCCGACTGTACCTGTGACGCGGCTGCTCGGCGGGCGGAGGAGCTGCGGGCCGACTTGGAACGGACGCCGCAACCCGCTTTGCGAGGCGATCCGCTGACCGCCAGTTTCGGAGTGACGCAGCTCCAAGCCGGTGACACGCCGGAAACGATGTTGCGTCGTGCCGACCGGGCCTTGTTGCAGGCCAAGGAGTCGGGGCGAAACATGGTGGTGCAGTTGGGTGCGGGCGAAATCGAGGCGGAAGCGTCGAAGCAAACGATTCTGCAACGCTGGAAACAGTGGTTCCAACCCAACCATTCGGAGGAACTGATCCACTGCAAGCTGGCGACATGCGTGCCGATGGTCGTTGCCGCTCAGAAACTCAAGGGATTCATCGCCGATCATCACGCCGAGATTCTGCTGTTCGAAGACAATCGCGTGGTGTTGCAAGTCCAAGGGGGCGTCTCGCCCTCGCTGAGGCGGCAGGGGGACCGGGGCGTTGCCCTCCATATCGGACTGCGATTTTCCGAGTCTCAGCCGCACGAGAACGCCCCGCGTCGGACCGATGTCGAGGTGCTGGTTCGCTCCCGCCGCGCCCGCGACCGTCGCAAGAGAAATGTGCGTGAACGAGCCCGCCAACTCGTGGCCAGCCTCAAGTCGTACCTGATGGCCACCGAAGCCGGATGACGATCTCGCGGTGACGGGCGATTGTGGGTTCCGGTTGAATCGACTATGGTGAACCCGGTGGTCGCGGGGCCTCGCGTCCCGCCGTTTGGATTGGTCGAGTCACCGTCTTTTCGGACCACGTCGCGGTCGAGCTGTCTTCAGACCTCACCGCGGTGTTTCGTCACGAGCCATAAATGGAGGATGCTGAAAATGGCCTATACCCTGCCCCAACTGCCGTACGCCTACGATGCTCTGGAACCCCACATCGACGCTCGGACGATGGAGATTCATCACACCAAGCATCACCAGGCCTATATCAACAAAGTCAACGACGCCATCGCCGGGACCGAATGGGAATCCAAGTCCGTGGAAGAACTGGTGGCTTCGCTGAATCAAGTTCCCGAGGAGATTCGAACCGCCGTACGCAACCATGGTGGCGGGCATGCCAACCATTCGTTGTTCTGGACCATCATGAAGCCGGGGGGCGGAGGCGCACCCAGCGGTGATCTGGCAGCCGCCATCGATGCTGCCTTCGGCTCGTTCGATGGATTCCAGCAGCAATTCTCCACAGCGGCGGCTACGCGATTCGGCAGCGGCTGGGCTTGGTTGTCGGTCTCCGGTGGCAAACTGACGGTGGAAAGCACGGCGAACCAGGATAGCCCACTGTCCGAAGGCCGCACTCCCATTCTGGGCATCGACGTGTGGGAGCACGCCTATTACCTGAAGTACCAGAATCGTCGCCCCGATTACATCCAGGCCTTCTGGAACGTGATCGATTGGGACGAAGTGGCGCGACGTTTCGCTGACGCCGGCAAATAGCGGCCGACACCACGGGCTTTCACCGGCTGTCGCAAGACCCCTGGCGGGGCTTCCCTGGACCGAGCGCGCTGCCTGCGACCGCGCGTTTTGTGGCAGCCGCTTGGTGCAGTGCCGGTGGGCGGGCCTCCCTGTGCCGGCTCACTCCTGTGCCGGCTCAGTTATCGCTGAATTCGACCGACGAGGCGACTTCGCAACCCAGTGGATTGCGGACGAACTTGCGATAGCATTCCGGACAGAGATCGAACTTCCGTCGTTCGTGGATGTCGGCGCCGATCAGTTCCGATTCCAGACTCTCGGCTTCGTCCAGGATTTCGTGGACTTCCATGAGATGGTCTCGGTCGTCTTCCCAATCGTCCGTGACCTGGCTGTCCATCGTCGCTGCGATCTCGAGTCTGACGACATAACGCAACTCGTCCGATTCCAGGGAGCGTCTGCAACGGTCGCAAGAGTAGTGGATCATCCAACGAGTCCTTCCTCACAGGTAGTCACGAGACGGTCTCATAGGCTCTCGCAAAGCTCACCGCATGGCTTCCCATCTCCCGGGGGTGTTGTTCTTCGCATGGAGCTTCGTTCGAGTCTCTCGGGATTGGTTGCCGCGAGCGGCCCTCCTCTGTACCTCAATCGTAATGCGGCGCGAGTTGATGCTGCAAGCCGAATCCCGGGTTTTTGCAGGAGGCTCATGCCGCGTTTTCTCGGGGGCCAGCCGCGCTTCCGGCAGAAGTCGCGCAGATTCGCTTCGATGGCCGCCCGGCGGATCCCTTCACCTGCGGCTCCCGAGATACTACAATCAATATGGGCGAGTGGCAGCTTAGCGTGTCGTCCCCCTTCGTCGTAGTTGTTCGGTCTGTTGGTCTAGTCTGGAGGAGGTCGCCTTCAGCAAACCGAGACGTCACCGCGTGTCGACCGCCCGTGAACCGGCGACGGTCGATTCCAGCCATCATCATCCGCTGCAAGCCAGTGTACTCGTCCTCAATCGATCGTACCTGGCCGTTCATGTCGTTAATGTGCGCCGGGCGCTTTGTCTGCTTTACCGCGACATTGCCGAAGTGATTCACGTGGAAAACGGGCGTTTTGCCAACTACGATTTCCGCACGTGGTGCGAATTGAGTGTGCTGCGGTGGGAACTGGAGCGAGACGAGCAAGACGAGTTCCTGCGGACCGTCGCGTTCCCGTTGCAGGTGCCGCGAGTCGTGCGGTTGACGCGCTACGACCGGATGCCGCAAACCACGGTGCGATTCAATCGGCGCAACCTGTTTGCTCGCGACGACCACCGTTGCCAGTATTGCGGGCAACACTTCTCCAGTAGTCAGCTCAGCATCGATCACGTCGTGCCGCGCAGCCGCGGCGGCCGCACCAACTGGGAAAACGTGGTGTGCTGCTGCCTGCGGTGCAATGCCAAGAAGGGCGGGCGCACGCCCGACGAGGCCCGCATGAGATTGCTCAAGCGGCCTGTGCGTCCACACAGCAACCCGCACTTTACTGCCAAGCTGCGACAGCCTCGCTATCAAATGTGGCAGGCGTTTGTGGGAAGACTGTCGGTCGATCGGGAACAAACGGCTTGAGTCCCATTCCTGCCGGCGCGCTTCGCTGGTAGAATCACCGTCTGCTCGGGTCGCCGCACTGCCGCCATCGCGCGCGGTGACCGTTCCTGTGTCATTAACGTGCAGATTGAGGTGTGAGTGGTGGTTGCCAGCAAAGAACTGCGTCTGGCGGTGATTCCCGGCGATGGAACCGGGCCCGAAGTGACGGCCGAGGCATTGAAAGCTCTGCGAGCGATCGCCGAACTCGAGTCGTTCCGGTTTGAGCTCGAGGAGTTGCCCTACGGCGGGGAGCACTATCTGCGAACCGGTGAAGTACTGCCCGACGGCGCCATCGACCACTTGCGCGAGTTCGATGCGATCTACCTGGGAGCCGTTGGGCATCCCGACGTGCCACCGGGGACACTCGAGAAAGGGCTGCTGCTGGAGATCCGCTTCCAGCTCGATCAGTACATCAACCTACGGCCCGTCAAACTCTACCCAGGCGTCGAAACGCCTCTGGCCGGGAAGACGCCCGACGATATCGATTTCGTCGTCGTACGGGAAAACACCGAAGATCTGTACTGCGGCGTCGGCGGCTTCCACCGCAAGGGCACGCCGGATGAAGTCGCCATGCAGACCGCCGTCTACACACGCAAGGGATGTGAACGCTGCATCCGTTGGGCGTTCGAGTACACTCGACAACGCAACAATCCCAAAGGGAAGCGACTGACGCTGGTCGCCAAAACGAACGTACTTACCTTCGGCCACGACCTGTGGGATCGGACCTTTCGGGAGGTCGCCGAGGAATACCCCGACGTGGAAGCGGACTACAACCACGTCGATGCTTGCTGCATGTGGATGGTGAAAAACCCCGAGTATTACGACGTGATTGTCACCACGAACATGTTCGGCGACATCATCACCGACCTGGGAGCCATGATCCAAGGAGGCATGGGAGTGGCCGCGGGCGGGAATATCAATCCGCAGCCCGGAGGCTGCAGCATGTTCGAACCGATGGGAGGCAGTGCGCCCAAATACACCGGCCAAGGTGTGATCAACCCCATTGCCGCCATCAGCGCCATGTCGATGTTACTGGAGCATACCGGCCACCAGGCCGCCGGTCGGCGGATCTGGCAAGCCGTACAGACGGTGACCGGGACAAAGATGAAAAGTCAGGCAGCGGGCAAGATGGGGTATTCGACGAGCCAGATCGGGGATTTGGTCGTCGAAGCACTGCAGTCGCAAGAGGCGGCGACGTAGGTGGGTCGCCGGGCGAGACGCCGGTCTTGAGGAGCTGGATGAGACGAGGTACTGCAATGACGATTTGGGATCGCTTCCGTTTGGACGGACGTACCGCACTGGTGACCGGCGGGAGTCGAGGCATCGGCAAGGCCGTTGCTCGAGGCCTGGCGGAAGCCGGAGCTCAGGTGATCATCTCCGCTCGCGACGAAGAGACACTCCGTGCGGCCGCAGAGGAAATCGGAAGCGGACTCGATGTGGACGTTGACTATGCAGTTGCCGACATGAACGATCGCCGTCAAGTCGATCGACTGGCGGAAACGGCACTCGCCAAGTGGGGGCATATCGACATCTTGTTCAACAACGCCGGCACAAACGAGCCTCAGACGTTGCTGGAAACCAGCGATGATACGTGGGATCGCATCTTGGAGATCAATCTCACCAGCTGCATGAGACTCGCTCGAGCTCTGGCCGGCGAAATGGTGCGCCGCCGCTGGGGGCGCATCATTCACACCTCGAGCGTGATGGCATTCGCCTCAAATCCCGCCAGAGGACTCTATTCGGCTACGAAAGCCGGACTGGTCGCCATGTCGCGCGCCCACGCACTCGAGCTGGGACCGCACGGAGTGACGGTCAACTGTTTGGCGCCAGGGCCCGTGTTGACCGATTTGCCGCTGAGTCTGCTGGATGACGAGCAGCAGCAGGTGTTCGCTCGGCGCACCGCCCTGCTCCGCTGGGGCACCGTCGAAGAAATGGTCGGGCCGGTTCTGCTGTTGGCCAGCGAAGCCGGCGCTTTTATCACCGGGTCGGTGATTCATGCCGACGGCGGGATGCTTTGCCGTACGTTCGACTGAAAGGCTGCCTCGAACCGCCATGCCGCAAGCAACATGTCCTCAACCAGGTAGCCATGCGGCGGGTTTGGTTCCGCGTTCAGAGATCCCCATCGCCGATGACTTGACTTCGACTCGACCATCCGCGAATAATCAGAGCGGACCCGCGGACCGGAGCGACATGCGCGTGCTCGAGCCGGTGTTGCCTCTTCTCCGGTCGCTTACGGGACAGTCAAGGACGGCTTCAGGACGAGCCGAAACGGGACGCCGGGATGGCGGTGTTAGAGCCTGTAACAAAACCCGCCGCGCCGCTTTCCGGCCTCGGGCGTGTTGCCTGCAGCGTGGAGTTTTGTGACAGCCTCTTAGTTTCCAGGCTCGCGTTTCAAGGAGGTCGAACCATGTGGTCCCAAGGGACTCTCTTTCGCGGTTCTCCGGCGCTCTGGCTACTGCTGGCAGTCGGCGATTCACTCTTCGCGGCGCCTCCCGTCTCGTTCGATGTTCCCTCGGTGGCTCGAGCGGTTCCGTTGAGCGACGCTCCACGGCTGCCTCCCGATCCCGACGCGCGGCTGTACGAGATCGCAATCCCGGTTTCGACACTGGTGAAGACGCGCCGGCCTCTCCCAGCCTACCAGCTTTGGGTGTTTTGCCAGGCTTCCACCGTGGACTGGCGAGTCGTCGACTTCGCTCCACGCACCGAGCTGACATCGCCGTACGTGGGGCCCATGCAAGTCGACCGGCAGCGAGAGACGTCCCACCGCCTGGGCGTCAATCTGACCGGGCGATTGGAAAGCTGGGGCAGTGGGCAAGCGATGAGTGAACTGGCGGGAAAGGAGAAGGAGACGAAACGCGTCTCGGAAGCTCCCCCCATGATGCTGTTGCAGGCCAGTGGCACGATCGATCGAGGAAGCGGCGTCTACTTCAAGTTCCGCCCGTCCCGGCAAACCACGCTGGAGGGAACGCGCGACTTGCGCCTCATCGTCGAAGTACCCCTTACCTGGCGAGCCTCTCTGTTGCGACTGCGATGCCTGGCCGAGCCACTCGATCGGGAGCGACGCAGCTTCGGACAGGCTCAGTTCGTCATCGCCGTCTACCGCGCCGGAGATTCCGAGGCGGTCCGAGCGGCTGCGCGGTTCGCCAGGGCGGACCGCGAGTTTCGCCGAGCCTGGAAGTTGGCGACGCCGACGGCTGGGCAGCCGGCATCTGTCACTCCGCTGGATTGGCTGCCAGCCATCCTGGGCGGCAAGCCGGAGAAACCATCGGCAAGCTGTGATCAGGTGATGGAAGCACTGTTGTTCGCCGAGCGTTCTCGACGCGGGCAACGATGGCTGGAGCAACTGCCACCTCGCGTGCAACAAGCAGCGCGGAAACTGGTGGAGTCCGTCGACGAGCTGGAGAGTCTCTGACACGCGCGAAACCCGTGTTAGCGTCATACTTCGTAACAGGCTGTCACATATCACTGCGGCCCCTACAGCCTCCGGCCTCCCGCCTCCGGCCTTGCGGGCGCAGCCCGCGTTAGGAAACTCTCAGCGTGAGCTCATCGAACGAGCCGATCACCACGTGGGAGTGACCGTCATTCGGAGCCGTGCTTCCGGGCCGTCGTACCAGTACCGTCGCCATCCCCGCCTCCGCAGCGGCATCCAATTCGGCCACCACGTCGCTGAGAAACACGATCTCGCCGGCTGCCACGCCCCAATCTTCGACGATCCGCCGGTAGCTGTCCGGTTCCTGTTTGGGACCGATTCGCGTGTCGTAGTGGCCGCTGAACAATGGCAGCAGATCACCGGCGATCGTGTGAGCGAAGAACAGTCGTTGCGCGGCCGCACTTCCCGACGAGTAGACCCGCAAGTCGCATCCGGACTCTTTCCATTGCGGCAACACTTCGCAGACATCATCGAACAGATGCGAGCGCAGTTCGCCACTGAGAAACCCCTGCCGCCACAGGATACCTTGGACCTCCTTGACACCGGTTGTCTTGCTGTGAGCGTCCATCAGCGACTCCAGATGAGCCGCCATGACATCTCGGCGGCCGTGACAGAAACGAGTCACGGACGGGCAGCCGGCGTCTTCGGCGACCCGCTGGAGCGCCCTTTGAAGCTCGGCATCCGCCCAATGACGGTTCAGGTAATCCCGGATTCGTTGGCGGGCGTAAGGGTAGAGCACACCGAACACGTAAGTGGACGAGGTGGTCGTCCCTTCGATGTCGAGCAGCACACGAGTGGCGGAGATTGCGGGCACGAGCGGACATCACCTCAGGAATGGACTCGGGGGACGGGGTCTCCCTGAGCGATGATCTGGGCTTCGGCCTCCGCCAGTTCTTCCAGCCGCTGCTGCACGGCCGCGGCGGGCTGAAACTGTTTGGCCAGTTCGACGTAGGTGGCGTGATGCCGGGCTTCCGATTCGAACAGGCCGGCGTAGAACTCGGCCAGTTCCCGGTCCCGCAGATGACGGCGCAACACGTCGAACCGTTCGCACGACCGGGCTTCGATCAGGCCGGCGACCAGCAACCGATCGACGGCTCGCCCCGGCTCGAGTTTGCGGATGTGCTCGTGCAGACGCCTGCCGTAGGAACTCGGCTTGAGCCGCCGGAAGGGGATGCCTCGAGCCTTCAGCAGATCGCGAACCTGCTGGAAGTGGTCGAGTTCCTCTTCGACGATTCGCTTCATCTCGGCACAGAGTTCCTCGTTCTCCACGTAGGCGAACATCAGGTTCATGGCGGTCCCGGCCGCCTTTTTTTCGCAGTGCGCGTGGTCGATCAGGATGTCGTCGAGGTGGGCATCGACTTGCTCGAGCCAGCGCGAACTCGTTGGGCTGTGCAGATGCAGCATCGTCGACCGGAAACTCGTATCCGATTGGGAGGTGATGGACGGATGGGAGGAAACTCAGAGTCTCGCTAGTGTACGTCGCGCGTCGTTGCACGAAAAGATGGGGAGTCGAACGGAGCCGCGTTGCGGCCGGGACGGTGCCGTCCCGTGTTTCAGAACCGGTGGGGTCTCCTCTAGAATCGAGTCCCGACCTGACAGGATCCAAGAACCTGCTACGGCGTCGCACACGTCCTATTTCGGGTTTTCCGCCGATGTTGTTGCGAATCGATGGTGTCACCAAGCACTTTGGCGAGGAGCCGGTTTTGGCCGGCGTTGAGGCGGTCGTGCGCCGAGGTGAGAAGATCGCACTGGTAGGACCCAATGGCACCGGAAAGTCGACACTGTTGAAGATCGTGGCCGGCGATGAGGAAGCCGATCGGGGAACCGTTGAAATTGCCGAGTCGGTGCGGGTCGGCTACCTGCGGCAGCAGCCCGATCTCGATCCGGAGAAGACGGTTTGGGAAGAAGCGAAAACCGGCCTGGCGGAATTGTATCGCCTCCTTGCTGAAGCGGAGGAATTGGCGGCTCGGATGGCCCGCGAGTCGGACACCTTGGAGCAAGCCCGCCTGTCCCAGCGCTATGATCGGATTCACGAGAGACTGCTCTCCGAAAACGCCTATCACCTGGACCACCGGATCGAACGAGTTCTCCACGGTCTGGGCATCGGGCGGTCGGCCTGGTCGCAGCCCTGCCGCGAGTTGAGCGGGGGACAGCAACGGCGGTTGATGCTGGCCCGTGTGCTACTCTCCCCGGTGGATATCCTGCTGCTGGACGAACCGACGAACCATCTGGACCTGGCCGCCTGTCAGTGGCTGGAATCCTATCTCCGACAACTGGCCGCAGCCGTGGTGCTGGTATCACACGACCGCTATCTGCTCGACGCGGTCGCCGACCAGACCTGGGAGCTGTTTCAAGGTACCATCGAATCGTACTCGGGAAACTACACGCGGTACCTGAAACAGAAGGAGCAGCGCCTGCTGGTGCAGCAGCGCACCTACGAGCGGCAGCAGGAGGAGATTGCCAAACTCGAGGACTTCATCCGGCGGCACCATGTCGGGCAGAAACACGCTCAAGCCGAAGACCGTCGCAAGAAGTTGGAGCGCATCGAGCGGGTCGGGCCGCCTCGGGCCATCGAGGCACCGGCGATGCGGTTCCCACCGGCACCTCACTCGGGCGAGATCGTCCTGCGAGTGGAAAGACTGGCGCATCGGTTCGAGGAAGAGTGGTTGTTTGGCGATCTGAGTTTCGACGTTCAGCGAGGCGAGAAATGGGGCATACTCGGGGCCAATGGGACGGGGAAGACGACCTTGCTGCGATGTTTGGCCGGTGAGCTGGCGCCCAAACGAGGCCGAGTCATCACAGGCAGCGGTGTGCGCGTCGCCTACTTCGACCAGCAGCTCGCGGAGTTGGACCCGTCCGAGATCGTCCTCGAGGCGGTCCGGCCCGACCAACGTGAATTCCTGGAGTCCGATCGACGCAATTTGTTGGCGCGGTTCGGGATCGCGCGGGACATGGTCTTTCAGAAGATCGGCCAACTCAGCGGCGGTGAGCGAACTCGAGTGGCCCTGGCTCGACTGGCGGCCGCCGAGGCCAATTTGTTGCTACTCGACGAACCGACCAATCAACTCGACTTGTGGGCTCGCAGTGCTCTGGAGACGGCGCTGAGGAGTTTCGACGGTACCGTGGTGTTTGTCAGTCACGACCGGTACTTTGTCAATCAGTTGGCCGATCAGTTGTTGGTGTTCGAGCCGGACAAAGTCCGCCGTGTTCACGGGAACTACGACACTTACCGCATGCTGCAGGCGCAGGCGGAAAGCGAGGAATCTGCGGAAGCCGCCACGAGTTCGCGTGAGAGGAAAGAGACCGAGCCGAGTCGGCAAGCGACCGGCCGCCGCAAGCCCAAACGCCGGTTCCCTTACCGCAAAGTGGCTGATTTGGAAGCGGACATCGCCGAGTGCGAAGCGGAAATCGAATCGTGGCACCAGCGACTCGCTGATCCGGAGTTCCACAAGGAGGGCGAACGCGTCCAGCAAGCGACCGCGCAATTGGAAGAACTCGATCGGCGATTGGAACAACTCTATTTGCATTGGGAAGAAGCCTGCGAGTTGGACGGAAAGTAGGAGGCGGATCATTGACTTCGTGGCGAGCGAGACTTCCTGTTGGGGAGGACGGCCGCAAACGTACGAAAAAAGGCGTCCTCGGCCCGCCACGGGCCCAGGACGCCTACCGTGCTGTTCGTTCCACGAACCGGGCGTCAATGACCAACGTGCACCGAGAAACGGCCGCCATGGACACCGATGCCGACGTGACCGCCGTGTCCACCGTAGTGGCCTCCCCATCCTGAGGTTCCGCGGTAATGTCCGCCATAGTGACCACCGTAGTTCCGATGGCCGCCGTAATGGCTTCCCCAGCCACCGTAGTGACCACCGTAGTTTCTGTGGACCCCCGTGTGGCCTCCCCACCGACTCTGTCCACCGTGGTGGCCGTAGCCACCGTGGTGACCGTGGCCTCCCGCCCGAACCGCCGACGTGGCGAATAGGCTCAAACCAACCACGGCCACCGTCAGTGCCGACATCCGGAACGCCGCCTTCAGTGTGCTCTTCATGATCATTCTCCCTCATACCAGTGAAGTTCTCGCTTCTTACGCCCCGCGGTATCCCACTAGACGCATTCGGCGCGCCGAACCGGACAGCCATTTTTTGTAAGCTGTTTATGTGACTCGGTTTGCGAATTCACTTTTCTTTGATTGGTTCGTAGTGGATTGCGTGTGATGTCACGAGGGAGATCACATCGATGGCGCTCTTGAGTCGGCTTGACGGCGCGCGGCCACGTCGATTATTGCGATATATGGGAGTGCCTCGTAGAATCGAGTCAGCGACGAGCGGACAGCTTGGCACCGGTCGGAGTGAACGGTCGAGGCGGTCGCTGGTGCGAGCGGGAAGGCAGAGAAAGAGAAAAAGAAAAGATGGCGCGAGTCGAGATCGGGCCGGGGGCCATAGATTCGATCCCAAGTGTGGGGCGACCGAGTATCCGAATCTGCTTGGCTTGCCTCTTGTGTGTGTGGTTGCCGGGGCGTCCATTGGAATCGGCGGACCCAGCGGGGGTGTCGGGAGCGGCCGCGCGAGGCTACCGTGCGATCTTGTCGGTTCCCTTCGTTCCACCTTACTTCGATCAGACCGTGTTCGACGACGTTTGGCGGGAGTGGCCGGAGCCTCTGCGAACAAAGGCCGAGAAGGCAACTCCGCGGCAACGGCAAGCAATGGCGTTTGCTCGTTATGGACTGACGGAGCGTCCCGGCGGTACTTCCGGCCTTCCGCTGCAGTTCGTGGTCGATGATCGAGGAAACTGGGTCCCCAATTGTTTTACCTGTCATGGCGGGACCGTGCTGGGAAAACCTTATCCCGGTGCTCCCAATTCGTCGTA
>Ga0256839_1004269_pt1 | contig 14113 bp, 15 predicted proteins | sample 354166metaG_FD_185968 | JGI IMG/M metagenome (GOLD analysis project Ga0256839, IMG submission 185968) | Hydrothermal vent microbial communities from Mid Atlantic Ridge, Atlantic Ocean - 354-166 | ecosystem: Environmental > Aquatic > Marine > Hydrothermal vents | place: Atlantic Ocean: Mid... | reverse complement strand
CGCGTTTCTCCGAAGAACTGATCCTGTGGACCTCGGCCCAGTTCGCCTTCGTCGAACTGCCGGACGCCTTCTGCACCGGCTCCTCCATCATGCCGCAGAAGAAGAACCCCGACGTTCCCGAACTGGTTCGGGGCAAGAGCGGGCGGGTGTTCGGCCACCTGACGGGGCTGCTCACCCTGATGAAGGCCCAACCCCTGGCCTACAACAAGGACAATCAGGAAGACAAAGAACCGCTGTTCGATTGCGTGGACACGGTGAAGAACTGCCTGCGCGCTTTCGCCGACATGATGCCTCACGTGCGTCCCGACCGGGAGCGGATGTATCAGGCGGCCCGCCAGGGATTCGCCACCGCCACCGATCTGGCCGATTACCTGGTCCGCAAGGGGGTGCCGTTCCGCGACGCCCACGAAATCGTGGGCAAGGCGGTACAAGCGGCGCTCGCGCGCCGTTGCGACCTGGCCGACCTGCCCCTGGAAGAGTTGCGCGCCTTCAGCCCGGCCATCGACGAAGACGTCTATCGAATCCTCACCCTGGAGGGCTCGGTGGCCGCGCGCGACCACTACGGCGCCACGGCACCGCGGCAGGTGCGCCGGGCGGTCGAGGAAGCCCGGTCCCGGTTGCGACAAAGCGCTTGACCGAATAACCCCTTGATGTGTCATACTGACGGGATCACCGCCTCGGGGGAACGACCCATGATCGTCACACTGGATGACTTGAGCATCGCCCTGGACAAGGCGCCGTTGGCCGTACTGGTGCTCCAGGGGGAGCGGATCGCCTGGCTGAACCAAACCCTCGCCGACCTGGCCCACCGGCCGAAAAGGGAATTCATCGGCCAGCCGCTGGCGAAGACCGTCCTGGACCGATGGCGCGAGGACCTGGTGGAAGTGGCCGCCGACGGCGGACGGCGCTGGTTCCAACGCCAGCACGTCCAGCCGCTGGAACACGGCGAGGCCCATTATTTCCTCGACATCACCGAACAACGCCACCTGAAGGAGACCGTCGCGTCCCTGCAGAGCCGGCTCCAGGCCCTGGAAACCCGGGATCCGGTCACCGGCCTGCAGAACCGCCGCTCGATCCTCCGGGAGCTGGACCGGCAGATCAGCCGCAGCCGCCGTTACGACAACCCCCTGTCGGTCATCCGCCTGACCCTGGAGATCCCGGGCGACGCCGAACGCCGGCGCCAATTGCTGCGCACCATCAGCCAGTCCCTCAAGGACAAGCTGCGTTGGGCCGACGAGATCGGCATGCTCGACGATCACACCTTCCTGCTGGTGCTTCCCGAAACCGGTCTGGAGGACGCCCGTGAGCTGGCGGTGAAGCTGCTGAGCGACCGGGCCGCCTTCCAGTTCCGGGACGGCGAAGGCAAGGTGCGCCACGGCGTGGCCGCCTGGCACAAGGGCGACGACCTGCGCAAGTTGCTGCGCCGGGTGGAACAGGACCAGGAGATCAATCTCAGCGCCTTGCTGTCCTGACGCTTGGCCGACTACCGCCCCATCCGGCTGCCGCCGCCGGGCGGCGAAATCAGCCGCCGCGACCTCAACACCCTGACGCGGCGCTTCCTCCATTTCCACTGCCAGCGGCGGCAGTTGCTGGCCCGGGGGCTCGACCCCCGTCAACGCGATTGCCTCGAACTCCTTCCCCTGCTGTTCCACTGCCATCACCCGGCCCTGCCGGGCTACGACGGCCAGGCGGCCCCGGCCGGTATCTGCGACTATCGCCTGAACCCGACCACCCGCCGTGCCTGCAAACGCCTGGCGCCCGCCTTCGACTACCGCCGCCAGGGCGTCCCGGATCCGCCGCTGCAGGCGCTGTTCCTCATGGGCAGCGCCGGCAGCATCGCCTTCAGCCGCGACAGCGACCTGGACCTGTGGATCTGCCATCGCAGCGATCTCGACCGGGACGCCCTGGCGGCCCTGCGGCGCAAATGCCGGGCGATCGAACGCTGGGCCGCCGACCTCGGCCTGGAACTGCACTGTTTTCTCGTCGATCCGCTACGTTTACGGCGCGGGGAACTGGAACCGCTGTCACGGGAAAGCTCGGGTGGTATCCAGCACGTGCTGTTGCTGGAAGAGTTCTACCGCACCTCGATCCACCTGGCCGGCTGCCGGCTGCTGTGGTGGCTGGTCCCACCCCGGTGGGAAAGCCGCTATCGGGACTACGTGGACTTTCTGGTGCGAAAACGCTTCATCGATCCCGGCGGCTTCCTCGATCTGGGCGGACTGGAATCCATCCAGGCCGGGGAGTTCGCCGGCGCCGGTCTCTGGCACCTCCACAAGGCCCTGGACTCCCCCCACAAGGCTTTGCTCAAGCTGCTGCTGCTGTGCGATTACGCCGACGGTTTCCCCCATCCCCGCTGGCTGGCCAGCGACATCAAACACGCCATCCACGACGGACGGGTGGATGCCCTGGCCCTGGACCCCTATCTGCAACTTTACCGCCGCATCGAAAAATCGCTCCGCCGCCAGGAGCGGACCGACCTGCTGCCCCTGGTGCAGCGGAGCTTCGCTCGGAAGATCCGCGACGCCCGCCATCATCCCGATCATCGACGCCTGTTGGCCGACCTGGAACGGCAGTGGGGGCGGCCGTGGCGACCGCGACCGCCGCCCCCGGTCGAAATCGCCGAAATCGAATGGCAGGCCCTGGTCCAGGCTCTGGAAACGGCCCATGCCCAACTGCAACGCTTCGCCGGCAACACCGCCTCGGACGAACAGCGAACACTGGCGAACAGACTGGAAGCCGCCCTGGCGCCCCGCCCCGGCAAGGTCGCCCTCATCCGCCTGCCGGCGGCATCGGCAACCCAACTGATGGTGATCCGGGAGGCAGAGCGGTGGTGCCTGTGCCGCCGGCCCACCCGCACGCCGCTGCATCGGGACGACTCGCTGATCGGGCTGCTGGCCTGGGCCTGGGGCAACCGGATCGCGACCCCAGCCACCCAGTGGCACGTGGAACCGGGCCCAGCGCTCGGCCCCGCCGAACTGCGGTTTCTCAGCCACGCCGTCCGTCGGTTCTTCACCGATCTGGCGGAACCGGCGCTGGCAGCCTACGGGAATCCCCCCCGCCTGCAACGCTGCGCCCTGTTCGCCAACGTGGCCTGCGCGACGCGACCGCGGCGGGGCGATTTCGAGATCGCCAGCGACCGCTTCGACCCGCTCAATTACGGTGCCGAACGCCGCGTGCTACTGAAACGGCTGGAGCTGTTGACCCAGGACAGCTGGGGAGTCATCGAGGTCCGCCGTTACGACCGGCTCGAGGGATTGCTGGATGCCTATTGCTGGCTCCACAGCCAGAGCGGCGAGGACCTGAAGCTCAGTGCCCATTGCTTCTCCGCCCGCACCCTAGCCCTGCGCCTCGAATCCCTGCACGGGGAGATCCGTCGCCAGCTAGCCTCACCGGCAGGCGCCGCCATCGTGGAGGCCGGAGGGCGGCGCTACCGCCTGCAATGGCGGCGGAACCGTCTGGTCTGGCACCCGCTCACGCCGGAGTGAGCCGCTCCAGCAACCATCGCCGCAGGACGGCGATCTCCTCGGCACACAGCGAATGGGCCAGGGGGAACGTGTGCCACTCGACGCGGTAGCCCAACCGGCGCAGCAACCGGCAACCGTCCTGGGCCAACGGGCAGGGAACGATGGGATCCTCGGTGCCGTGCATCATCAGGACGGGTGGCGACAGCGCCGTAGCCGGCGGGAATTCGTCGGCCAGAGCGACGTAAGTCGACAGGGCGGCCACCCCAGCCAGCCCCCCATAGCGCACCCCGGCCTCCAAAGCGATCACGCCCCCCTGGGAGAATCCGACCAGAACGATCCGCTCCGACGGGATACCGCCTTCCACCTGGTGATCGATCAGGGCGGACACCAGGGCCTGGGAGCGGCGGATCCCGGCGCGGTCCACCCGGTGATGTAGATCGGGGGAGACGATGTCGTACCAGGCCCGCATCGCCATGCCACCATTGACGGTCACCGGCCGTACCGGCGCGTGGGGAAAAAGATGGCGGACCGCGAACGGTAACTGCAGCGTCTTGGCGACCGGGACGAAATCGTGGCCGTCAGCACCGAGGCCGTGCAGCCAGAGGATGCAGGACTGCGGTTCGGGGCCGGTCTCCAGCCGGACGCTCTCCAGGGTTTCCGTGGTCATCGTGTTGACGCCTCCAGAACGACACGGTAAAACGTTAGCTTGATTTCATCGAGGAATCCGGCCATGATCCAGCTCGAGCTCAGCGACAGCGAAAAACACCACCTCATCGAGGCGCTGGAAAGCTACCTGTCCGATCTGCGCTACGAAATCGCCGACACCGACTCGCTCGACTTCCGGGAAAAGCTCAAAGAGAAGAAGGCCGCCCTGGAGAAGGTGCTGGCGGCCCTCAAAACTTCCGCCTAAAGACTGCGCGCCCGCATGAAGGCCTGCTCCGCGATGGCGGACCAGGCGGACACCTGACGGTGGAAACCGCGGTACGAGTCATAGACCTGGCGGGCGAACGGATCACCGGCGGCGATCTCCGCCACCACCTCGGCAGCCAAGCTCTTCAGCTTTTTGAGCACGTCGTCGGGAAGCGGTTTCACCTGAACGCCGTGCTTGGTCACCAGGGTCTCTAGCGCCTGCTGGTTGCGGGCCGTCATCTCCGCCAGCATGTCGAGATTGGCCGCCTGGCAGGCGGTCAGGACGATGTGCTGGAGATCCTTGGGCAGGGCGTCGAACGCTTTCTTGTTGATGAAGCACTCGATCACCGAACCCGGCTCGTGCCATCCCGGATAGTAATAATACTTGGCCGCCTTGTAGAGGCCGAAGGCCAGATCGTTGTAGGGGCCGACCCATTCGGTGGCGTCGATGGCCCCGGACTGCAGGGCGGTGAACAGTTCGCCGCCGGGGATGTTGACCGGGGTGCCCCCGGCACGCCTGAGCACCTCGCCCCCCAGTCCCGGAATGCGCATCTTGAGTCCCTTGAGATCCGCCACCGAATTGATTTCCTTGCGGAACCAACCCGCCATCTGGGTGCCGGTGTTGCCGGCGGCGGCGGGCACCAGGTTGAAATCGGCGTACAACCGGCGCCACAAATCCATGCCGCCGCCATGATAGAGCCAGGCGTTGACCTCCTGGGGCGTGAAGCCGAAGGGAACGGCGGAAAAGAACTGAAACACCTCCCCCTTCCCTTTCCAGTAATAGGGGCCGGCGTGTCCCATCTGGGCCGTGCCCCGGGATACGGCGTCGAAGGCCTCAAAGGCCGGCACCAGTTCCCCGGCGCCGTAGACCTTGACCCGGATCCGCCCACCGCTCATGCGGGTGATGCGCTCCGCCAGCCGGTTGGCGCCGGTGCCGAGCCCCGGGAAGTTCTTGGGCCAGGCGGTAACCATCTTCCAGCGATGGGTCGTCTTGGCCGAAACCACGTGGGGTGCGGATAGAGCGGTTCCGGCGACCACTCCTCCCAGACCGCGAATGAACTGACGACGCTGCATGGATCGTCCCCTCCTCAGTCAGACGTTGACGGTTGTCGGCTCCGGCTGGTCGTCGGCGGCGGCGAAGCGATATCCCCGCTGCAGGCAATGATCCAGCCACTTGTCGAGAAAATAATTCATCTGCCACTTGTGTTCCAGCACCGCCCGATCGACCGGCCGATCGAAACGCAGCCGGGGGCGCTCGTGATCGGCGATCACCTCCACCATACAAGCGTCCAGATAGACCCGCAGCAGTAGAGCCGGCTCGAAAGACGGATCGGCATCGTCGGGCCGGAAGCAATAGCTCAATTCCAGCAGGACGGTGTAAGGCGCCCGCTCGAGGAGCTTGAGATGCAAGGCGGGCCGCCCCCCCTCACAGGCGACGGCCTCGTCGTCGATGGCCGCCAGATCCGGAATCAGGCGCCGCAGCTTGCGGTAGTTGGACTCGCACAGCTCCTGCAGGGTGCGCAAGGGATGCGTGGGGCGCAGCGTCGGCATGAGCTAATTCGCTTTGCGATAGTGAGCGCAGCTGGAATCGGTTTCCCAGAGCACGACCTCTTCCACCTCGTACCCCTGGGACTGGACGTGCTCGAAGATCAGGCGGGCGAGCACTTCGGCGGTGGGATGATCCGCCAAAGTCAGGAAGCGTTCCCCGGCGTCACGCAACCGGGGAACCAGCGGATCGTCCTGGTGCAGGAGCAGGTTGTGATCGAAGCGCTCCTTGACGAAACCGGCCACCGCCGCCTTGAGATCGGCAAAATCGCAAACCATTCCCTGCGAGTCGAGGCCGGCGGCCGACACGGTCACCGCCACCCGGACGCTGTGTCCGTGCAGATGGCGGCACCGTCCCGCATGGTTCATCAAACGGTGGCCGTAACAGAAATGGACCACCTTGGTCACCAGGTATTTACCCACCACACCCTCGGCTGTCAGCTCTTGATACCCTTGATCTCCGCGGCGATGGCGTATTCGCCGTCCCGTTCCTCCACACGCAACACCTCCACGAACGCCTCCAGGGGGGGCGTCACCGCATTGACCGGTTCGATGCGGATCTCCAGGGCCTTGCCCGGCTCGATGGGACGGTCGGTGGTGAACATCACCCCCGCGCCGCTCAGGTTCCGGCAGGTCGCGGAATATTCCTCATCGGATTGAGGAAACCGGAAGGTCATTTTACACTGGGTCTGCATGCGGATGAACCGCCGCCGTTCTTCATGTTCCAGCATGGCATTACCTCGTCGGAAAAATGGCTACGAACTATAAGCTTAGGCGATACGCGGCAGGATCGCCTCCCCACCGCCCGCCGGTTCTGATATGTTGGGACAACACCCCGGTTGAGAGCAATCATGCGCATTCTGATCGTTGAGGACGAACCGGCCCTGAGCCGGCAGCTCGAAGCCTTCTTCGCCGGCAAGGGTTTCGTGACCGACATGGCCGCCACCGCCGAAGAAGGACTTTATCTGGGCGTCGAATTTCCCATCGACGTGGCGATCATCGACCTGGGGCTGCCCGATTTCTCCGGCCTCGAGTTGATCGGTCGGCTGCGTCAGGCCGGCAAGCGTTTCCCCATCCTCATCCTCACCGCCCGGGGGCGATGGCAGGAAAAGGTGGAAGGGTTGGAGGCGGGCGCCGACGACTATCTGGTCAAGCCGTTTCAATACGAAGAATTGTGGGCCCGGATCAACGCCCTGATCCGCCGCGCCGCCGGCCAGGCCCATCCCGTCGTCCGCCACGGCCCCCTGGAACTCGACACCGCCGCCCAGAGCCTCCGTCTCGAAGGCGAGGAAATCGACCTGACCGCCTACGAATACAAGGTGCTGGAATATCTCATGCTACATCCGGGCAAGGTGATCTCCAAGGCCGAACTGACCGAACATCTCTACGGCCAGGATTTCGAGCGGGACAGCAACGTGCTCGAGGTCTTCATCGGCCGGCTGCGCAAGAAGATCGATCCCCGGGGGGAGCTGAAACCGATCGAGACCCTGCGCGGCCGGGGCTACCGCTGGCGCCTGACCCCGCGATGATCCGGGGCTCCCTCAGCCTGCGCCTGACCCTGGCGGCGGGTACGGTACTGCTCGCCTTCCTCGGGCTGACCGGCGTCGCCCTGGAAAAGGCGTTTCGCGATGCGGCCCGCAAGGCCATGGAAGACCGCCTCCAAGCCCACATCTACGCTCTGCTGGCCACCTTCGACATCGACCCCAAAGGCCAGGTGCACATGGCTGAACACCTGCTGGACCAGCGTTTTTCCCGCCCGGGCTCCGGGCTCTACGGTTTCGTGTTCATGTACGGCCAACCGCTGTGGCGCTCCTCCTCCGCCCTGGGGCTGGAACTGCCCCTCACTCCCCTGGAAAGCGGCCAGCGACGCTTCACCCTGTGGCGGGGCCCTCAGGAGCTGTGGGTCCTCTACTACGGCGTCACCTGGGAAACCGAAACCGGTCACCTGGTCCCCCTGGTGCTGGCGGTGGCCGAGGACGCCGACTCCCTGGTCCGCCAGGTGACCGATTTCCGCCGGACCCTGTGGTCCTGGCTGGGGGGACTGGCGCTGCTGCTGCTTTCGGCCCAGTTCGGGATCCTCCACTGGGGTCTCAAACCCCTGCGCACCATCGCCGACGACCTGGAGGCCATCGAGGCGGGCCGCAAACGGCGGCTCCAGGGCCCCTATCCCCGGGAACTGGCGGGACTGGCGCGCAATCTGAACGCCCTGCTGGACAGCGAGCGGGCCCACCTGGAACGTTACCGCAACACCCTGGCCGACCTGGCCCACAGCCTCAAGACCCCGCTGGCCATCCTGCGCGGCCTCGGACGACAGGAGGATCTGCCCGAGGCGGTCCGCGACACCCTGGAGGAACAGGTGGAGCGGATGCAGCACCTGGTGGACTATCAACTGCAGAAGGCGGCCGCCCGGGGCGGACGGGGAACCCTGCAACCGGTCGCCCCGCTGCCGGTGCTGCACCGGATCCGCGCCACCCTGGACAAGGTCTACGCCGACAAGGGCGTCCGCTGCACCATCGAGGGCGACCCGGAATTGCAATGCTACCTGGACGAGGGAGATCTGTACGAACTGGCCGGCAACCTGCTGGACAACGCCTACAAATGGTGCCGCCGCCGGGTCTGCGTCGGCCTGCTCCCCTTAGGGAGCCGTGACGGTCCGAGCGGAATCCGCCTGGTGGTCGAGGACGATGGTCCCGGCATCCCGGCGGATCGACGCCGCGAAGTGCTCAAACGGGGCGTCCGCGCCGACCAGTCCACCCACGGCCACGGCATCGGTCTGGCCATCGTCCACGAGCTGATCCGCCTGCACCATGGCCGGTTGCACTACCGCACCGGCCGCTGGGGCGGCGCCCGCTGGGAAGTGACGCTGCCCAATCCGGGGGAAAATCCATGAAATACCGCTGGGAAATACTCGAAGAGACCGTCGCTTACCACGGGTTCTTCGACCTGATCCGCCTCAAGGTGCGCCACACCCTGTTCCGGGGCGGCTGGAGCCGGGTCCTGGTCCGCGAGCTGTTCCAGCGGGGCGACTGCGTCGCCGTGCTGCCCTACGATCCGGACCGGGACGCGGTGGTGCTGATCGAACAGTTCCGGGTCGGCCCCCTGAAACGTGACGATCCCAAATGGATGCTGGAAATCGTCGCCGGCGCCATCGAACCGGGGGAGTCACCCGAAGCGGTCGCCCATCGGGAACTGGCGGAGGAATGCGGCTGCCGGGCCCTGGCCATGACCCGCATCGCCCGCTTCTACACCAGCCCGGGCGGTTCCTCGGAAAGGATCACCCTGTTCTGGGCCCGGATCGACAGCAGCCGCGTCGGCGGCATCCACGGGTTGGCGGAGGAAGACGAAGACATCCGGGTCCACGTCCTTCCCTTCCGCACGGCCTACGACAAGGTCGAAAGCGGCGAGATCAACTCCGCCATCCCCATCGTCGCGCTGCAATGGTTGGCGCTGCACCGCGACGACCTGCGCCGGCGCTAGCAGCCGTCCACGATTTCCACCCGCAGGAAGATACGCCGTCGGTCGCGGCCGGTCCGATAGCGGTAGCCGAACCGACGGGGGCGGTCGGAATCGGCAGCGTCATGACCGGCCAACTCGATCCACCGCCCCGGCTTCACCACCACGGTGGTCGCCACGGCCTGCAGCGACCGGCTTCCGTCGCCGCGCAGATGCCTCGACCAGGGCGAGACGGTCACCCGGACATCGCAGCCGACGAGCCGAGCCGTCACCCGGAAGCCGCTGGTCACAGGGCGGTACTCGATCCCACCGAGCGCCTGGGGTGGAAAACCGTAAAGCTGGATCACCGGAACCGGCCTCTCCTGTCCCACGACCACATAGGCCGGCTGCCCTTCGAGAATCCGCAGCCGCTGCCGCGTCGTCCGGTCCCGCACCGATTCGGAAGCGTAACGATGGGCGCGGAGCCGCACGGAACCCGGCGGTATCCGGCTCTCGACGTCGAGGCCGTGGTTCAGTTCCGCCAGGGTCAGCCGGTCGCTCTGTACCACGGTGAGGATCAGATTCTTCGAAGGCCGGTCCAGACGCTGGAGCCATTCCCGAAGCGCCTCGATCCGCTCCGGCGCGCCCTTGACCACCAACCCGGCCGGGGCGGGCACCACCGCTTCGCCCGGCTCCAGCAGCGGGGACAGAATCCGGGCCAGTTCGGCCGGAAGCCGGTGGCGCACCGGCAGGAACGCCGTGGCGGCGAAAACCGCCTGGAACCCCGACAGCGCCACCAGGATCACCGACAGGGCGACCGCCGCATCGAAGCGTTTCATGTCGTGCTCCCGGAAGTTGAACGAATCCTGGCATCGGTTATGATGGATACTGTAAACCTTAGTCGAGGGGAACCGGTCATGGGACACGATTTCAAACGTTTTTCCGTTTGGGGACTGATGGCGCTGATGGCCGCCACCCGTTTTCACCATTTCGGCGATCTGCAAACCCCGCCCGACGCTTCCTGGGCGATCTTCTTCCTCGCCGGCCTGTTCGTTCCCCAGAGCGCCTTCTTCGCCCTGCTGTTCCTGGAAGCCGCGCTGATCGACCTGCTCGCCACCACTTACGGCGGCGTCAGCGACTGGTGCATCACCCCGGCCTATCTGTTCCTGATTCCCACCTACGCCATCCTGTGGTTCGCCGGGCGCCACTGCCGCCGTCACGACCTGGACCGACCCGCAGGTCCGATCCGGAGCCTGGCGGCGTTGACCGTGGCCGTCGGCCTGGCCTTCGCGGTCTCCAACGCCGGTTTCTACTTCCTGTCCGGCTATTTCGACCACTTGCCGATCCAAAACTATTTCCGCCAAGTGGCCGGCTACTTCCCGTCGTATCTGTTCACCACCTCGGTCTATGCCGGCCTCGTACTGGCCGGCCGCTGGCTGTGGCGCCAGCGGCGCGTCCCGATTTCCCGACCGACCGGCTGACCTCCCCTGTTCAACGCCCCCTTCGCCCCGTACAATACCCCGTCCTGCCAGGTGCCCCGCCGAGGGGTGAAACGGGAAGCCGGTCCAAGTCCGGCGCTGCCCCCGCAACGGTAGGTGAGTCAAGGCGAGCCATCAGGCCACTGGGCGTCTCCCGCCCGGGAAGGCGGTTCGCCGGCCCCGCGCGGCGCTCACGAGCCCGGAGACCGGCCTGGCAGAAGGGTTCACGGCTTCGCCGCCGTGGTTCGGCAACCGACGCGCGGAGGGCGCGTCCTGAACAAGGAGAACACGATCATGGGTTCGTTAGCGCGTTTCCTGCTGCTGGCGCCGCTGGCGGCGGTCGCCGCCGAAGATCCAGCCACCCGTCTCGACACCCTCACGGTCACGGCGACCCGCATCCCCACCCCGCTGCGGGACGTGGGCAGCAGCATCACCGTCATCACCGCCGACGACATCGCCGCCCGTCAGGCGTTCACCGTCGCCGACGTGCTGCGCTCGGTGCCGGGTCTGGACGTGGTCCAGAGCGGCGGCCTGGGCAAGACCACGTCGGTCTTCCTGCGCGGCGCCAATTCCAACCACACGTTGGTGCTGGTGGACGGCATCGAGGTCAACGATCCGTCCAATCCCGGCGGCCTGTTCGATTTCGCCCACCTCACCGTGGACAACATCGAACGCATCGAGATCCTGCGCGGCCCCCAGAGCACCCTGTACGGTTCCGACGCCATCGGCGGGGTCATCCACATCATCACCAAACAGGGCACGGGCGCGCCCCGCCACGGCCTGAGCGCCGAGGGCGGCAGCTTCGCCACCTGGAAGGTGCTGGGAAACACGGCCGGCCGCATCGACCGGTTCCGCTACGCCCTGTCCGCCTCGCATCTGAACAGTCACGGCTTTTCCGCCGCCGACGACCGCCTCGGCAATGAGGAGGACGACGGTTACCGCAACACCACCGTTTCCGCCCGGGCCGGCTGGCAGGCCCTGGACAACCTGGACCTGGACGCGGCGGTGCGCTTCCATCACAGCGACACCGACCTGGACAATTGCGGCGGTCCCGGCTGCGACGATCCCGACTACACCCAGAAGGGAGATCAGGTGTTCGCCCGCGGCCAGGCCCGCCTGGACCTGTTCGACCGGCGCTGGCGGCAACAGCTGCGCCTGTCCTACAGCCGGACCGAACGCCGCTTCCGCGACCGCCTCGATCCGGCCGACAGCTTCGCCGCCGACAGCAATTTCCGCGGTGAAAAGTTCAAGCTCGACTGGCAGAACACCGTCACGCCGACGGCGTGGGACACCCTGGTGTTCGGCGTCACCACCGAAACCGAGTGGATGGACAGCAACGACCTCGCCACCCGCTCGGCCACCACCAACGGCTTCTACGGCGAAAACCGCATCCAGTGGCTGGACCGCTTCGTCACCACCGCCGGCATCCGCCTCGACGACCACGACACCGCCGGTGACAAGGTCACCTGGCGCGTCACCCAGGTCGTCCGCTTCCCGGAAACCGGCACCAAGCTGAGGGGCAGCTACGGCAAGGGCTTCAAGGCGCCCACCCTGTACCAACTGTTCGCCCCCGACAGCGGCTTCGGCCCGGTGGGCAACCGCAATCTGAAACCGGAACGCAGCCGCGGCTGGGACGTCGGCATCGATCAGTCGTTCTGGAACGAGCGGGTGCTCGTGGGGGCCACCTGGTTCCACAACCGCTTCAGCAACCTGATCGACTTCCAGTTCGGCAGCGGTTACGTCAACGTCGCCGCCGCCCGCAGCAGCGGCCTGGAAACCTACGCCGAACTCCAACCCCTGGACTTCCTGACCCTGCGCGGCACCTACACCTACACCAACACCGAGGACAACCAGGAACAGCCGTTGCAGCGCCGCCCCCGTCACAAGGGCAGCTTCGACGCCGACCTGGCCCTGACCGAGCGGGGCCGGCTCCACGTCAACGTCCTCATGGTGGGAAGCCGCCGCTTCGGCCCCTTCGACGTCAAGCAGAAACTGCCCGGCTACGTGGTGGTCAACCTGGCCGGCAGCTATCGCCTGACCTCCTGGCTGACGCTGTACGGCCGCATCGACAACGCCTTCGACCAGGAATACCAGGAAGTGCCGGGGTTCGGCACCAGCCGGGTGGCCGGCTACGGCGGCGTCCGCCTCACCTTCTGAGCGGCCGGGGTGGCGCCGGCTGGGGCGTCACCCCCGTACCCGAACGTAAGGCCCCTCAACACCTATCAATTTACTTTTACGGGAGCTGGGAAGGGTCTGTGACCTTGTGCCATCCCATGACGTCGAGCGATAATGGCTTTCACCTTCTTGCCGGCACCGATATGGAACCTGAAACCACCTTCTCACACGACCACCGGCGTTGCATTCGGGACGCCTTGGCCCGTGCCGAGCGTCGCTGCCGGGAGCGGGGAGTGCGCCTGACGCCACTGCGCCGCCGCGTCCTGGAATTGATCTGGGCGGATCACCGCGCCGTCAAAGCCTACGACCTGCTCGACCGGCTGCGGGCCGACACGCCCTTGGCCAAACCGGCGACCGTCTATCGGGCCCTGGCCTTTCTCGCCGAGCAGGGTCTCATTCATAAGGTGGAAAGCCTGAACGCCTATATCGGCTGCAGCCACGACGACCACCCTCACCACCGCCTGCTGCTGATCTGCCAGCGCTGCGGCGAAGTGGCCGAACGCTCTGCCCCCGGCGTCATGTCCGCCCTTGGGCGAGAACTCGACGCAGCCGCCTTCCTGCCCGAAGGCGAATGCCTGGAAATTCACGGCCTCTGTCGTCGGTGTGCCGCCACATGATCGGGCTTGCTTCGTTTGTTTCGAAATTGTTATGTTATAACATAACAATAACAATTATGCTTTTCCACTACCCTACGGCGTTGTTGCATAACTCGGACATGAAGGTGTTTTCCCTGTGTTTTTCAACTTTCATGCGGCTACCGGCACGGATTCAGGCATACCGAGGGTGGTGATGCGGTTGAGTGCGACGATGCGGCAATACGCTTCGGTGCATTGGGCATCGAATCGGTGATTTCTGAGCCGGTCGCCGAACAGGGTCTTGAGACGGAAGAAGGCATTCTCCGCGAGAGAACGACGATGGTAGCCGCTATCCTGTTTCCAGCCCTTTCTTCCCTTCTCCCGGATCGCCCGCACGATGGCGGTTCTGGGATGATCGTCTTCCCACTCGACGGCATCTTCCCGGGGCGGGATCAACGCCTTTGCCTGACGCTCGGCGATGACCTGGTGACAGGCCCGAGTGTCGTAAGCCCCATCGGCGGCCACCGAGGCCAAG
>Ga0256839_1004268_pt1 | contig 14114 bp, 11 predicted proteins | sample 354166metaG_FD_185968 | JGI IMG/M metagenome (GOLD analysis project Ga0256839, IMG submission 185968) | Hydrothermal vent microbial communities from Mid Atlantic Ridge, Atlantic Ocean - 354-166 | ecosystem: Environmental > Aquatic > Marine > Hydrothermal vents | place: Atlantic Ocean: Mid... | reverse complement strand
CACCCGGCGGGCCGCCCACCTCCCCGCGCACCGGGGCCAGTGGGCGCTCCCCGGCGGCCGCGTGGACCCCGGCGAGGACGCGGCCTCGGCGGCACTCCGGGAGCTCCGCGAGGAGGTGGGCATCGAAGCCGACCCGGGCGCCGTCCTCGGGCTGCTCGACGACTACCCGACCCGCTCGGGCTACCTCATCACACCGGTGGTGGTGTGGGCGCCGGAGGCGACGGAGCTCCGTCCGAACCCGGTGGAGGTGGCCGGGGCCTGGCGGGTTCCGGTGTCGGACCTCGACGCCCCGGAGGTGCCGGCGTTGCGCCGGATCCCGGAGAGCCCCCGGCCGTTGCTCGGTGTCCCCCTGCGCTCGCTCGGCGCCGAGATCCACGCTCCTACCGCGGCGGTCCTCTACCAGCTCGCCGAGGTGGCCTTCCGGGGCCGCCCCACCCGGGTGGAGCACTACGAGCAACCGGTCTTCGCCTGGCGCTAGCCCCGGCCACCCGGCCCTCGCGCGGGCCCGGGCTGCCGCGCCTCGCCGGCGCGGCCGGGGCGGCTGCTACCTTCCCCCCATGTCGCGGACCCCGCTCCTCGTGACCGGCGCGGCGGGCTTCATCGGCACCCGCTTCCTCGACTCCCTACGCGAGCGGGGGCTTCCCTTTCTCGCCGCCGACCACCCCGGCCACTTCCGATCGCGCCCCGAACACGCCCCGGTGGACGAGGCCCGGATCCTCGACCGGGAGGGGCTGCCGGAGCGGCTGCGCCGGGAGCGGCCCGCGCTCGCCGGGATCGTGCACCTCGGCGCCTGCACCGACACCACCGAACTCGACGAGGCCTTCCTCCGGCGGGTCAACCTCGAGTACTCGGTGGAGCTCTTCCGCTTCGCCACCGAGGCAGGGATTCCCTTCATCTACGCCAGCAGCGCCGCCACCTACGGGGACGGCCGCTTCGGCTACGACGACGACGCGGCGCTCACCCCCAAGCTCGAGCCACTCAATCCCTACGGCCGCTCGAAACTCGAGTTCGACCTCTTCGCCCTCGGATGCGAGGCGCGGGGGAGGACGCCTCCGCGGTGGGCCGGCTTTCGCTTCTTCAACGTGTACGGGTTCGGCGAGCGCCACAAGGGGCGCATGGCGAGCGTGGTGCTCCACGCCTTCGACCAGATCCGCGCCACGGGCCGGGTCCGTCTCTTCCGGAGCCACCGCCCCGGGATCGCCGACGGCCACCAGTGTCGGGACTTCGTCTTCGTGGACGACGTCGTCGACGTGCTGCACTTCGCGCTGCAGGAGCCCTCGGTGCGGGGCATCTTCAACCTCGGCACGGGACGGGCGCGGACCTTCCTCGATCTCGCCCACGCCAGCTTCGCCGCCCTCGGTGCCGAGCCGGAAATCGAGTTCATCGACACGCCCCCGGCGATCCGGGAGCGGTACCAGTACTTCACCGAGGCCCGGATGGAGCGCCTGCGGGCCGCCGGCTACACGAAGCCCTTCACGCCCCTCGAAGACGGCGTCGCCCGCACCGTGGCGCACCTGCTCGAGGCAGCCGGCTAGCGGTGGCACGGGGGCCGAGGCTCGACGGGCGCCGGCCCGTGGGGAAAGCGGGTGTGGACGGAGGGCCCTCCCGGTGATCGACTTCTCCCTCGACCCGGAGCTCGAGCTCATCCGCGACACCGCGCGGCAGTTCGCGACAGAGGAGCTCCTGCCCCGCCACCGCGAGTTCGAGGGCGCGCGGGGCCTTCCGCCGGAGGTGCAGCGCCGCTTCGCGGAGACCGGCCTCGCCCTCGTCGAGCTTCCGGAATCACTCGGGGGAGCAGGACTCGGCGCCCTGGCCCGGGTCCTGGTGCTCGAGGAGCTCGGCGCCGCCGACCCGGGCGCCGCCCTCGCCCTCGACCCCCTCGGACCGGCGCTCTACCCCCTCGCCGTGTTCGGGGGGGAGGAGGCGCTCGTGCGGCACGCCGCGCCCCTTCTCGAGCAGCCGGGAGCCCGGGCAGTGCTGGCCTTCGACCCGGTGCCGGAGCTCTCCGAGGAGGCGGGGCGGGTGTCCGGCCGGCTCGCCTACGTGCCCTCCGACCGGATCGACCTCCTCGTGGTGCTCGAGAAGGAGCGCGCCTACGTGGTTCGCGAGGGCCTCTCCCTCGGGCCCGTGCGGGGGGCCGGCCTGCGCGCCGCGGGCGCGGCCGAGGTGCGGGCCGAAGGCGCGCCGATCGAAGCCTCCTTCGTGAACACCCCGGCGGCCCGGGAGTCGCTCGCCCGGGCGCGCCTCTACCTGGCGGCGCTGCTGCTCGGCGTGCTCCGCGCGGCCTCCGAGTACGCCCGGAGCTACGCCGTCGAGCGGGTGGCCTTCGGGCGTCCCATCGCCCACCACCAGGCCCTCGCCTTCCTGCTGATGGACATGGAAAGCGCCGTCGCCGGCGTGCGGGCCCTGGTGCACGAGGCCGCCTGGCGGCTCGACCAAGGGCTTTCCGCCATGCTGGCCTGCGCCACCGCCTTCACGGAGGCCTGCGAGCAGGCGGTCTTCGTGGGGCCGAACGCGGTGCAGGTGCTCGGCGGCCACGGCTTCATGCAGGACTACCCGGTCGAGAAGCACATGCGGGAGGCCCGGGCGCTTTCGCTGCTGCTCGGCGGCCCGGACGCCGCCCGCGACGAGGCCGGCAGCCTGCTCGTCCGGGAGACCGGGCCGATCGAGCTCGGCGCGAGGGAGCCGTGATGGACCTCCGCATCGACTCCGCGACCGCCAGACGCCTCGAGCAGGTCGCCGCCCTCGGCGCCGCACAGATGCGGCCGCTCGGCCTCGAGGCCGATCGCCTCGGGCGCCCGATCCCGGCGGACCACCCCTTCTTCGCGACCCTCGTGCGCCTGGGCCTCGGCCGCACCCGCTGGTCCGGCCGCCCCGGGCCCGTCACCGGCGGCGGGCCGCCCGTCGAGGGCGAGGCCACCGGTGCCCGTCACTTCGTCTGTCTCGCCGAGGAGATGGCGTACTGGGACCGCGGGGTGGCGGTGGCCTTTCCGGGCCCCGGCCTGGGCGAGCCCCCGGTGCTCTCCATGGGCACGCCGGAACAGCAGGAGCGCTTCCTCGGCCCCTTCCGCAAACCGGACCGGCCGCGCTGGGCGGCCTTCGCCATGACCGAACCCGGAGCCGGCTCGGACGTCGCCCGGATCCGCACCCTGGCCCGGCGGGAGGGCGACCACTACGTGCTCGACGGAGAGAAGTCCTTCGCCGCCAACGCGAGCCGGGCCGACTGGATCGTGGTCTGGGCCACCGTCGACCCCTCTGTCGGCCGCGCGGGCCACCGCGCCTTCGTGGTGGAGCGCGAAACGCCGGGACTCGGCGACTTCAAGATCGAGCGGAAGATGGGCCTCAAGGCCTACGAGTCCACCTCCTTCACGTTGCGCAACTGTCGCGTCCCGGCAGAGAACCTGCTCGGCGGCGAGGAGCACTACCGCGGGCGCGAGGGCTTTCGCGGGGCGATGCGCTCGTTCAACGCCACCCGTCCGGCGATCGCGGCCATGGCGGTCGGAATCGGCCGCGCCGCCCTCGACGCGACGGTGGAGTTCGCCCGGGAGGCGGGGCTCTCCGGTGACCCCCGGGTGCGCGACCGGATCGAGCGGGCCCACCGCAAGCTGCGGGCCGCCCGGCTCCTCTGCCACCGGGCCGCCTGGCTCGCCGACCTCGGCCGCGCGAACATGGTGGAGGCGTCGATGGCCAAGGCGGTGGCCCCCGCGGCGGCGCTCGAGGCGGCGGCGCTCGGCATGGAGGTGCTCGGCGCCGTGGGCGCCCGCGGCGACCACCTGATCGAAAAGCTCTTCCGCGACGTCAAGGCGATGGACATCGTCGAGGGAACCGGCCAGATCCAGCGGATCGTGATGGCGCGGCACCTGGTGAACCTCCCCCGGGATGCCTGAGGGCGACGCGGGCCTGCCGCCGCAGGGCCCGCCCGAAGGGGAGGAGCCTGGGAGGCGCGCGGGACCGACCGATCCCGGGGCGCTCGCAGCGCAGATCGACGCCTGGATCGAGGCGACGCGCCGGCGCCTCGCCGGCGACCTCCGCTTCCGCGAGCTCCGGCGCGGCGTGCAGGCGGTCTCGTACCACTACGTGGAGGCGCGGGAGGCGCCGCGGCTCGGCGCACGCGTCCTCGGCGGGCGGGCGCGGCGCGCCGCCTTCTCCTGCTATTTCGCCCCGCTCCACTTCCTCGCCTGCCACCACCTCGCCGCCCCGAGACTCCTCGGGGCGCTGCGTGCGGGGGAGCTTTCGCCACCGGCGCGCATCGTGGACGCGGGCTGCGGCACCGGCGCCTCCGGGGCCGGCCTCGCGAGCGCGCTTCCGGCGCCGCGGCCCCGGATCCTGGGCCTCGACCGCTCCGGCTTCGCCCTCGGCGAAGCCCGGCACACCTGGGCGGCCTTCGGGCTTCGCGGAACGGCCATCCGGGGGGAGATCCCGCGGAGCCTCCCCCGGCCGAGGGCCGGCGACCTCTGGCTGCTGGCCTACGTCACGAACGAGCTCGGCGACACCGAGCGGGAGGCCCTCGTGGGCCGCCTCCGTGCACTCCAACGGGCGGGTGGGGCCGCGTTGGTGGTGGAACCGCTCGCCAGGCCCGTGGCTCCATGGTGGGGCGATCTCGACCGGGCGCTGCCGGGCTCCCGAAGCGGCGTGGAGCGCGCGCGGATCCCGCTCCCGGATCTCGTGGCCCGGCTCGACCGCGCCGCGGGCCTCGACCACGCAACCCTCGGGGCCCGCGTGCTCCTCGTGCCGCCCGAGGGCCGGCCCCGGAAGGCGCCCACGCCGGTGCGCACCCCCCGCGCGTCCGTGCTGCTGCCGGTCCGCGACGCGGCCGGAACCCTCGGCGCCGCCCTCGCGACCGTGGCCCGCCAGAGCGAGCGCGACTTCGAATGCGTCGTGGTCGACGACGGGTCCCGCGACGGCTCCGCGGAGTGCGCCGAGGCCGTGGCCCGGCGCGACCCCCGCTTCCACGTGCTCCGGCTGCCGCGCCGCGGCCTGGTCCACGCGCTTCTCGAGGGGCTCGGACGCTGCCGCGCCCCGGTCGTGGTGCGGATGGACGCCGACGACCTGATGCACCGCGAGCGGATCCGGCTCCAGCTCGGTTTCCTCGACGCGCATCCGGGGCTCGCCGGCGTGGGCTGCGGGGTGCGGATCTTCCCGCGGCGGGGTCTCGCACCCGGCCGGCTCCGCTACGAAGCCTGGTTGAACGCACTCGACACGCCGGAGGCCGTCCTCCGGGACGCCTTCGTGGAGTGTCCCGTGGCCCACCCCGCGCTCGCCCTGCGCCGGGAGGTCCTCGACCGCCATCCCTGGCGGGAAGGGCCCTGGCCCGAGGACTACGACCTCGTCCTCCGCATCCTCCGGGCGGGGGCACGCCTCGCCAACCTCCCCCGGCGCCTCCACCTCTGGAGGGACCACCCCGGGCGTCTCTCCCGCACGGACCCGCGCTACGGGCCCGACCGCTTCACGGCCCTGCGCGCCCACCACCTCGCCGCGGGCTTCCTCGCCGATCGCCCCGACTACGTGCTCTGGGGGTACGGGGCGACCGGCCGCGCCCTCCGGCGTGCGCTCGCCCGGGAGGCACGCGAGCCCTCCCACATCGTGGAGGTGCATCCCCGGCGGCTCGGCCAGCGGATCCACGGCGCCCCCGTGGTCCCCCCCGCGGAGCTCGCGCGCCTCCGGGGCCGGAAGGTGGTCGCCTCGGTCGCCGGCCCCGCGGCCCGCGCGGAGATCCGCGCCCACCTCGTCTCGCTCGGCTTTCGCGAGCTCGAGGACTTCGTCTGCGCCGCCTGAGCCCCGCGCGGCGAGACTGCGGCTGGAAGGGCTCCTCGCGGCGCCTCCCTCGGGGCCGTGGCCTCGTGACGGGGCTTCAGGCCGGCAGCCGGGCCCCGAGGGCCTCGAGGGCCGCGCGGGCCTTGTCGAGGGTCTCGCGGTACTCCGCCGCCGGAACCGAGTCCGCCACGATCCCGCCGCCCACCTGTACGAGCGCGCGCCCACCCCGCAGGACCACGGTGCGGATCAGCACCGAGAGGTCGGCGCGCCCGCGCGCGTCGAGGTAGCCCGCGCAGCCGGCGTAGAACCCCCGGCAAACCGGTTCGAGACGGTCGAGGAGACGAAGCGCCGCCAGCTTGGGAGCGCCGGTCATCGAAGCCGGCGGGAAGGCGTCGCGGAGCACGTCGAGCGCGTCGGCGCCCCGCCGCAGCCGGCCGCGGACCACCGACACGAGCTGGAACACCGTCGGGTGGGCCTCCACCCGGAACAGCTCCGGAACTTCGACGCTGCCCGGCACGCAGGCGCGGGCGAGGTCGTTGCGCATCAGGTCCACGATCATGGCGTTCTCGGCCCGCTCCTTGACCGAGGTCACGAGCTCGAGGGCGAGTCGGGCGTCCTCGCCGGGATCCGGGTGCCGAGGACGGGTGCCCTTGATCGGGCAGGTCTCCACCCACCCGTCCTCGTCGACCCGAAGGAAGCGCTCGGGGGAGGCGGACAGGAGGGTGGCCTCGGGAAGGCGGAGGAGCGCCGCGAAGGGCGCGGGCGAGCGCCGACGCAGCCGCGCGTAGAGCCCCTCCGCCGCTCCGGCGAAGGGCACCTCGAGGCGGTGGGTGAGGCAGAGCTGGTACACCTCGCCCTGCGCGATCCACTCCCGGGCGCGCTCGACGGCCTTCACGTAGCCCGCCTCGTCGAAGTGGGCGCGAACCGGAATCCCGGCCGGCGCCGCCGGTTCCGACGGAGAGGGCCGCCGGAGCCATCCCGCGGCGGCGTCCCTGGCCGCCTCCGCCCGCTGCCGGGCGGTACGCCGGTCGCGGGCGGCGCCGAGCCCCACGGCGAAGCTCCTGCCCGCCACGTGGTCCACCACCCGGAGGCGGTCGACGAGGAGCGCGACCAGGTCCGGCAGCCGGAGGTCGTCGAGCGCGCGGAGGTCGACGCCGGTGGTCGTTCGTGCCAGCTCGTGGGCCAGGATCAGCACCACGCCCCCGGCAAAGGGCAGGTCCGGCCCGCCGTCGACCGGCGCCGGTGGGAGGAGCGAACGCAGGGTGGCAAAGGGCTCGCCCGGCAGGACGCGGGGCGGGCCCGGCTCGAGGTGGCCGAGCGCACGGCGGACGCGCAGCTCCAGCCGGTCCCCGCGGATGCGCACCACCGCCGCCGGGTCGAGGCCGGCCAGGCTGAACCGGGCCCGCGGGGGCTCGACGCGGGCGCTCTCGAGCAGCCACGGGAAGTCGCCGCCCGGCCGGCCGCCGACGAGCCCCAGCAGATCCTCGGCCGGCCCGAGTTCATCTGCGAGCTGCACGGTGTGCACGGCTGCCAGCCTACCCGGTCGCCGCCCGGCCATCGACCGGCCCGGCGCGAGGCCCTGCCCCGGTATACTGCGCCCGGAGGAGGAGAACCGTGACCGCCTTTCCCGACCCGGTTCGCGTGGATCTCCCGCCCGGCCCCGACGGAGGCGGGGGCATCGGGATTTCCGTGCACGAGGTCGGCGAGGGGCCGGCCGTCGTGTTCTGCCACGGCTTCCCGGAGCTCGCCTACTCCTGGAGGCACCAGCTCCCCGCCGTGGCCGCCGCCGGCTTTCACGCCATCGCCCCGGACATGCGCGGCTACGGGGGGAGCGACCGCCCCGACGAGACCGAGGCCTACGACCTCGGCCACCTCTGCGGCGATCTCGTCGCCCTCCTCGACGCGCGCGGCATCGAACGGGCCGTCTTCGTCGGGCACGACTGGGGCGGCTTCGTCGCCTGGGCCATGCCGGTGCTCCACCCGGAGCGCTGCCTCGGGGTCGTGGGCGTGAACACGCCCTACAGCCAGCTCCCCCGCACCGAGTTGCTCCGCACGCTCGTCGGCGGCCGGGACGAGCGGCTCTACCTCCTCTGGTTCCAGAAGCCCGGCGTGGCCGAGGCCGTGCTCGACCGCAACCCCCGGCTGGTCTTCGAACGGCTGGTGCGCCGTGGCGTGGATCCGATGGAGACGGCGAAGCGGCTCCTCGAGTCCGGTGAGCTCGACATGAACCCCTTCCGCCGGCTCGAAGAGATGGAGCCCGTGGGAGAGCCCCTGCTCTCGGAGGAGGAGCTCGCCCGCTACGCCGAGGTCTTCGGCCGGACCGGTTTCCGGGGCGGCATCTCCTGGTACCGCAACATCGACCGAAACCAGGACCGCTGGCCCTCGGTGGGGCAGCAGAAGCTCGACCTCCCGGCGCTGATGATCCTGGCCGAGTGGGACCCGGTCCTCCGGCCGGAGATGGCCGCCGGCATGCCCGCCCTCGTGGGCGACCTCGAGATGCACACGCTGCCCCGCTGCGGCCACTGGACCCCGCAGGAGCAGCCGGAGGATCTGAACCGGCTGCTCGTGGACTGGCTCCGGCGCCGCCTCGCCGGGAGCCGCTAGCCGAGGGGCGGGCGACCGGCTGGGCTACGCTCGGCGCGATGCAGCCGGTCCTCTACTTCCACGCCGGATGCCCGGACGGCTTCGGCGCCGCCTTCGCCGCCTGGCGCGCCTGGGGCGGGAAGGGGTCGTTCGAGCCCATGGGGCACGACGACGAGCTACCGGTTGCGGAGCTCGCCGGCCGCCTCGTGGTCTTCGCCGACATCGCCCCCCGGAACGAAGCCCTTCGCGTGCTGCTCGAGGTCGTCGACCGCCTCGTCGTGCTCGACCACCACCTGAGCGCGCGGGATCGCTACCGGTCGGACCCGTCGCTCGAGAACCTGGTGCGCATGGGCGGCCACCAGGTGGTCTTCGATCTCGATCGCTCCGGTGCCGTGCTCGCCTGGCAGCACTTCCACCCGGGCGAGCCGGTTCCCGACCTTCTCCGCTACGTCGAGGACCAGGACCTCTGGCGCTTCGCGCTTCCCCGCTCCCGCGAGGTGAACGCCGCCCTCTCCTCCTACCCGCGGGAGTTCCCGGTCTGGGAGGAGCTCGCGCGGCGCCCCGTGGAGGAGCTCGCGGCCGAGGGGGAGCCCATCGTGCGCGCCAACCGGATCGAGGTGCAGCAGGCGCTCCGCTTCGCCCACCCGGTGGCACTCGGAAGACTCCGGGTCGAAGCGGTGAACTCCACCGTCCTGCGAAGCGCGATCGGTCACGAGCTGGCCAAGCGCGCCGCCCACGGCGTGCCGGCAGGCCTCGTCTACCGGCTGGTGGGGAGGACCGTTCACGCCACCTTGTACTCGACGGGGGATTTCGACGTCGCCCGCCTCGCCGTCGAGCGGGGGGGTGGCGGCCATCGCAACGCCGCGGGATTCCTCGTTTCCCTCGAAGACTGGCTGCGCGACTACGTCGCCTGAGAGCGATCGCCCACCCACCCGGCGCCGGCGGCGACGGCCGCGGCCTATCCGTCGACTTCCGAGGGGGCGCGGGTCTCGAGGGCGAGGGCGTGGATCTCCTCGCGCATCTCCCGCTCGAGGACGCCGTAGACGAGCCGCTGCCGCTCCACCCGGGAAAGCCCCTCGAAGCGCGGCGAGACGATGCGCGCGCGGAAGTGCCCGCGCCCTTCGCGGGCGCCGGCGTGCCCGGCGTGGAGGTGGCTCTCGTCCACCACCTCCACCCGGGCACCGAGCTCGCTCCGGAGCTTCTCCTCGATGCGGGTGCGCCGGTCGATGCTCATGCGTCCTTCGGCAGGCCGAGGATCCGTTCGGCGATGATGTTCTTCTGGATGTTGGGTGTCCCGCCCCCGATCACCACCTCCGGCCAGGAGAGGGAGAAGCGCTGCCAGCCGCCGCCGTCCACGGCGGCCGCACCCCCCGCCACCGCGCCCCGCGCGCCCTGCATCTCGAGCGCGAGCTCGCCGATCTCGATCTCGAGGGCGGCCCGGTGCAGCTTGTTGATGGAGGTCTCGCTCCCGAGGGGCTCGCCCTTGAGCTGCCGGGTCAGGAAGCGCATGCCGTTCAGCCGCATGGCCTCGATGCGCGTGTCGATGGAGGCGATGCGGCGCCGGACCTCCGGGTCCTCCGCGGCGGGGCGGCCGCGCCGGACGGTGCGGCGCGCGAGCTCCCGCAGCGCGTCGAGGCGCCGGCGGAGGCCCTCGATCTCGGAGATCCCGGAGCGCTCGTGGGCGAGCGCGGACACGGTGACGCGCCAGCCCTCGCCCTCCTCGCCGAGCCGGTTTTCCACCGGAACCCGGACGTTGTCGAAGAAGACCTCCGCGAACATGGAACCGCCCGACATGTTCCGGATGGGCCGCACGGTGATCCCCGGCGTGTCCATGGGGACGAGCAGGCAGGTGATTCCCTTGTGCTTGTCGGACGGGTCGGTGCCGGTGCGCACGAGGAGGATCATCCACTTCGACCACATGGCGATGGACGTCCAGATCTTCTGGCCGTTCACCACGTAGTGGTCGCCCTCGCGCACCGCCCGGCACTTGAGTGCGGCGAGATCGCTTCCCGCGTCCGGCTCCGAGTATCCGGTGCACCACTGGTAGGCGCCGTCGAGGATGTCGGGGATGAAGCGCTTCTTCTGCTCCTCCGTGCCGTACTCGATGATGGCCGGGCCCACCCACGCAAGACCCATGAAGCAGGTCCCGAGGGGCGGTGCCTTGCGCTTCGCCATCTCCTCCTTCAGGATCACCTGCTTCATGAGGCTTCCGCCCCCGCCACCGACCTCGGCCGGCCACGAGAAGCCCACCCAGCGCTTCTCGCGGACCTTGCGGTTCCACTCGGCGAGGAACTCCGGACCCCGCTGGTCCTCCGGGGGCAGGTTCTCGTCCAGGAAGGCGCGCACCTCCTCCCGGAACGCCTCCTCCTCGGGGGTGAGCTGGAAATCCATCAGAGTCCTCCCAGTGCGGCCACGCGCTCGCTGTGGAAGCCGGCATCGCCGAAGGCGGGCCGGAGCCACCGCGCCCGCTTCAGGTAGAGGTGGGCGTCGTACTCCCAGGTGTAGCCGATGGCCCCGTGGAGCTGGACCGTGTCGAGTCCGAGCCGCGGAAAGGCCTCGCTGGCATAGGCCTTGGCCCGGGAGGCGGCCAGCGGCACCTCCTGCGGCGCGTGATCCAGGCACCAGGCGGCGAAGTACACCAGCGACTTCACCGACTCGATGTCCACGTAGGACTCGGCGAGCGGGTGCTTCACGCCCTGGAAGCGCCCGATCGGCTGGCCGAACTGGACCCGCTGCCTGGCGTAGTCCACCGTGAGGGCCAGGGCGGCCTCGGCGGCTCCCACCCCCTCCGCCGTGACCACCACCGCGCCTCGGTCGAAGGCCCGCGCGATGGTCGGCCACGCCGCTCCCGGCGCGCCGAGGAGATCCGCCTCGCCCACGCGCACGCCCTCGAGGCGGAGCCGCCCGGATCGCTTGGTGAGGTCGACGCCCTCGTTCGGGTCCACCGAGACGCCGGCGGCGCCGGCCGGGACGAGTGCGAGCGAGACGCCCTCGGCGCCCTCGCTCCCCGGGCTGCGAAAAGCGACGGCGAAGACATCCGCAGCGGTCGCGTCGGCCACCACCTCCTTGTCTCCGGTGAGGAGGAAGCCCCCGCCGTCGGGCTCCCCCACCGTGCGGATGGCGCGCGGGTCCGGCCACTCCTCCTCGTCGCCGAAGGCGAGGGTTCCGATGCGGCGCCCGGCGGCGATCTCCGGCAGCCAGGCCCCCTGCTGGGCCTCGCTGCCCGCGTCCTCGAGCAGCGCGGCGAAGAGGCTCGCCGACAGCAGCGGGGTGGGCACCAGGCTCCGGCCGAGCTCCTCGAGGAGCCCCACCTGGTCCACGGCGCCGAGCCCCGCCCCGCCGAAGCGTTCGGGGATGGTCAGCCCCAGCCACCCGAGCTCGGCCATGCGCCGGTGGAGCTCGGGGTCGAATCCGGGCCCCTCGGCGATCCGCCGCACCTCGGTCATGGGGACGTTCTCGTCGAGGAACTTCCGCACCTCCGCGCGGAGGAGCTGCTGCTCTTCCGTGAATCCGAAGTTCATTCCCTCTCCGTCTGGCCCGCGGGGGTGCTCGCCCCGGTCCGGGGGTTCGGACTCTGGTATGGTTAGCGCGCCAGATTGACCGATCAATCGGTCGGCTCGGCCGGAGGAGCCCATGTCCCCCACCCGACGCCGTCTCCGCTCCGTCGCCCCGGAGGAGCCGGAACCCAGGGAAATCGCGGAGTTCCGCCGGGAGGTGCGCGCCTGGATCGAGGCGAACCGCCCGCCGGATCCGGGTTTCAAGCTGCCCCAGTCCTTCCTGGAGGTGGAGTCCGATCGGCAGTTCGAGTGGCTGCGGACGTGGCAGCGGAAGGTCTACGACGCCGGGTATCTCGGGCTGGACTGGCCGGCGGAGTACGGGGGGCAGGGGGATCCCCTGAAGCGCCAGCGGATCGTCTCGCAGGAGATGGCCCGCGCCGGCGCGCCGTTCTTCGTCAACACCATCGGCCTGCAGTGGGCCGGTCCGACCATCCTGGCCCACGGGACGGAGGAGCAGAAGCGCCGCTACCTGAAGCCCATCCTCACCGCCGAGGAGATCTGGTGCCAGGGCTTCAGCGAGCCGGGCGCCGGCTCCGACCTCGCGAGCCTCACCACCCGCGCCGAGCGGACCGCGGACGGCTGGGAGGTCACCGGGCACAAGGTCTGGACCACACTCGCCCACAAGTCGAAGTTCATGATCCTGCTCGCGCGCACCGACCCGGAAGCGCCCAAGTACGAGGGGATCTCCTACTTCCTCTTTCCCATGGACGCACCGGGGGTCACCGTGCAGCCCCTCGTCAAGATGAGCGGCGAGGGCGGCTTCAACCAGGTCATCTTCGACCGGGCTCCGATGCCACGGGATGCGCTGCTCGGGCGCGAGGGGCAGGGGTGGCAGATCGCCATGACCACGCTCGCCTTCGAGCGCGGCGCGGCCGAGGGCTCGGGCGGGGGGCAGCTCGGCGCCCACGCGGAATCCATCCGCAGCCTCGCCGCCCTCGCCCGGCGCGCCCACCGCGACGGAGGGCCGGCCTCGCGGGATCCGGTGCTCCGGGACCGGGCCGTGCGGCTCTGGCTCGTCGAGGAGGCTCTGCGTCTGAACGGCTTCCGGCGGCGCGTGGAGGGCCTCAACCGCGACCGGCCCCACGCGCTGGCCCTGATGAACAAGCTCGTCTTCTCGGAGTACGCGCAGGACCTCGCGGAGCTCGCCTGCGAGATGCTGGGGCCGGAGGCGACCCTGTGGCTCGGCGATCCGCGGGCGCCCGACCGGGGCGAGTGGCCGCGGGCCTACGTGAATTCCTTCGGGGTCACCATCGGCGGGGGCACGAGCGAGATCCAGCGGAACATCCTCGGCGAGCGCGTGCTCGGCCTGCCGAAGAGCAAGTAGGGGGAGCGAGCGATGGCCACGGCCGAGATTCCCCGCGACTTCGGCTTTCGCGAAGAGCACGAGCTCCTCCGGGAGCAGGCCCGGCGCTTCCTCGAGGAGCGCTGCCCCGCCTCCGAGCTCCGGCGCCTGGCGGAGGACCCGGTCGGCCACGATCCCAAGCTCTACCGGGAGATCTGCGAGCTCGGCTGGACCGGGCTGGTCCTGCCCGAGGAGTTCGGCGGCGCCGGCATGGACAGCCTCGCCCTCGCACTCGTGCTCGAGGAGATGGGGCGCGTGTGCCTGCCCTCCCCCTTCCTGGGTGCGCTCTTCGCGGGTATGGCCATCGAGGAGGGGGGCAGCGACGCGCAGTGCAGCGAGCTGCTGCCCGCCATCGCCTCGGGCGATTGCCTCGCGACCTACGCCCTCTGCGAGCACGGGGGGGCCTGGCTGCCGGAGGAGATCCGGGCGGCCGCGGAGCCGACGGAGGGGGGCTGGCGCCTGTCCGGGGAGAAGGTCCACGTGCCCACCGGGACCGCTGCGGATCTCCTCGTGGCGCCCTTCGTGCTTCCGTCCGGCGAGCCGGCGCTCTTCGCGGTTCCGCTCTCGGACCGGGGAGTCCATCGGGAGGCGGAGATCGGCGTGGATCCCACCCGGCGGTGCGCGCGCATCGCGCTCGCCGGCGTCACCGTCCCGGAAAGCGCCCGCCTCGAGCAGGGCGGTCCCGACGCGCTCCGGCGCGCCACCCTGCGCGCCACCGCGGCGCTCGCGGCCGAGATGGTCGGGGGTGCCGAGCGCGCCCTCACCATGACCCGCGACTATGCGATCGAGCGCAAGCAGTTCGGCCGGGCCATCGGATCGTTCCAGGCCATCAAGCACCCGCTGGTCGACGTGCTGATCGGGGTCGAGCTCTCGCGCAC
>Ga0256839_1004267_pt1 | contig 14114 bp, 11 predicted proteins | sample 354166metaG_FD_185968 | JGI IMG/M metagenome (GOLD analysis project Ga0256839, IMG submission 185968) | Hydrothermal vent microbial communities from Mid Atlantic Ridge, Atlantic Ocean - 354-166 | ecosystem: Environmental > Aquatic > Marine > Hydrothermal vents | place: Atlantic Ocean: Mid... | reverse complement strand
GTGGTGGCCATCGCCATCTTGCTGCTCAAATTCACCCAGGAGCTGTGGCACCTGCTGTCCAATCTCTGGGAAGAGGACTTCCGCCACGTGCTGCTCATCGTCCTCAAGCTGGTGGACATCGCTCTCATCGCCGATCTGTTGCTATTAGTGATCTTCAGCGGCTACGAGAATTTCGTCTCCCGCATCGATGTCATCGACGAGGACCGTCCACGGTGGATGGGCAAGATCACCTTCTCGGGCATCAAGATCAAATTATTCGGCTCCATCGTCGCCATCTCCGGCATCGAACTGCTCAAAGTCTTCATGCAGGTGGAGGAGTACACCCAGGAACAGGTCCTCTGGCTGGTCCTCATCCACATTACCTTCGTGGTCTCCGGGTTGTTGTTCTCCTTGATGGACAAACTGGCCGCCCAGACCCATCTGCTGGAAGAGGAGGAGCGGGAGCTGTTCCACCGCCGGCGGATGGAGGAGACCGAGGCCAAGCTGAGACCGGCGGAGGAGGTCCAGGAGAGACATCGTTGAGGTCGCCTTCATGGAGATGATCCGTTGGGACGAGGAACGCGACGGGCCGCTCTCCGAAGCAGCCATGCGGGCCAAGCTGGAGGAATGGGGGTACGTGGTGTCCCGGTACGTCTATCCGCCGGGGACGGTGTTTCCTCCCCACACCCACGCGGTGGACAAGATCGACGCCGTACTCAGCGGGCGGTTTCGCTTGACGCTCCCCGAGGGCAGTGTAGTGCTCGAAGCGGGCGAGATGGTACGCATCCCGCGGGGGGTGGTGCACAGCGCCGAGGTGGTGGGGGACGAACCCGTGGTGAGCCTGGACGCCGTGCGCAGACGATGAGGCAAAAAAACCGCCGAAGCGAAACTCCGGCGGTATCCAAATAGGCTCTGAGAGATTAAAGAGCCTGCGTGCACTCACCCCATGTGCGTCCCGGAGAACCATGGGACGCGAGACCGTCGACGACGGTCAGTCACCACCCATACAAATATCGTTCCACCCCGAGTGCGAACCAACTGGTCTGGGTCTGGGTATCGACCACACCATCCCCATCCAGGTCCGTCTCCACCAAGGCCACCCCGCCCGGCAGGGCGGTGATCCAGCTGGTGGAGGTCATCATTCCCCCCTGCTCCGGCGCAATCCCACCCGTCTGCTCTCGGGGGCGACGTTCCTCATCCCCGCCAGGGGCGTCAGCGTGCTGACGAAGACGTCACCGAATTGACTGTCTCGGATCTGGACGTCGAATTCCAGACGTTGGGTCCCGGCGACCTCATCCCATGTCCGGCGGATCCGGTAACGATGCGCCAGGGTCACCACCTCCCCGTTCCGGTCACGGCTGGTGAGCCACTCCCCCTCGCTGAGCTGAACGAAGCGGCGGTTGTCCTCACTCTCCAGGGTGATCCGCCCCACGCCATCCTGGCTACGTGTCCCCCAGGGGCCGGAAACGATGAAGCCTTCGCGGGCCACCTCGGTCACACTGCGCCATGGGGCAAAGACATAGGGTTGGCCGCTCAATTCACCAGGGTATAGCGGCGGACACCGTTCAACGTGGCCTGCCCTTGGAGGCAATCGCTGAAAAGGCGGGTGTGGCTGTCGCCCTGGGAAGGCCAGGGTAGCCCCTGATCGTCACGGATCACGGTGAGGGTGCCGACGCCGGGACAGGGGATCACCTGCTCGGTGATGGCCTCGATCATCACCCTGCCCCCGTTTTCCAGCACGTGCACCACATCGGGGGTCTTCGCCCGGGGAGTACTCCAAAGGGCGAAAGGATCGGCCCCGGCGGTGGTGGCCACCACCGCCAGGGCCTTGCGCGAAAGCCCCACCGCCGCTTCCGGCGAGTCCACCACCTAGCCTGGCTCCGCCGGCAGTTGCGGCCGAGGCTCCGAACACGCGGTGACGAAAATGGCGAGCCAACATGCCCGCACGGCGCGATCCATGGCCGTCCTCCATGCTTCCCTGCCCCATTCGACCCTCTTGCGGGGCCTTTCCATGTAAGTATGGACAGGGAGGCGCCGCTGTCAAAGTCACCGTCCGCTCAACGGCCGTCGAGCATCTGCGCCAACCGGTCGGCGGGAACGTAACCCGTGATCATCTCACCGTCTTCCAACAGCAGGGTGGGCGTGCCGCTCACGCCCACCATGCGGGCGGCGGCCATGTGTTCGTCCACCGGATTGTCACACTGGGCCCGGGGCAGTTTCTCCCCCTGCTTGGCGCGGGTCAGGGCTGCTTGGCGATCCTTGGCACACCAGGCGGAGACGGCCTTGTAATAAGACTCGGTGAATTTCCCGCTGCGGGGGAAGGCCAAGTAACGGATCTCGATGCCCCGATTGAGGTACTGATCCATCTCCCGATGCAGCTTGCGGCAATAACCGCAATCCACGTCGGTGAAGACGGTGACCACGTGTTTCACCGCGCCCTGGGGGCGGAAGACGATCATGTCGTCCTCGTCGAGGCGCTCGAGCACCGCCTTGCGCTGCCCCTTGCGGGTACGCTCGGTGAGATTGACCATCTTCTGGAGATCCAGCAAATCACCCTCGATGAGATAACGCCCGTCGGCGGTGACGTAGAAGATCTGCCCGCCATAGATCACCTCATAGAGGCCGGCGAGCGGGGTGGGACGCACCACGTCGGGCTGATCATTGGGGATGATCTGCGACAGGCGCTGCTTGATGGTAGCGATGTCTTCCGCCTCGCCCGCCCAAAGCGCGGGGGCCGCGCCCAACAGCAACGTCACGAAGGCGGCGAGAAACAAGGGGGTACGGGTCACGTTCGTCTCCTCGATGATGAGATGGTGAATCGGGCGATTATGCCACCATTTGGACCGCTGACGCGGCGAAGTGCTCCTGGCATCGGCACTCACCCCCGCGGGTGGTGTTCCCGGTGGATCCGGGCCAGGCGCACCCGGGCCACGTGGGTGTAGATCTGGGTGGTGGAGATATCGGCATGGCCGAGGAGCATCTGCACCGTGCGCAGGTCGGCCCCGTGGTGGATCAGATGGGTGGCAAAGGCATGGCGCAGGGTATGGGGCGAGAGCGGCTGTTCGATCCCGGCCAGGCGGGCATAGCGCTTCACCAACTGCCAGAAGGCCTGGCGGGTCATGGGAGCGCCGCGACGGGTGACGAACAGCGCCTCGCTCAAACGGCCGTGCAACAATGCCATCCGTGCCCGATGCACATAACGCTGCAGCCACGTCAGCGCCTCCTCCCCCAAGGGCACCAACCGTTCCCGGCCTCCCTTGCCTTCCACTTGGACCACCCCCTGTCCCACGCGCACCCGCCCCATCTCCAGCGCCACCAACTCACTCACCCGCAGCCCGGTGGCATAGAGCACCTCCAGCATGGCACGGTCACGCAGCCCCAGGGGCGTGTCGGTATCCGGCGCGGCCAACAACGCCTCCACCTGGGCCTCGCTCAAGGTATCGGGCAGGCGTCTTGGACGCCGCGGCGGGAGAATACCCTCGGTGGGATCGTCCCCCCGCAACCCCTCACGCAGCAGATAGGCGTAGTAGCGCCGCAGGCTGGAGAGAAAGCGCGCGGCGCTGGTGGCCTGTCCGCCGGCCCCCAAGCGTTCGCCGAGATAGCGCTCCAACTCGGCACGCCCCGCCCGTTCCAGAGACGACCCGTGCGAGCGCAGCCAGGCATGACAGCGGCCGAGGTCGCGCCCATAAGCCTCCAAGGTATTGCGTGCCAAACCGGCCTCCAGCCACAGGCTGTCGAGGAATCGCTCCACATGAGGGACCTCTTTCATACCGGCCGAGCCCCACGTCCCATCCGCAGCAGGCTAGGCAGCAGCAACAAGGTGAACACGGTGCTCAACGCCAACCCGCCGACGATCACCGCCGCCAGACCGCGATAGAGCTCACTGCCGGCCCCGGGAATCAGCGCCAACGGCAACATCCCGAACAGACTGGTGAGGGTGCTCATGAAGATGGGGCGCAGCCGCATGCGCACGGCCTCGGCCACCGCCTCGTCCCGCCCCAGGCCGGCACGCTCACCGGCACGGGTCTGGTGAACCAGCAGAATGGCGTTGTTCACCACCAACCCCAGCAAAATGATGAAACCGATCATGGTGAGCAGATCCAGGGGCTGAAAAGTGAATTGATTGACCACTTTCAAGGCGATCACCCCACCCACCGTCGCCAGAGGAATGGTGAACAACACCAGCAGACTGTCGCGGAAAGAACGGAACAAGGCACTCATGAGCAGGTAGAGGATCACCAAGGCCAACAAAAAATTGCCCCCCATGGCATCCAAGGCGCGTGCCAACTCATCGGCACTGCCGGCATAGCGGATATCGCCATCCTCGGGCAGCCACTGGGCCAGCTTCGGTCCCACCTGCTGCTGTAAAGTCACCAGGGCCTCCTCCAGAGAGACTGACTCCGGCGGCGTGACCTGAAGGGTGACGGTACGGCGACGATCGATACGGCGGATCTCCTTCGGCCCGGCGGTGCGGCGCAGTTCCACCAATTCACCCAGCGGTACCACCCCGGCCTCGGGCGTGACCAGCGGCTGAGCCAGCAGATCCTCCGGGTAACGCCACGGCTCGGCCTGAAGACGCACATCCAAATGCCGGGTACCGTCGAACCACTCCCCCACCCGCACCCCGTCACCGAAGGCCGGCAACAGCGCCCCCACGGTGGCACGATCCCAACCCACCTCGGCGATACGGTCCTCACGCGGAATCAGGCGCAGTTCGGGGCGGGAAAGGGCCAGCTCAGGGAAGGGACGCACCGAGGCCCCGGGCAATGCCCGGCGGATCTCACTGAAACCGGCGCGGCCGGCGGCCATCAATGCCTCCAGATCACCGCCCTGGAGATCGACGTCGATGCTGCGCCCGGCACCGAAGCGGCCGAACAACGAACTGCGCTTGGCGAACGCCAGCGTACCGGGAAAGCCGTTGATCAACCGGTTGATCAACGGCACCAGCTCGGGGGTACGCGCCGGATCCACCGCCCGGGCACCCATGAAGGCCCCGCCCTCGAAGGCGACAAAGAAATAATCGTTGATCCGCGGCTCCCGCTCACCGGCGACATACGGGGCCATGCGCCGGGCCACCACCTGGCCCATCTCCCGCTCCAGGGTGTCCAGATTCTGCCCCGGCGGCGGCAGAATGAAGGCAAACACCAAGTTCCGGTTGCCCTGAGGCAGATAATCGGCCGGCGGCAACCACCATAGACTGAGTCCCACCGCCCCCCCAGTGAGCCCCACCACCCAGGCCCAACGCCGCCCCGGGGTGGCGCTCAGACGCATGATCGACCGGGTGGCGGCCTGCCACCAGCGGGCATGGGGATCCTCCAGGCGCGACTGAGTCAACCAACCCCGGGCCGCCGCCGGCACCACGGTGATCGCCACCAGCAACGACAACACGATGGCCGCAGCCAGGGTCAGCGCCAAATCGGCGAACAGCTGCCCCGCCTCCTCTTCCATGAACACCACCGGCAGAAAGATCGCCACCGTGGTGGCGGTGGAGGCCAACAACGCCCCCCACACCTGGCCGGTGCCCTGCAAGGCCGCCGCCTCTGCCTCCTCACCGCGCTCGCGCAGCCGCACGATGTTCTCCAGCACGATGATGGCCGCGTCCAGCACCATCCCCACCGCGAAGGCCAACCCTGCCAGCGAGATGACGTTGAGGGTGCGGCCGGTGAGCTCCATCACCAGGAAACTGGAAATCAGGCAGATGGGAATGCTCAAGGCGACGATCAAGGTGGCACGCAAGCGGCGCAGAAACCACCACAACACCCCGATGGCCAGCGCCACCCCCAACAACAGGTTGCCGCTGAGCAGATCGATGGCCCGATGGATATAGCGGGTCTCGTCATAGACCTGGGTCAAGGTGAGCCCGGCCCGCGCCAAAGGCCCCTGGCGCAGCTCCTCCGCCGCCGCCTGCAGCCCCGCCATCACCTGGAGCACGTTCACTCCGGTCTCGCGATAGGCGTTCACCGCCATCGCCGGCTCGCCGTTCTGGATCACGAAACTGGCCCGCTCGGCCAACGTCCGTTCCACCCGGGCCACATCCCGCAGGCGCACCGGACGGCCCTCGTGCCAGGCCAGCACCATCTCTTCCAATCCCGCCAACGAATAACGCCCGGCGAAACGCAAGGTGTAACTGCGCCGTCCCACGTCGTGATCCCCGCCGGAGCGATCCTCCGCCCCCGAGGCTCGGCGCAGCACCTCCGGCAATTCCAGCCCGAAGGCCGCCAGGGCGTAAGGGTCGAACGTGATGCGGATCTCCTCCTCCCGCCCCCCGCGCACCTCCGAACGCGCCACCCCGGGGATGCGCTCGAAACGGGTCTGCACCGTATCCTCGATGAACGACTGGTAACTGGCGATGGGACGCTCGTTACCGGGCGCCGGCTTGATGATGAACCAAGCGATGGGCTGACTGCGGTCGCTGGCGGTGGAGATCACCGGCTCCTCGGCCTCCGCGGGATAGCGCGGCACCCGGTTGAGGCGGCTCATCACCTCCAGCAAGGCCCGGCGCATGTCGGTCCCCACGGCGAAGGTGAGGGTGATCGAGGCGGAGCCGAACTTGGCCTGAGCCAGCAACTCCGTCATCCCCGGCACCCCGCGCAAGGCATCCTCCTGCGGCTCGACGATCTCCGCCTCCACCTCCTGCGGTGCAGCTCCGGGCCAAGCGGTGGTGATGGCGATCTCCGGACGCTCCACTTCGGGGGTGAGCTGCACCGGCAGACGGGACAAGGCCAAGGCGCCGAAAATCACCGCCAGCAGCACCCCCACCACCACCGCCACGGGGTTTTCCAGGGCACGACGACTGAGCATCATGGTGTGGCGCGCTCCCGCAACCGAACCTTCTGACCGGGGCGCAGGCGCTCGGCACCGCGGATCACCACCGCATCCCCCGCTGCCAGCCCCACCCCGTCCACGGCGATCCAATCTCCCTCGGCCGGACCTAGGCGCACCGGAATCCGCTCCACCGACTCCCCCACCACCTTGAACACCGCCGCGCCGCCGCCACGCAGCACCAAGGCATCACGCGGCACCACCAGACGCCGGCTCGGGCGATCCAAAGGCACCCACAAACGGGCCGGGGCCCCTGGTATCCCTGCCTCCACCACCGCCCAGACATCCACCTGACGGCTGCGGGGATCGGCCACCGGCGCCACCGCCCGCAGGCGGGCCTCCACCGTCCGCCCCGCCACCTGTGCCGGCAGGCGCTGCCCCACATCCAAGTGCGCCGCCGCGGCCAACGGCACCGCCGCCCGCAACTCCAGCGCCTCGTCCCCCACCAATCGCAGCACCGCCTCCCCGGCGCCCACCCACTCCCCGGGGCGGCGCAAACGCTCGGTCACCACCCCCGGGAACGGCGCCACCAGGCGACGGCGCTCCAACGCCAGCTCCGCCTGGCGCAACCGCGCCTGGGCCGCCCGCTGCTGAGCCCGCGCCTGAGCAAGTTCGTTACGCACCTCGTCCCATTGGGTCTGGGCGGCGCTGTTCTCCTTGGCCAGACGCGCCAAACGCCGTTCCTCTTCCTGGAGATAGCGCACCTGGGTCCGCCAGCGTTCCCATTCGGCCTGGGCGACATCCCGCTGCGCCAGCTCGCTGCGATCGTCCAGACGGGCCAAGGGTTCACCCGCGGCCACCCGCATCCCCTCACGGGCCAACCAACGCAACCGTCCCCCCCGTTCCGGTGCCAGCCGCGCCTCGTCCACCGCCACCACCTGAGCGCTCACCCAGCGCCCCGGCGCAATGGCCCGCCATTCCGCCTCGGCCGTCACCACCACCGCCGCACGCCCGCCCGGCTGGGCCCACACCGGCCACACCAGCAGGCACCACAACACCAGCGACCAACCCAGCGGCCTCATCGCCACGCCCATGCCTTCACCTCTCCCATCCACTCGGCGCCAGCACCATACCCAGCCCCCCCGCCAGCAGCAACCAAAGTGCCAACGGGATTGCATAAAAAACTTCTATCACGTTCAGCCGCCGTTTGGCTTCCCTGCCCCCATAGGGAGGGTTAGTATCCCTCCTTTCCGCGACTGGAAAAGCGAGCCACGGCGAACGGACGAGTCCCTGAATTTCGTGACCCAAGAGCATTATTTCTTGAATCCCCGACAAGTCGACGAACTCCTGCAGCAACTGCAACGCTTCCACGCCGAACACACCGAAGTGGCCGCGCTGCAGGATCCCGAGCGCCACCCCCTGCCGCTGCAGGCCTTCCGCCGCTTCCTGGAACGCTTTCTGGAAGACACGGAGAACGCCCGGCAGGCCGCCGAAGAACTGGTGGAGAGCTACCGCCGGGCCAACATCCCCTTCGTCCTGTTACTGGCCGCCTTCAACCATCTCAAAGAGGCCATGGTGGAGGCCATCGCCAGCAACACCGGCAACCCCCTGGCCCACTACCGGGAAATCGATCAACGCTTCGAAAAGGCCAAACGCCTGCTGGCCCAGCGCCAACTTCTCCACGCCGCCGCCCAGCCCCTGCCGCTGCCACAGCGGGTGGTGCGCGACAAACACCTCATCCGCCTCTACCTGGAATGGCTCCAGCGCCTCAACGACGCCATCCTCCAGGACGATCTCGACGCCTATCCCCTCCCCGATCCACAAAACGACCCCTTCACCCGTGCCCTGAGACATCCCGAGAGTCTGTTCATCTGCCTGGACCTCAAACTGTGTGACCAGATCCAGGAACACCATCGCCTCATCCAGCAACAAAGCGCCCTGGTTCACACCCTGTTGGCCGCCGAGCGCTACGACCAGGCGCAGCTGGCCCATCAGGAACTGGAAAAACGCGTCGCCGACCTCCTCAACCTGCTCAGTGCCCTCTACTTCGAGAGCCAGACCAATCGTCTGCACCGCTTCTTCAACTTCCTCCAGGCACTGCTCTATCTCCCGGGGCGCAAGATACTCGCCGTGGTCAACCCCCGCGGACTGAGACAACTGAATCAACGCCAGGGCAGCGAGGCCGGCAACCGTGCCCTGGCCCGCATCGAAGAGCGGCTGGCCGAACTGTGTCAAACCCAGCGCGAACGCCTGCTCTACACTCGCGGCATCGCCGGCGACTTCTACCTCATCGGCTACCACACCACCCCGGAAGAACTGGACGGCTGGCTGCACACCCTGCGGCAACGGCTCAGGCACGACGATGCCGCCGACGTCCCGCTGGATCTCGCCTATCACGGCCTGGAACTCACCCGGATCCACCAACTCAGCGAAGAAAACATGCCCTTCCTGGTGGACTACCTCAGCGAACGCAGCCGGCAGGAAAACGCCATCGCCAGCGGGGAGGCCGCTGCCGAGGCGATGCTTGCCTGGATGCGCCGCCGCTACCGCCAGTCGGTGGATCTCAACGAAAAACTGGAACACGGTGAGGTGGACATTCACATCCAGCCCCTGGTGACCCTCGATCAACGGCGACGCATCCATGCCTTCGAAGTGCTGGGCCGCATCCGCGAAGAAGATGGCGAACTCAACGCCGGGCTGTTCATCGACGACATCCTCCGCCTCGGCCTCGCTCCCCGCTTCGACACCCTGGTACTCCGGGCCCTGGCCCGTCATGCCGACGACCTGCGCCACATCACGCCCCGCCTGTTCATCAACGTCGCCGCCGCCTCCCTGGAAGACCCGGCCTACCTCGAGGCCCTGCGCACCCTGCTCGAAGGCCCCCTCGCCGGCATCGAAGTCGTGCTCGAACTCACCGAACAAGTGATCCTCGAGCGCCTGTCGCGCGTCCACGAACTTCACCGTCGCTGGGGAATCCACTTCGCCATCGACGATTTCGGTACTGGCTACTCCACCCTGCAGACGGTGATCCAACTGGCGCTGGACGGCGGGGTACGCTACCTCAAGCTGGACGGTTCCCTCACCCGTCATCTCCATGACCACCCGGCCAACGAACGGGTGATGCACATCACCCGCCAGATGGCCCGGGAACTGGAACTGGAAACCGTGGTGGAATTCATCGAGACGCCGCAACAACTCCACACCCTGGAAGCGATGCGGATGGACCTCGGCCAGGGCTTCCTCCTTGGCCTCCCCGACCCGGTCCCGGTATGGCGCGGCAAACTCACCTACCTCCACACCCGCCACGGCGCCAACGGCACCGACGGCTTCACCCTCTGACCGTGCGCCGGCTGCTACTGCTCCTCGCCATCCTCCTCAGTGCCTGCGAAAGTCCCGCGCCCCCCCTCAAACTCGGCAGCAACCAATGGCCGGGATACGAACCCCTCTACCTGGCCCGCCAACTGGGCCACCTGGACCCCGGACGCGTCAAACTGGTGGAGCTCCCCTCCTCCTCCGATGTCATGCAACACCTGCGCGACGGCAACCTGCAAGCCGCCATGCTCACCCTTGACGAAGTCATCACCCTCCAGAGTGAAGGCCTTCCCCTGCGCGTGATCCTGGTACTGGATGTCTCCCTCGGCGCCGACAGCGTCCTCGCCCGCCCTGAGATTCAGCATCCCGCCGACCTCGCCGGACGCCGTATCGGCGTCGAAACCACCGCGGTGGGCGCGGTGATGCTAGAATCCCTGCTGGAAAAGGCCGGCCTGAGCGAAGATCAGATACGACTGATCCACCTCACGGTGGACCGCCACGAGGCCGCCTACCGCCAAGGGCGGATCGATGCGGTGATCACCTTCGAGCCCACCCGCAGTCGCCTGCTGGCCCTCGGCGCCCGCGAACTCTTCTCCAGCCGCGATATCCCCGGCCGCATCATCGACGTCCTCGCCGTCGAGGCCAGGGCCGCCCGGCAGCGGAGCCGGCAACTCGAACATCTGGTGGACGCCTATTTCCGCGCCCGCGACTACCTGGCACGCCACAGGTCCCAGGCCCTGGCCCGCATGGCCCCCCGCCTGGAGCTCTCTCCCGAAGAGCTGGAATGGGCCTTACAAGGGTTACATCTGCCGGACCGGCGGGAAAATCGACGCTGGCTGGCCCCCAATGGCACACTGCGGCAAAATGCCTCCCGGCTCGCCCGGCTCATGCGCCGCTGGCGTCTCATCCTCCACCGCCCCGACCTCGACCAGCTCGCCGACGACCGATTCATTGCCCCATGAGCCCCACCGGACGCATCCACAGCATCTCGTTACGCCTCTGGCTGCCACTGCTGTTCACCCTCGCCCTCACCACCGTCACCGCCACCTTTCTCATTCAAGACCTCAACGACACCCGCCGACACCTGCAGCGTGACGCCATCGAACTGCTGCGCCTGATCAACGCCCAGACCGCGCTCCCCTTGCGCCGGGCCCTGGAAAATGGCCGACAAGACGACCTGCGCGCCCTCATCAGCAGCCTCAGCGTCCACGACGACATCACCTGGGCGCTGCTCAGCGATCCCCAAGGCAAGGTCATCGAAGCCAGCCGTTACGCCTGGCGCGGCCGTAAGGTCAACAGCCTCCTTCCCCCCAACGTCCGCCTCTCCAGCGCCTTCGAAGAGCGCGGCCTCCATCTCATCACCCAACAAGAATCGTTGCTGGTGAGCGTCAAGATCATCGACTACATCCCCGAAGAAGGCACCCTCGAACCTCAGACCGCCCTGCTGTGGGTCGCCCTCGATCTCACTCCCCGACGCACCCTGCACTTCGCCGAGCTACGCCACCACACCCTGCTCATGCTCGGCCTGTCACTGGCTGTGCTGCTGGTGGCCTACGCCCTGCTGCGCCGCTACGTCTCCACCCCCCTGGCCCGCCTGCAGCATGCAGCCAATGCCATCGCCTCCGGTCTGTTCGACACCCGTCTCGAGGTCCACGGCCGGGGCGAAGTGGCCCAACTGGGCCGCAGCATGGACCACATGGCCCGCCACATCCGTGGCACCATCGAGGCCCTGCGTGAGAGCGAACAACGTCTCTCCATCACCCTGGACGCCATCGGCGACGCCGTGCTGGTCACCGATCCCCAAGGGCTCATCACTCGTCTCAACCCCATCGCCGAACGGCTCACCGGCTGGAGCAACGACGAGGCCCGTGGCCGCCCGGTGCTGGAAGTCTTCCACATCGTCAACTCCGAGACCCGCGAACCAGCGGAACATCCGGTGGGCCGGGTCCTGCGCGAAGGGCTGGTGGTCGGTCTGGCCAACCACACCACCCTCATCGCCCGTGACGGCCGCGAACACCAGATCGCCGACAGCGCCGCCCCCATCCGCGCCCCCGACGGCCAGATCCTTGGGGTGATCATGGTGTTCCAGGACGTCACCGAGCGCTACGCCCTCGAGGCCGAGATACGGCGCGTCAAAGACCGTCTCGAGGCCATTCTCGCCTCCCTGCCCGACCTGTGCCTGATCCTCGACGCCGCAGGGCGCTACCAGGCCATCCTCGGTGGCCCCCAAGCCTTGCTGGTGCAAACGCGGGAACAACTCCTCGGACGCCGGGTGGACGAAGTCCTCCCCCCCGAACAGGCCGGCCCCATCCTCACCACCATCCGCCGCACCCTGGAAAGCGGCCAGCCCCAACGACTGGAATACAGCCTGCCGACCCTCTCCGGCGTGCGTCACTTCGAAGGCCTTACCGCCCCCCTGCACGGCGAAGAAGAAAACAGCGTCATCTGGCTCGCCCGCGACCAGACCGAACGCAAACGCGCCGAAGAACAACTGCAGCGCATGGCCCGTTACGACCAGCTCACCGGGTTGGCCAACCGGGCCCTGGCCGGGCAATACCTCGAAGAAGCCCTGTCGCGCAACCGCCGCAACGGCCGTTTCGGCGCCCTGATGTTCATCGACATCGACCGCTTCAAAAACATCAACGACTCCCTGGGCCACCACCTCGGCGACCGGCTGCTGATCAAAGTGAGCGAAGCCCTGCGGGAACTGATCCGCAGCGAAGACTTGGCCGCCCGCTTCGGCGGTGACGAATTCGTCGTCATCCTCGGCGACCTCGGTGACGACCCCATCAGCGCCTCGGCCCACGCCGAGGCCGTAGCGGAAAAACTGCGCCAGGCCTGCGCCGTTCCCTTCTCAGTGGAAGGACAGACCCTCCAAGTCACCATCAGCATCGGCATCGTCCTCTACCCCGACGACGAGGCCGGCAGCGAAACCTTGTTCAAACGGGCCGACATCGCCATGTACAAGGCCAAAGACGGCGGCCGCAACCGTATCTGTTTCTTCTCCCCCGAGCTCCAGCGCATTGCCGAGACCCGGCTGCAGGTACAACACCAATTGCGCCACGCCCTGAAAGAAGACCAATTCACCCTCCACATCCAACCGCGCAGCGACGACCGGGGCCGCTGGACCGGTGGCGAGGCATTGATCCGCTGGCGTCACCCGCAACGCGGGCTGCTCCCGCCCACCAGTTTCATTCCCATCGCCGAGGCCACCGGTCTCATCGACGACATCGACGCCTGGGTGCTGCAACACGCCATCACCGCCCTAGGGAGGATCCAGCACAAACTCCCCCCTGGCTTCGATCGTCTGTCGCTCAACATCACCGCCGACCTGCTGCTCGACCTCACCTTCCCCGAACGCCTGCGCCACTGGTGCATGGAAGCCGCCCTGCCCCCCGAACGACTGGAACTGGAGATCACCGAACGCATCCTGGTGGAAGACAGCGAACGCGCCGAACGCATCCTCGACACCCTCACCCATGACGGTTTCCACTTCTCCATCGACGACTTCGGCACCGGCTACTCCTCGCTGCGCTACCTGCAGCGCCTGCCCATTCATGCCTTGAAGATCGACCGCAGCTTCATCGAACGCCTCCCCGACCACCAAGGCGACGGCCGCCTGGTGACCACCATCATCGACTTGGCGCAACACCTCGGTCTGGACGTGATCGCCGAAGGGGTGGAACACACCGCCCAGCTCGAATTCCTCCGACGCCACGGCTGCCGCCGCTTCCAAGGCTTCCTGTTCGCCGAACCCCTGCCATGGGACGACTTCTTCCAACGCCTCGAACGGCATGAGCCTGAACCACTTCCCCAGGACTGATGCACGAACTCGCCCTCTGCCGTCATCTATTGCGCACCCTCCAAGACCAAGCACGGCGGCGCGGCTATCACAAGGTGCTCGGCGTGACCCTGGAAATCGGCCCCTACAGCGCCGTGGACCCCGACGCGCTATCCTTCGCCTGGCGAGTGGCACGCCGCGACACGCTGGCCTCCGCCTCACCCTCACCGGTCCCCGACCCGCCCTGGAACGGCTGTGGCGGCGACTCCCCCACGCCCTC
>Ga0256839_1004266_pt1 | contig 14115 bp, 17 predicted proteins | sample 354166metaG_FD_185968 | JGI IMG/M metagenome (GOLD analysis project Ga0256839, IMG submission 185968) | Hydrothermal vent microbial communities from Mid Atlantic Ridge, Atlantic Ocean - 354-166 | ecosystem: Environmental > Aquatic > Marine > Hydrothermal vents | place: Atlantic Ocean: Mid... | reverse complement strand
TGGGGAGGATTGAACTCCCGACCTCACCCTTACCAAGGGTGCGCTCTACCACTGAGCTACAGCAGCGTTCATCGTGGGCGGCTGAGTAGACGTATTCATCGCCCGAAGCAAGCCCAATCTGGACCCTGCGCGCGCCCTGCGCTACAGAGTGGCGCATGAATAAAAAAACCTCGCAGAACAGCGGAAAGTCATCGTCGGATACGCGCGAGGAACGGCTGAAAGCGGCACTCAAGGAAAATCTGAAGAGGCGCAAGGCGCAAATGCGCGCCCGTGTCGATACAGGCAAGAAGAAAGGCTAGGGCAGGCGGATGGACTCAATCGTAGTAAAAGGCAACGGGCCGGTGAAGGGCAAGATCCCGGTGGCCGGGGCCAAGAATGCCTGCCTTGGGCTGATGCCGGCGACGTTGCTGAGCGATGAGCCACTGACACTGACCAACGTGCCGCGACTGGCGGACATTGAAACAGCCACACAGCTGCTGCGTTCCCTGGGAGTCGAGACGTCCAGCCTGCAGGATGGCCAGGTGCTGGCCTTGTCCAGCCAGGGTGCTGACAACCCGCTGGCGCATTACGATATCGTGCGGAAAATGCGGGCGTCGAACCTGGTTCTCGGCCCGCTTCTGGCCCGCCACGGCAAGGCGATCGTTTCACTGCCCGGCGGTTGTGCGATCGGCGCGCGGCCGATGGACATCCATGTTTCCGGCCTGGAAGCACTTGGCGCACGGATCGAGCTGAAGGACGGGTATCTTCACGCCGAGGCCCCGAACGGGTTGAAGGGTGCGCAGATCGATTTTCGGTTCGCATCGGTGGGCGCCACCGAGAACGTGATGATGGCGGCGACGACGGCCAAAGGCACAACGGTCATCAACAATGCAGCGCGCGAGCCGGAAATCGTCGATCTGGCCCGGTGCCTGACGGCCATGGGCGCACAGATCGACGGGGCCGGAACGGATCGCATCGAAATTCAGGGCGTGGACAGACTTCATGGCGCGACCCACCCCGTGGTTGTCGACCGAATTGAGCAGGGCACCTACATGCTCGCCCCCGTCGTTGCCGGGGGTGACGTGGAACTGATCGGCGGACGCCGCGACCTGTTGCAGTCTTTTTGCGAAAAACTGGAAGAAGCGGGTGTTTCGATAACCGAAACCGCCGACGGTTTGCTTGTCAAGCGACAGGACGGCCCGATTCGGGCGGTAGATGTCCGGACCGAGGTCTATCCGGGGTTCCCAACGGACCTGCAGGCACAGATGATGGCCCTGCTGAGCACCGCCGACGGGACCAGCGTGCTGGAAGAAACGATTTTCGAGAATCGCTTCATGCATGCCCCGGAACTGATGCGCATGGGTGCAGACATCGAAATCAACGGGGCGACCGCAACCGTGCGGGGCGTGAAGCAGCTCAAGGGCGCCCCGGTGATGGCCACCGATCTGCGCGCATCGGTTTCGTTGATTCTCGCAGGGCTGGCCGCAGAAGGTGAAACGATTGTCAGTCGGGTCTATCATCTTGATCGCGGATATGAACATGTCGTGCGCAAGTTCCGCGGAATTGGCGCAAACATTGAACGGATTTCAAGCTGATGGAAGACGCACGTTTCGAAGATGCCGACGAAGGCCCGCTGCGCCTGATGGCGTTGGATGACAAGGATCTCCAGGTCATTTCTGCGCTGGTTCAGGACGCGGTCTTTCCCGCAACTGAAATGACCTGGGACAGTAAAACACGCCGGTTTGCCGTGTTGCTCAACCGGTTCCGCTGGGAACTTGCGGACAAGGCGAAAAAACAGCGCCGGAACTTTGAGCGTGTGCAGTCGGTTCTCGTGGTCGAGGACGTGATGAAGGTGGCGAGCACCGGAATTGACCGGACTGACCCTGACCTTGTCCTGTCGCTGTTGGCGATCACATTTGAAGCGGGCGAGGACGGAACGGGGCGCGTCGTGCTCGCGCTTGCCGGCGATGGCGACATTGCACTTGATGTCGAAGCCCTGGAGGTCAGGCTCAAGGATGTGACCCGGCCCTATGTGGCGCCGTCGCGCAGGCAACCCACGCACGACTGAACGGCCCGGTCTTTCGCGATGACGGCTTGAGGCTCTTGCGAGCGCTGGGTATGTCTCGTGAAACAGGAGTATGGCAATGCCCGAGTTCCTTTCGACACTGGACGATGACTTTGAGCAGCGGTTCGCGGATCTGCTGGGGCGCAAACGCGAAGATTCGCCCGAGGTCGATGATGTCGTGGCCCGGATCATCAACGATGTGCGTGCCCGCGGTGACGCGGCGGTGATCGAACTGACCGCACGCTTTGATCATCTGGATCTGACGCCCCAGACGCTGGCGTTTTCGCAAGACGAAATTGACGCGCAATGTGCCCTGGTCGAGGACGCAGACCGGGCAGCGCTGGAGCTTTCCGCGCGCCGCATCCGCGCCTTTCACGAACGGCAGTTGCCTAGGGATGACTGCTGGAAGGACGACACGGGCGCCACGCTCGGCTGGCGCTGGACAGCTGTTTCGGCGGCCGGGCTGTATGTGCCGGGCGGGTTGGCATCCTACCCGTCATCGGTGCTGATGAACGCGATACCGGCGCAGGTCGCCGGTGTTGAAAACCTGGTGATCTGCGCGCCGACACCGGGGGGGCAGGTGAACCCTTTGGTGCTTTTGGCGGCGCGCCTTGCCGGCGTCGAAACGGTCTATCGAATTGGCGGCGCACAGGCAATTGCGGCACTGGCCTACGGCACGCAGACCATCGCCCGGGTCGACATGATCACGGGGCCGGGCAATGCTTATGTGGCGGCCGCAAAACGGCGGGTTTTCGGGCAGGTCGGCATAGACATGATCGCCGGGCCCTCGGAAATTCTCGTGATCGCCGACCGCCACAACGACCCCGACTGGATTGCCCTCGATCTGCTGAGCCAGGCCGAGCATGACGAAAGCGCGCAGTCCATCCTGATTACCAATGATCCCGGCTTTGCGCGGTTGGTCACAGAAGCGGTGGACGCGCGGCTTGAAACCCTTGAACGGCGCGAGATCGCCGCACAAAGCTGGCGTGACAACGGCGCTGTGATCGTGGTGCAGAACATGGGGGAGGCGGCAGCACTTGCCGATCGTATCGCGCCGGAACACTTGGAATTATGTGTTCAGTATCCTGATCCCCTGGCGGAAAACATTCGCCATGCCGGAGCGATTTTTCTGGGCAACCTGACGCCCGAGGCCATCGGTGACTATGTCGGCGGCCCGAACCATGTGCTGCCAACTGCGCGTTCGGCGCGGTTTTCATCGGGCCTGTCGGTGCTGAACTTCATGAAACGGACGACGCTTTCGAAAATGTCGCCCGAGGCGCTTTCGGCGATCGGACCGGCAGCCGAGACGCTGGCAATATCCGAAAGCCTGCAGGCCCACGGCCTGAGCGTGCGCGCGCGTCTGGACCGCTTGAACGCGGAGAAGGAATGATGTCACGCCTTGTCCGGGTCGAAATCGACGACCGAAACCTGCCTGCCCCCACTCCTGAAATCGAACAGGAACGTAAAGTCGCGATTTTCGACCTGTTGGAAGAGAACAGTTTTTCGCTGCCCGCGCGTGATGATCGCCCGGTGCCCGACGGCCCCTATGCGCTGACGCTTGCAATACGCGAGCGACGGCTGGTGTTCGATATCGCGACAGAGAAAGGCGACAAGGCGGCCGAATTTCACCTGTCGCTTGGCCCGTTTCGGCAGGTCGTCAAAGACTACTTCCAGATTTGCGAAAGCTATTTCGACGCGGTCAAACGTCTGCCGCCCAGCCAGATCGAGGCCATCGACATGGGGCGAAGGGGTATCCATAACGAAGGTGCGCGGGTTCTGCAGGAACGGCTGGACGGCAAGGCTGATGTTGACACCGACACCGCGCGGCGGCTTTTTACGCTGATCTGTGTTCTGCATTGGGGGGGGTAGGGCACATGGCGCCGGAACTTCCCTCTTCGGTCCTGTTTTGCTGCGACCACAACGCCATTCGCTCGCCGATGGCCGAGGGGTTGATGAAGAAATTCTACGGTCAGACGGCCTATGTGCAGTCGGCCGGGGTGCGAAACGACCTTGAGATTGACGGGTTCGCGGTTGCCGTGTGCCAGGAGCTCGGGATCGAACTGGCGCGCCATCGTTCGCGTTCCTTTGAGGAAATGCAGCAATGGGGCGATGATCTGTCGGGTTTTGACCTGATCATCGCGTTGTCTCCCGCGTCGCAACGTCAGGCGCTCGAGTTGACGCGGTATTACAGCCTTGATGTCGAATACTGGCCGATCCTTGACCCGGCCGGCATCGGTCGCACGCGCGATGACAAGCTGGCGGCCTACCGCCAGTCGCGCGACCAGATCATGGAGCGCATGGCAAAGCGTTTCGGTCCGCCCCCGGAGGCGTCCGAGTAGCCGCGACCGCGGCCAGGCCAGGCGAATTCGGTGCAATCCCTGCTCATCGCTTCGGGTCGCCGGATTGTGGCTGTTCAGTGGCATGATGGCGCCGCAACTATCCGGGTCAGGACAGTATCGCGGAATCTACCCTTGAAAAACCGAACATTTGGGCGCATCTAGTCCCCGCCCGCGCTTTTGGCGGGAAACGCAACGATGGAGTGAACATGGCCAAGGAAGAAATGCTCGAATTTCCCGGTGTCGTAAAGGAACTCCTGCCGAATGCGACATTCAGGGTCGAGCTGGAAAACGGCCATGAAATCATCGCTCATACGGCAGGAAAGATGCGCAAGAACCGCATTCGCGTTCTCGCAGGCGACAAGGTGCAGGTCGAAATGACCCCCTATGATCTGACCAAGGGTCGGATCAACTACCGTTTCAAGTAAGGCAGCGGGATTGCGCCTGATCCTTGGGTCCGGCAGCCCGCGCCGGCTGGAATTGCTGGCCTCATTTGGTGTGCAGCCTGACGAAGTGCGCGCGCCGGACACCGACGAGACGCCCCGGCAAAATGAACGGCCGCGCGACTATTGCCAACGGATCGCGCGCGAAAAGGCTTTTGCCCTCAGCACGGGGCCGGATGAGCTCGTGTTATGTGCCGATACCACCGTGGCACTTGGGCGGCGCATACTTGGCAAACCCGCCGATGCGGCCCAGGCGGCCGAGTTCTTGATCAGCCTGGGCGGGCGCCGGCACAATGTCATTACATCGGTTGCGCTCAGACGTGGCGAAAAGCTGTGGCAGCGCAATGTCATGACCGCGGTCAAGATGAAGCGCCTGTCGGACGTCGAACTGAACGCATATCTTGCGTCGGGCGACTGGCAGGGCAAGGCGGGCGGATACGGCATTCAGGGGCTGGCTGGCGCGTTCATCCCATGGATTCAAGGGTCTTACACCGGTGTCATGGGCCTGCCGGTGGCCGAAACGGCCACCCTTTTGCAAGCGGTCGGCTACCCCCTGTTCGGGCCCTTGCCCGGGGGCGGGTCATGAAGGGCCGGGTTGTTGCGCTGGATGAGGTGAATGGGCGCATGGCGGCCGCGCTGATCGTTGACGGCAGGCTCGAGGACTTTCTGATAGATGCGGGGCCCGACGCACCGCCGCCGCCCGGCACGATTTTTCGGGCGGTTTGCGACCGCCCCCTGAAGGGGCAGGGCGCCATGATGCTCAGGCTGCCGCAGGGCACGGCCTATTTGCGCCAGGCCAGGGGGCTGCGGCCGGGGCAACCGCTGCTTGTGCAGGTGACCGGCTATGCCGAAGAGGGCAAGGCGGTGCCCGTGACAGCGCGGGTGCTCTTCAAAAGCCGGTTCGCCATCGTGACACCGGACGCTCCGGGCCTGAACATCTCGCGCCGCATTCGCGATGAAAATGAACGCGTGCGCCTGCATGATATCGCGACCGGGGTCTTCCCCGATGCCGAGGCTGCCGGTTTGATCCTGCGTTCGTCCTGTGAAGGGGCCGACGAGGCCGAGATCGCGTCAGACATTTCGACCATGCGTGATATCGCCGCCCAGGTCATGTCCGAGCGGCTCCAAAATTCGCCGGAACTTCTGGTCGATGGCCCGAATGCCCATGACCTTGCCTGGCGCGATTGGGATCAGCCCGATGTGCTGGCCGATGGCGAAGGCGCGTTTGCCGATCATGGGGTCCATGAGCTGATTGATGCGCTGTTGTCCGGTCGACACGGTCTGCCCGGCGGAGCCCATGCCTATGTCGAACCAACCCGCGCCCTGGTGGCGATTGATGTGAACACTGGCCCCGACACCAGTTTTTCGGCCGGGCTGAAGGCGAATATTGCCCTGGCCAAAGACCTGCCGCGAATTTTGCGGTGTTCCGGGCTGGGCGGGCAGATCACGGTCGATTTCGCGCCGCTTGCGCGCAAGGACCGAAAACAGGTCGAACAGGTCTTGCAGGCGGCGTTCAGGCGTGATGCAATTGATACGGCTCTTGCGGGCTGGACCCCGCTTGGCCATTTTGAATTGCGGAGAAAACGTGAACGTCTGCCGGTTCAGGAAGCGCTGAAGAAATGAGTTGCCCAATCTGCAAGAAAGAGGCGGTCGAACGCTATCGCCCGTTCTGTTCCAAGCGCTGCGCCGACATCGATCTTGGCAAATGGTTGACGGGCGCTTACGCAATTCCCGAGGAAGAAGAAAGCGCCCGCGCGCAAGAGCCGGACGCGCCACCGCCGGATGCCAACAAACCACACTGAAAGGCTTGCTTTTCCTCTGGACAGCGGGGGCCGCCAAGTCTAGAACCACCGCCACCCGAACGACGTTTCGTTCACCCGTGCCCGGGTAGCTCAGGGGTAGAGCAGTGGACTGAAAATCCTCGTGTCGGTGGTTCAAATCCGCCCCCGGGCACCATTTCACCAAGCAATTTCCAGAGCGTGTCGCGTTCATTCGTTTTCACGCGAAACGCTCCAACGTCTTGTTTTCGCATGTCCGAGAAGCTCAAAATCGGTTCCCAACTTTGAGCGACATGCCTTGATCTCTGGATGGCCTTGTGCCTTGTCGGGGCGGGCGTTGAAGGCCCGGCATGTCGAGCCAGGGCAAAATGCCGCCGGCCAGTTTGCGGCCGACCATCCGAAGAAGGCGCGTTTCCTGTTGACCCAAATGGCCATGCCGGCCCTGCTGGCTCGGCAATTGCCCTTCCAGGTCTCGGTGCAGAAAAGTCGCGTCAGTGTCATTCCTTGTCGGGCGGCGCCCCGCCGGTGAACCTGTTTTCGTCGAAATAGTCACAGGCACCCTCTTGCATCTGCAGGTGCAGGGCCTCACCGCGGTAGGGGTGCGCCCGGGCGATGCTTTCGTTGAATTCAATGCCCAACCCGGGCGCATCGGGCACTTCGATATAGCCGTCATGCCAATCAAAGACATCGCCGATGAGCGACCGGTGAAAATCGCCGCCTGTTCCGATGGTCTCGACCAGCAAAACATTGGGCAGTGTCGCGGCGAACTGGATGTTGGCCGCCCATTCCACGGGGCCGGCGTAAAGATGCGGGGCGATCTGTGCGCCGGCGGCCTCTGCCAGCGCAGCAATCTTGCGCGCTTCCCAAATCCCGCCGCAACGCCCAAGTGCCGGCTGCAGGATTTCAGCCGCACCAGCCCGAAGCACCGCCGCGAATTCCGATCTTGTCGTCAGGCGCTCGCCGGTGGCCACGGGCACGGGGCCGGCGCGTGCGACGCGCGCCATGGCCGGTATGTCGTCGGGCGGCACCGGTTCTTCGAACCACAGCGGGCGGTATGGCGCGATCACCTGCGCCAGCCGGATGGCCCCGGCGGCGGTGAATTGCCCGTGGGTCCCGAACAGCAGATCGGCCCGGTCGCCGACCGCAGTGCGGATGGCCGCGCAAAACTCGGCCGATCGCGCGAGATCGCGCATTGCCGGCTGATGCCCGCCGCGGATCGTGTAGGGGCCGGCCGGGTCAAATTTCAGCGCGGTGAAGCCATGCCGCTCAACCATCGCCAGCGCGCTCTCGGCGGTCATTTCCGGTGACATCCAGAAGGCACTCGGATCGTGGTGCGCCAACGGGTAGATGTAACTGTAGGCGCGCAACCGCTTGTTCAGTCTGCCGCCCAGAAGCGCCCAGACCGGGCGGTCGCGCGCCTTGCCGAGAATGTCCCAGCAGGCGATTTCCAGCCCGGAAAACGCGCCCATCACCGTCAGGTCCGGGCGCTGGGTGAACCCCGCGGAATAGGCGCGGCGAAACATCAGTTCGATGTTTTCGGGGCTTTCGCCCTGCATGTGGCGTTCGAACACGTCAGCGATGACCGCGCGCATGGCATCAGGCCCGACCGAAGTTGCGTAGCATTCCCCATAGCCGACGATGCCGTCGTCAGTTGTCAGCTTGACGATGATCCAGTATCGTCCGCCCCAGCCCGGGGCGGGCGGCGCGACGACGAAGATTTCCAGCTCTTGCAGGCGCATCTGTGCTCCAACGGTTTCCAAAGAAACCTGAGCGCATTCTTCGATCCAGGCAAGCAAAAACCGGAGGTGGGGCCATGGATGACCGGATCGGGATCAAGGCACTGGGGCCGCAGGACGAGCGGGTGCTTCGAAACGTCCGGGACGGCACCTTCGACCATCCGCTCATCCCCGAACAAACCCGGGAATTCCTGGCCTCCGATGCGCATCTGATCGTGGTTGCGCAGGATGGCGAGCAGGTGATCGGCATGGCGACCGGCGTGATCATGCTGCACCCCGACAAACGCCCCGTCCTGTTCGTGAACGAGGTGAGCGTGCACGATGACTATCTGCGTCGCGGGATCGGGCGAAGACTGGTGACCAGACTGATGGATCTGGCGCGCGAGAAAGGCGTCACGACGTTCTGGCTGGCCACCGAGGATGACAACGTTGCGGCACGCGGCCTTTACCGGGCGCTGGGCGGGCGTGAGACGGGTAACATCGTGGTCTACGATTGGGGCGGGGCAATGGACGACTAGGCGGGCGTCTTTTGCGTCGGGAACACGATCACGTTGCGCCGGGCTGCGCCGGAATTGGTATCGGCAATGGCTTCGTTGATCTGCTCAAGCGACCAGCGCCCCGACACCAGTTCCTCCAGTTTCAGCCGCCCCTGCCGCCACAGGTCGACCATCCACGGGATGTCCCGGGCCAGCACCACGTCGCCCATCTTGGTTCCGATCATGCCCTCGCCGAGGGCCGCCAGGATCACCGGTTCATAGGATGAGGTGTCGCCGGAATGAGGCATGCCGACCAGCACCACCTTGCCCTGCGGCGCCAGGTAGCGCGGCGCTGCATCATAGGCGGCAATGGCCCCGACGCTGACAAAGACCGCATCAGCGCCGCGCCCGGCGGCGGCATGGGCGGCCTTCCAGGGTTTCGGATCGGTTGCCAATACGCCATCGGTTGCGCCGAACTCGCGCGCGATGTCCAGCTTTTCCGCGCTGAGGTCCACGGCGATGATCCGCGCGGCCCCGGCAATCCGCGCGCCCTGGATCGCATTCAGCCCGACACCGCCGGCGCCGATCACCACCACCACCTGTCCGGGGCGCACGCCTGCGGCGTTCACAACCGCGCCGACGCCCGTGGTCACCCCGCAAGACAGAAGACAGGCCGCATCCATCGGCATGTCGGGCGGGATCGGTGCCACCTGCGAGCGATCCACGACCACCTTTTCGGCAAACGCGCCGGTCGCCAGCCCCTGTTCCAGCGCCCCGCCCGAAACAGTCCGCAGCGGCCCGTTTCCGGGGGCGTTAGGTGTTGCGCAATATACCGGTGCACCGGTGGCGCAGGGCGCGCATGTGCCGCAGGCGCGGATCAGCGTCACAATGACAGGCTCGCCGAGCGCCAGGCCGTTTACACCCGGACCCACAGCGCTGATGTGCCCTGCCGCCTCGTGCCCGTAAACGGCCGGCAATGGGCCGCCCCAGGCACCTTCGGCGTAGGAAATGTCGGAGTGGCAGACCGCACAGGCCGCAAGTGTCACTTCGACCTCGCCCTCCGCCGGCGCCTGCAATTCCACCTCTTCGACAACAAGCGGTTTGCCAAATTCGTGGCAGACGGCGGCCTTGATACGTTCCATGTTTTTCTCTCCCGTGCTGGGGCGAAGTTTGCTGTGGCAGGTCGGCGCGATCAAGCGCGAATGCGGCCTGCAGGTCGTTCGGCAAGGATCAACACGATGCAGGCCAGCGTCAGTGCCGCCGAAAGCAGAAACGGTGCACCGGGCAGGTAGATCGGGGCAAGGCCGCTGGTGAAGAACCAGAATATCTGGGTCATGACCAGTGGCGCGATGATCAAGGCGATGGAGTTGATGCTCATCAGCACGCCTTGCAGTTCACCCTGCTGATCGTCGCCCACGGTGCGCGACATCACGCCCTGCAACGCGGGCCCCGCCACCGAGCCAAGTGCGGCAAGCGGTGTCAGCACCAGCGCCAGCGTGCCGCTCTGGACAATGCCGAGTATCACGAAAAACACGGCATCCAGGCCCAGCCCGACGATCACCGTGCGCCGTTCTCCCAGCCAGGCGACCATCGGGCGCACCGCCAGCGCCTGAACCAGCGTGAAGGCCAGCCCGTAGAGCGCAAGCGAATAGCCGATCATGCGGCTGTCCCATCCAAAGCGTTCGGTGCCGAAAAACGCCCAGATTGCTGGGTAGACGAAAAAGGCGATGTTGGCGATGAAGATCACGACCAGCAGTCGCCCCAGCCCCTGCAGCCGGCCGATCTGTCGGATGCCCCCCAACGGGTTGGCGCGACGCCATTGAAAGGGTCTGCGGATGCGCTCGGTCACGGTTTCGGGCAGCACGAAAAAGCCGAGCAGAAGATTGGCCAGCGCCAGCGCCGCCGCCGCATAAAAGGGCGCACGGGGGCCCCAGACCCCCAGCAACCCGCCAAACAGGGGGCCAATGATGAAACCGATCCCGGCCGCCGCCCCGACCAGCCCGAAATTCGCGGCCTTTTCTTCGGGTCTGGACATGTCGGCCAGGGCGGCAGAGGCCGTGGAATGGGTGGCCGAGGCGATGCCGCCGATGACACGGGCGGCAAACAGCATCAGCAATGAGCCGGCCAGCGCCAGCAGCAGGTTGTCGAGAAACACCACCAGCATCGAGGCCAGCAACACCGGGCGCCGGCCGAAACGGTCGGAAAGATTGCCCAGAAGCGGGCCGAACAGGAACTGCATGAAGGCGAAGGCCGTGGACAGCACCCCACCCCAGAGCGCGGCTTCGGCCAGCGGCCGGGCGGTGACTTCGGCCAGCAGGTCGGGCATTACCGGCATGATCATGCTGACACCCATCGAATCGATGAGCACGGTCAGCAGAATAAACAGGATGGGCAGGGGCCTGGACATGAATTGCCTTGTTGAATGCGACCTGACTATGCCGGTTGGGGCCTGCGCGGCAAGAGGAACTTCAGGTTTTCGGGCGCAGCCCCAGAATTGCGCGCGCCTGGGATGGTGTGGCGACCGGGCGCTCGTATTTTTCGCATAACTGGGCCGCGCGGCGCACCAATGCCGCGTTTGACGGCGCCAGGGTTTCGCGATCGAGGCGCATGTTGTCTTCCAGCCCGGTGCGGGTGTGGCCACCTGCGGCAATCGACCATTCGTTCAGTTTGATCTGCCCGGCGCCAACCCCGGCCCCGCACCATTGCGCATCCGGGGCAAGGCGGCTCAGCGTCTTGATGTAGAAATCAAAGACGTCCCGATCCACCGGCATGGCGTTTTTCACACCCATCACGAACTGCACGTAGAGCGGCCCCTTCAAGCGCCCGTCCTGCTGCATTTTCACCGCCTGAAAGATATGGGACAGATCAAACGCCTCGATCTCGGGCTTGATGTCAAAGCGGATCATTTCGCTTGCCAGCCAATCGACCAGCTCGGGCGGGTTTTCGTAGACCCGTGTCGGGAAATTGTTGGACCCGACGCTGAGCGAGGCCATGTCGGGCCGCAGCGGCAGCATCGCGCCGCGTTCGCGACCGGCGCCCGAACGCCCGCCGGTGGACAACTGGATGATCATGCCGGGGCAGTGCTTTTTCAGGCCGTCCATCAGGGCCGCGAATTTTTCCGGATCCGAGGTCGGGGTCTGGTCATCGTTTCGCACATGGCAATGGGCGATGGCCGCGCCGGCTTCAAAGGCCTCATGCGTGCTTTCGATCTGTTCTGCTACCGTTATGGGCACCGCCCGGTTGTGCTCTTTGCGCGGCACCGAACCGGTTATGGCGACACAGATGATGCAGGGTTTGGTCATGGCTGTTCTCCTGATCTCATGATGATGCCGGCCAGTTCTTTCGGGCAGGTCAACTGTGGCAAGTGCCCGCAGTCAAGCGAGCAGGTCTCGCGGCAACCGCCCTGGCGCGCCATCTGGCGCTGCAATTCAGGCGTCACCGTTTTGTCTTGCTCGCAAAACACATAGGCCTTGGGGAGACGCGCGAAACGTGCATGGGTCAGCTTGAGGCGATCGGTTTGAGCGCGGTTTGGCTGCACGCCCAGACCGCTGCGGGCAACAAGCCGCTGGCTGGCGTCGGCATCCTGGCAAAGGATGTCCAGCGCCTTGTCTGCGTCAAGCACGGTTGTGCCAGGGACTGGACCGGCGGTGATGCAATCCCTGATGCCCGGCGCGTCCTGCAGGCGGATCAGATCAAGAAGCGACTGGCCGTCATCGGGCAAAAATGCTGCGACATAGATCAGTTTTGCAATCAGGTCCGGCCTGCGTTCCGCGGCTGCCGAAATCGCCATTCCGCCCATGGAATGACCGACCAGAACGCAGGGGCCCAGGCGGGTGAGAGTGTCAACGATCTTGTCGGCATAGTCCTGCAGCCCGACCTGATCGGGCGGGCTGGGGTCGGCGCCGTGGCCGGGCAGGTCGATGGCCGTGACCTTGTGACCCGAGCGGCGCAGGTGCATTGCAACCCTGTCCCAGGTTGACGCCCGGCTCCAGGCGCCGTGGACCAGCAGGATATGCGCCCGATTGCTCATGCGCTGCCCGCTGGCCGGGTCAGGGCGGTGGCAAAGACCGAGGGGTCGACGTTGCCCCCGGATATGACGACCACGATTGCTTCGGCGTCAATCCGCGCGTGTTGAGTCAGGGCGGCTGCCAGCGCGATGGCGCCACCCGGTTCGGCAATGATCTTGAGCCGCGTGAAGGCTGTGCGCATCGCCTCCATGGCAGCAGCATCGGTGACGACCAGGCCTGCGCCGCAGACAGCCTTGATGATCGGGAACGTCAGGGTGCCGGGCGACGGTGTAAGAACCGCATCGCAGATCGACCCCGTGTTGCGTGGATTGGCTTCGCGCCTGCCCGAGCGCATCGAGCGCGCCATGTCGTCAAACCCTTCCGGTTCAACCGGGTGGACGGCCATGTCCGGCGCGCGGGCGCCAAGCGCCAATGCGATGCCGGCCGTCAATCCGCCGCCGCCGCAGGGCACCAGAACTGCGGCCCTGCCGATACCCAGTTCATCTGCCTGCCGGGCAATTTCCAGCCCCACGGTCGCCTGTCCCGAAATAACATCTTCGTCGTCGAAAGGTTTGACCAGGTGCAGCCCGCGCTCGGCCGCCAGGCGCGCGCCAATCTCGTCGCGATCATCGACCGCCCTGTCATAAAGGACGACTTCGGCACCGAGGGCCCTTGTATTTTCAATCTTTGTGAGCGGCGCATCTGCCGGCATCACGATCACTGCCGGCAAATCATGGGCTGCTGCGGCCGCCGCGACCCCCTGGGCATGATTGCCGCTGGAATATGCAATGATCCCTTCGGGTCGTTTGCCGCGGGCAAGCGCCGAAATCGCGGCCCATGCGCCCCGGAACTTGAAACTGCCGGTATGTTGCAGGCATTCCGGCTTGACCAGGACGCGCCGGCCGACGAGGTCGTCGATGAAGGGCGAAGACAGCAGAGGGGTATGCCTGACATGGCCGGCAAGGCGGCGGGCGGCGGACTCGATCAGGTCAATGTTCAACGACATTTTTTCAGCCACGCCTGAATGGCCGACAAGGCCTGAGGTTCATCCAGAAACGGCACATGGCCCCGGTCGGGAACCTCGGCGAACAGCATGTCGGGCCGGCGGCTGCACATTTCCTTGGCTGTTTCGCGATCGAGCAGATCGGAATTGGCCCCGCGGATCACCGCAAGCGGCAGCCCCTGCATGGCGTCAAACAGCGGCCAGAGATCGGGTGCCTGGCTGTCACTGCCGGCGATCACGGCGTCGCGCAGTTTCGGGTCGTAACGGATATCCAGCCCGTCAGCGCATTCCA
>Ga0256839_1004265_pt1 | contig 14116 bp, 9 predicted proteins | sample 354166metaG_FD_185968 | JGI IMG/M metagenome (GOLD analysis project Ga0256839, IMG submission 185968) | Hydrothermal vent microbial communities from Mid Atlantic Ridge, Atlantic Ocean - 354-166 | ecosystem: Environmental > Aquatic > Marine > Hydrothermal vents | place: Atlantic Ocean: Mid... | reverse complement strand
TTTGAGCCAGACGGCGTTGTTTTCGGAGCGTGTGCAGGGGACCGGGCGTGGCGGCCGATCGGATCCGTTTCGGGACCTCTACATGTTTCCGACGCTCGGCGTTTCGGTAGAGCCCTATCCACCGGAGCAATGGATTGCGGACTGTGCGGCGGTGGGAGGTATCGAAGCGGCCGCGATCCGAACGGCGGGGGAGCACTGGGGACCGGCCTACGACAAGGACCCGTATTACAAGCACACACTGCCGCCGAACTCTCGCATTTCCGACTGCATGCTTCCTGGATTCGGCGCTCTATTTGGCATTGTGACGGCTCGTTCGTGGCACCCGGGTGGGGTGAATGTGCTAATGGCGGACGGCGCGGTTCGCTTCTTCGGAGATTCGGTGGACCTCGACGTGTGGCGGGCCATATCCACAGCAGACGGAAAAGAGTTGGTGTCGTTCTAGGCGAGTCCTGGTCGCGGGACAGTTTCCCGTTGCCTAGGGGGCCCGCGATCCATGCAACGGAGCTAGGGTGGGTAGATCGGCCTTAGGCGAGGTGCAAGTCAGCGCGAGCGGACCAAGGCACGCGAGGCGCTTGTGGTGCGGGGCGCGGAGAGGTAGACGTTCGGCACGGAAACGAATCCGCGTTATTTGCCCGTACAAAAATTCGCCAACGCCAGGCGGCACATGCCTCGGAAGCGGCGCTTTCAGTCTGCTGCACGGGTTGCTTAGCCAGCAGGCGAAAGGGGCAGCAAAGGCCGGCGCACGCGACAGATGCTTCGAGACAGTACCCGTGCAGCGAGCCAAGTTGAGGCGATTGGAAGCGACGCGGAACCGGCGGGCCAGCCGGGCGGAACGAAGCCGCGATAGGGGACAATGAGCCCGGTCGAGACTCGTGTGGCCGAGCCCGCGGCTCCCAAGCGACCTGTGGTGTGCCGGCCGGTGTGGCGCCGGGAACGAATGTGGGACACAGTGGCGAGCAAGGGAAACCGTCATGAGTGTTGGCACGATCCTGATCCTGTTATCCGGTCTCTTCGTTGGCCAGGGGCAGACGCAGAGTCAGCGTCTCGGCCCGGACGATGTTTGGCGTCTGATCCGCCAGGCAGCCGCCGGCATCGAAGACGTGACGTTTGAGTGGGAGTACTCTGCCGATCTGACCGGGCGCGAGCTCGGCGATGTTCCGAATCCAATAGAGGGGATGGTCGGCAGCGGCGTGGTTCATTACTCCTTTAGTGGTCTCGTACGCAACCGAATCACGATCGAGTACACCGTCAGTGCGGCGGCCGGGGCAAGGACGGTCCAGAAGGTGCGGCGCGTCTGGTCATGGGACGGTACGCAGATCGCCGAGAAGCACTTCTATCCGCCACCGGGCAAGACAGTAGGACGCGTAATTCGAATCGAACGCAAGCCAGATCCTGATTTGGTTCCCTACCTTGCCGACACTTCGCTTACCGGCTTCTTTTTGCCGATGTTGCAGGTCTGCTTGGAGGGCGCATCAGCAGAAAGCTGGCGATTCCTGTGTCGCGGCTGGCAAAAACTGGACGAGCAGCAATGCCTTGTGTTCTCGATTTTCTGGGATATGGAACACGGCGTCGAAGACCGTTACTACGTGGATCTCTCCAAGGGGGGACATCCGGCTCGCGTTGAGATAATCCGTAACGGCCGGATGATAGGCGTAACCAGAGTGCTGGAATGGTGCCAGGTGGACGTAGGGGGAACAACCAGGTGGTATCTGCCCGAAAAGGTGGAAACGGTCGAGTTGTACTGCCGCAAGCGGCTCGGTCCGGGAAAATATGTGGATCTCTATCGAGGAGAGGATGATCCTTTTGTGCGGGCCGTGTGGCTGTTGCGCTGTGATCGTGTGAAGGTGAACACCGGCCTGCGGCGAGAGGATATCGTGGTCGACCTGGAGGGCGTGCGTTCGGTTCGCGACCTGACCCTGGCCGCTGTAAAAGCGCAGAAAACGGCCGGGGACGGAGCGGCGGTAGAGCTGCAGGAGGATCAGCCACTTGCGGTACCGGTCGATCCTGCGGCGAGAAAGCGCGTTCTGGACGAGCAAGCGCGAAGCCCAGACGTCCTGCGTTCCGACCCGTCTCGCCTCTGGTGGCGGCGGAACTGGTCCTCGGTTCTCTTCATTGTGATCGGGCTGTTGACGCTCCTGGTGGGGGTAGGCGGTCTCTGGTGGTTACGCCGCGGTGGGTAGTTGGCGGTCAGGCCCGCCGGTTTACTGCTAGAGGCGAAGCCCCTCGCGACAACGGGGATTGGCACGCGTTCCGTGCCGGCGGGGAGAAGGCAAGAGCTTTGCGATAACACGGACGCTCTCTGCTCGGTTCTTTTGCTCCCGGTTTCTACGCCGCCTGGATTACGGTAAGGCAGACGCCTTCCCGCCCACAAGGCACCGGTGCCTCTTTCCATCTGGAACGGAGGGAATCCCGAACCTGGCCTTGGATTGCTTTCCCGTTCGTCGGTCTGGTCCAGGGCCGAACGCAGTCACCTTGAGTCGGGGGGAGGGGACTCAGGGGACGCGGACGGGGGCTCTTTCGTGTCCGCGAGGGGGATAGGTGCCGAGTTGTCCTCTTTCGTCTCGCCGCCCGGCGGCGTCTGCGGAGGCACGGTCCCTTGCGTTGGGTCGAGTCGAGTGCGCGTGAGCCTGCCCCCCTGGGCGAGCTTGCGCAGCAGGCCGCACGGCTCGAACTCGGGCCGTCGTTTGGCAATCTTCGTGAGCAGTTCCATCACTCGGTCCCATCCGAGGCTGTCGCCGTAGCTGAGCGGACCACCCCGGAACGGCGGGAAACCTGTACCCAGTACCATGGCGAGGTCAACGTAGTCTGGGCTGTCCACGATCCCCTCTTCACACAGCAAGACCGCCTCGTTCAACATGGGGGCCAGCACGAATTGAGCCAGCGCGTCCGGTTCTGCGGGCAGACGGTCGGCCGGTGCACCCCCTGAGCGTGCGCTCTTCAGGGCTTGCGCCAGGGGGCCGCTCACCTTCGGTTTGCCCCGCCAGTCGCGCTCGATCAGCCGAACCGGTTCGTCCTTCTGTCGCCGACGCAGCTCCTCGAACAACCGGGGAGGACGGAAACGGCTTCCATACGCCTGGTGCAGGTTGACTGCCACCTTTTCCGCCACGTGCAAGCCGACCAGATCAAGGAGCTCGAGCGGTCCCATCGGGAAGCCGAACCGTTTCATGGCGGATTCGAGCCGCAGAGGATCGTCGAAAACCGGCAGCAGCTCGATCGCGTGGTTCAGGTAGATCCCCAACAAGCGATTCACAACGAAGCCCGCGCAATCGCGCACCAGAACAGGAATCTTGCCAAGAGCGAGCGCAAGCTGCACGGCCCGGGACCTCGCAACCGGATCCGTTTCCTCAAGCGACGACACCTCGACCAGACGCATCCGGTGAGCGGGGTTAAAGAAATGCAAGGCGGCCAACCGGTGCTCCATTCCGGGCAGGGACAGAGTGGCGAGAGAGAAGCTGCTGGTGTTCGTGAGGATCGGCGTCTCGGGGGCCGTGCATCGTGCGAGCTGTTCGTAAACTTCTTTCTTGATCGCCGCGTCTTCCACGACGGCTTCAATCACGGCCTGCACCCGACGAAACCCGCTGTACTCGTGCGTCGGGTGGATGCGGCGAACCACTCGTTCCGCGTCCCGCCGGCTCAAGCGGCCCCGCTGCACCTCACGAGCGAGGTGGTCCCGGATTCGTCTCATCGCTCGCGCCAGGATCTCAGGAGACACATCCTTCAAGCGGACGGTGATGCCACGGTCGGCAAGAAGTCCGGCGATTCCCGAACCCATCAGACCTGCCCCAACGACTGCGACCGATCGGATCGGTTCATCCGACTGGACGCATTCGCGCGCGTGTCGCTTGGCTTCTTCACCCAGGAAAAAGAGACGCATGAGCTGGGCCGTCACGGGGTGGCGGGACAGTTCCAATGCGGCTCGGGCTTCGGCCGCGTATTGTTGTTTCGCGCCCTGGCGCACACCGGTCTCGAAAACATCCAGCACCGCGAGCGGTGCTGGATATTGACCCCCCGTTTCGCGCAAGACCCGGCGGCGTGCGACCCGGATGATCAGTCGTCCAACCCAGCGGTTGTCCGTAAGTAGCCTGGTGAGCGGCTTCTTGCGGGGAGGGGCGTTCTTGACGAACCAACGTCCCGCGGCGAGGAGCGCTTCAGGAGGTACCACGTCGTCGACCAGGCCCAGTTTTTTCGCCTGTCGTCCGTTCAGACGCTGGCCGGTCAAGACGAGTTGGAGAGCCCTTTGCAGTCCCACGCGCCGCCGCGCCCGCACCGTTCCGCCCCAGGCGGGAAGGATGCCCAGGAGTACCTCCGGGAAGCCGAGCAGCGTGCGGCGAGTCTCCGCCGCGACCACGTAATCGCACGCAAGCGCGAATTCCAGGCCCCCGCCCAAACAGGCGCCGTTCACCAGGGCCACCGTCGGTACCGGGAGCCGTTCGACCCGACGAAACGTGTTCACGCCCAGCTTGATCAGCTCCTCCACCTCTTTGCGGTCTTCCAGCCGAGCGATCTCTTCCAGGTCGGCGCCGGCGATGAAACTGTCTTCCTTGCCCGATGCGAACAGAACCCCCGAGCAATCGCCGGGCCGTTGTAGCTCATCCAGGATGGCGTTCAGCTCCGTGAGGACACGGCGGGAGAACGTGTTTACGGCGCGATCCGGACAGTCCAGCGTGACCAGCCGGATGCCACCTTCGAGTTCTTGCACCTTCCAGCAGCGGTCGCTACTCATGATGGGCCATCTCCGCCGGGTTCTGTCCCTAGCCGCCACGGTACGACGGCGCAAACCGTCCGCCGCTGGCATAATTAGAGCAGGAAACACGGACCGCGTCGAGCCGTAGTAGCAGGGAGGTCCTTGATGTCAGAGCAGAGCGGACCAGGGCGTAGACCAGTAGAGCAGGCTCCCCAGTGCGACGCTGCAACCGCCCAGCTCAGGAAATTGATGCTCGCCGTCCGAGCGCAGTTCGGCGTTGGGGAGGGGGTAACAGAAGTGCGGAGGCGAAGACGAATCGGCCGGCAGGTGGGACTGCTTTCCGAGGGGGATGAGTTTCGACTGGGACGGCACCGCTGTTTTCTGATCCGCCGGTCTGCGGCAAAGCATCTCCGTTCTTCCCTGGCAACCATCCCCTCTGCGCCTACCTGGCGCGCGGGCAACCTAAAGCCCTCAGAACTCCATGAGCTTGCTCTCTTGTTCGAGTCCTTGCCCGAGCGAGTGCTCTACGTGGATTTGGAGACGTGCGGCCTGGGAGACGTACCGATCTTCCTGCTGGGCGTCCTGCGCCACGAGCGGCGAAGCGGGGAATGGGTTGTGGAGCAATACCTTGCCCGAACCTATGACGAGGAGCCCGCTCTGCTGCACGTCTTTTGGCACCTGGCACGCCGGTGCACCGTACTCGCCACGTTTAACGGCAAGAGCTTTGACTACCCCCGCCTCGAGGATCGCTCCGCTCGTTACCGCATCGGGCGTCCGAGGCGGCGGAAGCGAGCACAACAGAAGCCAGGCCAGGGCGGCGTGCCCGGTTGGGTCCATTGCGACCTGTTGTACTACGCCCGCCGTTTGTGGCGGGTGAAATACGATCTACCGGACTGCCGGCTTCTTACCCTCGAGTACTGTATCTGTGGACGAGAACGAGAGGAGGATATCGAGGGGAGTGAGATGCAACGCGTGTACGAGGAGTTCGTGCGAACGGGCCACACAAGCGAGATGGAACTCGTGCTCGAACATAATTTCCACGACCTCGTCACGCTTGCCGATCTCTCATTCCGCCTCCTCGCCGAGGTGGGCGGCTAGGGGGCCGCTCTGTACGAGCACGTGGCTCCTGGACGGTGAACCAGGGCGGGGGCCGTAAACCCGAGGCAGTCCGCGGAGCTGCACGGATGGTTCCGGGGAGATGTCGCTTCCCCATCCGCTCGGCTTCGGCAAGCATCCGGGGGCCGATACGCCTGGCTGAGGCAGTATCCGCTTCCGAAGGCGCACTGCTTCCGGTACCGTACCGCGGAAGAAGCCACGGGCAGCCCTATGCGGGGCCCAATTCCAGGTGGGACTTGCCCTTTGGCAGGTCGAAGCAGACCAGGTTGCCGTCGGCAGCAGGCAGCCATGTGCCTGGCTCAAGCTGTCGCCGGTCCTGGACACGACGCAGCGGTCGCTGTGTGCCCCCTGCGTGCAGTACGACCGAGGCCGGTGGCGGTCCTGTCAACCGCACCGTGAACTCGGGACAGGCAAACGGCGCGTTCAGCACGATCCGATCCTCACGCACCTCGATTGCCGTCAGCTCGCGCGCCGCTGCGTAGCGTGCGATGGCACTCATTTTCATCCAGTGCAGTCGCGAGCCGTACTTTTGGGCAAGCGTGCGAATCACCCGCTGGAAAGCGTGGAACCCGGCCAGAGCCCCGTGGCTGTACAGTCCTGGCCAGTGGCAGAACATAATCGCCGGTCCGCCCCGCTCGATCATCTCCACCATGCGTCCCCCTGTTCCGTCCACCGTACAGTAGCGGTCCGGCTCGGGCTTGCGGTCACCGTTCCAGCCCCCAAACCAGTCTCCGGTGCCTGCGGGCACATTGACCGTCAACCGGTACTGGCCACTCGCATCGCGGGACACGTGTTCAAGCTTCGGCTCCGGTAACCGGTCCCCGCCAACGATGTACTTGAAGTAATGGGGAATCTCCGCGGCGAACACGTCCGTGACCGCGTGCTGGACCGCAAGGGACAGCTCGCTTTTGACCCGGTTGCCGAAGCCGCCCGGTGTCGTGATTCCCTCGCAGGGAAGCTCACAGTTCCTCAGAATGCGGAGCGAGTAGGCGATGTATGCGGCCAGTTCGTCCACCGACTTACGTTCCTGGGGGAAGCTGTTCTCCATCGTTGCAGAGCTGACCGGTTCCAGCGGGCGGCCGGTCCGGATATCCACCACGCGTGTGTGCGTCAGCATTTCGGGATGGATGTCGAAGCGCTCAAGAACGCGGTCGCGCACGAGCTGTAAGCTCCGCCGCAGCGCCGACCGCGGCCAGCCCGGGAGCTCCCGATCGAGCCAACCGACCAATGCCGGGTAGGGGACGACGCTGTATTTGCCACGAACGTCGAACTCCTCACAAAAGTCCAGGAACTGCTCGACAAAAGAGTCCGGGATCTCGCGCGGCCATTCCCACCACGGCTTTTGGTATTCGCTCCGTTTCGGCCATGCTTCCGCAAACTGGGGCATACAGAAGTGCCCCATGTTCACGAGACAGGTGGAGTCGTCGATCACGAAGGAGGCGACCACTCGGTCCCGGGGCCAGAGGACCACCACCCGGCGACCGGTGCTGGCCTGTGAGCCGACGCTTGCGACTATAGACGCAAAAGGCGCTGCTACCGCACCGCCGAACGCTGCCAGAAATTCCCGTCGATTCATCGGTGAGCAGCTCCACGTTGGCACCCGCTGATCACGCGGCGGCCTGAACTACCCATTTGCGAACAAAGGGGGCTTCATGTACCGACCTATAGCTCCGCCCTGCTGTCGACCGGGCGAGGGGCGACCGCCTGGCCTGGTCAGAAGCCCATCCCGGGCAAAAAGGGAAGGGGCTGCCGTGCCCCGGTTCCCCTTCCGTGGTTTGCCGACTCTGTTGTCCAATCGCACGAACGGCGCTTATGCGGGTTATTCGCCTCCGGCCTGGGCAGGGGGAACCTCGGCCCAAACAGCGTGCAGGACCTCCTTGGTTTCGTCGTCCTGCACGATTGCGACGACGGCAAGATCGTCGAGTTCCAGAGGAGGAAGGCCGTGACGGAATTGCATGCGCTGCCGCGCTTGCTGCAGGTACTTGTTCAGCTCGTCGCGAACAGCCTCGATCGAGACTTCTTCGGTCACGTCTACCTCACCATCAGCCATCGGGTAGCCGTTGGCTCCGCCCGGCATGTACCGAACAACGTTGTGGTGGAAGCGGACCTTGTTGCCCCCTGGGTATCGGATTGTTCGCTCCACAAGGAAGAGCCGGAGCACGGGCTTCTTGGCGTCCGTGCCTTCAGGGATTCGAGCACTCGCTGCGATGCGAACGACGTCGTCGCCCGCGCGGCCCACATCAAGCGTGATATCCGCCTGCTTCTTGTTGTAGAGGATGGGCTCGATAATCGCTCGGTACTGGTCGTATTTCGCTTTGGATGCGGACATTGGCCCTCCGCCACCGGCTTGAGCCCGTCCGTTGAAATAGGTCGAGGGGGTGCCACGAACGCCGTAGTAGCGGGACCGCCGTTCGGAGTAGCTGTTCGTCAGCGGGTCGGGGCCCGGGATGTGCAGGTGGTACTGGAGCGCGATGAGCTCCGTGGGCTCGAAGGACTCCAGCAGGGCGTCGAACGCCACATCGGCCGCCACACACGGGGGGCATTCCGCACCGGTAAACAGCTCGAGCAACACGACACGATCTGCCCCGGGCTCCGGACGGCCCTTGTAGCGTTCAGGCTCGAATGGGGGAATCTTTGCGAGGTATTCTTCGTCGAGCTTTTTGTTGAGTTCCTCCGTCAGAGCGGCAAATTTAGCGTGCAGATCGGCTTTCCCCGCCGCTTTGGCTGCTTCGGCGATGATGCGGGCAAGCTGGGCCTTCTCCTCGGTGGGGCTGTCCTCGGGCAGCGATTTCCATGTGTCCAGGCCGAGATCGAGCGTGATGTTTGCGTAGGCCTCGGTTCCGCTGATGGCCTCCAGCGCGAGAGTGCGCACTTGGCGGGTCCAGGCGGGACCGTACGGTATCGAACTGGCGATCCAGCTCTCGATTAAGTCTTTGACCTCTTTCGCTTCAAGGCCCGCCTGACCTGCCGAACTCAGCAGGCTCTGGTAGGCGAGCGATAGATAGGGCTTGCCCTCGTGTTGCCGGATGATCTCGCGGAGCTGCTGGACCCGTTGCTCGGGGGGTTGTCGTCGCAACTGCAAGATGCGGGTCAGGAGGGAACGATCGCCCAGGGCTCCTACCTGGCGGTCGTTCGTCGGTTCGAGGACCGCCGGGTACACGGTGCCCCGGTAGCGGAAAGTCCCTTTGAAAACTTTCTCTTCAGCATCCCATTTCCCCTGGAAGGTCGAGGGGCCGGAGAGTGTGTTGATCTCCACGCGCAGCCTTCCCGCGGCAGCGGAGATGTCACGAACGGAGACGTTTCCCAGGAACCTCTGGGCCGATAGCGACGTTGCTTCGAGCTGCCCGTCCGTCTGGGAGAACTCGAAGATGACGAACGGATCCTCCGCAAAGTAGAGCACGACCAGTCGCCATTTACCGGTGAGCTCGGCCGTCTGAGGTGCCTGTGATGCGGCCTGGCCGAGCAACAGCAGATTGACGATCGCTACCACCACAAAGCTACTCATGGCTCGTCTCCCGTCTGGGGACCAATGTGTGCCGACCATGATAGCAGAAGCCGAGCCCCGGCTACAATGCGCCGATCCGATATGGAACGCGTCTCGCTGAACTCGCCGACCGCCGGGCGTTTCGACGGTGCAGTGGCGAGGTCTCGTCGCTCGGTCGAGCGGCTCCGGCGTGCCGGCGGTCACGGGTTGGAGCGAGGGAGGAGGACAAGCCGTCGTGGCTGATGATCGGCAGGTTGGTCTGGAAAAGGACGAGGGTGCACCGATCAGAGTATGGGACACGCACGCCCATCTGGTGGACGACGGATTCCGGAGCGACTTGCCTGAGGTGGTCGAGCGCGCGCGCAGCGAGGGGGTAGAGGGGATTGTCGTGGTGGGGTACACCGTAGAGACGAGTGTGCGCGCGTATGAGATTGCTGTTCGGTACGGTCTGCGGGCAACGGCTGGTTTGCATCCAAACTACCTGAACGAGGCGGACACGCGACAATGGGGCCGGATTGTTGAGCTGCTGGAGCGTCGAGAGTGCGTGGCCGTGGGCGAAACGGGGATGGATGGCTACCGCAAGGAGGTGCCCATGGACGTGCAGCGCGCCTGGTTTCTGCGCCATATTGAGCTGGCCGCGAAATTGGAACTGCCTGTGGTAGTGCACAGTCGGGATGCGGGCGGAGAGGTGATCGATTGTCTGGAGGAAGGGTTCGAACGTTTCGGGCGCTGTAAGGTGGTGATGCATGCGTTCGGGGAGGATGAGTCGGTTCTGCGGCGGGCTCTTGAGTTGGGAGCGTACATTTCGTTCGCCGGCAACATCACCTATCGCAACCGTAAGTTCGACCGGCTGCGCGGCCTCGTTGCGTGCGTCCCTACGGATCGCCTTCTTGTGGAGACGGATTCGCCGTTTTTGGCTCCTGAGCCTCATCGTAGGAAGCGCAACGAACCGGCCTTTGTGCGGTTCGTCCTGCAGCGGGCTGCGGAGCTGCGTGGAGAGTCGGAGCGTACCTTGGGGGAGTGTGTCTGCCGAAACGCGGCCGCGGTTTTCGGCAGATGCCCTTGAGCTTGCGGACGGGAAAGCGGGTTGGGATGTGTCGGTGATCCGCCGGTCTTTAGCCCGCGGCAGCAGCATGAGACGGCCTTGCGTGGTGAAGGAATCGATCGGCCACCTGCCGGCTCGATCCAAGGGGGCAGGCACTCCCGTGCCGCTTTGGCTCTTTGGAGTGCGGCACTCCCGTGCCGCTTTGGCTTTTTGGAGTGCGGCACCCCTGTGCCGCTTTTTTGGAGTGCGGCAGTCCCCTGCCGCTTTCACTTACCCATAGCAAGAGCGGATGCAGCGCCTAAACGGCTTTCCATCGACCCGGGGCGGGAGGGGCGGACCGCCGTCGCGCCGGCGACGGCGCAGTGGTACCCCCGCCGCGCCGCGGCGGGGAGGACGGCTCGCCAGCGTGCGCTCGGGCCCGGCCGCGTGCGGAGGCGGGCGTTCCTCGCCAGCCGGGGCTACTCCGCGCGGCGAGCCGCAGGCTCGCCGAGGCCGCGGCGACACCCGCAGCCGCGACTGCTCGCAAAGATAAGCAATGCGGACCCGCCTGGCGGCGGGCTGCGGGCCGCTTCGGCGGGCCGCCGAAGCGGCAGATGCGCAGCCGCGCCCCCCTGGTGTGCCCTCGAAGGGCAGCTTTTCTTTGTATCGAAGTGGATGCTTTTCGCCAGGGCTCGTGCAGAGCCGTCGGGTTTGGGGCGGACCCAGCCCGGGTCCGCCCCAAAGGCGGCGGTGGACAGAGCCGCCGACGGGCTGCCAAAGGAACCCGCGCGAAAAGAAAGGCCGGACCGCCGTCGCGCCGGCGACGGCGCAGTGGTAGCGCGACCCGGCCTCGGGTCCGCCCCAAACCGATGGGGCCAAAGAAGCGCAGGCCAAAACCATCCGCGTCGAACGAACGAAAACCCGCCATCATCCGGCCGAAAGGGGGTACGGCTAGTTGCCCGCCGCCCGGCGGGACGGGGCCGGCGGACCGCCGTCGCGCCGACGACGGCCCCTTCGGCCCGCCCGCCGCTTCGGCCGCCCGGCCGGAAGCGGCCCCGAGCCCGCCGCCAGGCGGGCCGGGGGGAGCCGGACCGCCGTCGCGCCGGCGACGGCGCATTGGTAGCGCGACCCGGCCTCGGGTCCGCCCCAAACCGATGGGGCCAAAGAAGCGCAGGCCAAAACCATCCGCGTCGAACGAACGAAAACCCGCCCATCATCCGGCCGAAAGGGGGTACGGCTAGTTGCCCGCCGCCCGGCGGGACGGGGCCGGCGGACCGCCGTCGCGCCGACGACGGCCCCTTCGGCCCGCCCGCGGCTTCGGCCGCTGGCCCGAAGCGGCCCGAGCCCGCCGCCCGGCGGCTCCGGACCTCCGCCGCGGCGACGGCGGAGCAGTGGTAGCGCGACCCGGCCGGGGTCCGCCCCAAACCGTACGGCTCTCCAGAAGCGCAGGCAAAAAGCATCCCCGTCGAAACGACGACAAGCCGCCCTACGGAGGGCCCACCAGGAGGTCGCGCCTCATCACCTGCCGCTTCGGCGAGCGGCGGAGGCGGCCAGACAGCGCGCCCCATCGCCCATTCTGCGACGGCCGGGCGTTCTTCCTTTGGTGGCCAAGACATTCGAGACGACCACCTTGGCCACGTACGGCTCCAGGAGGTCGGCCACCGCCCAGGCGTTGGTTGTGCTTTCCAGGGCGACCTCATCGGAGGGTTGCAAGAGCCCCTCGGCAAACTGCTGGAGAGCTCGCCGCTCCATGGGGACTTTGCCCTCTTGCAGGAGCTGTCCGTCTTGGTCTATGATGGCGAATTGAAGGAATTTCTTGTGCACGTCCAGGCCGACGTAGCGGCGTTTGTCGGGTTGGGACATTGCGATAGCCTCCGGAAAACCATGCCGGCGGGACAGGGTTGGGTGCGATCGCGGAGCCACTTTATGAGGGGGCTCCGGTACGCTGGGCCAAAGAGGCCCTTACCTCTTCGAGCTCGAAGCTCAATCGGGTGGGCCGCAGGGGCGCCCAGTTACGACGTCGGGCTCGAAGCCCATAGACATACTCGGGCAGGCCCCGAGGTTACCCGGCCCTCAACCCTGTCCCTTTGCCGGCTGGTTCACGTTCGCACAACAGGGGAGTCGATCGCATCCAGGCAACCTCGCCCCAGAACCCGGTGGTTGTATTTTCGCTTGCCACCGGGTGGGGGCGCAGGTCCGTCGGGGGCGTGTGCGCATCGACACGGCCCCCGTTGCCTGTGCGGGGCAGCCGTTGACAGGCCCCCGCTGCCTTCGGGTTGTTCGCGCTACGGCACTTCTCAGATGCCCCCATGGCACCAAGATCATACCCGTTATGATGCTTTTAATCGGCGGATAGCCTTCTATGAGGATCCGGACGGTCCGCTGGGTCCGGAGCCGGAGACGTTCACGTTTGTGCTGCATGATTTGGCTCAGCCGCCGACGGCGGAGCAGGTGTCGCAGGGCGGGCTGGCGCCGTATGTGGACGGGATCTATGCAAGCGCGGCGTTTGCGGCGAACCCGGTGGCGGACTTTGTGGACCGGGACACTTCGGACGGGATCACGCCTACGTTGACGGACCGTCGGCTCTACGGGGCGGGGGTGGATTCGCTGCTGGCACGCGAGGATACCGCAGGCGTCGTGGATTTTGCGCTGCGGGACTTCATCGGGTCGGTGAGGGCGTGGGTGGAGGCGGACGGGACGATCGCGGCGAGGTACGACTTTGATAGCTACGGCATTCCCAGCAATCCGGCTGATCTGAGCGGTGGGACACGGTTTGGGTTTACCGGCAGGGGAGCGAGCTATCTTAGCGGATGGTGGTACCACCGTGCCCGCTGGCTTGTGTCTGCGGTTGGTCGTTTTGCGTCGCTGGACCCTGCCGGACCCGCTGCGGGTGTCAACGCCTATGGATACGTTAGCAACCAACCTACGGTGTTCCTTGACACAACGGGCCTACACCCAACGGGAATGGAGTCGGAGAGCGGAAGCAGTGGCGGGTACTCCCTGCCCGACGAAGCCTGCTCATGTGAGGCAGAGGCGGTTTCTGCTCTTGGACATCGGCTCGATGTCGCAGACATAGCGGTGGGAGCCGCCGCCGCAATGCATGGGCTGCTTCGGGGTGGCAACAAGCGAGGTCCCGGAGGGGCGGACTCGCCGTGGGCCGCGTTTTGGGGGAGCCTGGGCAAGAGCTGTAGATCTATTGCCAAGACGTATGAGGCGATCTTCTGGTACCTGTATGGCGAAGAGGAGAAGGCCCGGGTGATGATGGCGGAGGCTTACGAGTTGGGCCCGTTGGGTCAAGCGGAGGGCGGTTACAGAACGGGCGTAAAGATCTCGCTAGGCGTGGCGACAGCGGCGACAACAGCGGCATGTGCGGTCGGGGCGGTGGAGTTCTTTTGTCTGCGAAATGGGTCGATTGTCATCGAGTCCGCACTTGCGGGGGGACGTACAGGCGGCATTGTTCAAATCAGGCCTGCTATACCGGGCGAGAAGGTGCCCCCTTGGTTTCGCATTGACCTCCATCGCCTAAGCTCGTTAGAAAAGAATTTGCCTCGCTGGTGCCGAGGACGGCGTCTGCCCCATATCGACATACCCCCTCTGCGGATCAAGCACTGGCCGTGGGAGCAGTTGTTTGGAAAGCGAGGCCTATTGAGATGAAACCGGGTAGGCTTGTCCGTCTGTCTGACGTCGCAGCGTGTCCATTGTGCATCAGACTTCAGGGGGCGCGCGACCTGATGCGCCCAGATGTCGAAGGACTGATTCACGATGCAGTGCTGATTCTGGGGATGTTGGACTATTCGAAGGAATCGCG
>Ga0256839_1004264_pt1 | contig 14116 bp, 11 predicted proteins | sample 354166metaG_FD_185968 | JGI IMG/M metagenome (GOLD analysis project Ga0256839, IMG submission 185968) | Hydrothermal vent microbial communities from Mid Atlantic Ridge, Atlantic Ocean - 354-166 | ecosystem: Environmental > Aquatic > Marine > Hydrothermal vents | place: Atlantic Ocean: Mid... | reverse complement strand
GCTGCTTCCAGCGTACGATGCCCTCCACAGCAGTAGTCCAGTCCCAGTCGATCAAAAAGCGCGGCGCGCCGTTCATCGGCAGCGACCAACTCACCCAGGGTACGGTGTATCCACGGATGCATGCGCTCTTCTGGTTATTGTCCGTTTATCCAACAGGTGCTATTTCAATTTAGGACAAATGACAACTTAAATGTATTTGAAGACGCCACAGATTGTCAAGGTTTTGAAGGAAAAAAGCTTCTTTATTGACAGAAGCTCCACGATCCTGTAGTTTGTAGGGGTGAGTTGGGCAAGGCCTGTCAACTTCATGGAAGCCTGGGCGCTGCTGGGTTCCGATACAAGGCGTCGGTTGCTGCGTTTGCTCAAGCGACGCGGGCAACTCACCTTAGAAGAAGCGGTCGCGGCGACGGGGCTAACGCGGCCAACGCTTCGCGAACACTTTGTACAACTGGAAAGAGACGGCCTGGTGTACCATACCATTGCGCGTCAGAAACGGGGGCGTCCGCGGCTGCTTTACCGTCTGACCCCGGCTGGTGCCCAACTCTTCCCGAATCGGGATGGCGCCCTCCTGGGCCGTCTGCTGGCCTTTCTGAAGGAAGAAGGAGCCGAGGAGCTGCTCCAGCGCTTTTTTGAACGATACTGGGCCGAGCGTCTGCAGATAGCCCGGCAGCGGCTGGCGTCTGCTCAGACGTCGGAAGCGCGGCTGGCTGCCCTGCGCACTTTCCTGGAGGAAGAAGGGTTCATGCCCGAGATTGTGCATTCGGAGCAGGGTTTAGCGATTCGCGAATGCAACTGTCCGTTTTCCGAAACGGTCCGCCATACCCGGCTGCCCTGCTACCTGGAAGCCCGCTTTTTTGAACGGCTGCTGGGTCAAAAGGTCCTGCGCGTAACGTACATTCCCGAGGGCAGTTCAGCCTGCAGCTATATTTTCAGTAAGCGCCGGGCTACCGATCCTATTGCCTGATCAAGAGTGGCGTTTGTATCTTCTGCGCGTTCGGCGCTTCCCGGACGCTGGTCGTGCGCATTTATGTGGTTTATTCAGCCATGTCTTCACGGTTTACCTGGCAGGCCTGGGCTATGCGTTCGTTTGCCCGTGCATTTACCCGTCGGCTGGCTTTGCTTTTTCGTCGGCACACAAACGGTGCGGTGCTGAACCGGTACGCCCTTGACGAAGAGGCGGAGCAGCTCCGTCAATCGCACCAGGATCTGGCCATCGATCCGCCTGCCGAGGTCCATCTGCTGATGACGTCTTATGTGCTGGCCGGCTATCGCATTTTGCAAGCGCATGGTCTTTCTCCTGAAGAAGCGCATGCATTATTGCGGCAGGCTTTCGCAGGAATGGGTCGGCGCTGGATCCGCTTGTTCGTCTGGCTGCAAATGCGATGGGCACGGGATCCGCTGGAAACGTTACGGCAGACTGCTCGGCGGCGGGCCCGGTCGGACTACGGCGCCACCTTTCGCTTTTCGGAAACCGAAAATGCGGAGGGGTTCACCCTGCTCGTGCATCGCTGTTTTTATCACGACTTTTTCCAGCGGAACGGCCATCCAGAGCTGACGGCTATTTTTTGCGCCTGGGACCGCAACTGGGCCGATGCCATTCGCCCCGAGCGGGACGGCGTTCGTTTTGAGCGCCCGACTACGCTGGCGGAGGGGCAGGATGCCTGCCGTTTTGTTTTCCAGCGGTGTGCGCATCTCCAGAACGCTGCTTGCAAAAGCACGTCCTCCTCTTAACTTTATATTTCAGGAGACTTCCTTTCCACCATCCCGTCGATTGCACGATGAAGGTCCTGCGCATGGTATGGCTCCCGGTGCTGCTGGGGGTGGGCGCTGCCTGCCGGCCTGCCCCGGCACCGACGGTTCCCGAGCCCCAGTATCGTCTGACGGCCGAACAGACCCACAATAAATTCAGCCGCCGGATTGCGCCGGTGCTGCGCGTTTCGTCGGGTGCGATCATTGAGCTAGAGCTGAAAGAAGCGACCGACGGCCAGTTAACCCCTGCGTCTACGGCCGACGATATTCCTCGGGTCAGTTTCGACCCGATCCATCCGCTTACAGGGCCGATTTACGTAGAGGGTGCAGAGCCCGGGGATGTGCTGGCCGTTACCATTCACCGGATCGAGCTGGAAGGGTGGGGCTGGGCCGGCATTTTTCCGGGCTTTGGTTTTCTGGCCGACACGTTCACCGAGCCTTTTCTGAAGATTTTCCAGTTTGATCCAGACGCCCAGGCGGTCGATTTTGGCCGGGGATTTCGCATTCCCCTGCGTCCTTTTCCGGGCGTGATTGGCGTGGCCCCCGACACCGACTCCCTGCTGTCCACCATTCCACCCCGGGCTAACGGAGGTAACATGGACAATCCGTTTCTGACGGTCGGGACGACCGTGTACCTGCCTGTCTTTGTCGAAGGAGCCCTGCTATCGCTGGGCGACCCTCATGCGGCCCAGGGGCTGGGAGAAGTCAGCGGAACCGCCATTGAGGCGCCGATGCGGGTGGTGATCGAGGTCCAGGTGTTGAAGGATCGCACCATTCCAGAGCCGCAGTATGAAACCGATGCGTACTATGCAGTCACGGCTTTTGCGACCACGCTGGACGAAGCCGCCCGTAAGGCGACCCGCTACATGATCGACCATCTGGTGCAGACCTATGGGCTGACACCCGAGGAAGCGTATGTCCTCTGTTCGCTGGCAGGCGAGCTGCACATTGCCGAGGTGGTCGATGTGCCGCATGTGCTGGTCGCCATGCATCTGCCCAAGACGGTCCTGCCTGCTTCCGAGGCGCGCACCGAGTGATCAGTAGGCCACACGTTCCGGGTGGTCCAGCCAGGCCTGGAACGGGACCCAGGCGTCGCGGTCCGGCACATGGATAAAGGGGATGCGGCGTTCTGGTCCTGACCGCTGTAGTTCCTCATAGATCAGCGCGTCGTCGAAGCCAGCGCGTGCGGCATCGTGCCGGGTGGCGGCATAGAATACACGGGCCGGACGCGCCCAGTAAATGGCCCCCAGGCACATCGGGCACGGCTCGCAGGAGGTGTACAGGTCGCAGCCTGTTAGCTGAAAATGCCCCAGCTTTCGGCAGGCTTCACGGATGGCAACAATTTCGGCGTGCGCTGTGGGGTCGTTATCAGCGGTTACCCGGTTCGTCCCCACAGCCAGAATCTCGCCGTTGCGCACCACCAGCGCAGCAAAAGGGCCGCCGCCCTCGCGGACGTTGGCCCGCGCCCGGCGGATCACTTCGCGAATGAACATTTCGGACGCATGCATTTCAACCTGCAACGTTTCGTGTCTGCATTTCCGCCTTACGATACAACAGCACGAGCTTTTTCACCAGCAAGTGGGAGCTTTCGAAGAAACGCGCGGTAACTCTTCACAAAACCATTGCATTCCATCACGCCATGCGAAGGGCATGCTTTGGATGCGGCTGGGAGGTGTTGCCGTGGATGGTATTGCTTTTCCCGATGCACCTTTATGCCCAGTCGGCTGCCCAGCTCGTTGATGAAGGAGACGACTGGCTGGCTCGCGGTGCCTATCAGGAAGCCGAAAAGACCTACCGGGAGGCGCTGGAACAGGACGCCACCTACCTTCCCGCTTATCTGGGCATGGTACGGCTGGCCCTGACCCGCAAAAACTGGCGTGAAGCCAGCAAATGGGCGGGCAAGGCCCTTCGCATCGACTCCAGCAGCCTGGCGGCCCACTACTTTCTGGCTATCAGCGAGCGCGAGCGGGCACAGTATCAGACGCCGTTTCAATTCACCCATCGACGGGAATCCCGCAAGCACTTCGAATGGGTGCTGGCCCGCGACAGCCTGTATCGGGACGTGCTCTACCAGTATGCCCTCCTCTATCGCCAGAATGCTGACTACACCCGGGCCCTCACGCTGGCCGAAGCGCAGGTGCGGTTGCGTCCGGAGCTGGACGAAGCCTCTGTAGGTCTTTTTCGGCTGTATCAATCCTTTCTGAACCACACCAAGCTGGAAAAAGCCGGACGCTGGCTGACGCAGCATGCCACCGGCTATGCCCGAATTTTTGAAGCCGAACGGCTGCGCCGCATGGGACGACTCCGTGAAGCCGATGCGATGCTCCGTACACAGGACTTGGAGCTTGTCTGGCCGCCCCAAGCCATCACACTAATCCGGGCCCGCATCTGGGCCGCACTCAACCATCCCGACTCAGTCCAGGCCATCATGGACCGCGCCATCCGCACCATCGACAGCCCGCTGGCCGCCCGCTTTCTGTTTGAAGACTTTAAGTACATCTTTAACCTGCAGGAGCTGGCGACTTATCGCCGGCTTCAAACCCCGGAGCAATACCAGGACTTTTTCCTGGCCTTCTGGGAACGGCGTGATCCGATGCCCGGCCGGCCGGTCAACATCCGGCTTGTCGAGCATTACCAGCGGTTGCTGGTCGCCGAACGCGACTACTTCTACGACGGCCCGCGCCTCTGGCACAACAACCCGGACAAATTCGGTGAGCTGAACCTACCGCCTACTTATTACCTGAACCAAGAATTCAACGACAAGGGGCTTATCTACATCCGGCACGGCCCTCCGGACGATCGGATTGTAACGGTAAGGGGCGAGGTCAACCCGTTCCGTTCGGGTTCACTCTGGCGCGAGCGTGAGTTCGGCATGGGCTGGGTTCCGAACGAATCGTGGCGCTATTATCAGCCCCGCATGGATTTCCACTTTGTCATCGACGAAGGTGCCACCGGCAACAACTGGCGGCTGACCCCGGTGCTGGCCAACGCGCAGATGATCGAAGACCGGGAAATCTGGGGAGCCCCGTATTCGCGTATTATGAGCACCCTTCGAACGAAGCGGGAAGTCGAAGCCGGGTTACGTCCGCCCCAGCCTACTACGCTGGAGCTGTTCGAATTGCGTGAGGAAATGGTAGCACGGAGTCAGGCGACCTACACCCGAGGGCTGACGTCCGATCAGTACCGTTGGCCGGCCGACCTGGTGCCCCTCTCGCTGGAAGTGCTCCCCGTGGCTTTTCGGAGCGACAGTGGACGCACGGAGGTGCACGTGTACTATACGCTACCAGCCGCGCCTTTCCGGAAAGTTAGCGGACGCCGCGGCGGTTACACCCGGGCTGAAGTGGGTATTGCTGTGCATGACACTGCCTGGCATCCGCTGGTCGCCCGGGTTCAGCAGCGCACCATTCCCATCCTGCCCGATCCGACCGCTGCTATCAACGACTTCATGGCGGTAACCCTGCAGCCTGGTACCTACCGCCTGACGTTGCACGGCCGCTCGCTTGAAGCCGAGCGCCTGCAGGGAAGCGTGCGGATCACGCTGATCGTGCCGGACCTGAACAGGCCGGGCCTGCAAATGAGCGATCTCCTTCCGGCCTGGCGTTTGGAACCGGCTACAGGCAACAGCCGCTTCGTGCGTAACGGATGGCACCTGTGGCCTAATCCGCTACGCCGCTTTTCCGTGCGCCGGCCCGTATTTCTCTATTTTGAGCTCTACGGCCTTACGCCCGACGTCCGGGGACGCACGCGCTATACGGTCGAGTACATCCTGCGTCCCACAAAGCCACGCAAAAAGTTCCTGGGCCTCTTTGGCAGAGACGACCGTCCCGTGCTACGCCTTAAAAGCATACACGAAGACACCCGGACCGACCTTAGCGAGCATGCCGAGCTGGACGTCAGTCGCGTCGATCCGGGCGACTACGTGCTGGAAGTGCGCATTACCGACTCGCACGCCGGCGCCACTGTCAGCCGCACGCTGGCACTTACGCTCCGCCAATAGCGCAACCTGCCTCCCTCTGACAGTTTTCCTCACGGAAAGGGACGAAGACAACAGCTACCTCCTGCATTCAGCTACAATCCAAGCTGTCGCAGAAAGATGGACAGGGACCGTGGCTCCAACAATAGCGTCAGGAGCAATCCCCCGAGCGCCCCGCCCAGGTGCGCTTCATGCGCAATCCCCCCTTCTTCGATCCCCCGTCGCACGGCATAGATCGAAAGCACCACGTACCCAATGGCGAACAATACGGCCGGAATGCCTACCGGGAAAAAGAACAAATAGATGCGATCGAACGGGAAAAACAGGCAGTAGCCGAAGAGCAACCCGCTGATGGCGCCCGAAGCCCCCACAGCCGCATAGGTGGGCCGGTGGCGATGTAACCAGAGCGAAAGGCCGTGCCCGGCCAGCTCGGCACCAAAATAGATGAGCAGAAACCGCACAGGCCCCAGCAGCACCTCCATAGGTCGCCCAAAGAAAAAGAGCGTGATCATGTTGAAGGCCAGATGAGCCCAGCCCACATGCACAAAGCCCGCCGTGATCATGCGATAGTACTCCCGGGCCCGCAGAATATGCAGCGGGCGGAATGCCCACCGATCGATCAGTGATGGATCAACCAGCAATGCATAGCCACTCACCAGCAGGTTAATTACAATGAGCAGCGCCGTCCAGGGTGTCTCCAGGAACATCGTAAAAAACGGTTGTTCTCCAAAAAATCAAGCAGAAGTGATCGCTCAACGCCAGAGCACCTCCTTCGGATTCGACCTGACCGTTGTATCTTTGCCTTCATGGAGATGGAAACGTCCGTGTCGTTTGCCACGCTGGCCCTGCGGCTGGGGACAGCATTGGCCATCGGGCTCATGGTGGGGCTGCAACGAGAGTTTGCCCACCGGCAGGAACAGAATGCCCGGGCTGGGCTGTTTGCCGGCGCGCGCACGTTCACACTTATCAGCCTGCTGGGAGCCACCTCGGGGCTGGCAGCCGAGCTGTTACAGGCGCCACTTGTCGTGCTCCTCACCCTGGCGGCTGTAGGCGCGCTGCTGACGGTCGCTCACTACATCGGTGCCCAACAGGGCGACATCGGTCTGACCACTGAAATGGCAGGCTTGCTGACCTTTCTGATCGGACTACTCTGCTATCTGGACCGATTAGTACTGGCTGCTGCGCTGGGTGTCGGGCTGACCTGGCTACTTACGCTCAAACCGCAGACGCGCCTGCTGGCCGAGCGCATCTCGCGCGAAGACGTTTATGCCACGCTGAAGTTTGGCCTGATCACGGTGGTGCTGTTACCGTTGCTGCCTGACCGCAGCTACGGACCACCGCCGTTCGATGCACTGGTGCCGCGCGAGATCTGGCTGATGGTCGTATTCATTTCCGCCATCAGTTTCCTGGGCTATGTGCTGACCCAGGTGCTTGGCGCCCGGCAGGGCCTGGGCCTGACTGGCCTGGTGGGCGGACTGGCCTCCAGCACGGCGCTAACGCTCAGCATGGCCCGACGCAGCCACGACTGGCCCACGCTGGCGCCAACAGTTGCCGCCGCTATTCTGCTGGCCTGGGCTACCATGATCGTACGCCTGGCCCTCATTCTGGCCATTCTGGCTCCTCCTCTGCTTGAAGCAACGGCCCTGCCCCTGGGCGTAGCGCTGCTGCTTGGTGCCGCCTACAGTGCCTTACTGTATCGCCACCGCCAGCCGAGTCCCTCCGCCGAGGCCCCTCTAAAGAACCCATTTGAGCTGAAACCGGCGTTACTCTTTGGGCTTCTGTATGCTGCCATCCTGTTGCTATCCAGCACCGCCCGGCTTTACCTGGGAACCTCGGGCCTTTACGTGTCGAGTCTTCTTGGTGGAGCGGCCGACAGCGATGCTGTCGTACTTTCAGTGGCCCAACTCAACCGCACCGGTACTGGACTACCGCTGGACGTAGCCGCACGCTCCATAATTCTGGCCGCCGTGGCCAACACGGTGGTCAAGGCCGGACTGGTCTGGGTGCTCGGCGCCCCATCCCTCCGCCGCCCCATCCTGATCGGCCTGTTGCTTTACACACTACCGGCCCTGTTATTGGCCTGGCTCGTGTAGCGCTCAGACTGAAACGCCGGCCACGTGCCGGATAAGCGACTGGAAAATGCCCAGTCCATCCTGGCTGCCCAGAAGCGTCTCCACACAGCGCTCTGGGTGCGGCATCATGCCGAGCACATTCCGCTGCTCATTCACAATGCCGGCAATGTTGTGAACCGAGCCATTAGGATTCGCTGCGTCCGTAATACGTCCGTCCGGCTCACAGTAGCGGAACACGACCTGGCCCTCCGCCTCCAGACGCTCAAGCACTTCCGGCGGTGCAAAATAGTTGCCCTCGCCATGTGCAATAGGAATGCGCAGAACCTGTCCGAGTTGTAGCGCATTCGTAAAGGGCGTATCGGTCTGTTCCACACGAACGTGTACATACTTACAGATAAAGCGCAGCGATGCGTTGCGCAGAAGCACACCGGGCAACAGGCCGCTTTCACAGAGTACCTGAAATCCATTACAGATCCCGATCACCGGACCTCCCTCACGCGCAAACCGGATCACGTCCTGCATGATCGGTGAAAAACGCGCGATGGCTCCGGGCCGCAGGTAATCGCCATAGGAAAAACCACCAGGCACGATGACCACATCCACATCGCCCAGCTTCGTCTCCCTGTGCCAGATAAAACGGGCCTCCTGACCGGCGACGTGTCGGGCAGCGTGGTAGGCGTCGTGGTCACAGTTGGAACCCGGGAATACCAGAATGCCAAATCGAACGGCCATACGCTATCCTGCTCCTTACGGCTGCATATACAGGGGATCGCTCGTGCAACGCCCAACGCGCAGGCGTGTTCGTGTGCCATAACAAAGCCCGGCCCGCTGTTGCGGGCCGGGCCGCCCCTCTTTTTTCAGAAAACTCAGGCGCCTTCCTGGACAGCCTCAACGTCGATCAGCAGCGTTACCTCACGGCCCACCACAACACCGCCCGCCTCGGTAAGCCGGTTCCAGCGCAATCCGTAATCGAAGCGGTCGATTGTGCCGCGGGCCGTAAAGGCTGCCCGCAACTCTCCCTGCATGCCCGGAGCCGTTCCCAGAAATTCCACATCGAGCACGACCTCCTTCGTTACCTCCTTGATCGTCAGATCACCCACCAACTGAAACTTATTGCCCTGAATGTTGCGCACTTCTTTACTGACAAAACGGATCTCCGGATACCGCTCCGCGTCGAAAAAGTCGGGCGAGCGCAGATGGTTGTCACGCCGTTCAACGCCCGTGTTGATGCTGGCTACGCGAAGGGTGAGGGTTGCTTTCAGAGTACTTAGATCATCTGGATCGAACTGCAATGTGGCATCGTAGTCTGTAAAGACCCCGTTGACAAAGCTGATACCCAGGTGGCGCACCCGAAAACCGATCGAGCTGTGCGCCCTGTCAATTGTCCAGCTCAGGACCTTAGAATCTTCCGTCACCTCGGTCGGTTGCCGAAACCCGGCCACCACCAGCATAATCAGGGCCGGTAACAGCAGCAAGCGAAAGCTACGCATAGACTTTCCTCCGATTGGTTGATCATGGCTGACGGTTCAGAGGTACGTGCGTAGCACGTGTCCGATGCAATGTTAAACCGGCAGCCGGGTTGCCGGCAACCCCTCATGATGGAGCGGATATAAAAAATTTGTTACAACAAGTTTTTTACATGCTGCAGCATATGGAAGCCCTGAGTTACTTGTTATCGCTTCCCCGCTTTGCGGATCAGGGTAAGGCGGCATATCGCCCTGGGCTGGCACGCATGGAAGCGTTGTTGGCGGCCATGGGCCAGCCACACCGCGCCTATCCGTGCGTGCATATCGCCGGGACCAATGGCAAGGGATCCACCGCTTCGTTGCTGGCAGCCATTGCCCGGGCGGCCGGCTATCGGGTAGGGCTTCATACCTCTCCTCATCTCTGGCAGATAGGCGAGCGCATGCGGGTTAACGGAGCTCCCGCTTCCACGACGTGGCTAGAGCGCGCCATTACCCGCTACCATCCCCTTTTCGAGCAGGTGCAGCCCAGCTTCTTTGAGGCTACCGTAGCGCTCAGCTTCCTGTACTTTGCTGAACAGCAGGTTGACCTGGCTATCGTTGAGGTCGGGCTGGGAGGACGGCTCGATGCCACGAACGTGGTGCACCCCCGCCTGGCGATCATCACTTCGATCGGTTTCGATCACACAGATATTCTGGGGAATACGCTCGAAGCGATTGCTCGCGAAAAAGCGGGCATCATCAAGCCGGGGGTGCCTGTCCTCACAGCCGTCACCCAACCAGAAGCGCGTGCTGTTATTCACCAGACGGCCATAGCTCAACAGGCGCCGTTACACTATCTCTGGGATGAAGTGTATCTGGAAGGGGTGGCGCTGGAGGTGCCCTGCATGCGACTGAGGGCTCGGACACCGCTGCGGCATTACGCCAACCTGGAGCCGGCACTGCTTGGCCGGCACCAGGCCACCAATGCCCTTCTGGCACTCCGGGCTGCTGAGCTGATCTTCCCCGAAGTGGTGGACGATCCGCACCCTATCGTGCAGGGCCTGCGCAACGTCAAACAGCTCAGCGGGCTGCGTGGTCGGTTCGACGTACTGCAGACCCGGCCGCTGATCGTGGTGGACGTGGCGCACAATCCGGACGGACTGACAGCCGTGTTGGAAACCATCGAGGCCATCCATCCGCTCGGGATCGGGCGACGCTATGCCATCTGGAGTGCCCTGCAGGATAAGGATGCCCCGACGATGGCAAAACAACTGGTTCAGGCTGGGTTTGCCGTATATATTGGCGCCCTCGAAAACCCGCGGGCCTGGTCGGCTATTGAGCTGATCGCACTGGTGCAACAGGCTGGTGGTCAGGTACTGGGTGCCGGAACCGCCGCATCTGGCTGGCATTTATTGCAACAGCGGTTGGGGCCTGAGGATGTGCTGCTGATCACCGGCTCACACCAGGTAGTGGCCACCTTTCCATTGGCACGGAGCAGCATCGGCAGCCTGCCATGTGACGCTGGTTAATTTTTCCAGAAATACGATCAACCTCCCGTTGACTTTCTACAGAAAGATTCTAATTTTGCAATCAGTGGTCGTGCGGATCCCAGCGTGCCTGCGGGTCTGCCTATCTTAGCAGGCCGACCACTGTATTCCATAAGCCCTCCGTAACATAGACCGGGTTGCGTAACCAACCATACGTTACCGCACAGGACAAACCAGTGCTTCTCTTATGAAGATCTCCGAACTACAGGCCAAAAAAATCAGCGAGCTGCGTGAACTGGCCCGTGAACTGGGGCTGACAGGATACTCGACGCTCCGCAAGCAGGATCTGATCTACCGCATTCTGGAGGCCCAGGCGGAAGCCGAAGCAGGCCAGCCCAATGGTGCGGCCAACCGGACCGCGCCGGCCCCTTCAGAAGCTGCTGAAGCAACGGTCACGGTCGAAGAGGTACCTGCCGAGCCTGAAGGCCAGACCACGGAAACCTCCGCATCGGAGGAACAAACGGAAATCCCCGTAGAAACCCCGTCCCCTCCCGCCGAAGCACTGCGCGAAGAGCGGCGTGGCTGGCGTGAGCGGCGCAGCCGGCGTATGCGTCCTGAGATGCGCTATGCCGACTGGGAAGAGCGCCGGCGGCGTATCTACGAGGGACGCCCGGCCTATATGGCCACCTATGATCCAAATAAGACCGAACTGGAGGGCATGATCATCAAAAGTGGGGTGCTGGAGATCATGCCCGACGGCTACGGCTTTCTGCGCTCCTCTGAATACAACTACCTGCCTGGCCCTGACGATATTTACGTTTCGCCGTCCCAGATCAAACGCTTTAGCCTACGCCTGGGCGACACAATTGAAGGACTGGTGCGCCCTCCTAAAGAAGGCGAACGCTTCTTTGCGTTGATCCAGGTACATAAAGTCAACGGACGGCCGCCGGAAGAGATGGAAGAGCGGCAGAGCTTCGACTATCTTACGCCGCTCTATCCGACCGAACAGATCCACCTGGAAACTACCCCTAACGAGTACAGCACGCGCATTCTGGACCTGTTCGCGCCGATCGGCAAAGGCCAGCGCGGACTCATCGTAGCCCCTCCCAAGACGGGGAAAACCATTCTGCTGCAAAAGATTGCCAATGCAATCACGACTAACCATCCGGAGATCCATCTGATCATTTTGCTGGTGGACGAGCGTCCCGAGGAGGTCACCGACATGGAGCGCAACGTCAAGGCGGAAGTGATCTCCTCAACGTTTGATCAGGATCCGGAGCGACATGTTGAAGTGGCGGACATCGTCCTGGAAAAAGCCAAGCGGCTTGTGGAGGCCAAGCAGGACGTAGTGATTCTGCTCGATTCGATCACGCGTCTGGCCCGCGCACACAACGCTGTAACCCCCAGCACCGGTAAGACCCTCTCCGGTGGCATCGAAGCCGGTGCGCTACGCGGGCCCAAACGGTTTTTTGGCGCGGCCCGTAATGTTGAAGAAGGCGGTTCACTGACGATTATTGGCACGGCGTTGATCGAGACCGGTAGCCGCATGGACGAGGTAATCTTCGAAGAATTCAAGGGCACCGGCAACATGGAACTGGTGCTCGATCGGCAACTGGCCGACCGGCGCATTTTCCCGGCCATCCATTTGATCAAATCGGGTACGCGCCGCGAAGAGTTGCTGATTCCCGAAACCAAGCTACATCGTATCTGGCTGCTGCGTAAGATCCTGGCCGATATGGATGCCGTCGAGGCCATGACCTTCTTGCTGGAAAAGATGCGGGGCACGCGCAGCAACGACGAGTTCCTGGTTACCATGAACTCCTGAGCACCTCTGGCCACGCTACAGGGGACTCCGCCTGCGGGCGGAGTCCTTTTTTGTCGTTTGTTGAATTCAAACGGCAGGAAGCGCTTCCGAACAAAAATTTTGTATTTTACAGAAAATTATGCCGGAAAGCCCCGTATCTGTTATCTAATACGGAGATGAATGGCGATGGCAGACCGCCTGACGTCTGCCCTACCTGTTCGCCGCGGGAAAATCAAGCCCGGGAAGAGGGCCAATGCCCTTGCTGAGCGGGAAGCCCCGCATCTCTGATGTGGGGAGGAGGTCACCAACCAACCTTTAAAAATCTACTACCAACGATGGGGAGCCTGCTGGTTCTGTTGTTCGCCCTGTTGACGTCTGGCCCGCAGCCTTTTCCACGTTATCCTGCCATTGATCCTTCCGGGCAACAGATTGTCTTTTCCTATCAGGGCGATCTCTGGCTGGTCCCGGTCAGTGGTGGCCTGGCCCAGCGCCTGACCGTGCATCCTGCCTACGAAGCTTATCCGCGCTGGAGTCCGGACGGTCGCCGCATCGCCTTCACCAGCGATCGCTATGGCCACGACGACCTGTTTGTCATGGAGCTGGCCGGAGGACCTCCCCAGCGCCTTACCTACCATTCTGCCGACGACATTCTGACCGACTGGACGCGCGACGGTTACCTGCTCTTTCACACCCGTCGCCTGTTTGTACAGGTCGAACGCGAGGCCGAGATCCACGCCATCCCTGACACCGGCGGCACGCCGGTGCGCATCCTTGATGCCACTGGTTTTCAGGCCACGCGCTCTCCGGACGGCCGCTTCCTGGCCTTCGAGCGCGGCTCCAACGCCACCTGGCGCAAAGGCTATCGCGGCTCGGCCGACCGGGACATCTGGCTGTTCGACCAGCAGAAACGCACCTTCCGACGTTTGACGGACTTCGACGGCAACGACTATCTGCCGGCCTGGGCCGGTCCCCGCACACTCCTGTTTATCAGCGAGCGCGACGGTACCTACAACCTGTATCGCCTCTTTTTAAATGAAGACGGTACCCCTCGGAACGCTCCCGAACAGCTTACCCACTTCCAAGGCGATGGCGTCCGTTATTTCACCGTCAGCGCCGATGGTCAGACCATCGCCTTCGAACGCCAGACCGACCTCTATGTGCTCTCCCTCCCCGAAGGCACGCCGCGCCGCCTGGAAATCCAGCTCCCCTATGACGAACGCTTCGACCCAGTCGAACGGCGCACCTTTACATCCAACGCCACCGAATACGCCCTCTCGCCCAACGGACAGTACCTTGCGTTTGTCGTCCGCGGCGAACTGTTTCTGCGCCGCAATGATCCTGACGACAGCCGTACGGTGCGCCTGACCCGACACCCGTGGCGAGACCGGGAGCCTGCCTGGCTCAACGATTCGACGCTCGTGTTCGTCTCGGACCGAGCTGGCCAGTACGACCTGTATCTGCTACGAGCCACTGATCCCGGCACCGCTGATCTGTTCGAAAGCCTCACGTACGAAGTTATACGCCTGACCGACACGCCAGAAGACGAACGGGCGCCCGTCGTAGCCCCGGATGGTCGTCATCTCGTG
>Ga0256839_1004263_pt1 | contig 14119 bp, 8 predicted proteins | sample 354166metaG_FD_185968 | JGI IMG/M metagenome (GOLD analysis project Ga0256839, IMG submission 185968) | Hydrothermal vent microbial communities from Mid Atlantic Ridge, Atlantic Ocean - 354-166 | ecosystem: Environmental > Aquatic > Marine > Hydrothermal vents | place: Atlantic Ocean: Mid... | reverse complement strand
TTAGCCACGCAGTACTCTGGGAAGTATGTGGAAGATGTAGACCTTATAAAGTTTGACTTCTTGGGGCTTAAAACCCTTACGGTGATAGACGAAGCATTAAAGCTTGTAGAGCGTCGTCATGGAAAACGCATTAACTTTGTAGAAGAAAATATAGAAGACCCTGAAGTGTATCAGTATATAGGTAAAGGTGATACACTTGGGCTCTTCCAGATAGAGTCCGCAGGTATGCAAGACTTGGCTAAAAAGCTTAAGCCAAACGGCTTTGAAGATGTCATCGCGATGTTGGCACTCTACCGTCCAGGTCCTATGGAGTCAGGGATGCTAGATGACTTTGTAGAGCGTAAGCATGGACGCCAAAAGATTACCTACGATTTCCCTGAACTAGAACCCATACTTAAACCAACCTATGGGGTTATCGTTTACCAAGAACAAGTTATGCAGATAGTGCAGACCATAGGAGGATTTAGCCTTGGTGGTGCAGACTTGGTACGTCGTGCTATGGGTAAAAAGATAAAAGAAGAGATGGATAAGCTTCAAGGCGAGTTTGCTGATGGTGCAGCGAAAAAAGGTTTTGACAGACAAAAGGCCTTTGATTTGTTCGACCTCATTGTGAAGTTTGCAGGCTATGGTTTTAACAAATCACACTCTGCTGCGTACGCGATGATAACCTTTTATACTTCCTACTTAAAGCACTATTACCCTACAGAGTTCATGGCTGCCATTTTAACGCTTGAAAAAAACAATACAGACAAAGTGGTACGTTATGTCGATGAAGTAAAACGTATGGGGATGAAGCTTCTACCACCAGATATCAATAAGTCTGGACTTGTCTTTGAAGCCCGTAATATCGATGGTGAAGAAGTGGTTATGTTTGGTATGGGAGCACTTAAAGGTGCAGGAGATATCGCGATAAACACGATGCTCGAAGCAAGAGAAGAAGGAGAGTTTAAAGACCTATCAGACTTTGTTTCTCGTATTGATTCTTCCAAAGTAAACAAAAGGGTCATCGAGACTTTAGCAAAAGCAGGAGCTTTTGACTGCTTTGGCTATAGCCGTAAGGCGATTCTTTCTCAGATAGATGATATTATCGATATGGCAAAAAAAGCAGGTGAAGCAAAAAAACAAGCTGTCAATTCTTTATGGGGTGATGATGAGGAAATGACTTCTGTAACGTTAGAGCTCACAGATATGGGAGAATTTGAAGCTATGGAAATCCTAGAGATGGAAAAAGCGTCTTTAGGATTTTATGTATCAGGACACCCTCTAGACAAATACCGTGAGCAACTTGATGATATAAACTACACACTAAGTTCAGAAATAGATGACTTAGCAGATGGTTCTCAAGCGATGTTTATAGGAAAGATAGAAAATATTACAGAGAAGATAAGTAAAAAGGGTAATAAGTTTGGTATCGCCAACATCATGGATTTGCATGGAAACATTGAGTTGATGCTTTTTGAAAACCGTCTTAAAGAACTAGATGAAGATTTTGATCTTACTAAGCCCATAGCCTTTAAAGTAAAAATCACCAAAGATGGCGACTTTACACGTATGAATATTATGAAAATATCTAACATTAAAGATGCCAAAAAAGCTAAAGTGAAAGTAGAAAAAGAAGTCAAGCATATAGCAGAGCCTGTACAGCCCCCACTCATACTAAAAGTAAACCTCATGCCTGATGCGAAGACAGTTGAAGAACTCATGTGCCTAGTAGAACGTCATCCTGGTAATCGTCCTTTAGAGTTACATATCAAATCAAAACTGGCAGATGTGATTATAGAGAGTAAATATAAGGTGAGTGAACTGATACTTGAAGAGGCAAAAGAATTAGGTGTTTTCTTAGAAGAAAACTTAGTTGTTGGCTAAAGTTCATCAATTAAACTTACTTTTATTTATAAAGATTATAATACTAAATTATTAAAACAAAGGAGATAGAATGAAATTAATTAAAGGTTTACTCACACTTATTGGGTTTATTGTAGTGGTATCAGGGATAATTGGGGCAGTATTATTTGGCTCTAAAATAGCAAAGCTTGATTCTCAAGCATTACCAGAATACATGAACATGTTTGACAAAGTACTGACAACAGGTGATCCTGCTGTGGGCATGGTACGTCGAGTGAAAATGGTGATACCTGAAGGTATGACAAAACAAGAAGCTTTTGCAAATGCACTTGAGATTATGGATGAGGTTGGTGAAGAGTACGGACTCGCGATGGTAGATGCGAAGACTATGCCTAGAAATGGTAAAACATTTTCAAATGGTGGGCTTCTTACGCATATACGTGCTTATTGTTCACCACATATTGCAGATAAATTTTTAAGCCATTCAGCACATTTTATAGGATTTATGCCTTGTCGTATAGGTTTTGTAGAAGAAGCAAATGGAGATATCTATTTATATACAATGAGTATGGAGCTTATGATAAATGGTGGACATACCTTACCTGAAGAGTTAGCAACACTTGCTAACGAAGTAAGAACTGGTATGTATACTATGCTAGAAAAAGCTGCAGCAGGCGACGAATAATCTATTTTTTAAGCTTCTCTTTTAAACTAAAAGAGAAGCTGTTCTTCTTACTTTTCAAATATTCCCCACTCTATTAAATAAATTTTATTGATGCAAAAACCATAATACATTAATTAATTTTGGATAAAATGACTGCTATAAACACCATAATTAAAGGGAATATCATGCGAAAGTATCAAATTATTTTTATGCTACTCATCAGTAGTATCATACTACAAGCGGAAGATATAAAGTCCAATATGGCTGAAGTGTTACTCACATCTGAACTACATGGAAGTGAAGGTAACAAAGAAAAAGCTATAGATGGTGTGATAAAAAAACTTGATACCATTGGGTATACAACAGTGTCCGCAAATAAAAATATACAAGTGCATTACTATAATAAGTTTCAAGAGAAAAATGTAGAAATGCTTTCTTTTTTCTCTATGGTAAATAAAGAAAAACTTAGACCTCTTCTTCTCTCCAATCCTGACTTTGGAGCTTACGCACCTTTTAACTTTTTAGTCTATAAAACATTAGATACACAAAGTGATAACAATACATGGTATGGTCACTTAGATGTGAACACCATGTTAAGTATTATGGGAATACAAGATGAAAACAATAAAAAATTATTTAAATCAATGGTACATTCTTTAGATAACTTGGTCAAGACAGAGATGACTCCAACCTTACATAAAAGGTTTGAACATACAAAAGTACTCCCAAGACAAGGGTTAATAAAACTTGTAAAAAAGTTTGAAAAAACAGAAGACTTAGAAACTTTTGTTGAAGATTTTATAGCAGATCATGATGGACGTTTTGCTACACATAATTTTATTATTGCAGGTTTTATAGACTTTAAATTTGAGTATGATCATATGGACTTAGATTTTGATAAATATGATGCTTACTGGGTCGCTCAACTGTGTCATTTTGAATTTTCAAATGCTATTTTTAACAGAGGGATTCCAGAAGCAGGTGTTTTTGCACCCTGTTCGGTCTACTTTTATATTCCTAAAGGAAGTAATGAACTTCACGTGGGGTATGCAAGTGTGGACAACTGGATAAATGCACTTAACTTTCGAGACCAAAAACGTATTGACTATATGAAAGAGATAGATGCTGAAGTTGTAGCTATTTTTGAAGAGATGGGTTTTGTAAAACAAGAGCAAGATACCACAAAGAAAAAAGATAACAACAGTGAGGTAGATATTCTCAAAGAAGAGCTTGCAAGAGTACAGGCAGAGTTGGCATTACTGAAAAAAGCTAAAGATGTAAAAAAGGCACCTACAAATACAGTACTTGAGGTAGAAAAAAAGAAAGCAACTTCTGAACACAAGGTGCATAAAAAAACATTTAAAACAGCAAAACATATTATAGGTGCTAAGGCACCCAAAGTATTGTCAGCATATTATGCTGCACAAGCACAAAGTCTACAGAGTATGAAGCAAAAACTTGAGAGTAATGGATTTAAAATACTTTCGACAACAGAGCCACTTAAAGGGCATACTGTTTTGAGTATTACAAATGAACAACTACAGGCTACAAATACATTTATGGCAGTGATTAATATGCATATTGATTTGAAAAATGAGATACGAGTACAAAATCCATCTTATCTAGGAGCGGCATATCTTCAAAAAAAGTTTAGATATGGACAATTTTCACAGACACTTAAGGCATTGGAAATTGTATTGGGTGATTTGTATGAGGTTAAAGATGCTTATGCAACAGAAGAGTTAGCAAGTTTTCAATTTATGATGGGAATGCCTTACTTTGATGATGTCATGGAAGTGGCAGAGGGAACAGACCTTCTTGCTAAAGTGACTGATAAAAAAGCACAAAAACATATACTCTATACACTTAAACTAGACAATGGGTCTACGCTAGTAGGGCATAAACTACAAAAAAGAACCAATACGTTTTTAACAAAAATTTCAGCAGAACGCAATACAAACTTATTGCCTTATCAGTTACTTATACATTCTAACAAAGCAGTGATATTAGACCCTAAGTATTATTTGGCACTTTCCTTGCCATTTTTGGATATGTCAGCTTTTATGAAGATATCATCTGCACCAGGTGATATAGAAAAAGATATTAAAAGAGCATACAAATAGTTTAGGTTTTGTCGTTTAGTATGTAATACTGTGTAAGATAGAAACAGAAAATAAATATAACATTTTTAAAACATAACGTTTCAATCTTACAAAACAAAATAAGTGTTACAATTTTCGTACAAAAATTTAAAATATTGTAAGGAACATACATGTCAAAACTACCAAAAATTATATGGTCAAAAATAGATGAAGCACCAGCACTAGCTACATATTCATTGCTTCCAATTGTAAATGCATTTACACAAGCAGCAGGTGTTGAAGTAGTAGAAAGAGATATTTCTCTAGCAGGTAGAGTACTTGCAAGTCAAGGTCTAGCAACAGATGAGCTTACTAAGCTTGGTGATGTTGTTTTAGAGGCAGATGGTAACATCATCAAGCTTCCAAATATCTCAGCTTCAGTAGGACAACTTAAAGATTGTATCGCAGAGCTTCAAGGGCAAGGTTATGACATCCCTGATTATCCTGAGAACCCAGCAAATGCAGCTGAGGAAGCAACACAGGCTAAATATGGTGTATGTTTAGGATCTGCGGTTAACCCAGTTCTAAGAGAAGGTAACTCAGACAGACGTGCTGCAAAAGCAGTAAAAAGATTTGCACAGAAAAACCCACATAGACTCAAAGCATTCCCAGAGAATCCAAAGTCTTATGTAGCTCACATGGAGGGTAAAGGCGATTTCTTTGCAAATGAGAAGTCTGTTACTTTAGACAAAGACCAAAAAGTGACTATCGCTTTAAATGGTAAAGAGTTGACAACAATTGATGCTATTGCAGGAGAAATTCTTGATGGTACATATATGTCAATCGCAGCACTTAATACTTTCTATGCAAAAACAATAGAAGATGCAAAAGCAAATGATGTTTTATGGTCACTACACCTTAAAGCGACTATGATGAAAATCTCTGACCCTATTATGTTTGGTCATGCTTTCAAAGTATTTTTCAAAGATGTGTTTGCTAAACATGCAGATACATTGGCATCTTTAAATGTAAATCCTAATCAAGGTATGTCTGACTTAGAAGCTAAGATTGCTGGTCATGCAAAAGAAGCTGAGATTAAAGCTGATTTCCTTGCAGCACTAGAGTCTGACTCTCCTGCACTTGCAATGGTTGATTCTGACAAAGGTACAACAAACTTTAATGCATCTAACGATGTTATCATCGATGCTTCTATGCCTGTGGTTGTTCGTGAAGGTGGTAAACAATGGGACAGAACAGGTGCAGCAGTTGAATGTGTAGCAGTTGTTCCTGACTCTACTTACGCAATGTTCCACCAAGAAATGGTAGCTGATTGTGTGAAAAATGGTCAATACGATGTAACAACAATGGGAACAATGCAAAACATTGGTCTTATGGCGCAAAAAGCGGAAGAGTACGGTTCTCACCCAACTACATTTGAATTGGCTGAAGCTGGAACTGTTACAGTAACTTCTGCAGATGGCACAGTACTTATGAGCCACGAGTGTGAAGCTGGAGATATCTGGAGAATGTCAAGAACAAAAGACATCCCTATTAAAGACTGGGTAAGACTTACAGTTGAGAGAACAAGAATTGAAGGCATCCCAGCTATCTTCTGGTTAGATGAAAACAGAGCCCACGATGCTGAAGTGAAGAAAAAAGTAGATGTTTATCTTAAAGACCATGATACATCTGGTCTTGACATTCAATTTATGAATGTGACTAATGCTACTAGATTTACAAATGCTAGAGTAAGAAAAGGTGAAAATACTATCGCTGTAACTGGTAATGTTCTTAGGGATCACCTTACAGATATGTACCCAATCCTAGAGCTTGGAACATCTGCCAAAATGCTTTCTATCGTACCTTTACTTGCAGGTGGTGGACTATATGAAACAGGTGCTGGTGGTTCTGCTCCTAAACATGTTGATCAATTTTTAGCTGAGGGTCACTTAAGATGGGATTCACTTGGTGAAATCTTGGCATTGGCTGAGTCACTTAGATTTATAGGTAACAAGCATGATGATGCTGACCTTAAAGCGTTAACAGAAGCATTAGATGCTGCGAATAATGCTTACCTTGACAACTCAAAAGAGCCAGGAAGAAAAGTAGGACAGCCAGACAACAAGGCATCTCACTTTTTCGTAGCTCAGTACTGGGCAGATGCATTGGCGAAAGGTTCAAACGCTAAGCTTTCTGCTAAGTTTGCACCTGTTGCTAAAGCACTTCAAGACAATGAAGACAAAATCATTGAAGAGCTTTTGGCTGTTGAAGGTAAAGCACAAGATATCGGTGGTTACTTCCACCCGAATGATGAGTTGGCTGCTAAGGCAATGAGACCTTCTGCTACACTTAATGCGATTATAGACGCTATATAACTAGAATTCATAGTACTACTTCTACACAGGGCTTTTGCTCTGTGTAACCCTCCTCTTATAAAATTTATGTATTATAGTCATAGGATTTTACTTCTATAACATTACAAAACATTATTGATAGTCAAAGTTATGAGTTATGTTTTGTTTAAAAGTAGTCCTAAAATATGTAAGTTTAATAGTGAATATTAGAAGTTTTACTTACAGTGTAGAAGAATCATGATTAAAAAGGATGAAAATGGCAAAAGGTAAAAAAGTAACCGTCATAGGTACTGGAAATTTCGGCTCAACTGTAGCATTTATTTTGGCAATGAATGGTACCTGCCATAATATAGTACTTCGTGGTAGAAATTATGATGTCGCAAAAGGTAAAGCATTAGATATGTCCCAAGCTGCCAATGCAGCACGACAACATACCGTAGTAAAAGCAGGGAAGGGACCAGAGTCTATGGTAGATTCAGATGTGGTTGTTATAACAGCTGGGGCTCCTAGAACACCAGGTATGAGTAGAGATGACTTACTTGTCAAGAATGCAGAAATAGTCAAGAAATATGCTGGTGAGATTAAAAAATATGCACCAGATTCTATTGTTGTTGTTGTTTCTAACCCTCTTGATGTGATGACATATGTGGTGCTTAAAGAGACTGGGTTTCCAAGAGAAAGAGTTTTAGGGATGGCAGGTATTCTTGACTCTGCTAGAATGGCTCACTTTATTTTTGAGAAACTTGAATATGGGGCAGGTCAGATACGTGCGACTGTTATGGGTGGTCATGGTGATACTATGGTTCCACTACCTAAATTTACAACAGTTGCGGGTGTGCCTATTGAAGATTTACTAGATTCTGAAGAGATTGGTGAACTTGTACAAAAGACAAGAAATGGTGGTGCTGAAATTGTAAATCTTTTGGGTGATGGTTCTGCATATTATGCACCAGCAAAATCTACACTGGTCATGGTCGAAGCTATCTTAAAAGATACCAATCAAATACACTCTTGTGCTATTATGCTTAAAAACGATTATGGCTATTCAGATATTGTTTCTGGTGTACCTGTAATGATAGGTGCTGGTGGTGCAGAAAAAGTGATAGAAATGGCCCTCAAACCCTTACAAGTAAAACGCTTTAAAAATTCTGTGGCATCTGTACAAGAAATGGTTGATAAATTAGAAGAAATGAAATTTTTCGATACTAAATAAATATTACCTTAATACCCATACTCATGGGTATTGTTTTCCTTCCCTTAACACTTCATAAATACTTAATGCGAATAGATGTAGAATATATCTAATTACATAATTATAAGGATGAATAATGAGCTTCAGAATAGAGAAAGACACAATGGGAGAGATGAAAGTTCCTGCGGATAAATACTGGGCTGCACAGACCCAAAGATCTGTACACAACTTTGAAATTGGTAATGAAAAAATGCCTTTAGAAGTCGTTTATGGGTTTGCTAACTTGAAAAAAGCATGTGCCTTGGTCAATAATGATTTGGGACGCATGAACGATGATATAAGTAGTGCAATTGCTAAAGCATGTGATACTATTCTTACAGGTGAGCTAGATGACAACTTTCCTTTGGTTGTATGGCAAACGGGTTCAGGTACGCAGTCAAACATGAATATGAATGAAGTAGTCGCCAACAAAGCAACAGAAGTTTTGGGCGGAGATTTTACAAAAGAGAACCTAGTACATCCAAATGATGATGTGAATAAAGGACAAAGTTCTAATGACACGTTCCCAACGGGTATGCGTATCGCTGAAGTGGTTGGCGTGACTGATAGTCTTATACCTGCACTGAATCAACTTAAATCTACACTTGAAGCGAAGTCAAAAGCATTTTCTGATGTGGTAAAAATAGGTAGAACGCACCTACAAGATGCTACACCACTTACCTTAGGACAAGAGATTTCAGGCTATGTAGCGATGTTAGATACCAACTTGAAGCAGATTAATGATGCTCTAGTGTATTGTAAAGAGCTTGCCATTGGTGGTACAGCAGTTGGAACAGGGCTTAACTCTCATCCTGAATTCTCAGAAAAAGTATCTGCTAAGCTAAATGACTTTATGGCTAAAGATTATGGATTTATTTCCCAGCCCAATAAATTTCATGCACTCACAGGACATGATGCAGAAGTCGTTTTATCTGGGGCACTTAAAGCACTTGCAGCAAACCTTATGAAAATAGCCAATGATGTTAGATGGTTAGCATCAGGACCACGATGTGGACTTGGAGAGATAGAAATCCCTGCAAATGAACCAGGTTCCTCTATCATGCCAGGAAAAGTAAATCCTACGCAAGCTGAAGCTATTACAATGGTGGCAGTACAAGTCATGGGTAATGATGCGACAATAGGAATTGCCGCTTCTCAAGGTAACTTTGAACTCAATGTTTTTAAGCCAGTCATCGCATATAATGTACTTCAATCTATCAAGCTTTTGACAGACTCTATGAATTCATTTGATAAAAACTGTGCTCAAGGAATAGAGCCAATTAGAGAAAATATTGATAGATTCCTCAATGATTCCTTGATGCTTGTAACTGCACTTAATCCACATATTGGATATGAAAATGCAGCAACTATTGCTAAAACAGCTCATAAAAATGGTACAACTTTAAAAGAAGAAGCAGTGGCTCTTGGCTTTATGTCAGAAGAAGATTTTGACAAAAATGTTAAACCAGAAGAAATGATAGCTGCAAAAATTTAACATCCTCTCATGTGCTGTGTAGATACACAGCACATTACAAGTAAATCTGCTCAATACCTCTTTAATTAATCATAGTCTATTTGCAAAAACTATATAATTGTGCATTATAAAAAAGGAGTTCGAAGTGAATGTTCATGAATATCAGGCAAAACAAGTTTTTGCCAAGTATGGTGTCCCCACACCAAGAGGAATAATGGTAGAGTGTGTTAAAACTGCAGTAGAAGCTGCTAAAGAATTGGGTGGCCCTGTTTGGGTTGTGAAAGCTCAAATCCATGCAGGTGGACGTGGTTTAGGCGGTGGAGTAAAACTTGCTAAATCGTTAGAAGAAGTAGAAGAACTTGCTACTGAGATTCTTGGAATGACTTTGGTGACTCACCAAACTGATGCAGCAGGTAAGCTTGTTCAAAAGCTTTACATCGAAGATGGTGCAGATATTAAAGATGAGTTTTATCTCTCTGTTGTGCTTGATAGAAAGTTGGAAATGCCTTTACTTATGGCTTCTACTGAAGGTGGGATGAACATCGAAGATGTTGCAGAAAATACGCCTGAAAAAATCATTACAATCCCTGTAGACCCAGCGATTGGTTTTCAAGGTTTTCATGGGCGTGAATTGGCTTTTGGTCTTGGAATAACAGACAAAGACGAACAACGAAAAATTATTTCTTTTGCTCAAAAACTATTTAAACTTTACATGGAAAATGATGCAGAAATGATTGAAATAAATCCTCTTGTACGTACTGGTTCAGGTGAATTTTTAGCTCTAGATGGAAAAATGGGCTTTGATAACTCTGCTCTTGGACGTCAGCCAGAGATAGAAGCAATGAGAGATTTGACAGAAGAAGATGAAGATGAAGTTGAAGCGGCTAAGTATGGTCTTTCTTATGTGGCTCTTGATGGTGAAATAGGTTGTATGGTAAACGGAGCAGGTCTTGCAATGGGTACTATGGATACAATTAACTACATGGGTGGAACACCTGCAAACTTTCTAGATGTTGGTGGCTCAGCCAATGCTGAAACTGTTGCAAAAGGTTTTGAGATTATTCTTAAAAACCCAAATGTAAAAGCTATTTTTGTAAACATCTTTGGTGGGATTGTAAGATGTGACAGAATTGCAAATGGTATCATCGAAGCGACTAAAATCACAGATGTAAATGTACCAGTTATAGTAAGGCTTGATGGAACAAATGCTCCAGAAGCATCAGAGATTCTTAAAAATGCAAACATAGCTAACTTGATTGTTGGTGATGATTTAGGTGACGGTGCAGCAAAAGCTGTAGCTGCGGCAAAAGGGGCATAAGTATGAGTATATTAGTAAATAAAGACACAAAAGTAATCGTTCAAGGTTTTACAGGAAAAGAAGGTTCTTTTCATGCTGAGCAATGTATGGACTATGGTACTAACATTGTGGGTGGTGTCACACCAAATAAGGGTGGACAAACACATTTAGGAAAGCCAGTGTTCAATACAGTAGCAGAGGCTGTAAAAGCAACAAGTGCAACTGTTTCTATGATATTTGTTCCGCCTGCATTTGTGGGTGATGCTGTAATGGAAGCTGCGGAAGCTGGCATAGAACTGGCAGTCATCATTACTGAAGGTGCACCCGTAAAAGACATGCAAATGGCTAAAGCACATGCGACTAAACATGGTATGAAAACACTTGGGCCAAACTGTCCAGGTATTATTACTGCGGAAGAGTGTAAGATAGGAATCATGCCTGGTATGATTTTCAAAAAAGGTAATGTTGGGCTTATTTCTAAGTCTGGTACACTTACGTATGAAGGTGCAAATCAAGTTGTTAAAGCTGGATACGGTATAACGACAGCAGTAGGAATAGGTGGAGACCCAATCATCGGACTTTCATATAACCAACTATTGCCAATGTTTGAAGCTGACCCTGATACAAAATGTATCGTAATGATTGGTGAAATTGGTGGAGACCTTGAGATACAAGCGGCTAAGCTTATCAAAGAGCAAATCACTAAGCCCGTGGTTGCATTTATAGCAGGGCAAACTGCACCTAAAGGTAAAACTATGGGGCATGCTGGTGCTATTGTTTCTGGGTCAGCAGGAACGGCTAAAGAGAAAATGGAAGCGTTGGAGGCAGCAGGGGTAAAAGTAGTGGTCTCGCCAGCCGAAATCGGAAAAGCAGTAAAAGAAGTCCTTGGATAGTCTTGCTTTACTGCACCCCTCTTACGCTTTAGCGACGGGGGTATCGGCATTTAGTGCCAGACATCTTTTGAGGGAGCACGCTTAGTCACATACTACGCGTATGCTCCTTCGGTACAACCCACAAATCTACAGCAAATCAAAACTATCTTCACGATTTGAATCTATCAACATTTACTCTTTCTTTTTTCTGATTTAGAGTATAATTCTCTTAAAAAGCATGCCTATGAATTACCAAAAAATACTTGATGAAATATATGATGAAATACAGCCTGAGCTTTCTTTAGGAAAGGTGGCAGATTATATTCCTGCTTTGGCAGAAGTGGAAAAAGGGCAGTTTGCTATGACTGTGACGCTTCCTGATGGTACTGTGTATTCTGTGGGCGACAGTAAAAAAAGGTTTTCTATACAGAGTATCTCTAAAGTATTTACTTTTACATTGGCACTAGAACTTTACTCGACTACACTTTATAAAAGAGTAGGGGTAGAGCCATCGGGTAATCCTTTTAATTCACTGGTGCAGTTGGAGTATGAAAATGGTATTCCTCGTAATCCATTTATAAATGCTGGAGCAATTATCGTAACGGATACGCTCATAACACATTATAAAAATCCAGATAAGACACTGAAGGTACTTCTTTATTTTATGAAGAAGATAAGTGGTAATCTTAAGTTATCTTTTGATACAGAAGTGGCAAATTCAGAAATGGAATTTGGAGATAGAAATTTGGCACTTGCAAGACTCATGAAAAGTTTTGGTAACTTTGAAAATGAAGTACAAAGTACAGTGATGACTTATTTTAAACATTGTGCGATTACCATGAATACTGAGGAGTTGTCTCGTGCGATGATGTTTTTGGCATTTGGTGGAACAGACCCAATATCTGGAAATGTATTTGTTTCTAATAGCAAGGCTAAACGTATTAATGCTCTGATGCTTACTTGTGGACATTATGATGCCAGTGGTGAGTTCGCCTTTCATGTGGGCTTGCCTGCCAAGAGTGGTGTGGGTGGTGGCATCGTAGCTACAGTACCAGGTAAAATGTCTATAGCTGTATGGTCTCCTGCTTTAAATAAGTATGGTAATTCTCATGCAGGGACACTTGCTCTAGAGATGTTTACAAATAAAACTGGATTATCCATATTTTAATATGCTATAATTCGTCTAAGGTGCAATAGGTAGTTGCTGGTGACATTTATTTTATAATATTTGCACGAGAGGAAAGTCCGTGCTACACATGAGACAGAGCTCCATCTAACAGATGGCCAGAGTAATCTGAGGGCAAGTGCAACAGAAAGTAGGTTTCCTATGTATGTCTTCTTGAAAATTGGCATAGCCAATCTTTCAATTCATCTCACTAAAGCTTCGTCTTTGACGAGAGAAGATAGTAGGTAAAAGTGAAAGGGTGGGGTAAGAGCCCACCAGTAGCTATAGTAATATGGTTAGCTAGGTAAACCCTGTTCGTAGCAAGAAGTAATGGTATTAAGTCTCATTAGGCCATTGGATTGGCAAAACTGCTTCGCTTGAACGTAGTGGCAACACTGCGTCTAGATAAATAACTACCCACGACAAAACACGGCTTATCGTTGCACCTTATTATTTGGGTAATTTTCTGCAATATTAACTACATTTTGCTATAATCAATCAAAAAAGAAACATGAGATGAAAATATTTATATTATTAGTTATGCCATTATTGCTTTTAGCTAAAGTACATTATGCAAAAGTAGAGCCTTACGAATCGGTTATTTTGAAATCTGCAGTGAGTGGATTGATAATAGATGTCAACCTTGACCTTGAAGGAAAAACTGTTACATCAGACCGCGTGATACATATTGATGATACATTAGATAAATTAAATTTAAACGACAGTAAACAAAATATAGTTTTATTAAAAGACATGTTTAAACTCAATAAAGATATTGCATCTACTTTGAAAAATACTATGCAACGCCAAGAGAGTTATTATAAGAGAATTTCTAGGCTATCTACAGCCTCTACGACTCAAAAAGACAATGCATATAGTACGTTTAGTACAGCAAAAACACAGTATCTTTCAACAAGAGAAAAGATTATCTCTTTACAAAAACAGATACTAGATATGCAATTTAAAGTAGCCAAGCTTGAAGATACGATAGCCAAAAAATCACTTACTTTAAAAAATAAATATTTGTATAAATTTTTAGTAAGAGTCGGTGATTTTGTTGCTCCTGGTACACCTATGGCAAGAGTGGATGATGCAAATCGTGCTAAATTAGTACTTTTTTTAGAAGTAGAAGAATT
>Ga0256839_1004262_pt1 | contig 14122 bp, 10 predicted proteins | sample 354166metaG_FD_185968 | JGI IMG/M metagenome (GOLD analysis project Ga0256839, IMG submission 185968) | Hydrothermal vent microbial communities from Mid Atlantic Ridge, Atlantic Ocean - 354-166 | ecosystem: Environmental > Aquatic > Marine > Hydrothermal vents | place: Atlantic Ocean: Mid... | reverse complement strand
TCTTGTTTTTTTGGGGGGGGGGGGGGTGAAAAATATTCTTCGGAGGGTGTTTTTTGGCAGGATACATCGCCCCTCAATTGCCCGCAAAGACGTTCAAGTTTCAAAGGCCGTCAACCTGTTGCTCAACAAAGAGTTAGAATGCCAATTGAAGTTGCACCCGAACAACAGTCTCGCGCTCGGTCAAACCTAAGAATCCGGTCGTCGATGGGTCAGGAAGTCCAATCGAATCACCAGAACCAACTGTCAATGCAAAAAGTGAGTCAAAGGTATAGCTCACATCGGCTGAAAATTTGGCCGCATGACTCTCAGGGAGGAAGTAGTAATTGGCTCCAATTGTCCCAATGCGATGAATAAATCCGTCGGGTGTACCGAATCCATTGCGGAATGCTTTGTCGAGCCAGAAGGTTTCAAAACGAGCATAAGCCTCAATCTGGTCTGTCAAAAACCATCCCCCTTGAAAAACAAACGCATTTTGCATCGCACCAAGCGTGGCAGGTCCCACTTCCCAATCAACCCATTGCCCGAGGTACCCCGCGAAAAAGTTCCAGCCATCACCTTCGCGTTGATAATCAAGCGACCATGAGAAAATCTGCGTGCTGTCAGCAACCGCCCCGATGAATCCAGGAGTCTGTCCGCCAGGATTGCTCTGTCCATGGAATTGATAGAGGAACCCGCCCCCAATCTTCGAGCCCGGGTTGCTGCCTTGGAAGCTGGTGAAATCTTGGAACTGATCCCATGACCCTTCGAGTTTCCAATCGACACGCACACCCAAAGCCAGATCCGCCTCTTCAACGCTGTTGAAGGCAGTATTGTCCGTTTCGCGCGATCCAAGATACCGACCCCCGTCGGTGATGCTCGCTTCCCATGCGAACGAATCGCCCACATGCCCCACCGCGAATCCCTGCGTATATCCAGAACCGAAGATTTCCGAACTCAACGATCGATCAATCGCAAGCTGATACTCCGAGGCAATTGCTTCTTCGGTCACGAGCACACTCTGGAACTGTCCAAACTTGAGGTAATACCCCTCTCGTTTGCCGATGAAATTGTATTGGGCATAGGCGTCAAGGAGCCTTGGCGCTCCAGTGCTCCCCGTCAATGGCGAACCAGTGCCGCGCCCGCGTGAAAGCTCCGCATCGCCAAAGTCCATTGAAATCCGGTAGTTGAACTGCGAAGAAACAATCGTCCCATCAAAGGCGATACGCGTGCGAGGCATCGAAAACCCCACCGTCTGCTCGGTGCTGGGGGGAACAAAACCCGATCGACGCTGGGAAAATGAATAGCGCACCTGAGTGAGCACCGAAATCCGCAGCGTCGAGTTCTCCGCCCGCTCGACAAACCACGCCGGCTCATCGGTCGGCTGATACCCCCCCGATCGCAGTGAAGAGGCCAGATGGCGCGAACTGACCGCATCAAGATTCCCGGCTGAGACAATCGAACCCACAAACATCGGGATCAGCACCGGAAGAACCCGACATGCTTGAAAAAATCGTACGAATCGGTCGGCCATCACATCATCCTCACTCAGATCAAACCCGCTCAAACCTCTTGAGCTCGCCATCGACACCCACACGATATCCACGCTGGAACATCCAAGCACGCCCAGATCACTCTATAACTCGACCACTTGGGCACGCGAACACCAAACAAGAAGCCAAATCTCTTCCGATCGATCGCCCATTTACCCCGGCATGTTCAGATTTGATAAACTCTGTACCACCCAATGTTTGGGACATCCCTGCCCGATACGATTGGGAAGCAGCATAAGGTAGATCACCCGATGAATCCCCCAAGCACCCATCCGCATCCAACCTCACCGAACAACCCAACCACCATCTTGGTGGTTGATGACGAACCCGACCTAGTCGAGCTGATGGTGTACAACCTCGAACAATCCGGGCACACGGTGCTCAGCGCAATCAACGGCACGCAGGCCCTCGAACTGGCCAAAACTCGTCTGCCCGACCTGATCGTCCTTGATGTCATGATGCCCGAGTTCAGCGGGATCGAGGTTGCCAAGCGTCTGCGCGCCCAGACTGAGACCGCCTCGATGCCGATCATCATGCTCACCGCCAAATCTGAAGAAGCCCACGAACTCGAAGGACTCGACGCTGGAGCGGATGACTACATCACCAAGCCCTTCTCGATGCAGGTCCTTTTGGCGCGGATCAATGCGCTGACTCGGCGAACATCAAAGACCGGCAGCGCGCAAGCATCGACGCTGATACTCGGACCTGTGTCGGTCGATCTTCACGAACACCAGGCAACAGTCGATGGGAACCCAATCTCGCTGACGATCACTGAGTTTCGATTGCTCTGCGCCCTGATCAATAATCAAGGCAAGGTTCTCTCGCGTCCGGCGCTGATCTCCAACGCCATCGGCCCGGGGGTTGCGGTTACCGAACGCACCATTGATGTGCACATCACCGCCATTCGTAAAAAAATCATGCCGTATTCGTCGATGATTACCACCGTTCGAGGCGTAGGGTACCGGGCTGATGCACTCAAAGATGCTGCGAGTTGAACACCCGATGAGCCTCAAGACTGCAAACCACTTCACCGATCATACCCTACCCCTCGACAACCCGATGCTGGCGTTTTCGATCGCCCTGGGGTCGGTGATGATCGGGGTTTTTCTTCCGGTTTTCCTGATCGGCACCTGCATAGGCCTGATCTGGTTGCTCTGGATCATCGGACGCGCCAAGCGTGTATCTGATCGTTTGCGTGTGATGATCGAGCGTGAATCAAGTGTCCGAGCTGCCGTTCAAGACTCGGTAACCTTGCTGCGTTGTTTGATTGATGCGGCCGACATTCCGATCGTAGCGACCGATGCTTCTGGGTGTGTAATCCATACCAACGAACGATCGCAGGAAATCCTTGGGATTGGAGATTCCATGGCCGGGCGACGGTTCGACGAACTCATACCCGATCGTGCGCTCCATGGGCTCGAATCAGCTGCCCGATCTGATAAACCCGGACATGCCAGGCTCGCTTTGCCCATCGCAGGTGAGATGCGCCAATTCGATGTCTCCGCCGACCCGGTTTCGTTTTCAGGCGGAGCCGTGCTGACCTTCCGCGATATCACCGAACTTTCGCGTGCGATGACACTCAAGGCCGACTTTGCTGCCAATGCAAGCCATGAACTGCGCACGCCAATCGCTTCGATTATGGCTGCAACGGAAACCTTATCAGGATCGGCAAGAAAAGATGCACAGATGACCGATCGGCTCATCGAAATGATCGCCAACAATGCAACTCGACTCGAGCTCCTCGCCTGCGATCTGCTCGATCTTTCTCGGCTCGAAGCTGAAGATCAGCCCGCCGAGATCAAGCAAATTCCACTCGAGAAACTCATCGACAAGGTCTTCACTGAGTTGCAATCCCAGGCCGATGGTCGTGAGCTCACGCTGGCCTTTGAACATGAACCCGGGCTCGACGAAATCATCACCGACCCGACACTGCTTGAGTTGATCCTTCGGAATCTGGTGGGCAACGCGATCAAGTTTGCCCACCAAGACACCAAGGTGCGGGTGCTCGTTCGTCGGGCTCTGGTCTTTCCCGATCGCACCATCCCGGTTCCGCCCCAACTCGATCAGCCGATGGGTATGGTGCTCGAGGTGATTGATCAGGGCATCGGCATCCCCATTGCCCACCAACAGCGAATCTTCGAGCGTTTCTATCAAGTTGATCAGGCCCGGGCCGGATCGGGGGTCAAACGCGGGACGGGGTTGGGTTTGGCAATCGTCAAGCACGCTGCCCGAAAACTTGGCGGGACGATCACCCTCGAAAGTATCCATCAAGTGGGTACCACCATGCGTATCGAACTGCCTCGGTGTGCCGCTGCAGGTGATTCCCCTGATGAGGCAGTATCCTCGATTCTGTGAAAAGAACGCCGGTGCCCCCTGTTTTGGGCCTGAAATCGATGATTGATTCGGCGAATCCGAGTGAATGGGACTTTTGATCGTGTCGATCTTGAGTAGAGCAAATCTGCGTGTCCTGGGATGCGGAGCTGGTATCATTCAGACGGACAGCAATACTTGTTTATGGGCAAAGACACCACCAAACCCAACACCAAGCCGAGCACCCGCTCAGGCAGCAAAGCGGGGGGCAAATCTCCCCGACGGGTGGTTGTGCAGATTAAGGACAGGTCGATCAAACGCCAACTTGCCGACCTGATCGCCAACCCGACGCTCTTCTGGGGCATCTTGGCCTACTTCCTTTTCGTCATCGTCATTGGCTCGACCATGATCTGGTCGCGCGGACAAACCAAAGTCGCCATTGGACAGATCATGCGCCAAACGCTGATCTCGCGCGTGGAGTTCAACACCGAGGATGTCCAACAAACCCAAATGCAGCGTGATGCTGCCCGGTTTAATGTCCCGCGGGTGTACCTTGCCGACATACCCGCCCTCGAAGAAATCCGCACCGACCTGCTCAACCTTCCCAAAACACTCGCGGGGGTAAGTTCGCTCGACGAAGTCTCGCGTGATATCCGGGTGCGCTTCGGGCTCAATGAAGCCTCATTCAACGCCTTGGCCCAACTCGCAAATAATGAAACACAGCTCGTCCTCTGGCAAACACGGGTCGGCACGCTCAACGAAATCCTTCGTCGGCGCCCGATGCTCAATCGTCAATCCTGGCAAAATGCCACGCAAGAAGGACACAATACACAAATCGAGCTGCGCTATCCCGCGCCGATCCAAGACGGACAGGGCGCAAGCGATCAATCCATGCCAAGCCAGCGCATCAGTCGAGACGATGCAATCAACATTGATAAGGCGGATCAACTCGCCGATGAGATCGCCAGGATTGTGCGCATCGCCGGGTTCTCTGGGCCCATCAGCGAAATCGTCCGCAGACGATTACTCACCAACCCGCGTCCGACCTTTGCCTATGACGACACCGCCACTGCCCAGGCCATGGACGCAGCTGCAGCGAAAATCCAACCCGTTCGCCGAACGATCACCATCGGACAACGCATCTACTCACGAGGCGATGTGCTCGAACAACCCGCCTACGCCTTGGCCAAGCGCGAAAACGAAGAATACAAGGATCACGGCACAACCCTTGCCCGCAAATGGCTCGGCATCCTCTCGATCTTTGGAATGATCGGTGGGCTGGGCATCTTGCTCGGTGGCTACATCACAACCTATTGCCCCAAAATCGCTTCCAAATCCGCGCGCATTGGGTGGATGACCGGGCTGGTCATCTTGGCGATCGTCGTCGCCACCGTCTTGGGGGTGGGTGATCCGCGTTTGATCTGGCTCGGCACCATCACCCCGATTGTGCTCATTGCCGTTTTGATCTCGGTGGCCTATGACCAACGCACCGGATTGGCAATTACAGGCGTAGCAGCCCTGATTGTTGCCATGTCCCTCGAGGTCCACATCGGATTTCTCGCAACCATGCTCGTCGGGATCGCCGGCGCCATTGCCCAGCTCAACGATCTTCGTGAACGCCGAACACTGATCCGGATGTCGATTGTGATCGCCTTTGCGCTCTCGATCGTCACCATGCTCGACCAACTCATCACCCTGCCCACCATCGGCGCAGAGGGCTCGGCGGTGATCGCTGCGATTTTGGGCGCAGGCGCTCAATCGTTCATGGCTGGACTGCTCGTCGGGGGCATCGCACTTTTCATCTTGCCCTTTATCGAACGCGTCTTCGACATCACCACCGGAATGACGCTCATCGAGCTGCGCGATCCAAAGCAGCCAATCCTGCGCGAGCTCCAACAACGAGCACCGGGGACTTACAACCATTCGCTCAATGTCGCTTCGATCGCCGAGAGTGCTGCTGAGAGTATCGGAGCCGACGCACTGCTGACCTATGTCGGGTGTTTGTATCACGATATTGGCAAGATGAACAAGCCGATGTATTTCATCGAAAACCAGTCCGGCGGACCCAACAAACATGACAAACTCACGCCTGCAATGTCGCTCTTGGTGATCGTCGGGCATGTCAAAGATGGTATCGAGATGGCTCGCGAGCATGGATTGCCCAAATCACTTCGCCACTTCATTGAAGCCCATCATGGCACAACACTTGTCGAATATTTCTATCGCCGAGCACGCGAGCAGGCGTCAATGGCCGACGAAGAACGCTCCGCCGAGCAGATTCTTCAGGAAACCACCGACCAGCTCCCCGATGAAGTCGACTATCGGTATCCTGGCCCGCGCCCTCAGACCAAAGAGGTCGCCATCACCATGCTCTCCGATGCGGTCGAGAGCGCGACGCGAACGCTGACCGATCCAACCCCCGCACGGATCGACGCACTGGTGCGCTCGCTGGCCAACAAGCGATTGATGGACGGACAGTTCGACGAGTGCGACCTGACTTTTGCCGAGCTGAGCACGATCTGCGAATCGATTTCGAAAACCGTCGCGAGCATTTACCATGGACGAATTCGCTATTCAAGCGGTGAAGACCATGAGAAGGCTGAGGAGTCGCCTGCGAAGAAACCTGAATTGAGCGCAACCCAAACCCGCTCAGCCTGATGTTCCCGTGGGGATCACTACTTCTTTCGATTCTTGTGTTGGGTCTTGGTGCTCTTCATCGAGCCCGTTTTACGCTTGGTGCCCATCTCGGTGAACACCGCGACAAAGAGGACAACGGTGCCGACGACTACGCAGATGAGAATCGCAATCAGAATCCATGTTGGCATCGTTGGCTCCTTTGGGGTTTACTCAAAGACAAGGATACCAAATTCAGCCATCTTTGCAAGGTGTTGTTGAGCCAATCACCTCTTGACCGCATTCTGGGCAGGTGATCAAATCCATTGTCATATACCCGCAGACAACACAACACCTCCTCCGGCATCTCCTTCGACGAACCAGTGTAAACCGCAGATGGCCTGCAAGCACGATCACCAAATAATAAAAGGATGCAAACATGATTGCATTCGCTGCAAATCCTGGCATAGCCGGTTTGAGCGGCAAAATGAAACGATACTTTGCGGTCGGATCTCGCCTAAGTGCCACCGAATAATGGAACTGCTCCGAGTCATACATAGAATCAACCGATGAGTACGACCCCGTCAGCGATTGATAAGGCCAGCCCACCAATACAGCAAAGTACATTCTCTTTGCGTCTGACTGAGCAACCTCTTTGCGCACAAACTCCTTCATTTGAAGTGGAAGATGGTTCCAGTTTGACCGGAAACGACGAAAACCGCCCCCCGCATCAAGCGCGTACTCTGCATCGTACCAGCTCGTTGCGAAGACGGAGTGATTGCGAGCACTCCAAGAATCGACAAACCATGACTCCCCTGATGCACCATCCGTCATTACTGAGCGGGTGTGATCTCTCAAGTTGAACAACGGGACTGTTGAACGGTAAGATTGAGCAAGGACATACCAACCTGTGAAATAAGTGGTTGCTATCCCTGCAAGAATAGCAACCAATAAAATGTGTAAACGAAAAATCGTAAACCTTTTTAGCAACATGGAGTCCCTGCACCAGGCAACCATGGTCCGCTTGAGTCTGGCGTTGGAGTACACGCCGGGGCTCCGGCTGGCGGATTCGGACACGCTGGCACACTCGGAGGGATTACCTTGATGTAGTTTGCCAGCGTTTGTGTTCCTCGCTGTGTTCTGGTTTCAGTCCAGGTACATCTGACACAATCCCAACACCGGCGGATGCTTTTCTTGGTTTGTGTTCTTGCTCCAGTACGAGAATAGGTGCAAATATACACCCCCTGTGTGCCAGGAACTCCAACGGGAGGATCCGAAAGCCAAGGCCCACAAGTCCATGGGGTGCTGGTGATGGTAGAAGTCGTGCGGAGGCGACAACACGGCAATAACAAGGTTGCATAATCATTCATCGCCTCTTCTGCATCTTCAAATGGCTGATCTCCACCAGCGAGATAGATATCCGCTCCCAGCTTCAACATGTCTTGGAAGCAAGCGTCACAATCACAATCTGTGGGTATTGGAAATCCGCCATTGCTGCCACCATCGCCTGCTCCGGCCACAGGCGCAGACCCTGTATTCACCCCACCGCTACCAGCAGGTTGTCCAGCATCTTCAGCAGCCGGGGTGACTGTCCGAACTTCGAACCGCCGCAGGGGATTGTAGAGCCGTTTGTAGCCGCTTTTCTTCTTCCCCCACCGCCATATCTCGTCCGGGCGGGTCAGATCGTGCGGGAATCGGCCTGAACGGGCTTCTTGAGCTTGTAGTGGCCCGCTCGGCCTTTCCCGATGAACTCGATGAGCCCCCTCTCCCTAAGGCCTGCGATTTCCCGCTTGGCGGTTGATCTGGAGCACTTGTGTTCCTTGATGACCATACCGATCTGAAGACGCCGTCCTTCTTGAAGCTGGCCGACCACCCATTCCTGCCGTTCAGTCAGGTTCATATCGGGTTCATTTGGGAGGGCAGGATCGGGTTCATCGGGTTCATTTGCAGGGTCACGAATGGGGTCATTGCCGTTGACCACAGTGATCTTCTCCGTTAGCCGGTAGCCACGATCCCCACTCTGAATGATGTCTTCACGATCGACCTCGATTCGCAGCATTCCGAGAAACAAGCTGACGGTCTTTGTACGAAAGTCCCTGATGGCTCCAGCAACACTCCCATCTCCACCCGGACACCCGATCAGTTTCGCCAGTTTCAAACCGCTGTAGGCAACAAACTGTCCACGATCGTTCTTCGCACAGAGTGCATCCAGTATCTGACGAATCAGGGTGCTGCCGACCGCCCCACAGACCTTGAGCCCGCAAAGTTCAATCCGGTCATCGAAGAAGACCATCTCCCCTTCTTCGAATGGCTGAAGAGCCTCCTCTCGGTGCGGTTCAGATCGATGTGCAGCTCCGGGGCGAGAGCGGCCACTGGCCGCAAGAGCGTCGTGAATGGCCCTTTCAAGTGTCCGACCGGTACCGAGAAACGGCTTCTTCACATAGTCGATCGCTCCGTTTCCCCTCATGACATCGGTGGCCAGATCGGGGCTGTCGTGCCCATGAGAGGTCATGACGATGATGGGAATATTCTCATGCCCTCGAGTGGCTTTGATCTCGTTGAGCAGGTTCTGGCCGTTGTGAATCCGCGATAGCCTGCCGTACTTGACCGGTATCTCCAAATCCAGCAGCACATACGAATACCCATTGGATGCAACCAGTTTCCGAGCCTCCTCTTGGGAGCCAACGCAATCACAGGTATGCCCCAACGACTCGAGTCTGTCCTTGACATCTTCAAGAATCTCTGGGCTGTCATCAACGACGAGGGCATGAAACTTCATTGACCACCTCCTTGAGCTTCCGTGCGCAAGGTGATCGTGATCGTCGTCCCCTTCCCATCTTCGCTCTCGATGGCCAACGAGCCACCGTGGTCCTCAATCTTCCGCTTGGCAATCGGAAGGCCAAAGCCAGTACCGTGGGTCTTCTTGGATGTGTTGCCGGGGATGAACCGGCATACTTCCGCCAACTCCTCAGGGGGCAAGCCCATCCCGTTGTCACTCACAATGATCTCCACGCGTTCCCGATCAACTTCACGCCCAACTACGGACACACCCCCCGATGTGAATGTCTGTGGATCGGTGGCGAACGACTCGTAGGCGTTCTTGAGCACATTGCTGATTGCCCGCACGACTTGGTGACGCGATACCTCGACCGTGATGTTCTCCGGCACTTCGATCATGATCGATACGCTGGAAGCATCACGCCCCGTTGCCTGAAATGTATCCATAACTGACACACGGGCATCTTCAATGATGTCGGCAAGACGCTCTCTCCGACGCTCGGCGGGAGTAGGCTGCATATACACTCGCATGTCATCAATCATGCGTTCAAGCATCTCTGATTGATGCCCCAACTTCTCCAATCCCTTCTCGAACTGAATTGGGTCGAAGTCGCCAGTCCGCAAGCTGCCGGTCAATGCCGAGATGCCTGATTTGAGCGGCGCGAGAATGTTCCGCATGTCATGGACGGTGGCCCCGACGATCAGATCGTACAACTGCTCCGCCATATGCCGAGCCAACTCCGCCGCCTCGAGTCCGTAGTCTTTCTCAAGACGATCGTATTTCTCCTGAATATGGTCGAGGCCTCTTTGTTTCCTCTGTGCAGTCTGCTCTCCGCGACGGCGTCGATCCAGCGCACGGATCGTTGCCGTCTGCACGAACGAGTTGGGATCTTCGAGCAATCGGGCGGCAAAACGAGGAAACTCGTCATCTGGCAAGAGCATCAGACAATCGGCAACATCCTTACGAACCTCCCACTTCTCGTCTTCAGACAAGTACCACAGCAACGAGAGGGCTGTCTCCGAAGCGCCTCGATGCTCAATCTGCTCTGCCACTGCCTTGACCAGCTCGCGCCTTTCGGGCCAGTCATAGGCATCGGGTGACCGTCGCAGGTGGTCAACTACTTCGGCAAAATCCAGATGGTCCCGTTGGTCAGCCATATCAGTACGAGTAGCGCTCCTTCCTTTTCTTGAACGCATCCTCTCCGCCCTCAAGGAGCGTCACGATCTGATCTTTACACTGGTCGACGGTTCCCTCGTTGACCTTGCTTGCCGCTGTCCCGTCGGAGTCAAGTACGAATACCTGCTCTGCGTCGCCGAGAACTGGGATGTTTGGGTTGTGAGTGACGAATATCAGCTGTCGCGTTTTCTTGATCCTCCCGATACTCTCCACGATCGTCTCGAACACGAAGCGGTTGTCCAGGTTGTCTTCGGGCTGGTCAATCAGAAGTGGGTTGTCGCTATCCATGAGCAATATGGGCAGGATCGTCGTACACTTTTGCCCTGTTGACAGCGAGCTGGTTTCCTTGAAGGTGCCGCCATCATTCAGCTCGATCTTTGGACGATCGGTCATCTCCACGACTTCCAAGTCGTATAAGACCTGCGTCCCCGCCAGTGTCCCAATGACCTTCTCGGCTTGATCCGTGTTCAGTTCGGCCTTATCCACCAGCGGCCGGGAATCCCGCTGTTTGATCACGCTGGTCAGCTCTGCGGGGGAGAATGCATTGGCGATCTTGTCTGCCACGACATTCCTGTGTAGATTCGCTCCTTGCAGAGCCTCGCCGAGGAGTACCCGATACTGCTCTGGATTGCCGAACTGCATGAGCGTGACCCGTATCGTCGGCGACAGGGCGTCGTTGATCTGATCTACGATGGCCTGTCGGACCTTGAATCGCTCATCGCGCAGCTCGGAGAGACGCTGGAGCAGCTGTGCCCGTGCGGCACCCAACTCCCGTAGCTCGATGAGCAACTGATCATGGTCTCTTTGCTTGGCAAGTAGGTCGTTCCGGAGTTTCTCCAGCCGATGTCGTTCTGCTGCCTTGCCCTGAAGCTCCTTGTGCTTCTCGATAAGTTCTTGGAATGACTGATCTTGCTGCTTGTGCAAGAGATCAAGTTGCCCCGCCCGTTCCTCGATGGCCTCAGTTTCAGTTTGAATACGGGTAACTGCTTGTTTGAGAAGGAGATCGACATCGTCCGAGCATGTCCCAATCCCTGAGCGGAGTTGCTGCATGAGCTCACCATTGGGTCCTTCCAGCATGTCATCGCTGAACACCGTGGCCAAGCGGTAGTCGATTTGGCCAATGCTTTCATCGAGGGTCCGCTGCACATCTCCGAGCAAGCCCAGAGCCGTCTCAACTGCCCTCCACTCTCGGTCACGAAGCGACTTGAGAGTGTGCGCCTGATTGATTGCTTCAGCGTCTTCGCCACCTTCAATGGTGAATGCCTTGAGATTCTCCTCCAAACCCGGGAGGGCTCCAAGTTCCTCGGTGATCGTGTTGGACTTTTCTTTGAGCGGGATGATCTTGCTGGCATTGGAGTTCAGCTCGGCCTTGAGTGTCCGGATACGGCTCTGTATTTCACTGATTCGACCGATCTCAAAGTTGTCGATCAGATCGAGTTGTGAACTGGACTGATCCGCAATGGCCTCAACTTCATTCTGGCTGTAGATGTCTACCTTGAACAACCCACCGGAACGCAGCTTGATCTCCGTTGGTTTTCGTTGCTCGTCCAGAACTACCGGCTCATCACCAGCAGATCGGCTGATGATGTAGGACAAGCCATCTTTGGTACGAACCGCGATCTCGATGCGCCCACCGCCAAGATTACTCTCGACGAGGGACTCCACACGCTTCCGGGCGGCGGGATCAGTTGGCAAAGCATCCATCGCGTAGCGCACGAACTCCAGCACGGTAGTTTTCCCGGCCCCTCGCGCACCGATGATGCAGTTGAGATTGCTGGAGAGCTCGAACCGCTGGCCATCAAGGAAACCGCCGACGATGGAGATGGCCTTCAGTTGATGAGAACTCGTTGTGCCGTCAGTTGTCGTCATGGCCTTGCTTTCCTCGATTACGGCTAAGCCTCTTCCAAGTCGGGGTTTCGCTCACCGTAATTGGTCTCCACTCTTTACTCGCCACTTCCTTGCCTCGTGTTCATGTGTGTGTATTTGGCAGAAAGCCCAGCAAGGGTCATCTGGTCCGTGATTGCATCATGCGGAATCAACAGATACTTCCACGGCTTTCCATCGTTTTCCTTGGCGTGCTGTGTCGCATACTCACACCAGACCACTGCTGCATCCGCCTTCGCGAGTACAACCTCATCCGTCATCTCGCTGGCACGCTTGGGTTCGCACAGCAGTTTTTCAGTCTTGGTCTCGACGACAAAGTCTGGCTCGTAAGACGACTCCTGGCTGTAGTGAATCTGGAAATCCCCGGAGGCCGGTTTGAACCACTTGATCACATCGTCATCGTTCTCAAGGATGACAGCGAATCGCCGTTCAGAATCGGACTCGAACTTCTGCTCGGGATACAGGCACTTGGCGAATCCACCGAAGAGCATCGATTTGATCTTGCTCTTCTCCCCATCAGGAATCGGCGTTCGAAAATTCCGCACCTTTTCTGACGCACTCGTCGTGCAGTTGTTCGCCCGCAGCGTCCGGAATCCCTTGGTCACATGGGCCTCATAGCCCGTGGTGTCTTCAACGAAATGATCCTGCATCTGTGAGTGGATCAGTTTCACGAGCGTCTGCTGGTGGTACTGCAACACATTGACAACCTCATCCTCATCGGCCAGGTACGAGCGTAGATGCTCGACGACCTGCCCGGCCAACTTGTAGAGCAAGCCCGCGTGATCGTCGTAGCTGATGTCGTCGAAATCGATCAGACCGCGAACGAGATAGTCCTCTGGCCGCTTTTCTTCGACAATGCCCGAGCCGTCCCGCAGTTTGAACCGCTGCTGATCCTGCAAGTGTTGAATCAGGATGTCTTGCTCGACGGGCTGGAGATTGATGTTGCCTGTATCGAGATTGAAGTCCTCGTAGCCAGACACAACATCACCCTGCGGCACGACCACGATCTTCGGGATATCAATCGAGAGCTCGCGGTAGACCGCCGTCGTGTGCTTGACAACCTCGGCCACATCCACCTGCTCGACAACCCCTTCGAGTGTGCCTTGAACCGGACGGATGATCTCCTGAACCTCGCGGACGATTTCCTTCTGAACCTCCGGTTTCTGGAGTTCGTCGCTCCCCTTGAGGCGTTCGTATTTCTTGATGACCTGATAGGTCGCCTTGGCTACTTCCTGCTTCTCTGGCGTGTCGAACAACGCAGGGCCCGCACCGGTTGTCTTCCCGCCCTCGGTTGGTACTGTTCCCGAGATGACCTGCTCGAACTTCGACTCGACGACAACCGCCTTCTTGCCCTCGCCGGGGATATCCCGCCCGATCACCACACCTGTACGGATGATCGAGTCCGGATCATTGGCATGGTCGACGATCTCCTGGAACTTGTCGTGCGAAACAATCGTCAGCCGATCCACCGCCGGGACACCGACCCGTTTGCCATACGGCAGGCGCAGTCCGCGTCCAATCGACTGCTCGACGAGCGTGCGTGAGTTGGCCGCCCGCAGCGGGACAATCGTGTAGAGATTCGTGACATCCCAGCCCTCTTTGAGCATGTTGACATGGATCACGATCTCGACCGGGTTGTCGGGATGCTCGACCGTCAGAAGTTGCTCGACGATCTCGTCCTTCTCCTCGCCCTTGGTCTTTGAATGCTGACCTGCCCCCCAAATCCTAGTCCATTCTTTATGCGAGTATCCTCGTAGAATGGGCGTATTTGGAAGGCAGGAAGACATGGCCAGAAAACGGCATTCAGCAGAACAGATCATCAACAAACTGA
>Ga0256839_1004261_pt1 | contig 14125 bp, 13 predicted proteins | sample 354166metaG_FD_185968 | JGI IMG/M metagenome (GOLD analysis project Ga0256839, IMG submission 185968) | Hydrothermal vent microbial communities from Mid Atlantic Ridge, Atlantic Ocean - 354-166 | ecosystem: Environmental > Aquatic > Marine > Hydrothermal vents | place: Atlantic Ocean: Mid... | reverse complement strand
CCGCGCCGGCAGCGACGCCGGTCCACCCACTGGGTCTTGTCGAGACGCGCGCCTTCCAGTTCCACTTCGTCCATGACGGCGTCCACCAGGATGGCGGCGCTGAGGTCGGCGTTGCGCAGGTCGGTGAAGAGGAGGGTGCTCTTGCTGAGGTTGGTTTTCACCAGGCGGGCGCCTGTCAGAATGGCATCTTCCAGGGAGGCCTGTTCCAGGTCGGCGCCGGAGAGGTCGCTGTCGCTGAGATCGGCACCGTCGAGTACCGCCTGTTTGAGATTGCCGTCCTTGAGCGAGGCGCCGCGCAGGGAGGCGCCTGTCAGATTGCTCTGGTACAAGGAGGCGCCATTGAGACGGGCCTGATCCAGCACCGCCTTCTGCAGGCGTGCCCTGTCCATCTTGGCGTTGTTGAGATGTGTCCTGGTCAGACTGGCCTGGCGCAGGTCCGCGCTCAGCAGGCGGGCCTTGCCGAGACGGGCACCGTCCAGGCGCGCCCCGCTCAGGTCGGCGAAACTGAAATCGGCGCCGCTGAGTTTCGCCTTGCTCAGGTTGGCGTTGCGGAAATTCGTGCCCGTGAGGACGGCACTGCGCAGGTCGACGCCCTGCAAGTCCATGCCCTCCTTGTCACATTCGATCCAGATGACGCCTCTGCCGGGCGGGTCCGAGCAGGCGGCGTGGGCCGCGCCGCCGGGAAGAAAGATGCCCGGCAGGGTTGCCAGCAACAGGCAGCCCCAGCGAGCCACGCAAAGGGTGTTCAAGCTGCATCTCCTTGTTTCTGCCATCGGGTCCCACATGGTGATGACGCGGACGGGCGAATGGCGCGGTTTCGTCCTGCCGCGCTCTCAAGGATCATAACAGAATCGTCGATAGATTAGACATCCTCCAAGATGATTTCTCGGGAAAAAGAAAGCCACGCTGTACATGCAGGATAGCCAGGAGAAGCGTGATGGCAGAAAAAAAGATCCCGGTCGACGAGCTGCGTTCGGGCATGTTCGTGGTGGCCCTGGACCGCCCCTGGTTCGACACCCCCTTCGGCGCAGGCGGCTTCGAGATCCGCGGCCAGGAAGATATCGCCGAGCTGCGTCGCTATTGCCGGCATGTCTTCGTGGAGGTGGAGGATGCCGTAGAAGATACTGGCGAACAGGAAACGGCGCCGGATCAGGAAGCGGCCGTGGAGAACGCCCTGCGCCGGGCCGAGGAGACCCTGTCCCGCTTCAGGGCCCTTCTCGGCGATCTTTTCCGCGAAGCGGCCGGATCGCCCCTTGCCTCCCTGGCCGGCATCGATGCACTCATGCCAGGGCTGTTGGATGGCATCGACGAGGATAGTGATGCCCATATCTGGCAGGCCCGCCTGGAGCGGGGCTGTTGTTACGATGTTGCGCATGCCCTGGACTGCTGTGTCCTGGCGGTGGCCTTTGCGTCCCATCTCGGGTGGTCCCGCCAGGCGTGCCATACCCTGGGCAAGGCGGCCTTGCTGCTGGACATCGGCATGGCCAGGGTGCCCCGTCACATCCTGGACAAGCCCGGCCGCCTGACGGCCGAGGAATTCGCCGCTGTTCAGCGCCATGTTCTGTATGCCCAGGAGATCCTGGCCCAGGCGGCAGGTTGCGGTGACGAGGTGCTGGCCATTGTCCGCAACCATCACGAACGCATCAACGGCAGTGGTTATCCCCAGGGTCTGCAGGGGGAGGACATTTCCCTGCCCAGCCAGCTGGTGGCCATGGTGGATTGCTACACGGCCATGACCAGCAGCCGCAGCTATCGCGATGCCCGTTCACCCTACCAGGTTCTGAACCAGCTCTACGGCTGGCGGGACAGCTACTTTCGCGGTGATCTGCTGGAGCCTTTCATCCGCTTCATCGGTATCTATCCCACAGCCTCCCTCGTGGAATTGACCAATGGCGAGGTGGGGGCGGTCCTGGGACAGAACCGACCGCGCAGCCTGCGTCCCAAGGTGCTGCTGATGCTGGAAGGGAGCAGTGCCGCCAGTCCCTGTTTCCTGGATCTGGCTGCGGAGGAAAACAGCGATGTGGAGGTCAGGCGGGGGATCGAGCGGCCTCCGCCAGGCATGGCGCTCGACGCCGGTCTGTGGCGCGGACTGGGCCGCGAACTGAGCCGGGGCGGGACGGGTCAACCCCGCGAGGGAGCGTTCACAGGCCGGTGAGACGGTCGAAGATGCGAAAACCCGCCAGATAGGTGCCGGCGGCCGAGCCCAGGGAACTGAACAGGAAGACCAGCAGGATACGCGCCACGCGGTTGCGCCACCAGCCCCGCAGGCGCGCCGTGTCGCGGCGCAGGTTGCCGAAGTCGCCCACACTGGGGCGGCGCAGGTAGGTCTCCATGGCAGCGGTGACCATGCCCGCACCGATGGTGGGGTTGAGCGAGGTGATGGGGGCGGCGACGAAGGCGCCCAGGACGGTGAAAGGGTGGGCCCGCGCCAGCAGGGCACCCAGGGCGCACAGGGTGCCGTTGATGAGGATCCAGTCACCCACCAGTTCCCAGCCCAGATCACTGCTGTGCCGGAAGCCGATGATGAATCCCGTGACGATGAGGGCCACGATGAGCCAGGGGATGAGGCGGGGCCAGGGGCTGGGCCTGGGGATTTCCTCCAGGGTCCGGATGATCTCCTGCGGCGGGGTGTCGGTGGCCGCCTGCAGGTAGCGCTCCATGCCCTGCAGGTGACCGGCGCCCACCACGGCGAGGATGTTGCGGTATTTGTCCCGCGCGATTTCTTCGCGCAGGCGGGCCGCCATGTAGCGGTCCCTTTCCTCGATGAGGGGAACGTACAGGGCCTGGGCCTCTTCGGCGAACTGGGCGAAGGTGGATTCCAGGATGTCGCCTTCCTTGAGGCGCTCGATTTCCTCCTCCGTCACCCTGCGCCGCGACAGGACGCTGCCCAGCAGACCGCCCATGAGCTGGAGGCGCTGCCACCAGGGGACGTTGCGGTAGATGCGTTTCAGGGTGACGGCGATTTCCCGGTCGATGAGCAGCACCGGGAGATGGTCGGCGCGGGCGCATTCGATGGCCATGCGCATCTCGGCCCCCGGCTGGATGTTCAGCTGCTCCGCCATGCGTTGCTGGTAGGCGCCCAGTGCCAGGTTGGCTGCCACCATGGAGGCCTTTTTCTCCCGCAGGACCTGGAAAAGATCCATCCTGGCCAGGGCATCGGGATCGACGATGGCGTTGTGGCGGCTGGGGCAGAGTTCCACGGCCACGGCATCGTAATGCCCCGAGGTGATCATCTCGTGGACTTTGTCCGTGCTGGCCTGGGAGATGTGGGCAGTTCCCAGGAGGGTGACCGAGACTTCTCCCACCCGGATGATCCTGAGGGGTTCGTCAGGCGGCGGCACAGGGGCTGCCGCCGCCTCTGCCTTGTCACAGAGTGCAGTCATCTCGGTCACGGTGCGGCAACCCCTGCCAGGGCAGCCCGGCTGCGGAAAAGAGAAAAACGCGGGTTTTCAGATCGAATGGCCGGGGATTTCCTGTAGTTCAAATGGGTGATTCAAATTGCATCATGTGCTTTCCCGCCTTCTGTCTTTGCTTTTCGGGTTTTACGCGACAGAGATTCACGACGTGCTAATGCCGATTCTATCAGGATTGGTGTGGGATAAACACGGGTGAAATGTCTGGATAAATCTGATCACCACATCATTTTGACCGCCCCCCATGTCATTTCGACCACACCCCCCTGTCATTTCGACCAAAGGGAGAAATCTTCCCTCAGCGGTTCCGGATTCCTCGCTGCGCTCGGAATGACAAAGGACCGTGTCATTTCGACCGGAGGGAGAAATCCTGTGTCACCGGTCTCAGATTCCTCGCTGCGCTCGGAATGGCAAAGGAGCGTCATTCGACCTCACTCCCTTGTCATTCCGACCACACCCTCCTGTCATTTCGACCACTCCACCCTGTCATTTCGACCGTAGGGAGAAATCTTGTGCCGCCCTGGTCATCAACCCGGCTCCGGTCTGGATTTCCCGCTGCGCTCGGAATGACGAGTCTCAGGCTTTGCCTTGATGACAGGTTTCGTCTGGATGTTGACCCTAAAGTTTCCCCGTGCCATGACGACTAGCATGAACGGGTACATGGGGAGGTAGGTTTTCGTGGAGACAGAAAGACGGCAACAGGAGCGCCTGCGATTCTGCATGGAGGAGTGCCGGGGTACGTTCACCATCGAGGCGCTGGGCGAGGAGTACGAGATCGAAGAGGTGACGGACCTGTCCCTGTCCGGCATGGGGTTCGAGATGACCGCCTATCTGGATCCCGACACGCCCGTGCATCTGGTCTACGAGGAGGACGATCAGGTGATCCGGCTTGCCGGGCGGGTGGTGTGGTGCGAGGATCATCCCACCGTCCACGGCAGCTATCAGTATGGGATGATCTTCGACTATTCCGCGCGCGACGACAACAGCCAGTTGCTGATGGCCCTGCGTGATTATTTCGCCTTCGAGCGGGGTGGGGAATCAGATTTTTTGGAGTCTTGACTGGTTTTGTGGGTGGTTGTGGCCCAACTGCTGCGTCCGATGGACGAGTTCCCCCTTTCGCGCCTGCTCTCAAGCCCCATTGCAGAAGTCAGGTTTTTCACACATTTTGCCCCGCCAGCCTGATGGTGTAAGCTGAAACGGATCGTCTGGTCTATGGGGCTGTGGTGATCCGGGGCGCATCTTGTCCAAAAAAATTTCTAATCAATATGCATGAAATGCCGTGCACGAGATTGCTGCCGGATATGGCGGCATTTTCAGCTAACATGCACATCCCCTGAAAAGGCGACTCCCAAGGCTTAAGAGCAAGATAGAGGTGGACAGAATGCTCGGCGTAATATAGATTATTATATATGAAAAACAAAATAAAAATCGATTAGTGACAATCGTAGGGATCACCTATACTCACATTTCCACACTGGGTTTTGTTGAGCCATGCCGGTTCTTTTTTTCATGTTCTCTGAATAAGTTCGGGCTTTTGCCCTCATTATGTGGTGCTTCCAGCATAGCCATGGCGGATACCCAGGTAAGACGAGATGGAATGGGGGCTGGTTCAACAGTCAGTAGCGCTAGAGTAATGAATTTTGATGGGTCGGGTGCAAACGATCCAGGCCTGATCGGGAATTTTAAGAGTTTTTTGTAATTATCATTTGTAATATCAACTTAACAAGGAGTTGACTATGGCCTCTAAAGCATATGACGCAGGCGTAAAAGAATATCGGGAAATGTATTGGGCGCCGGATTACGTGCCTCTGGATACAGACATTCTGGCTTGTTTCAAGTGTACCGGGCAGCCTGGCGTGCCTCGCGAAGAAGTGGCCGCAGCGGTTGCGGCGGAATCGTCCACCGGGACATGGAGTACTGTATGGTCAGAGCTGTTGACTGATCTCGAGTATTACAAGGGGCGTGCCTACCGTATCGAGGATGTTCCGGGTGACAGCGAGTCATTCTATGCATTCATCGCCTATCCCATCGATCTTTTCGAAGAGGGGTCCGTGGTCAATGTTCTGACCTCGCTCGTCGGCAATGTCTTCGGGTTCAAGGCGCTGCGCCATTTGCGCCTGGAAGATATCCGTTTCCCGATCGCCTATGTTAAGACCTGCGGTGGACCACCCGCCGGCATTCAGGTGGAGCGTGATCGTTTGAACAAGTATGGCCGGCCGTTGTTGGGTTGTACCATCAAGCCCAAACTCGGCCTTTCGGCAAAGAACTACGGGCGTGCCGTTTACGAATGCTTGCGCGGCGGTCTGGATTTCACCAAGGATGATGAGAACGTCAATTCTCAGCCCTTTATGCGCTGGCGCGACCGCTTCGAGTTTGTGGCTGAAGCCATCGACAAGGCGCAGCGTGAAACAGGTGAGCGTAAAGGGCACTATCTCAATGTGACAGCGCCGACTCCCGAGGAAATGTACAAGCGCGCAGAATTTGCAAAGGAGGTGGGGTGTCCCATCATCATGCACGACTTTCTGACCGGTGGTTTCACAGCCAATACTGGTCTGGCGAACTGGTGCCGAGATAATGGCATGCTGCTGCATATCCATCGCGCCATGCATGCAGTGATCGACCGCCATCCGAAGCACGGTATTCATTTCCGGGTGCTGGCCAAGTGTCTCCGCTTGTCGGGTGGGGATCATCTGCATACGGGTACCGTGGTGGGCAAGCTGGAGGGCGATCGCGCGGCGACCCTGGGCTTCGTAGATCAGCTGCGTGAATCCTTCGTTCCGGAGGATCGTTCCCGCGGCGTGTTTTTTGATCAGGATTGGGGCTCCATGCCTGGCTTGTTTGCTGTAGCCTCCGGGGGGATTCATGTCTGGCACATGCCTGCGCTCGTGGCTATTTTTGGTGATGATTCCGTATTGCAGTTCGGTGGTGGTACACAGGGGCATCCATGGGGCAATGCCGCTGGCGCAGCTGCGAACCGTGTAGCCCTGGAAGCAACCGTCAAGGCGCGCAATGAGGGCAGGGAAATCGAGAAAGAGGCCCGTGACATCCTGACGGAAGCCGCCAAGAACAGCCCTGAACTGGCGGTGGCGATGGAAACCTGGAAGGAGATCAAGTTTGAGTTCGATGTCGTAGACAAGCTGGATGTTGGTTGACGGGTTCTCGCCGGGCGTCTGAAAGCAAATGCGCCACCATCCTTAATCTGAATGTAGGTTCAATGGGTCTAGCAGAGGAATAAAACCATGTCTATAAGCAACGCAGAGATTGGTGATTACAAAACAAGAATTAGCCTGGAAACGTTCAGTTTTCTGCCAAAATTTACTCAGGAAGAAATATACGAGCAAATCAATTACTTACTTTCAATTGGCCTGACTCCGGCCATTGAGCACGAGCATCCGGATAATGCCTTTGAACATTACTGGACGATGTGGAAGCTGCCCATGTTTGGTGAAAGCGACCCTGTCAAGGTGATGGATGAGATCGAAGCCTGCCGCCGTAGTTATCCGGATCATCACATTCGCCTGATGGGGTACGACAATTACGCCCAGAGTCAGGGTGTGTGTTTCGTGGTTCACGAGGGGCGGCCGTAATCTCCGCATGGATGTTTGGCGTAACGGCTGGACAGGTCTTGAACTTTTGATTGTTGAGTTGCCAACAAGTGATAGGCGGACAAGGCTATGGGGCAAGGTGAAAGGGCATTGAGAGGTCGGGAGCTTGCGCTGGCGCGCCGCAAGGCGTTGTCTGCTCGGGGCAAGGCTGCCATTCAGGATGCTGCTCCTGCGCGGTCGCGCGCGCAGTCCTCCGGGAGTGGTGAACATGTTGCAGGGCGGAGTTCGCGTCGTGAGAACAACTACTCAGGTGGGGGGGGGCGGCAGGCGATGCTTGACAACAGTGTCCGCGCGATCTCGCGGGCTCGACGTCAGGCCTTGTCCTCACGCGGGAAGGCGGCGGACACGAGCAGGGACAGGACGCGCGCCGATGAAGCCGTGAAAACGTCCGGCAGGGGTTCTGCGATTGCACAAAAGCCTGCTGGTAAACAGGGTAAGCCTGCAGGCAGCCAGACTTGTCGTTGCGGCTGCAAAGTTAAGGACGATGCGCTGCAAGGGGAAGCGGCCAGGGAGGCGGAAGTCAATCCCACTGCCGTGATTGGCAAAAAGTTTGTCCCCGTACGCCGGCGACAGACAAGTAGCTCAAGTTCAGTCAGAGGGTTGGCGCTTGCGAGGCGCAAGGCGTTGTCAGCCCGAGGAAAGGCTGCCCTGAATGGCGGTGCGATGAGCGAGGCACAGGCTGCCAAGGCTGGTAATCCCGGCATGTCGGGTCGCGAGGTGGCCAGGCTGGTGCGTGAACAACGTAGCCGTCGTGGGGGGGCCGGGCTGAAGAAATCACCGCCTTGCGGCAGGCAGAGGAACAAGCCGGGCCGCCAGGACAAACTGCAGTCGGCGGCGGCGCAGGATGCGCCGTGGAAGGTCGGTGCCAGCGAGACCTCTCATGGGCAGGTGGTGACGGGCACCATCGTCGGGCGCAGTCCGGCTGTCACGGGGGATGAACCAAGTACCTGCAGGCCGATTACAGGGACAGAATATCTGGGCGCCGAGATATTCCGCGATTTTTGTCGTACCGATGTTCCGCGCACGAATGTGCGCAAGGTGGCGGTGACATCGACTTCACACGGCAATTCCGTGACTGGGAATCGTGTGGGTCGTTCGAGCAAAGTGACCGGAAATGAGCCGGGTACCTGCAAGAAAGTCACAGGAGACGAGTATCTCAGTGCGGAGGACTATGAGACATTTTGTGGCACGTCTCTGCCCTCGGCGCCCCGGAAGATTTCCATGGCTGAGACAATGAAGGGCAAAGTGGTGACCGGGGACAATGTCGGGCGCTCTGCTGCGGTGACCGGTGACGAATATGGAAGCCGGCGTCTGTTGACGGGAACGCAGTATGTGAAACCCGCTGATGAACCGGGAAAGGCGCCTGAAAAAGTAGGCGTCAGCACCACCTTGCATGGCAGGAAAATCACCGGCACGGAGGTGGGCAGGCGCGAGCGAATGACAGGCCTGGAAATGGGCGATTGCCGGAATATCACGGGCGATGATTATCTCGGGCGGGAGCATTTTGCGGCCCACTGTGACACTGTTCCCTCCCCCGGTGATGAAAAGGTAGGTGAGTCCAGGACTTTGTCGGGGCAACGGGTCACAGGCAACATGGTGGGCCGGGCCGGGCGGGTTACAGGCGATGAGCCGGGTACCTGCAAGGCAGTAACGGGAACGCCTTATACAGGGGAAGAAGATCTCCAAGCGTATTGTGAACCCGAAGAGCAAGTCGAGACCGTCATGCGTGCCAAGCCCAATAAAAGCCAATGGGGTAAGCCGGTGACCGGCGGGCAGCCAGACGTTACAGGATTGACGGGCGCGGACAAGGGGGCATGCGAGACGGTCAGTGGTACGCCATATGTGGGTGCGGATCAGGTTGCGCAGATATGCCCGGGTGTGCCGGCAGAGCCCGGCAGCCCCGATTTTCCTCAGATGATTGAGGAGCAACCATGGGGAGAGTTCAGCGTGGCGCCTCCCGGGCATGCTGCCCGGCACACTGTGGATGAGCGGGCGGTGACAGGTTCTCGGTATGGCAATGGCCAGATCACCGGTGCTTTTTCAAAGGCGCTTGGCAAGGTCACCGGTACCGAACAAATGCGTTATGGAAGAAAGCCTGGCGAGACGAACCAGCAACAGCCGGCTGGCAATGTTCATGGCAGGGTAAAGGCAAGGATTACGGGCGAGGGTCAAGATGCGGGCCTGAAGATAACGGGTGATGACTGGGAGCGGGGCGAGCGGGTCACTGGCACCGAAGGGAGTTCCTCGGTGGTCAGGAACGCGACCCTGCGCGGTCAGCCAAGGGTTATGGGCGCACGCGCTTTTGCTCCTGAGAAGGGGCCTGAGCCGGTCAGCAAAGTGACAGGATCGAGCGGGAATACCGAGAAAGGATCCCTCGTGACTTACTCCGGTGGTGCCAGGGGCTGAGGTTCAAAGGTTTGAATGAGTATCTGAAGGACGGCCTATCGTGACGCGCGCAGTACGTCAGTTACCTCGTTATCCTGGGCGCGGGCTGGGAGTGAGCGGCGGCGGCCTTCGCGGTGGCGCGCATGTGCGGCAGAGCCGTAGCCTGCGCCGTTCCATGCACGTAAGGCGAGGCACAACAACAAATGGCCATCCTTTGTGCCGTGCCGAGGAAAACAAGCGTCTGTATGAATATGAACGTGGTGTCAAGGGAGCGTTCGAGGAGATTATACCTGCGCTTAAGCGTATTTCGGCAATGCAGGGTGATGTGGAGTTCAAGCTGATGGCACAGCAGGCAGCACAGGCACAGCTTGGTTTCAATCTGCCCGATGACATATTGGACAATGCATGGATAAATCGTCTTGATATGCGGGGCCTTTTCGCGTGGAGCATTTTTAAGACGTATCAGAGTTACTGCGATGACTATTACAGGAATAATCCGTTGACTTGCGGAGAAGATGCGGATTTCGAGGTTTTTTTGCAGCGTTGTGGGTTTCATATCCTGGATATATCGCCATGCTCTGATGGGAGACTTGCGCACCTGGTGCGTTATGTGCTGCGCCTGCCTCAGCAGGTGGTGCGGAGAAAGTCCTATGCCGGTGCAATGTTCGATGTGGAAGATAGTGTGCAGAAGTGGGTGGAGATCGAGCTGAGCCGCTATCGCGAATCTGTGCCCAATTCCATAGACCAGCCAACGCGGTACTTGAAAATGGTGGCTTATCACTACAGTTCCGTGGACCCTGATAAACAGGGTTGTGCTGCGCATGGTTCGAATACCGAAGCAGCGGCAAAGGCGGGCTTGGAGAGGCTCAATGCATTCCGAGAGGCCATTGAGAACGGTTTCTGCTGCGGGGCATCCATTGATCTGCTGCTCATAGGTGTCGATACGGATACGGATGCAATCCGTGTGCATGTCCCTGACGCTCAGGGTACCTTGAGCCTGGACAAGGCCATAGACGTGAAAGCGCTCTATGAGAATAGTCTGTCAACGACGCCTGAACAGGCGAGGCTGAAAATCAGTGATGCGGTGAGGGCGTGCGAAGGAACGGTACAGCCGGGTATGGCACGCTTTATCGAGCGTCTGATCGAGAACAACATTTCACAAATCGAATATGTACGCAATTTTCATGGTCATGGATATTCCGATATCGGTCATGCAGAGTATTTCATTGGAGTGGGTGTCGGTTTTCACGAGGTCCAGCTGCGTAATCTGATGTATTTTGCCTATCTCGACACGATTGAGGAGGGGGCTGCTGACCTCGATGTTGGCATAAAGATTTTTTCCGGTTTGAATCTCGCGCGTGGCTTGCCTATCCCTGTGATTGTCCGGTTTGATTATCATGGCAAGGTTCCGGGTTCCAGAGGACGTGCCAAGGAGCGTTGTCAACGCGTTGCTCTGGCCATTGAGAACCGCTTTCCGGATCTGGTATCCCGGGGCTTGCTTTATATCCTGCAAGTTACCAGAGACTGCGATGACAGTTCATCTGTCGAAGTACTCCAATGCTCTGTGTCGGGTGCGCACGCGGAGGCTTGATGGATGAAGATTTGCCGCGTGGAGCGTCCGTTGGTATCGACCAACCGGATTGCAGAGTTGGGGCACAAACATCTGCAGGTAGTGCGCGATGGAAAAAGTCTGCTGGTTGCTGTTGATGCGGTGGGAGCCAAGCCTGGAGACTGGGTTATTTGCGTGGGAAGTTCGGCAGCACGCGAGGCAGCTGGAAGCAAAGAGTACCCGAGTGATTTGACCATTGTCGGAATTATAGACAAATGGCCTGTTGATGACGATGACGGAGAAAAAGCATAAGTCCCCATGGACATACTGCAAGTAGAGCTTCCTCTTGTCTGCACCCGGCGGATAGACGGCCTGAAGTCGGTGAGTCTGCGCGTTCTCAGGTCGTCCGACGGCAAGCGAGTCGTCGCTGTCGATCCTGTCGGTACCCGGCGTGGCAACTGGGTGTTTACGGTAAGCGGATCTGCTGCTCGATACGCTGCAGGTGATTTTGGTGTGCTGACAGACCTGACTATAGGTGGAATCATAGATTATTGGGAATGGGAAGCGGAGAAAGAATGATAGGTGGTCTAGGGAAATGTGAAGGATTTGCAACACGTTCGGTATTTGATTCTTAAACCTTTCAACCTTTTAACAGGAGAAGTGAGATGGCAAATGAAAATTATGGAATTGCTTTGGGTATGATCGAAACGCGCGGGCTTGTGCCTGCCATAGAGGCAGCTGATGCGATGACCAAGGCAGCAGAAGTCCGACTCATCTGCAGGGAGTTTGTTGGCGGTGGCTACGTCACAGTGATGGTGCGTGGCGAGACCGGAGCGGTGAATGCCGCGGTTCGAGCTGGCGCGGATGCATGCGAGAGAGTGGGCGATGGTCTCGTTGCCGCGCACATCATCGCACGTCCGCACCGCGAGGTGGAGCCCGTGCTTGAAGGCGGGAAGTGAAATAGTCTTTGAACCCTTTTTGATGGTTTGTTTCTATATTCTGTGGAGATTGAGCAATGGCAAACGAAACCTATGGTATTGCACTGGGAATGATTGAAACACGTGGCTTGGTGCCGGCCATTGAAGCGGCCGATGCGATGACCAAGGCAGCAGAAGTGCGTCTGATTGGCCGTGAATTTGTAGGCGGCGGCTATGTTACAGTGTTAGTGCGTGGTGAAACGGGAGCGGTGAATGCCGCGGTTCGCGCTGGCGCGGATGCGTGCGAGAGGGTGGGCGATGGTCTCGTTGCCGCGCACATCATAGCCCGCCCACATAGGGAAGTGGAGCCGATCCTGCCAAAGGGCAGTTCATCTGCGGAATAAAAGCAGGCTGTTCTGAAAATACAGAAAAATGCTGACAAAACGGCCAGATCAGAAAGTGCTGGGTTATCTTGGCAGGGGGCTGAGCATGGAGCTGAGCGCAGTACAACAGTACAGCACACATGCTCGACTGCTGGCCGCATGGGGCCTGGGCGCAGCGGCAGACAAGTTCCGCAAGGAAGCCCTGGAGGAAATGGGGCATGCGGAGCGGCTCATCGAGCGTATGCTGGCGATCGGTGCAGCGCCCGCGGCCTCTCATCTGAGACCGGTGCGACTGGCCAAGGATCTGTCGTCACTGCTGTTGGTCAACAGGGAATTTGAGGCAGAAATAGTTACGCTCTATGAGTCCGCTGTCAGGCATTGTGCTTCAGAAGGCGATAAGGATAATTATATTTTTTTCGATGAACTGCTCAAGGAAGAGCGTCATCACCATGCAGAATTGGATGCCTGGTTGAAACGTCTGCAGGAATGACGATACGGTTATGTTCAGCGCTTTCTCAAGTATAGTAACGCGGGGCTGATGAGCCATGGCTGAAAATGCCGGCTGGAAAGAGCGTAAGAATCCATTGCGTCTGGAACGGCGCTATGAATTCGCAAGTTATGAGAAATTGCGCGAGTTTCTTGATAAGGCCGCAGACTTGTCCAGGGAGACAGGCCTGTATCCGAACATAGGATTCGGGAAAACCTACGCAAGCTTTGTCATCTACGCAGACGACGACAATCATGATATTGGAAGCATGCAATGGGCTTTTGCAAGAAAGCTTGACGAGTTGATCGAGCATGAACCCGAATCACGCTGATTTATCATCGTAAGTCGAGGTTAAATCATGCCGGTTATCGCAATTATTGGGAACAAGGGCGGAGCCGGTAAGACGACGCTAGGCATCAATCTGGCAAGCGGGCTGAGTGTTAGAGGGCATACGGTTCTTCTTGATGCTGATCCGCAGCTCTCATCTTTGCAATGGCGACAGCTTGCAGTCCGAGATGATCTTGTTGCAGTCCATGATGCAACGACTGAAACCTCGGGTATTATCAGACAGTTCAGGGAGATTACGGAATACGTTGTTGTCGATTGCCCGCCCTCCGTAAATGCCGACCAGACACGCATGGCGCTCGAAGTCTGTCAACTCGCCCTCATCCCGGTGCTGCCTTCTCCTCTCGACCTATGGGCGACCATTCATGTCGAAAATGAGCTGATTGCGGCACGTTCAGTAAATCGAAACCTGAAAGGTCTGATTGTCATCAATCAGATTGAGCCCAGGACACGCTTGTCACATATTGTCGGTGCAGCACTTTCGGAAATTGAACTGCCGGTTGCAAATACCACGATCTCTCGACGAATGGCGTTCAGGCACGCTATGCTTGATGGTGTCAGTATATTTCAAATGGGTGCTCAGGGACGCGAGGCTGCGGGAGAAATGAAAAGTCTGGTAGAAGAGGTGATCAACCATGTCCAGTAAAGAAAAGCAGAGCGAGAAGTTGGTCGAATCGATACGGAAAAGCAAAGCAGGAGGCACACTGAATAGGGATTCTCGTGCATCCGCAAGAGATCGAAATAAACAAAAAGCAGGAAGTGTACGTGTAAAAAAGGACCAAGCCATGGTGAGCAACAGTTATGCGTCAGGAAGTCGCGTATGGCCTGATTGAGCAGTGCGCGGTCATAAAGAAAGCAGGAGGATAGGATGTCAATGGCGTGGATATTGAGGTTATATTTTGAGTGTATGTGAATAGTTATTAACCCGGCAACAATATATATCGTGTTCAGCGTTTCAGGCAGGTGCTGGATCAAGGCGCGGCACGCAGGGAATGGCCCGGCCCTTGCCAAGTGCCGCAACACCGAGCCGGCGCCTGCCTG
>Ga0256839_1004260_pt1 | contig 14128 bp, 12 predicted proteins | sample 354166metaG_FD_185968 | JGI IMG/M metagenome (GOLD analysis project Ga0256839, IMG submission 185968) | Hydrothermal vent microbial communities from Mid Atlantic Ridge, Atlantic Ocean - 354-166 | ecosystem: Environmental > Aquatic > Marine > Hydrothermal vents | place: Atlantic Ocean: Mid... | reverse complement strand
ACGCTCAGATCTACAGGGGATTGACCCATTTTCTATTGATAATATTGATGAACTCAAAGGTCATTGGGTGATGTTGAATATTATTCCGCGCAAAGAATGTAATAAAGTGTGTGTGGATGCCATTCATGCCAGCAAGCAAATACGCTTAATGATTAATAAAGATTTAACGCGTACGCGCCGAGCCGTTATTGTTATGCAAGGTGAACGGCAAGCCAGCTATCAGCCCTGGTGGGATGAAGATGAGCGATTGCTAAAGCTTAGGCCGACTGCTGATTTAGCGGTAAAAGTTAAGGCATTATTAGGGGCAGATATGGCGGATGGGCAACTTATCTTAATGGATCCCTTGGGTAATTTAATGATGCAATATAAATCAGGTTTTGATCCTTATGCTGTTAAGCAGGATGTCAAAAAATTACTTAGAATTTCACAAATTGGATAAATCTTCATGTTTAGATTTTTTACACTTTTAGTTACTTTTTTGGCTCTATTGAGTGCTGCTTCAGGTGCTTATCAACAGGTTTTACATGCCGAGATAGGTGCGTGTGCTGATTTGACTTCCTGCTTTGCGCAAGTGACGCAAATAGTGACGCAACCCTCTATATTGACGCAGGATATCGTGTGGTTAACGCACTCTTTAAGCACTGTTGCGTTGCTGTTCTTTTTGGCAGGTATGTTATTGAGCAGTTTTTGGGTGCAAACCTCTAAATTAGTGCTTATGCTTTGGACTTTGTTACTTGCCTGTTTAGCTGCTTTGCAGGTTACATTAGGCATGCACTCAGCGTGGTTGGCAACACCTGCCGTACATCATTTACTGCATTATTTACTGAGTGCCTGTATTGTTTTTATTGGTTTTTATGTTTATTTGCGTAGCAAAGCCGGCATCATTTTGCGCACTGATGTGCAGCCGCGTTGGCTGGTGCGTAGTGCGATAACTTTATTGTTGGTGCAAATCGCACTGGGGGCTTGGTTGGCAGCAAATCATGCAGGTTTAGTGTGTGATGGTTTTCCTCGATGTTTAGGGGAGTGGTGGCCACAAGCGAGCTACCAATATGCATTCGATTTATTTTCTCCACTGTCATTTAGTGCGAAAGTTGCAGTCCATTGGGTGCATCGTTTATGGGCTATCGTTACTTTTCTAGTGCTTGCTTTTGTAATGTTAGTTGCAACCGGTAGTCATATTAAACCGGTTCGCTTGGCAGGCTATGGCCTTAGCCTTTTGTTATTATTGCAAGTGGCGGCCGGTATTGCTTTGGTTAAATTAGCATTACCTGCGTGGCTGGTTGTTGTGCATAGTGTGACAGCTATTGTGCTTATGTTGCCATTGCTGGCCATTCATTTCTATTTTAGATATCAAGCTTTAGACACAGCAAAAGATGAGCCGTTAGTTGCAGAAACGCAATCAGGTTTAGAGCTTGATGATGAACTCAGCCTTGATATTTCAGCATTTGAACATTTGGATGAAGAGTCTGCTGTTGTTGAGGTCGATACACCGGCAACATCTGAACCTGAATCTTTATATTTACGTTTAAAATCACAGCTAGGAAAAACTCGGTCGGGCTTAGGGAGTGCATTATCTTCCGTTTCTTTAGGCGCGCGTAAAATTGATCGGCACTTATTGGAAGAAATCGAAACAAACTTGTTAATGGCTGATGTAGGTATGGATGCAACCACAGACATTATTAATCAATTACAGGAAAGTGTAGAGAAGCATCAATTAAAGGATGCAAGTGCTTTATCTGCGTTGTTAAAGCAACAGTTGCTTGCTTTGTTAGAGCCTGTTAGTGAACCATTGGTGATACCTGAAAAAGAAGGGCCTTTTGTCATTTTGGTCGTGGGGGTCAATGGTGTCGGTAAAACAACAACAATTGGTAAATTGGCACAGCGTTTACAGCGTCAAGGGCATAGTGTTATGTTGGCGGCAGGTGATACGTTTAGAGCAGCTGCGGTAGAGCAGTTGCAAACATGGGGGGAGCGTAATCAGATTCATGTCGTTGCACAACATACGGGAGCGGATTCAGCTTCTGTGATTTTTGATGGTTTGCAGTCAGCAAAAGCCAAAGGAATTGATGTTTTAATCGCCGATACGGCAGGACGCTTGCATACCAAATCTAATTTAATGGAAGAGCTGAAAAAAGTTAAACGGATTATGGCTAAGCTTGATCCGACAGCACCGCATGAAGTATTGTTGGTTTTAGATGCGGGAACAGGGCAAAATGCACTGTCGCAGGCAGAGCATTTTAATAATACGGTGGCATTGACAGGCTTGGCATTAACTAAGTTGGATGGGACTGCAAAAGGCGGCATTATTTTTGCTTTGGCAAAACAGCGTGGTATTCCTATTCGCTTTTTGGGGGTGGGAGAAGGTATTGATGATTTGCAGGATTTTCATGCCGCACAGTTTATTGATGCGTTATTTGCCGATAACACATAGTGTGCTGTACTCGAAATAAGTCATAAATTTTAGGGGATAATGATTAAAACAAATTGCTTATGTTGATTTTTGATCATGTATCAAAGCGTTATGCCAGCTCTGGAGATGTTTTGCTTGATATTAACTTGCACCTTAGTAAAGGAGAGATGGTTTTTTTAACAGGTCACTCAGGTGCAGGTAAGAGTACTTTATTGAAACTTGTTGCGTTAATAGAGCGTTGTACGAGAGGGCAATTATTAGTTGATGGCCAGAATTTATGTCGCATGAAAGAGGCACAAATTCCTTTTTTACGGCGTAAATTAGGGCTTATTTTCCAAGACTATAAAATATTATTGGATAGAACGGTATTTGATAATGTGGCTTTGCCGTTGCTTGTGGCTGGCGTTGGACAGCATGAAACCGCACGGCGGGTACGGGCGGCTTTGGATAAAGTGGGTTTGTTGGCAAAAGAAAAGAAGTTGCCTTTGTCTCTTTCAGGGGGAGAGCAACAACGCATCGGTATTGCTAGGGCGGTTGTTAACAAGCCCGCAATTATTTTAGCGGATGAACCAACAGGTAATCTTGACCCTGATTTGTCGGTAGAAATTATGAATTTATTTGCTCAGTTTCAGCAAGTGGGGGTGACTGTGCTGATTGCGACTCATAATATAGATTTAATTGCTCAATTGGATTATAGGGTATTGCAATTGGAGCAAGGCCGATTAATTAAGTCATCATGATGCAAGCTGGTCGCAAAAAGAAAAAAACATTGCCTCCATCCCGTATAAGGCCTAAGCAAACGAAGCGTCGTTCAGAAGGCGTTATTTTCACTGCTGTGCAGTTACACTGGCATGCTTTGCGTTCGAGTTTAGTGCGTTTATGGCAAACCCCTTTTAATTCGGCGATGGCCATTGTTGTTATGGCGATTGCGCTTGCTTTGGCGGGCAGCTTTTATATTTTAATGAGTAACGCGCAAAAAATAGTTGATTCTTTACAAACGGGTAAGCAAGTATCATTATTTTTGCATGCGCAGGTGACTGAAAAACAGGCGCGACAGCTTATGGTTCGCTTGCAAAATAATGAGCAAGTGGTGGCGGTGAACTTAATTACTAAGCAGCAAGCCTTAGCGGAATTTCAAAAGTATAGTGGCTTTGGTGTTGCTTTAGAGGCATTGGAAACTAACCCATTGCCTCATGTTGTTCAGGTTTTACCGCATAGGGCGGTAAAAGAGGCCTATCAATTGACGCAGCTACTTGCTCAGTTAAAGAGGGAGCAGGAGGTTGATTTTGCGCAAATGGATATGGATTGGGTGGCACGTTTGCAGGCCATTATGCAGATGAGTAGTCGTGTTTTGGTGTTGTTAGGTATTTTGTTGGCATTGGCGGTTGTATTTATTACCGGTAATACCATACGTTTAGAATTGCAAACGCGCCGCGAAGAGGTGGTCGTGCAAAAATTAGTGGGGGCGACCAATCGTTTTATTAGCTTGCCTTTTTTATATAGTGGCTTTTGGTTTGGTTTACTGGCTGGGGCGTTGGCTTGGAGCATTGTTGTTTTAATGCTTTTTTTGATTAGTACGCCGGTAGAACAGCTGTCTGTACTTTACCAAAGTCATTTTCAATTGCGTTTTTTGAGCTTCACAGAATCTATCATATTATTTTTTGGGGCGGCAGCATTAGGGGTTGTGGGAGCGCAGGCAGTGGCTTATTATCAGTTACGGCAGTTAAAGCCTGTCTAAAGCTTGTTTTTGTGCTTTACGGCCTTATATCTTGTAAAACAAGTAAATTGTCGGTAAGGTAATGTGATGAGACAATGCTGGAATAAATGTACTTCATATTAGGTATGGCTGAAGTCTGTTTACTTGAATTAAAAATAATAATAGGGAGCGCAGTATGTCGAAAAGCCAAAATCTGCAAGATACTTTTTTAAATACATTACGTAAAGATCATACGCCCGTATCGATTTTTTTGGTGAATGGGATTAAGTTACAAGGTCGTGTGGATTCCTTTGACCAATATGTTGTCATGTTAAAAAACACCATGGTACAAATGGTTTATAAACATGCCATTTCTACTATCGTGCCTGGTAAACCTATCAATATGCATAAAGAGGATGATGTTGAATAATTTAAGTAAACAGAGCAAGGAGAGCGATATTGTTTGATCGTCCCGAATCGGGTGAAAGAGCTGTTTTGGTGCATATAAAACTCTATGCAGGCCAAGAGGATTTGGATGAGCTAAAAGAGTTGGCACGTTCGGCGGGTGCTGAAGTCGTGCATGTTTTGACAGGCTCTCGAAACAACCCTGATCCAAAATATTTTATTGGTGCGGGTAAGCTAGATGAATTAAAAGCGGCTTTGCAAGAGTATGAAGCTGATATTGTATTGTTTAATCATGTTTTGACACCGAGTCAGGAGCGTAATTTAGAGGCTGCATTAGAAGTGCGGGTTGTAGATCGCAATGGTTTGATTCTGGATATTTTTGCATTACGTGCAAAAACCTACGATGGTAAGTTGCAAGTTGAATTAGCACAGCTAAACCATCTTTCTTCACGCTTAACTAGAGGCTGGACGCATTTGGACCGGCAGAAAGGCGGCATCGGAATGCGGGGGACAGGAGAAACTCAGCTTGAAGATGATCGGCGACAAGTAGGGATGCGCATTAAGCTTGTACAAAGTCGTTTGGAAAAGGTGGTCAAACAGCGTCATCAGGGGCGAGCAAGGCGTAAGCGGTCATCTGTGCCAAATGTTTCTTTAGTAGGGTATACTAATACAGGTAAATCGACGTTATTTAATGTGCTCACGGGGGCAGATATTTATGCCGCCAATCAACTATTTGCAACATTAGATCCGACTTTGAGGCGTTTTGATTTGGCACAGGGCTCAGAAGTCGTTTTGGCAGATACGGTCGGATTTATTAGGCATTTACCGCATGAGTTGGTGGCTGCATTCAAATCAACGTTACAAGAAGCAACGGAAGCAGATTTATTGTTACATGTTATTGATGCAAATGATTCCGAGCGTGATGCGACCATTCAAGAAGTCAATCGAGTGCTAAAAGAAATTGGTGCTGATGCTAACCCTCAATTAGAAGTTTATAACAAAATTGATTTATTGGACGATTTTCAGCCACGTATAGACCGTGATGCGCAAGGCATACCAGTGCGGGTATGGATATCAGCGCAAACGGGTGCAGGCATGGACTTATTATTGCAAGCATTGACAGAGATTTTTTCTCATACCAAAGTCAAAAGATTGTGTCATTTATTACCTAACCAAGGTGGCATACGCTCAAAATTATTTGCAATTGCAGAGGTACTAGAAGAAGAATATACCGATACGGGTGGTTGGGAGTTGTTAGTTGATATTGATCAACAACACTTAGGCGTTTTAAAAGAAGTGGATTTTGAAGAAATTATCTAAAGGAAGTTTGTGTAATGCCGCATTATTTAGGATAATTACCCAGTTAGACCATAAGTTTTTCTGTGGCGTATCAAATAATGCAATAGATGACATGATTTTTATATAAAGAAGATTTACATAATTATTTTAAGAAAAGTTTATTTTTTTGAATAATTATATAATCTGATTCATTAATATTTTGCAGTACAAGTGTGGAGTTTACGAATGTCTTGGAATGAACCAGGCGGTGATAAGAATAAAGACCCTTGGAGTGGTCGCAACGAGGAAAATGGACCTCCTGATTTAGATGAGGCGATTCGCTCGCTACAAGATAAATTAGGGGGGATTTTCGGTGGTGGTAGCGGCAACAATAATGAGCCGGCAGCTCCTTCGCTAAAAGGTCTGGGGTTTCTGGCATTAGGTGCGATTGCCTTATGGAGTGCGAGTGGGTTTTATATTGTCGATGAGGGAAATCGTGGTGTCGAAATGCGTTTTGGTAAATATATTGCGACGACGCAACCTGGTTTAAATTGGAAATTACCTGCCCCGATTGACACGGTAGATATTGTTAATATTTCAAAGCAACGATTTTTAGAAGTCGGTTATCGCTCTGGCGGCGGTAGTTCGCGAGGCAGAGGTTCGGTTGCTAAAGAGGCTTTGATGTTGACTAAAGATGAAAATATAGTTGATGTACGTTTAGCGGTACAGTACCAAGTTAATGATGCTAAAAAATATTTGTTTAATATCTTGAACCAAACCGCAACCTTAAAGCAAGTCACGGAAAGTGTTGAGCGGGGGGTGATTGGGGGAAGTACGATGGATTTTGTCTTAACAGAAGGCCGTAGTCAGATTGTTGCCGATATTAAGACAGAAATTCAGCATGTAATGGATTCTTATGATTCAGGTATTATCATTACCAGTGTCAACTTGCAAGATGCGCAACCACCGGAGCAAGTACAAAGTGCTTTTGAGGATGCAATTAAAGCAAGAGAAGATAAACAACGTTTGATTAACGAAGCAGAAGCCTATGCGAACGATGTTGTACCTAAAGCACGGGGGGCGGCGGCCAGAATTTTGCAAGAGTCGGAAGGTTATCAGTCGCGTATTATTGCAGTAGCAGAAGGGGATGTTAGTCGTTTTAGTCAAATTTTAAAAGAATATAGAAAAGCACCGGAAGTGACTCGTAAACGTATCTATTTAGATACTATGGAAGCCGTTATGAGTAGTACAGATACCGTATTGGTAGATGTGAAAGGTGGCAATAATATTATGTATTTACCGCTTGATAAATTAGCGGCAAAATCTCAGGTGGCGAATACTAAGTCACTTACTCGCTATAAGCCTGTTTCCAGCAATCAACCTTATAATATGAACAATGTTCCACGACCTTCGGGTCGAGGCCGTACAGAGAGAGGACGCTAAAATGTCAGCAAATAAAATTTTAGTGGGTGTTGGTGCTGTATTCACTGTTTTTATGATGAGTGTTTTTACCGTCACTGAGACTGAAAAAGCCATTAAATTTAAATTAGGGGAAATTGTTGAAGCGGATTATCAGCCTGGGTTACATTTTAAATTTCCCTTTATTAATAATGTCAAAAAATTTGATGCACGTATTTTAACCTTAGATTCTTCACCTGAGCGTTTTTTGACCGCAGAAAAGAAAAATGTCATTGTTGATTCATTTGTAAAATGGCGTATTGGTGATGTAAAAATATTCTACACTGCTGTTGCCGGGGATCCATACCAAGCAAATGTGCGATTAGACCAAGTCATTAAAGATGCTTTTCGTAGTGAGTTTAGTAAACGTGATATTAAACAATTAGTCTCAACTGATCGTAGTGCTGTACGTGAAGCACTGATTGCCAAGACTGCTGAAGCAGCACGTACTTTAGGGATTGAACTTGTTGATGTACAAGTTAAGCGTATTGATTTGCCAAGCGAAGTAAGCCATTCGGTGTATAGTCGTATGGAAGCTGAGCGTGCTCGAGTGGCGCGTGAATTCAGGTCGCAAGGGTCAGAGGCTGCGGAGAGAGTACGAGCAGATGCTGATAAGCAAAAAGAAATTATTTTAGCAGATGCTTTTCGTGATTCTGAAATCATAAAAGGGAAAGGTGATGCTGCCGCGTCAGATATTTATGCTAAAGCATATGGTGAAGATGTTGAGTTTTATACCTTTTATCGTAGTATGAGTGCTTATAAGAAGACGTTTGAAGGGGCATCTAATATTATGGTGACGGAGCCGGATTCAGAATTCTTTAAATATTTTAAGAAAATGAAATAATTTTTTGTGTCGGTATACTAAAGCTATCTTTTTAGCTTAAAAGTGATTTAACAATCAAACGCTCTGCTTATGCGGAGCGTTTTTGTGTCAATTGGATAAAAATAATGTTACAAAGAGACCCTTGGTTATTGCCTGATGGTGTAGAAGAAGTTTTACCTGATGATGCAAAGCACTTAGAAACATTACGTCGCCGACTGCTGGATGTTTTTCAATGTTGGGGCTATGAAAAGGTTATCCCGCCTTTTATAGATTATTTAGACTCATTGCTGACAGGATCAGGCCATGATTTAAATTTACAAACCTTTAAATTGACCGACCAATTAAGTGGTGAAGTATTAGGTATTCGTGCTGATATGACACCGCAGGTTGCTAGAATTGATGCGCATACTTTAAGTCATCAGCAACCATCGCGTTTATGTTATGTCGGCACGACCTTGCATACGCGAGGCAGTGCTTTGGATAAAACGCGAATTCCAATGCAGATTGGTGCGGAGCTGTTTGGCCATGCCGGTATCGAAAGTGATACGGAAGTGGTTCTGCTTATGCTGGAAACATTGGCAATGGCTGGCCTAAAAAATGTGCATCTTGATTTAGGGCATGTCGGCATTTATCGGGGCTTGGTAGCGCAAGCGGCTTTGACGACAGCACAGGAACTTGAATTATTTGAAGTCTTGCAACGTAAGGCGAATTGTGAGTTGCAGGATTTACTGGAGAAATATGCAGTTGCCGATGAGTTACGTGCCATTTTTTTGAGTTTACCTAAATTAAATGGTGAGCAATCTATCTTGACGGATGCGCAGACTTTATTTGTCGCGGCAGATGAGAGTGTTAAAGTAGCTTTGGCTCAGTTACAAGAATTGGCTGATATTTTACACACTTACTTCCCTGAGCTAACGATTAGTTTTGATTTGGCGGAACTGCGTGGCTATCACTATCACACAGGCATGGTTTTTTCGGCTTTTGTTCCGCAAGTAGGTAAAGAAATTGCACGTGGCGGACGTTATGATAATATTGGTCAGTTGTTCGGTTGTGCGCGTCCCGCAACCGGGTTTAGTGCTGACTTGAAAGTATTGGCGGCATTGACCAAAAATGATATGGAGTCAGATAGGGTGGTGAAGATATTAGCTCCATACATACAAGGTGATAATGCTTTAGATGCAAAAGTGCGTGATTTGCGTGCGAGTGGTCATATCGTGATTAAGGCACTTTCTGAGCAAACTGCTGATAACCAGCAACTAGGTTGTAATCAAACATTAGAAAAAATAGATAAGAACTGGGTTCTTGTCCCATTAAATTAATTTGGAACTGTTATGGGTAAAAATGTTGTCGTCATCGGAACGCAATGGGGTGATGAAGGAAAAGGTAAATTAGTTGATTTATTAACGGATCAAGTGCAGGCCGTGGTGCGTTTTCAAGGCGGTCATAATGCAGGGCATACGCTAGTTATTAATGGCAAAACAACTGTTTTACATTTGGTTCCTTCGGGCGTTTTGCGTGAGGATGTGCAATGTTTAATTGGTAATGGCGTAGTGCTTTCCATTGAAGCCTTACTAAAAGAGATAAAAATATTAGAAAGTGCCGGTGTGCCGGTGCGTTCTCGTTTATTGATAAGTGAAGCTTGTGCTTTGATTTTACCAATTCATGTGGCTATTGACCAAGCACGGGAAATAGCCAAAGGTGCAAAAGCCATTGGAACGACTGGGCGGGGGATTGGGCCGGCTTATGAAGATAAGATTGCTCGTCGTGGCGTACGTGCCGGTGATTTATTAAATCCTGAGTTATTTGCCGAGAAATTAAGAGAGTTATGTCAGTTCCATAACTTTATGTTGACCGAATATTATAAAGTCCCTGCTGTTGATTTTGAGGAAATGTTGGCGGAGTCATTAGCGTTGGCAGAACAAATCACGCCAATGTTAATTGATGTGGCTGAAAAATTGCATCACTATCAGGTGGAAGGCAGTAATTTATTATTTGAAGGTGCTCAAGGGGCTTTATTGGATATTGATCACGGTACTTACCCTTATGTTACGTCATCTAATACCACTGCCGGAGGTGCTGCGACAGGAACGGGTGTGGGGCCTTTAGATATTGATTATGTTTTAGGTATTACTAAAGCTTATTCAACACGTGTGGGAAATGGGCCTTTCCCAACGGAGTTAGATGATGCATATGGTCAGCATTTAGGTGAAAAAGGGCATGAATTTGGTGCAACAACAGGCAGAAAAAGACGCACAGGCTGGTTTGATGCTGTTTCGATGCGTAAATCAGCACAAATGAATTCTTTGAGCGGAATGTGTTTAACTAAGCTGGATGTACTGGATGGCCTAGATAAAATTGGCATTTGTATTGCTTATAAGATTGCAGGTAAAGAAGTCACGGTTGCTCCTTTGGGGGCGGAAAAATATGCGGAATGTGTACCTGTTATTGAATATATGGCGGGTTGGTCTGAGGTCACTAAGGGAATTACGGAGTTAGAGCAATTACCTGCTAATGCACGTGCTTATATTGCGCGCTTAGAAGAGTTGGTGGGCGTTGATATTGCAATTTTATCAACAGGGCCTGAACGTAATGAGACCATTGTTTTAGCAAATCCTTTTGCGTAGCGAATAATGCAGAAGGGGAAGCAGTGATGGCTTATTGCTTACGGTGACTTCCCCTGCTGTTTTAAGTTAATACCAATAAATAGTATTAATTAAAGGATTTTATTGCAAAGTTTGGCATACAGCCATCTTGATATTCTTCAATATTGTCTAGTACTGCTACACCGCGGATAAGATCTGTTTTGGCGATATTGCGTCGTAATAAGTCAGTCTTACTGACACATAAATTAAGGTGTGCAAAGGTCTTTCGGGTCAGTGTTTCTTTGATGTTTTCTTGTTTGACGGCAAGCACAGCATTATCTTTTAAAATAAGCGTATCACCCGAGTGGGTTTTTTTTAGAAATGAGTCGTGGATAGGGAAGGAATCAGTAATATGTAGCATAAGCCTGCCTGCTTCTGAGTTTGTGTAAGATAACATTAAATAGTTATTACAACCTCATAAAATATAAGAGGTTTGGTTGAATGATAATACAGTTGCCGGCACTTGCCAAATGATTTATTAAAGATTAATGTGATTTGTTAAGAGTCTTGTTGTAATATTTTGAATTTATTGAAAAAGAGTTTTGGTGTGAATAAAAAATTAATTTCAGATAGGTTGCAACAATATTGGTTATTGGCACGCTTTGATAAGCCTATTGGTATTTTAATCCTATTATGGCCTGCATTATGGGCATTATGGGTGGCGAGTTCGGGAAAGCCTGATGCGCTAGTATTGACGGTGATTGTGTTGGGTGTCATTTTAATGCGTGCGGCAGGTTGTGTGATTAATGATTATGCTGATCGTGATTTTGACCCGCATGTTGAGCGCACAAAGTTACGTCCTATTGCAGCGGGCAAGGTACAGCCCAAAGAAGCGTTAATTGTTTTTGTTGTCTTATGTTTGACCGCATTTTTATTGGTGTTGTTGTTGAATCGCTATACGATTTTATTATCCTTCGGTGGTGCATTTTTGGCAGCTAGTTATCCTTTTATGAAGCGTTATACGCAATTGCCGCAAGCGTACTTAGGGGTTGCTTTTGGCTGGGCGGTGCCTATGGCCTTTGCCGCGCAAACTAATGCAGTGCCGGCAGTCGCTTGGGTGATGTATTTGGCAGTTGTTTTGTGGGCGTTGGTTTATGACACTATGTATGCCATGGTCGATAAAGAAGATGATTTAAAAATTGGCGTGAAATCAACGGCAATTTTATTTGGTGATAAAGAACGGGAAATTATGGCTGTATTGCAAATTATTATCTTGCTGTTACTGATGCAAGTTGGTCGTATGCAAGATTTATCTTGGATTTACTATACTGCCTTAGCGGTGGCCGGTGGCTTTTTTGTATATCAGCAGCAGTTGATTTTTTATCGCCATAAAGCGGATTGTTTTAAAGCATTTTTGAATAGTAATTGGTTTGGGCTGACACTTTTTGTCGGGCTGGTATTGGAATTTGCTTGAGGGCAAGTATAACGTGTAATCTAAGCTGTTTTGAAGTGGTACTTGCGTTAGCTGAATTCTTTATTTTCCATTCGTAAGGTTAAAACCTTCGCCTTTCAGGCGAACAGATTTATCTCCAATGTTACAATTAATAGATGGATTATCGCTATGGCAGTCATACAGTTTACAACATTGAATATCATTTTGTTTGGGTTACGAAATATAGATACCCAGTATTAAATGGTGATGTGAGTCAACGAGTAAGAGACTTGGTCAGGCAAACCTGTGAAGCATTTGAGATCAAGATATTATCGGGTGTTGTCAGTAAAGATCACGTGCATATAGTGGTTTCTGCACCACCGAATATGGCTCCAAGCGAAATAATGAGAAGGATAAAAGGTAGAAGTGCAAGAAAGCTATTTGAAGAATTTCCAGCATTAAAAAAGCGTTATTGGGGAAAGCATTTTTGGGCAAGAGGGTACTTTTGTGTCACAGTAGGTCAAATGACAGAAGAAATGATAACGAATTATCTGGAGCATCATTTTGAGGCAAACCCAAATGATAATTTTAAAACAGAATATGGGGAGCCAAAATAACAGGGCTATTCGCCCTGTATCCCGACTTTCAGTCGCCAATCTCTCTAACCCACCCGTCTTTTAGCGGGTGGTTGTTTAGTTTGGGTTTTTATTGAAGATACTTTGAAGTTATTAGTTTATCGGCGTTTAGAATATAAAAATCAAAAACATGGCTATTTTCTGGCACGTCTTCAAAGGTTCTTTGCATAGTCGGCATACATAATATGGCTTATCAATATAAGTTGTTTGTCAATTTAGGGGGGGTACGATGATTGAATCTATTCCTCCCTTGTTAATTCAATTTATGATGACAGTAGGGTTCTCTTTTATTGTGGGTCTTGAATTTCATAGTTATTTGCGAATTAATCAATATCAATATGGCTTTGGCAGTACGCGAACTTTTGTATTGATTGGTATGCTGGGGTTTGTTCTTTATCAGCTTAATTCAAAAGGGTTATTTTTTGTCATAGGTATGATAATACTTGGGGCAATGCTATTGGTCTATTATCGCTATCAATCTGCTGAAAAGCGGTATTCTTTATTGGAAATCATATTAACACTATTAGTTTTTTTAATAGGCCCTGTCACAATACATTTTCCAAGCTGGTTTCTGGTTTTATTTGTGGTGATATTAATTTTAATGTTGGGTGAAACACCGCTTATTCGTCAGTTTTCTGAAAATCTGGCGAATAATGAAATTGTTACGTTAGCCAAATTTTTGATTTTGTCAGGTGTTATTTTACCATTGTTACCTGATAAGCAAATTGCACCAACTTTACCCATTACTTATTATAAAGTTTGGTTAGCCGTTATCGTGGTATCAGGGTTTTCTTATCTTAGCTATCTTGCCCAAAATTATTTTTTTAAAGCGCGTGGGCTGTTGCTTACCGGTGTACTGGGTGGGCTTTATTCCAGTACTGCTATTTCAGTCGTCATTAGTCGGCGTGCATTGCATATGCATAAAGACCGTAGTCAGGTTTCTTCAGCTTTAATTCTTGCCACTGCAATGATGTATCTTAGGTTGTTGGTGATTATTTTCTTTTTGGATGCTGTGGCAGGTAAAGCCTTATTTACACCTTTTGTTATTTTGATTGTGCTTTCCTGCTTGGTTGCCTTGGGTTTACTTCGCTTAGGTAATAATACGGAGACTCAGCAACAAAAGTGTGTTGCGCAACATCCCTTAGAACTTTCTACGGCTATTTTATTTGCTTTAATGTTTGTATTTTTTGCCTTTATTACGCAGTATATTATTGGTAATTATGGTAATAATGGACTTGATTTTCTGTCGGTCGTGGTTGGTTTTACCGATATAGACCCTTTTATTTTCTCTTTGTTGTCAGGAGAGTTTTCTGTTGCAGAAAATGCCATTGTTTCTGCCGTCATTGTTGCCAGTGACAGTAATAATTTATTAAAAGCAGGCTATGCAGGGATTTTGGCGCGTAATCGCT
>Ga0256839_1004259_pt1 | contig 14130 bp, 9 predicted proteins | sample 354166metaG_FD_185968 | JGI IMG/M metagenome (GOLD analysis project Ga0256839, IMG submission 185968) | Hydrothermal vent microbial communities from Mid Atlantic Ridge, Atlantic Ocean - 354-166 | ecosystem: Environmental > Aquatic > Marine > Hydrothermal vents | place: Atlantic Ocean: Mid... | reverse complement strand
GCCTGGGCGACATCCTGGGGGAGCTCGGCGTGCTCGCCGCCTACGCAGCCGTGGTCGGGGTCGTCGCCGTGTGGCGTCTGCGGGTCGTCATGACCCGGGAGTGACCGGGAGCTCCGACTCCCGGAGCTCGGCGAGACGGCCGACGTGGGCGGCGCGTCGCAGCACGGACCGCACCTCGTCGGAGAACGCCGCTCGCGCCTCCTCGGTCCCCTCGACCAGGCCACGGTTCCTGGCGAGGGCGAGGGCCGACCGGTACAGGGCCTTCGAGACCGCCTCCGGTGCCCGAACCCGTCCCTCGAGGCGATACTGCTCGCCGCGACCGAGACAGGAGCGGAGAAACTCCTTGTCGTCGAAGGGGCCGGACAGGTCGGCGAGGGTGTCGGCGACGACCATGTAGGCCTCCAGGAACGGGAGGAGGGCCCAGTGGGCCCGGAGCAGCGGAAGCCGTTCGAGCAGGTCGGCGGCGTCCTCCGGCCCGGCGAGGCGTGTCCGCCATGCCGGGTCTGCCTCGGTGAGCTCGGTGGAGAGCTCCTCGAGGAACCGCTCCTTGGTCCCGAAGAAGAACTCGAACTTGAGGAGATCCCGGAGCTCGAGGGCATGGTCGGCGAGATCCTCGGGCGCCACCGACCGATCGGCGACGGCGGCGAGGGCCAGCTCGGCGATCGCGCCCGGAACGAAGAAATGGACGATCGTGTTGCGGTAGTAGGCGGCGCGCAGCGCCTGATCCGGGGTGAGGTGGTAGACGGGTTCGGCCCCACCGCGATGGACCGACACCGCCTCGTGCTCTTCGAACAGGTCCAGCACCCGGGCGACCTCGTCGGTGTCTTCGAGATGGAGGGGCTCGGTGCGGGGGAGCTCGAAACGCTCCACGTAGGCGTCGATGGCGGCGGCGGTGCGGGCGAGCTGGGGCAGGGTCCGGCCCTTCCCGTACCGGGCGAGGAGGGCGATCGCGACGATCGAGCTGGGAGTGATGGGGGTGATCCGTGAGATCCGGTACATCACCTCGAAGGCCAGTTTCTGCACCTCGATGGTGATCTCGTCTTCGTCCCCGGTCGCGGCGGCGAGCTCCTTCGTCACCGAGATCGGTTCCCCGAACCGGACGTGGATGTCCCCGTAGCGGCGGCGGAGCGACCGAACCGCCGACACGACCCATCCGAAGGATTCCCGCTGCTTCTCGGCACCGCGGGCCTCCCGGGCGTAGTCGGCGACGTCCTGGATGTGGTCGTAGGCGATGCTGGTGGGGATCAGATACAGGTCGTCGGCATGTCCGCGGCGGACCGAGTCGATCACCCAGGAGAGCAGCCCGTACCGGGGCGGCATCAGCTTTCCCGACCGGGAACGTCCGCCCTCCATGTACCACTCCAGGGGGAACCGTTTCTCGATGAGGTAGTCCAGGTAGGTGCGGAGGACGAACTTGTACAGCTCGTTGTCACGGAACGAGCGGCGGATGAAGAAGGCGCCGGTGCGGCGGATGAGGGGCCCGACGGGGAAGAAGTTCATGTTGATCCCCGCCGCCGTGTGGTTGGGAGGCAGGTCGTTCTCCCAGAGCAGGTACTGGAGGGCGAGGCGATCCATGTTGGAGCGATGTGAGGGGAGGAAGGCCAGGGGATGGTCGCTTCCGATGGCGGCGATGTCGGCGACCTGGCTCGGGTCGTACCGGATGCCTCCGTACCCCTGGCTGTAGAGCCAGTGGATGGCGTTGGCGAGGAGGTCGATGACGAAGGGACTGTGGGTGGCGGCGATCTCCCGCAGGTAGTGACGGGCACGGGCGAGGGCCAGGGACGGGGGAAGGCCCCGGTCGGCTCCCAGCCTGATCACCTCGTCCTGGAAGTCGCCCCGGGCGAGGATCTCGTCGGGGACGAACTTCGGGACCTTGTAGCGGTTGCCCCGCTCGAGCCGTTCGGCCCGGTCGAGTGCCCTCCACGCCCGCCGGGTCACCCAGTCGGCGAGGGTTCGGGTCTCGACCGAGGAGCGGTGCGCCTCCACGAGGGTCGATGCGGGCGCCCCCTCCCCGAGGACGATCCTCACCCGTTCCGGGTGCCGACCTGCGATCACGTACTGCCGGATCGGGTCGGGGTCGCGAGGGTCCCCGAGGGAGAGGAGGTCCCGCCACGTCGCCATGCGACGCCCGCCCCGTTCGGGGGCGAACCAGGCGACCCGGATCGGGAGCACGAAGGGGTCGTCGCCCCGCAGGAGCCGCGGACCGAGCCGAGGATCGGTTCGGGCACCCGGGCGACGCCGACGGGAAGGAGCGAGACGGAGGATCTCGACGTCGGTCTCCCGGGGCCGACGCCGCTCGACCCAGGCCTCGACGAGGCGCCGTTCGAGGGTCGTCGGCGCGTCCACGAGCACCAGCACCGTCGGGCCGACGGCCTCTGCCGGCCAGAACGGCTCGTTGGGGAGGGGCTCGTCGATTCGAGGCAGCACCGGGCGATTCTATGGGTCCGGGGCGGCGGCTGTCAGAATGCACCGACGTGCGAGCAGTGGTGCAGCGAGTCGCCCGGGCGGCGGTCACCGTCGACGGCACCAGGGTCGGAGCCATCGGTCGTGGGCTCCTCGTGTTCGTCGGGGTGACGGTCGACGACGGGGACGCCGACGCCGACGCCCTCGCCCGCAAGATCGCCGACCTCCGGATCTTCGCCGACGACGAAGCCAGGATGAACCGCTCGGTGACGGACGTCGGCGGGGCGGTCCTGATCGTGAGCCAGTTCACCCTCTACGCCGATGTTCGCAAGGGCAGACGCCCGTCCTTCACCGCCGCCGCCCCAGCGGAGGTCGCCGCCCCCCTCGTCGAGCGGGTCGCCGACGTCCTGCGGCGGCGAGGGCTGGACGTCGCCTGCGGACGCTTCGGTGCCCAGATGGCGGTGGAGCTCGTCAACGACGGCCCGGTCACCATCCTCATGGAGGTGACCGGCGGCCGGGTGACCGGCCCATGACACCGAGCACCCGACCGCCGCTTCAGGCACGCACCTCCTGGCGCATGAACGCCCAGTAGGCCAACCCGAAGCAGATCACCGTGTAGGCGACGAGGGTGACGAGCTGAGGCCAGACCACCAGCAGGCTCTGGGCGAGGGAGAGGTTCGAGATGACCGCCCGGTCGAGCTGGGCGAGGGTCACGACGCCGGTGGTCCGGACCGTCGGATCCAGCAACGCGCTCGAGGCCTCCGAGAAGAGGGTGATCGGCGAGATCCGGGCGAGGATCGTCTCCAGTCGGGCTTCGGCGAGGGCCGAGCCGGGTCCGGACGGCGCCAGCAGCCGGGCCGCCAGGCGGGCGATCAGGTTCCCGAAGAGGGCCAGGCCCAGCCAGATCGAGACGCCGACGATCGCCGAGGTGGCGGAGCGGCGCACCACCACCGAGAACAGCATCGCCAGCGCCAGCCAGAACCCGACGTAGACGATCGCTGCCAGCACCCAGACGCCGAGTCGTGCCAGCTCCGCCGGGGTGGGAACCACTCCCAGACGGAAGATCCCGATGCCGGCGACGAACAGGGTGAGGGCGACGAAGACCACGGTGACGATGCCCAGACCCCCGACGAACTTGCCGTTGATGACGTCGTCGCGGTGGATCGGTTGCGCGACGAGTCGCGGCAAGGTCCGTTGGTTCCGCTCGCCGCTGATCGCGTCGAACCCGAACATGATCCCGAGGAGGGGTCCGAGGAAGGCGATGAACACCACCAGCGCGAAGGGCACCGGGTCGGCGGTCACCGTGAACAGACGGAGAAAGAGGGCGGGGATGCCCACCGTCTGGGGTGCGATCGACCGGATCCCGGTGGAGGCGGCGAACACCGCACCGGCTCCTGCCAGGGACAGGACGGCGAGGAGTGCCACGAACCGCCCCGAGTAGAGATGGTCGGTGAACTCCTTGCGGGCCACGATCGGCCAGCCGGGGGACATCCGCTCATCCGACATCGGCGTTCACCTCCTGGAAGTAGCGGTGGTAGATCTCGTCCAGCTCCTCGGATGCCCGGCGCAGCTCCAGCACCTCGACACCTCCGGTGACCAGGGCACGGACGGCGTCCCCGGTGGCGGCCCGCTCCAGCACCACCTCCCAGGATCCGGGTCGACGGCCGCGGCGGATCTCCTCCACCCCGTCGACGCCCTCGAGTGCCCGTACCAGGTCCTCCCGGTCGCCGTCGATCCGCAGCTCGAGACGCTCCGGCCCGGTGCCGGCGAGGGCGAGCTCATGGGTCGTCCCGGCGGCGATGATCCGTCCGGAGACGAAGATGGCGACCCGATCGCACACCTCCTGGACCTGCTGGAGATGGTGGCTGGAGATGAGCTGGGTCACCCCCTGCTCGGTGGCGAGGGTGCGGATGAGGCCCAGCATCTCCGAGACCCCCTCGGGGTCGATGGCCGCGGTCGGCTCGTCGAGGATCAGCACCTCGGGGTCCTTCACCAGGGCGTCGGCGATCCCGAGGCGCTGGAGCATGCCCCGGGAGTAGGTTCCGGCCGGACGGTCGGCGGCGTCGGCGAGGCCCACCCGCTCGAGGAGGACGTCGATCCGCTCCTCCGCCTCGGTGGGATCCATCCGGTTGAGCCGAGCCGTGTACCGCAGGTTCTCTCGTCCGCTGAGGCCTTCGTAGAACCCGACGGCGTCCGGGAGATATCCGACCCTCCGTTTCACGGCCAGCGGATCACGGGCCGGGTCGAGGCCGAGGACCCGGACCGTGCCCTCGGTGGGTTCGGTGAGCCCGAGCAGCATGAGAATCGTCGTGGTCTTCCCCGCACCGTTCGGGCCGAGCAGGCCGAACACCTCGCCGCGGCCGATCTCCAGGTCGAGTCCGTCGACGGCCACGGTGTCGCCGTAGCGCTTCGTCAAGCCCCTCGCTTCGATGACGGCGCTCATCTCAACGCCTCCCGAAGCGGCGGAACAGCCATGCCAGTCCGGCGAGCACGAGGGCGATGATGCCGACGCCCACGAGTCCCCAGAGCTGGGAGGGGTTGACGGTGGTCCGAACCTCGATCGAGTCCTGGGCCTGGTCGGTCGAGGCGCGGAAGGTGATGCGGTAGTCACCGGCGATCGCCTCGGGAGACGGCTCGATCGTGGCGGTGACCTGGGTGAGGTCACCGGGGGCGAGGAAGTCGATCGACTCGGGGTCGAAGGTGACGTCCCAGCCGCTCGGGGCGGTCGCCCGCAGCTCGATGCCCTGCAGCGGTGCCGAGCCGGTGTTGGAGACGAGGAGCGTCAGCTCGCTGGTCGTGCCGAGCTCCACCTCGGCGTTGAGGGCCCCTTCGGCGGTGTCGAGTCGGAGATCTTCGATGCCGGTGAGCTCCACGACCAGATCTTGGGTGAGCTCGTACCCGTCACCGGAGGCGACGAGGCGGATCGGATAGGTGCCGGCGACGGCGTTGATCGGAGGGTTCGCCGTCACCGTGATCCGACCGGTGGAGCCGGCCTCGACGGTGATCGCCGACGCCTGGCGCTCGGCGGAGGGCCGGGCCTCGACACGCCATCCCCGGGGTCCCTCACCCGAGAGCTGCAGCTCGACGTCCTCGGCGGTGTCGTTGCGGACCGTCACCGTGAAGTCGAAGGTGGCGTCGCTCGGACCCCTCAGGGCGGGGAACTGCGGCTCCAGGGTCACCGACCCCGCCGACTCCTCACCGATGCGGATCTGCAGCGGGAGTCGGACGGTCGTCTCGGCGGTGGTGCCGACCAGGGTGAGGTTCGCCGTCCCCGTGGCGTCGTCGGGGGTCGTGACGTCGAGGGTCACCCGGGTGGTTCCGTCGTCTTCGACGGTGACGGCCTCCACCACCATGCCGCTCCCTCTGAGGACCGCGGTCCAGTCGGCGGGTACTCCCTGCAGGTCCAGCTCGACCCTGGTGCCCGGCTCCCCGGACACGTTGACCTGAAACGTCGCCTTGTCGCCGGCCTGGACGACGACCTCGGGGTACGAGGTGACGAGGTTCACGGGTTCCGCTTCCTGAGCGGACGCCGGCGCGGCCAGGGCGGCCAGCACCAGCGCCGCGGCGATCACTGCACGCATTCATGGCCTCCTGATCTCATCGTGTGGGAGGGGCGCGCCGAAGGAGACGCGTCGGGTGGAGCATCCACCCCCCTCGCCGCTCAGATAGCGCTACCGGAATAAGAACGGCGTAAAGGAACGTCGTCAAGTCGACGGGCGCAGGCGTCGGACCTGTTTCGGCGCCAGCAGGAGGGCGAGGGCCAGGCCGAACCAGCCGAGCCCGGCAGAGGGATCCACACCCCATCCGACCGGGCCGCCCGAGATCTGGGTGGCGACGGCCCCGGCGGCGTAGGCGACGACGGTGACCAGGGTCGCCGGGGCCGAGCGGCCGAAGAATCGGACGGCGACGAGGATGAGGATCGATGCCGGGATCAGGGCGACCGGCCACACCCCCAGGGTCACACCGGCGGAGATCCCCAGGCCCTGACCACCCCGAAATCGCCGCCACGGGTTCAGGAGGTTGCCGGCCACGGCGGCCAGGCCCGCCACGAGGGCGGCCCGGTCGCCGACGCCGGTGTCGACTGCGACGACGATCGCCGCACCCTTGGTGATCTCCACGGCGAGAACCCGGGCGGCGAGTGCCCATCCGCCGAGTCGGCGGGCGTTGTTGGCGCCGGGGTTCCCGCTCCCACCGGCGCGGAGGTCCACACCCGCGGCCGCGGCGATCCAGTCGGCGGTGGGGAGACCACCGGCGACGTAGGCGAGGGCGGCGACGGCGAGGAACTTCATCCCTCCACGAACCTCCGCCCTGCCTCACAGAACCGGAGGAAATCGCATCGTTCGCATGCGGGTGACGGGGTGGGCTCGAAGCGTTGGTGTCGGATCCCCTCGGCGAGCTCCTCCAGGCGGCGTCGCGCCTCGGTCAGCCAGGCGTCGTCGACGTGGTGGGTCTCGGTCTGGACCCCGTCGCCCAGAAAGGCGAAGGTCACCGAGACCTCCGACGGGGGACGGTCGGCGAAGGCCACGTCCCGGACGGCGACCGCGTAGGCCTGGAGCTGGACGAGGTCGACGGTCGGGCCCGGGCGTCCCGTCTTGAAGTCCACGATCTCCCAGTGTCCGGGGGATGGCTCGTAGATGGCGTCGATCCGACCGCGGAGACGGAAGGTCGGGTCGACGCGGAGCTCGAAGGGGACCTCGACGAGCACCGGACGGAGGGAGGCGAACCGCGAGGCGAGGAAGGCCTGGTACGCCGACGTACCCTCTCCGGTCTCGCCGGGTGCGAAGTCGTAGAGGGTGTCGTCCGCCTCGTCGAGCGGAACGATGCCGCGTCCGTACAGCTCGATGCGGCGGTGTACCTCGACCCCTCGGCGAGCGGCCGGCGAGGGTCGCCGGGGCAGTCGATCCACCTCCGACCAGTAGTAGCGGCGAGGGCAGGTCGCGTAGGTGACGAGCGCGGTGACCGAGGTCGTCAGCGTCGGATCGGACGACGGTGGCGGCGGGTCGGGGAGACGGAAGAGCATGTCGCCGAACTCGGCCATGGCGGCATCGTATGCGCTCGCCACGCCGCGGTGGGTGGCCTGGGCCTCACACCAGCCGGGGCGGGAGAGCTCGTGACGGAGGGCCGCCGCCCATCCCCCCTCCCCGAAGACGGGGTCGGGCGTGGGCCCGGTGCCGGGGTCGTAGCGGAGGACCTCCGGTCGGGGCGGCGGATCGGTCCCCGGCCGGGAGACGACCCGGGTCGGGGCGAGGTCGGCGGCGAGGGTCCACAGCGGCGACGGCGCCGTCGGTGTGGCCCGGGGAGCAGGCGTCCCGTACCACCACGCGCCCGAGAGGTAGAGACGTTCCTTGGCTCGGGTGACGGCGACGTAGGCGATCCGCCATTCCTGAGAGAGGTGGTGTTCGGCGAGGAGGCGTCGACGCTCGGTCGGCTCCATCTCCGGATGGATCGGGGGGAGCGACGTCCGGTCGATCCGTAACTCCGGAGGCACGGAGTCTGCCCGGGAGAAGGGGTCCTCGTAGGCGACGACACCAGAAGGGAAGTTCTTCTCGTACACGGCCGGGATGAACACGACCGGCCATTCGAGCCCTTTGGCGCGATGCACGGTGAGCAGCGTGACGGCGTCGGCCCCGGAGAGACGGGCGGTGTCGAGCTCTTCGGAGGGCTCCTCCTCCATGGTGGCGAGGTAGGCGAGAAAGGCGTCGAGGGTGGGGCGCCCTTCGAGGGGGCTCCACTCCTCGGCCAGATCGAGCAACCGATAGAGGTTGAGTCGGGCCGAGAGGGCGGAGTTGTCGTCGAGGGCGGCGAGATCCTCCCATGCTCCGATTCGGTCGAGGATGCGCTGGCAGAGCTCGACGAGAGTCACCCCCTGCGCGACCTCGAGGAGCTCTCGGTAGAGCCCGCGGAAACGTTCGAGGTGGGATCGTGCTCGAGGCTCGAGGCCGACCACCTCGTCGAGCCGGTCGATGGCCTCGAGGAGCGAACGGGCGGGGAGGCCCTCGTCGAGGTCGTCGTCGGCGTCGGCCTGCCGAACCCAGGCGGCGAGCCGGGCCAGGTCGCCGAGTCCGAGGCGGTAGCGGGATCCGGTGAGGATTCGGGCAAGCGCCGGTCCGTCGTCCGGAGCGGCGATGATCCGCAGCCAGGCGTGGAGCTCGACCACCTCGGGGATCGCCAACAGTCCGCCCAGGTTCGCCACTTCGACGGGGATGTCGCGGCGGCGGAGCGCGTCGTGGACGAGGGCGATGTCCTTGTTCTTCCGGAACAGGACCGCCATGTCCCGCCACGTCTGTCCCTCTTCGTGGAGTCGTTCCACCTCCTCGGCGATCCACTCGGCCTCCTCGACGGACGTCCCGGTCCAGTGGACGGTGATCTGGCCGGCGGGAGCCTCGTCGAGGGCGGTGAGGGGTCGTCGATCTCGGTCGTCGATCCGGCGGCGGATCAGGTTGGCGAGTTCGAGGATGTGGGCGCCCGAACGGCGGTTGAGGGTGAGATGGAGGGTGGCGGCGGGGCGGCCGCCTTCGGCGGGGAAGTGCCGGGGGAACTCGGCGAAGTTCTCCAGGGAGGCGCCCCGCCACTCGTAGATGGTCTGGTCGGGATCCCCGACGGCGGTGACGGGGAAGCCGCCGGGGAACAGTGCTCGAAGCAGTTCACGTTGGGCCGGGTTGGTGTCCTGATACTCGTCGAGGACGACCGCCCGGTATCGGCTCCTGATCCTCTCCGCCACCCACGGGTGGTCGGAGACGAGGCGGTACGCACCGACGATGAGGTCGGAGAAGTCCACCGCGCCCAGTCGGCGCTTCTCGTCGCCGTAGGCGGCGGCGGCGGCCAGGAGATCGGCCCGCTGATACCAGGGGTCGTCCTCGTCGTCGACGTCGGGGGCGGTGACGTCCGCGGGGGTGAGGAGGTGGTCGGCGAGGCCGGAGACCAGTCTCAGCACCTGGCCGGGGACCCGTCGATTGGTGACGTCGAGCCGGGGGAGGGGGAGACGGGCGACGATGTCGGCGAGGAGCTGGCGGGCGAAGGTGGGGGTGATGATCGGCGTGTCCGGTTCGATGCCGACGAGGGCTCCGAACTCCCGGAGGATCTGGGTGGCGAACCCGTGGTACGTGTGGATCTCCACCTCGCGACCGGGGGCGAGCCGGTCTCCGAGGAGCGTGCGGATCCGCTCGTTCAGCTCCTGGGCCGCCTTGTTCGTGAAGGTGATGCCGAGGACCTGCTCCGGGGCCCACCCTTCCCGCTCGATGAGGGCGGCGACCCGGAGGGCGACGGTGGTGGTCTTCCCCGTTCCCGCTCCTGCCTCCACCCTGAGGGGACGGTTCGGGTACGCGACGACTGCCTGCTGCTCCGGACTGGGGACGACGGCGCTCATCGGACGAAGGCCTCCTGTCCTTCCGGCCAGCGGTCGCAGACGATCCGAACGGGACAGCGTCCGCAGTGGGCGCCCACCGTGGGTGTCCAGTCTTCGGAGAGGATTCCCTCGGCGACCCTCTCCAGCCGTTCCAGCACGGCGGCCCGCTCGGTTGGATCGAAGGGGAACCGCCAGCGGTGGCGGGCGAGGGGGTACCAGAGCTCGGCCTCCGAAGGCTCGCCCAGCGCGGCCAACTCGTCGTCGGAGGCCGCGGCGATCAGGTAGAACCCGAGCTGGAGAGATCGTCTGGCTTCGGTGAGGGTGGGAGGTGAGGCCGACGTCTTGTAGTCGACGATGCGGAGCTCACCCGGCCGATGCTCCTCGATTCGGTCGGCTCGGCCCACCCAGGTGACACCCCCCACCTCCAGCGACAGGGATCGTTCGAGGGCGACGGCCCTGCCCGAGTCGTCGGGCCATTCCCCGTACAACCTGGTGAGCAGTCGCTCCGCCCGGCGCCGCCAGGCATCGTCGAGGACCGGGCTGCCGAAGTCGGCCTCTTCCCAGAGGCGCTCGAGGGCGGCTTCGGCGTCGGCGAGGGTGGAACGGTCCTCGCCGCGATCCAGGGCGGCGCGTTCGGCCTGCTCGAGGATTCGGTGGACGAGGTCGCCGAATCGGATGTAGGGCGAGGAGGATTCCACCAGTCGGAGACGACGCTCGAAGACGTACCGTCGAGGGCATTCCTCGTAGCTCTCCGCCTGGCTGGGGGAGAGGATGGGTCGGCGGTCGAGGACGCCCTCGTCGCGTCCCCGTTCGGCGACGCCGGCGAACGTCCGGGGATCCCAGGCGTCGTCTCGGGGTGGGTGGGCGAGGTGGGTCACCGCTGCCAGCCGTCGGGGTGGGGGGGCGGTCGGATCCCCTGCGGTGCGCCGAAGGAGCGCCTCGACCTCACGCAGGGTCACCGGCCGATCCCGATCCCACTCCGGCCGGCCGAGCTCGGAGACGGAGGCGACCTCCGCCACGGCGAGGAGGAACCGGCTGGGTCGATGCTCGGCCTCCTCGACCCCGGCGCCGGTGGCGGTCCAGACGACGCGACGACGGGCTCGGGTCATGGCCGTGTAGGCGAGACGCATCTCCTCCTGGAGACGGAAGCGACGGACGTCCGGCGCGTCGGTGGCGAGGAGATGAGGCTGGAGGAACGAGCGGGTTCGGCGAGTGTCGGGCAAGACCCCTTCGACGGCGTCGGCGATGAACACGATCTCGAATTCGAGGCCCTTGGCCTGGTGCAGGGTGGTCACCACCAGGCGGTCCTCGTCGGAGGGTCGGAGGGAGAGGAGGGGGGTCGCTTCGAAGTCCTCCCGTTCGGCGAGGTGCACGTAGTCGATGAGGGTGGCTTCCGGGTCCCGTTCGCTGTGCCGCCCGAGGGCCTGGGCGAAGGAGGCGAGGGCGGAGCGGTACTCGGCCCGGCCGGGGTCGAGCACGATCCGGCCGAACTGTGGGAGGCGCTGCCACAGCTCCCAGAACCCTTGGGCCGCGGCCATCTCGGTGGCCCAGCGGGGATCGTCGAGGAGCCCGACGAGGGCCTCGGCCTCGGGGAGCTCGCGGGCGAGGACCTCGGTCCAGGGTTCGCCGGTGCGGTGACGGCGGCGCACCAGCTCCCGTTCACGTCCGACCGTGAGCCCGAAGAGGGGACCGAGGAGGATGCGGCGGACCGTCCGGTCGGGATCCGGGAGCCGCCCCGCCGCCAGCTGGACCAGGTCGAAGACGGCTCGCACCGCCGGATGGTCGACGAGACGGATGTCGGGTTGATCGTGGGGGATCCCCCGGCGGTCGAGGGCCCGGGACAGCTCCGGGAGGAGTCGCCGCTTGGAGCGGACCAGCACGGCGATCTCGGAGAGCGGCATCCCCTCGACGAGCCGCAGGCGCGCCACCTCGGCGGCGATCCAGTCGGCCTCGGCGGTCTGTTGGTCGAAGACGTAGGTCTCGACCCTCCCCGCGTGGGAGGCGGGCTCCACGGGGCCTGCCGCCCCGGGGAGGGATCCGGGCTCGGTGACCCTGAGCGCCGCCCGGAGGATCTCGGCGGGGACCCGGAAGCTGGTCGTCAGGACGAGGCGGCGGGCGGGACGCCCGCCGAGGTCCCGGAAACGGTCGGTGAACGAGGCGACGTTGGAGAGGTCGGCACCGCGGAACGAGTAGATCGACTGGTAGGGGTCGGCGGCGACCGTGAGGTTTCGGTGGTCGGCGGTGAGACGATCGAGGACCTCGGCCTGGGCGGGGGAGATGTCCTGGTATTCGTCGACGAGCACGAACCGGTAGGCATCGGCGACGGCGCGGCGGACGGCCGGGTCGGCGAGGAGGTCGACGACGGCGACGAGCAGGCCCCCGTAGTCGATGCGGCCTCGTGCCCGGGCGGCCTCCAGGTAGCGGCGGAAGAAATCGGGGAGTGCCCGCCATTCGGGCCTGGCCCGACGCTCGAGGTCGTCCGGGCCGATCAGCCGTTCTCGGCATCGGAGGAGGAAGTCGGTCACCTCCTCGGCGAAGGTGGCGGTGGTGAGGAGACCACGCATGGGGAGCGGCCAGGTCGAGGGGTCCTCGTCGGCCAGGAGCTCGGCGACGAAGGCGACCTGTTCGGGCCCCGTGAGCAGGGAGGGCGGGTCCTCCCAGGTGCCTTCCGGCGATCGCGCTTCCAAGATGCGGTGGGCGAAGGAGTGGAAGGTGGAGACCGGGAGGTCGACGACCGAGCGCTCGATGCCGTCGATGATGCGGGCCCGGAGGTCGGCGGCGGCACGGCGGGAGAAGGTGAGCACCAGCACCTGGTGGGGGGCGACACCACGCTCGGCGATCAGGTGGACCGCGCGGCGAACGAGGAATTCGGTCTTTCCCGTCCCGGGGCCGGCGACGACGAGTTGGGGCCCTTCGACGTCGGCGATCGCCCGCGGCCAGTCGTCGGGGGTGACCCGGATCTCGAGCGTCATGGGGGCAGGGTAGGGGTCACCCTTCAGGCTGCCGGGGCGAGGACGGGCCTGCAGGCGGGGCAGTCGGCGGCGGGCCCGTCGAAGACGACGACGGCCCCGAGCCCCGCCGTCGCCAGCATCGCCAGGAGGGTCTCGGTGCTGGGTTCGTCATGCATACCTCCACCGTACGGGCCGGGTGTGACAGGTTTCCCGTCGCAGCGTGCGGTGGTTCCCTTCAACCTGCCAGACGATGCTCGTCGACGGTGGCCCAGGCGGGGCACCGGTCCCGGTAGGAGCAGAAGTCGCAGAGGCGCTGCGGCCTCGGCGGGAACTGGCCCCGTTCCAGGGCGCGGTCGATCGCCTGCCACAGGGCGCGGAGCTGACGCTCCATCGCGTCGAGTTGCAGGTCGTCGACGGGGAGCCGGTAGAGGGTGGGTCCGTTGAGATAGAGAAGCCGCAGCTCCCTCGGCGTCTCCCCGAGCCGGTGGCGGATCAAGAGGGCGTAGATCTTGAGGGCGAAGAAGGCGGGGAGGGCGTAGCGTTCCGGCGGGGCCTTCCCCGTCTTGTAGTCGGTGATCACCAGCTCTCCACCGGGGAGCCGGTCCATCCGGTCCAGGATCCCGCGGATCGTGATGCCCCCGAGGTCCTCGGTGAGGTCGAGCTCCCGTTCGAGGGGGTCGAGCTCGGCGGGGTTCTCGATCGCGAAGTAGTTGGCCAGGAGTCCCAGACTCTCCAGGCCCCAGGAACGCTCCTCCTCGACGGTCTCGAAGAGGTGGCGGTAGTCCTCGTCGGCACGAACCTCGGTCCAGGCCTCGCGGAACAGGTCGTAGAGACGATCGGGGGTGCGTTCGGCGGCGGGGAGGTCGAAGAGCCGCTGGAGCGCCAGATGGGCGGTGGTGCCCCGGGCCTGGTAGATCGTCACCGGCTCGGGGATCCGATCGATGGCACGGAACTTGAAGAGCTGGGGGCAGACCTTGAAGTCGCCTGCCCGACTGGGGGAGAGGGTCTCCAGCGGCATGCCCAGACCATACCCGATGGGAATGACACGTTTGGGATTCGTCGGGGTTTCCAGGGTGGGGAGGGGACGTCGCGAAAACATTCCATCGGGTCGCGAAAACCAACCAGGGGTTCGCCTTGACAGGGGGTTGGCGACTCCGTACCTTCACTCGTGCCGGCTCGGAGGAGACTCCGACCGGTACCGGAGAAGTCGAGAGGCTTCTTCGGGAGGCTCTCGGAAGACCGGGCCTTCGGGTCTTGGAGTTTCGAGGGTCGAAGAACCCCGAGAGGGTTGAGGTTTCGGCCGACGCTCTCTCGGGGTTTCTTTGTATCTTCTCCCCCCGCTTGCGGGGGGAGTCCCCGAGCGGAGCGAGGGGGAGGGGGGTGTGGTGCCCGCTTGCGAGGGGGAGGGGGGTGTGGTGCCCGCTTGCGGGG